>Ga0179591_1260527_pt1 | contig 28915 bp, 20 predicted proteins | sample CZOMad2_1_08_16f_FD_182891 | JGI IMG/M metagenome (GOLD analysis project Ga0179591, IMG submission 182891) | Vadose zone soil fungal communities from Angelo Coast Range Reserve, California, USA - CZOMad2_1_08_16fungal (PacBio error correction) | ecosystem: Environmental > Terrestrial > Soil >...
AAAAAAGAATTAGTATGAAGAGGGGAGTGATCGGGCCTGATAAACGATTTGGGTAGGTTTTCGGAATCAATTGGGAAGAAGTACAATAGGGCTACTACTCTTCCGGAGGGAACTGCCTCTTCATAACCATAAAGGTAAATTGAAACAAGGGGATAAAAATATGCTAAGGGCAGGGACTACGCTTTGGGATAAGGAGGAACTGCGGGCAGAAGGAACTTCTCTCTAATGAGAGGGAAGGTCGGCAGAAGTCAAAGGGAGGGAAGGGGTGAAAAGACTCTTTGTGCAGGAGCCGGCCATGCTTGGTTGGAGGCCAGCATCGTTTATCGCGACGGCATCGGAGCCTCAGGGGGTCTACGTGATGTCAATCGCAAAAGCGATAAGAAGGTTTGGCAGAGAGAAACCTGAGGAGCTGGCGACTAGGGGCGGGGAAATCACAACGATCGTCTTCTACTAAAAAGACTGTCAAAACTCCAATAGTCGGGAAGCACGTCTGTTATCGATGGGGAACCCAGACAGCTTTAACTTTTCCATAACGGTTTGTGGGGGGGAAGAAACCAACGAGAGGATCAAAGGACAATTCGAAGGACATCTCTAGTATCTTGGCGGCCTTTTGTACATTTTAGGTGATTATCCTCCACCGCCGGGTCAGGGGCGGCCGAAAAGGGAGGGGGGCTCGATCGGGGCCGGGGGGGATAGAATCAAGTCAAGGCCTAGGAAAGAGTCAAGGGGGGGGACCGGCGACAATCCGGCGGGAGGGGATTTGCTCTTCTGTTTCGTGAATTTAAATTCAAGGGATACAAAAGGGAAGGGGGGGGGCATCTCAATCAGGAATTGGAAATTGTTGCAACTTTCAGGAATACGAGGTCCGCGAAAAAAGGCGAAAGGATATAGTCTTTGCCAGTATCTCAAGGACTTGACGAACCATGGTTTGAGATGTCGGAGGAAATGACATACGACTGATGCAGGGCTAGGCGAAGGGGGATGTACAGGGGCCATAAACAACTGGCGTGGTGCAGCGCACACGCCAGCGAAGTTCTTAACGGAGGTTAGAATTGGGGCAAATCTCGAGTCTCAAAGACTTGCGCTAATATTCGTCAGGATAGTAAGCGGACGGAGCAGCAACTGTGGGAGCAGGGAACAAATCCTGGCTGTGCCTGCTGGACGACGCGCCCAGCTAGAAGTGTACCGACAAAGTGCACCGGACAAATGTCGTTGGGAGCAAAGGGAGGGGTGGGTCCGCTCAAGGGTTACGAACGCGTATCAAACAGCTGGCACGGGGAAGGTTTTAAACGCAGCGGTGTTTCTAGAAAAGAAGAAGATTTTTGCGGCTACTCGCCCCCGGTGCGGCTGTTATCTGATCAAGGGGGAAAGGGAGAAAAAGCAGAGCCACAAGGAGGAGAAGAGAGGGCGCGAGCGATCAGCTTGTACGAAGCGCGGGATCACCCCGACTGAGGAACTCACCCCAAAACGACGTAGAAAAGCATCATCGCCGGCCAAGATCTTCCATCGAAGATGCGATCGCGCGCGCAAATCGCAAAAAAACCGCTTGAACTACATCTTTGACTTTGCGCAATTGCGGCGTGATCATTACAAGGCATGCACAAAACGCTTCGGGACGCAAACAGGATAACCCGGCTGCGGTTTAAACTTATGTAGGCATTTAAAGCTGTTTGAGGGTGCAAAACAAAAGGAATCGTTGAGTTAACATCGCGCGAAAAACGTTCAGTCTGTGGCGAACAACTGACGTAATTGTGGAGGGAGAAGAGTCGTGGTTCCGCGGAGTTACCATCCGCGGCGCAAAAGGAAAGAAGGCCGGTTCAACAACCCGGCTAGGGGAGAACTTGACTGCGAGTGGGATGACGGTCGCTGGGGTGCGCTAGGGGGAGAACCCTCTCGCGCAGGCTGATAAAAACCTTCGAGATTGAAAAAAAGATTTTCGAACAAGTCGAAATGGGAGCGCGCTCTAAAGCCCGCGCTCTTGCACTCACGACGGGGGGGGGAGGGGGGAAGGGGGATTTCTGTCAAAAGGAAAAACCATCCGTCCCTAGGCAGGTGGAAAGGGACGAACGGGCTCAAATGAGAGGGCACCTACAAGAAGAAGAATATCATTTCGTGCAGGTGGAGTAAATACCGACTAACGAAAGGGGGGGCAAATTTTTTCGTGGAATCGCGGGAGGAGTTCCGCAAAACCGGGAAGTTTGGGGGGTACGGCGATATTATACGAAACCAGAAAAGGGGAATCCACCTGCAAAACGCCCGATGAGAGTCGATTAACCTTGATAGCATCGAAGGGAATGGGTTTCAAGCAAGATAGAACACCTTATTAGCGGGAGATGCCTCCTTGGTTCTCAGGAAGGAATCAAGCCCGCCAAGATGGAAAGAGGCTTGGAAAGCCTAGGCGGAAAAAGTAGATTGTTGGTTGACCGCCCAAAAAGGAAGGTGTGGGAAATCGCCTACGAGTCAGATGAGCATGACGGCGTTGGCGGGTGTAGTTTCCGAAGCTTGGGTGATGGAAAAGGCGCGAAGTGTCTCAGTGGGTCGTCGTTCCAAGTAAAGGGGAAAGGGGGGGCTAAGAAGCACATACGGAAACCACTATTCAGAAAGTCACGGAGAGATAAAATAAGGCGCAAAGCCCGCCGCTCAGGGGCACTACCCGCGGGAGAGGAGAGGATGAAACTTTGACTACTGAAGGGAGGGGGGAAAGTAGCGTTCAGCGTTCGAATGGGTCATAAGCGTCTTTCAATGGGGGAAAGGGTGAGGAGGTTAAGCACGGTTTATTCAGGGGGCCAGAGCGGTTGACTGAAGAAGGCGTCAATCAGGCTACGAAGTCGAGTCCTACTTTGGACGGAGACCCATGATTCGAAACCGACCTGGTTCAAAAAGAGGGGGGTTGAGTTCGTAAAGACAGGAAGAGCCTCGACACGAGGGAGGAAGAGAGAGAATTGGTAGAGCTCCGCATAGGGAAAACTGATTTGAAAAAAGCGTGGGGAATCAATTGGGGGGGATCTAGCCAGAGAACTCAAGCGACCAACTTGACTGATCTAATAAGACGAACGGTCCTCTACCGAATGACAAACGTCTAATATGAATAACAGATGGGGGGGCGAAAGGGTGGGGGAGGTGTGAGGTGTGGAAATGAAACCTTATTGGGACAGCGTTACTCGCTCAATCAATCTGGAGGAGAGGCAAGGAGACATCTGCGAGTGAAGAACAGGTATGTGTACATCTTAGCTAAGTGGTCGCACATCTGAGGGTAAGTCGCCGCATAGGGCTCGAGGAACGGGATCAGGAGGACTGGGGTAGAGTTTCACAAATTAGATCAGACCTGCATGGAACGGAAAGACGTTGTCCGCTATAAAGAAAATGGCGCGCGGAACGAAAATAAAAACCCAACTATCGTTTCGGAACACACGAAAACGGCACAGAAAAGTAGTTGTTATCCGCAGGAAGAGTCGGGTCAGTCTATCCTACCACCTGCCAACTGGACGAAGTGTTTGTAAAACATCTACTGCTCCGGAAAAAAATTCGATGACATACTCTGGAGAGGGGGTAGGTGCAAGTGAAACCTTGTCGTTTGTCCCTTATCTCAAGAAGGCATAAAAAAACAATTGGAGGGTTCTGGTCTTCGTTCCGGGGGGGATAGGAAAAGGCATTCCGGGGGCGATAGTAATATTGGGACCGGCGAAGAGCCGCGGGCGTCTAGGAATTTGAACAGGAGGTGGAGGGAATAATATAAGGATACAAAAGTGTCCGGGGGGGGGGGGGTCCCGCATCAAAAAGAACTGAATACAACAATACGTAACTTCAGTTGGGCCGCGACCAAGGCACGAAAAGATGGGAAAGGGAAGTCTCCTTGCTGACGTGAACCAAACCACCCCAAAAAAAAAAAAAGCACCACCCCAAACACCCCCAATTCGAATGGAGATCGGACTAAGTAAAAGCCGTGATCCTCTAGTGACTATTCATGGGGAAGAATAGGAAAGAAAAAGTAGGAAGGTTCAGAGAAGGGAGAGCAGCGCGCTCCAATCGAATTTTCTGTCCGAAGGTTTAAAATTTAAGCCAAGAAGTGGTCCTCAAAAACTGGTAATAAGAAAAATTCCTCAAATAAAAGAGAGAAAAAGAACCAAAGGAAAGTCAAATCATATCACGGTTGAACAGAGGGGGAAGGGGGGCTCCTTTCCTGGGGCTCAAGGCGGGGGAACTCCGCTGAAAGGGAGCCAAAATTCTTGGAACGGTAGTGGGACGGGGGGCGCACAGAAGAGGTTAAAAGATGTTCACGCGACGGAGGGAGCCTAAAAGCGGGTGGGCACATTGCATTTTTAAAACAGCGGTTGCGCGAATGAGATCAGCGTTCATAGAAGAGTGAGTTTGATTATTGCGGCTGTGGAAAGGGAAAAAAGAGAGTTAGACAACAGAGGTCAAAAGGATGCAGGAGTATTTTCGCCAGCTGCTTACTGGGGCCGTGCGATGCCGAAGTGTCTCTAAACCACGGAGGGAGGAGATAGATGCAAGTCGAAACGAGCTTCCAGCTCATATTCCGTACGGGAGAGGAGCTCGATCAGGAGGGTGACTCATAGGTGAGCTTTTCCGGCATAAGCGGCGTGCCTTTTCAGCCGGCCTAATCACTATTAGAAAAAAGATTCGAATGAATCACGCCTTATACCGGAGGGGGAAAACAGGTCAATTGCTAACAGGGAAAACTGGGGGGATGGGGGCTAGATTAAGCGCGCACTGACGCTCCTGACCGACTGGTCATTAAGGGGGACCACCCTTCGTCCTTTGCCAATTGGAGGATTCTGAAGGGTGCGGTAGCCGAGGCAAAGAGGAAGGGTTACGCAAAAAAAATGTGTTCAGATGTGCGTTTTCGGAACCGTTAATATTGCGCCTTTCGCCGGCTTGAGGTGAAAACCACCGAAAGATTGAGTAATTTGGCAAAAAAGTCGACCGACAATTCTATGGGCGCGCGCGCTGCGCACACTTGCCCTCATGGTGAGGGGACCCGAGAAGACTGTTTCAACCATCCGTACGAAATATTTACGTTTTGCTCAATCACGAAATGTTCGGCGCGTCAGCTCCTTCGGGAAAGGGAAAGCGTTGAGGGGGGGGAGAAGAGAAACGGGATCAGTTGAGTTGGCATGGTCTTATCCAATCCTATGGAGGGGTCGGGATCACGCAAAACAAGGTTGGGGGGATCCCGGCGAAGGTAAATGCACTAACCAGATGATTTCCCGAAGATCTCCCTAAGATTGAGCCAGTCCAAAATAATAGCTCTTCCATCGCGGAATTCATTACCGACCGAAAAGCAGACAAGGCTTCTTCCTTGAAAAAGAAAAGACGGGGGACTAGGAACAGCAAAGGAAATGAAGCCAATATTATGTGCAAAGGCAGGGTCCAGGGGTGGACGGAGCAAGGGGGGAGTTGGTGTAGGTCAAAAAACAAGACACGGCGCTGAAAGTCAGAGTGAAAAAGGAGGGAGAAGATATGTTCCGTATTGGGGGTACACCAGAGGACTTTCGTTGGGAATTCGGGGAGAGGGGAAGATAGGGGGGTGATGTCAACGGAGACGAATCGGGGGGGGGTGAATAACCACCCAAAAGGGGGGGGGCGTAGTACAAAGGAAGAGGAAGGGTGAGATTGCAATAATCACAAGTAAGAATACCACTATTCCGATCCAGGGGAAAGGGGGCGGGAGAATGCGTCTAACATCCTCAAAGCCGGCCAACAAAGACTAATGTCAATGGGCGCGAAAAGTAAAGCTTTTCGCCAGATGGGGGGTCGTCTAGGAAAGAGGGTCATACGTAAAAAGGTGCCAAAGCTTCCTGGCCCGGGGGACTTCGCACAAGACAGTGGAAAAAAGCACTTTTGAAAAACAAGGTCGGGAGGGAGGAGGTGAGGTGACTCTCCATATGCGGAATCAATTTGTGGGGCCTGACCAGAGAGTATAATACGTCGTATCCCCTGCCACAACACGACTGGGGGAAAGTAGAGTTAGGAGGGTATATACCGGTCTCTCGGAAAAAACCACGTAGAGAGGGAAAGAAGAAAAGGTCATATAGTTCAAAGAAACGTAAGGTCGTGGGTCAGGGGTGATCGCAGAGGAACTAATCGATTGATGAAAGTATTACTTGCCTCGGGCAGGGAAAAGAAGGGAGAGGGCCGCTAAAGGAAAGGCTAATCGAGTTCGAGGAAAAGGAGGATTTGTAATGAACCTTATGAACCGGAGAAAAGCGTGAAGCGCCCAAATCATCTTTCTCTCGAAAAGGTCAAGAGGGGGAGAGAGAAGGGGGAAGTTCCATGAAGAAGGGATGGGTGGCTAAACATGCTTTAGAGACCCGCATCGTGACTCGGGATGTGGATACGAGAAGGGGAGGAGCAAATCTCACGGAACTTCAGGGCGAAAGAAAGTTGGGGGGGAAAAACGAGGAACGTCTGCTCCGCGGGGGGAGGGGAAGCAACAAAATAGGTCAGGAGACCTATAAACGGTGCCACACGACGGGTCGGGAGACAAATTCAGTGGGTCGCGGAAAAAAGGGAACAAACCTGCGAAGGCGTAACCTGGAAATCGACTGGGGTTTGGGAAAAACAGAACGGTCAAACGTAAAAACCATTCGGAAGGGAATAACTATGTGGAAAAATTGGCGGAACGGGGTAACACCATGAAGGGGGGCCCTGACGCCAAAGGAGGATTAAAATCTGCGCCAAACATTGGTAGAGGGCCCTGTTGTATCGGAAGCAGTCCATGGGGAGGGAAAGTTGGGGAAACAGGGCGACAATCTACGATCGTCCGTTGCATTTTGGAGAAAATCTGGTTTTCTTTAATGTGGGAGGAAAGCAGTGATTCGTTTACGGTAATCAAGAAAAGGGCAGGCTAGAAAATGTTGTCAACGGAAAATTCCACAGTGGGGGGGGATTTCCGCAGAAAAAAGGGAACGCAAGGAGCTCTTGGAACAGAAAAAGGAATTGCGACTCATTGAGTAATTTGAGATAGGGAAAGTAAAAAGTCAAGACGGGGGGAGAAAGGACGATCAGGGTCAGAAAGAAAATTCACTGAACAGAAGGGGGAAGGGGCAATAGTGGCTTGCTAGACGTCTCTCCATCGGGGACAAAAGGAAGAAAGGTTTAGAAGTAGCAATCTCGAATGTTACAGACCTGTCGCGAATAAGTTCAGATCCATGAGAGAGTAAATCAGAATCCCCAAGAATCAACCCGTGTACAAGGAAGGGGGGGGTTTGCGGAAACAAGGACGAGGGCCTGTGCGCCTGGACGGGAAGCTTAACCACGATGGGGGGAAGTCCAAGGCAAAAGCTAATGTCCGGGGGGCCTCTGTGTTTCCCGGCGCTCGATGGGGAGAAAGGGGGGTCAGCGGAGCAAAATCACGGGGAAGGGGGATGAAGTGACAGTTTTAAAAGAAGGATCAGGGGCGAGGGTTTTGTCATGCTACTAGTGGGGAGGAGGTCGAGGGATCAGCACGCAAAGCGATTCCAAATCGCTGCGGCGGGGTAAAACGCGTCAGCTTGAGATGCAGGAAGGGGACGGCGATAGCGAATTGCAGCTCGTCTAACAACGTATATTATGATAGGCACTTGACGCATCGAAGGCCGATAGGAGGGGGAGAAGAAGCGCTACGAAATGAAGGATAACTCTTTGACTCTGTCTTGCAGGGGAAGGAGAAAACACAGCCTGCACGAGGAGGGGGGTCATAACTGTCGGGGGCAGAGAGCATTAGAAAACGTTGTTTAAGCAATTTTGCATCAATTGGGATGGGGAAAGAACCTCCGTCGAGTGTTAACATAAATGAACTCTAGGAACAAGACGGGAAGTAGTGAACCAACGATGAGGGGCAAAAAGAATGTTGTCTTTGAGAGGGGGTAAGACGGAGGGGGTACCCGACGAATCTCACAGCGAGGCCCTTTTTCCGAGCAAAGAAAAACAGAATATTTTTCCTTCGGATAGGGGAGGGGGGGGGCTCCTTAGGATCGACTCGTTAAGCCAGGGTCCGGAAGCAGAGATATAATTTGGGAGGAGACCTTCTCCGCGCAGATCAGGGAGAGAGATGATTCGCACTGCGGGATCTTGCACATCACGAAAGGTTTCCTTTTCCGTGAGGGTAGGGAAAGAGGCTCGTCCATAGCTAGAAGACTGTGGGGGGCGGAGAGCAGGAGATGTTCGCAGCAGGAGAAAGGGAAAGTCAGCCACGATATATGGAGGGGGGTGTTCTCGGGAAAGAAGAAAGGGGCTTTTGAAAAGAAAATTGTTCGTAGTCAGTCTCCGTGAGGGAGAGGAGGAACGCAAAACCGGACATTGAAAGTCTAATATTAAGAAGAAACCTCACTATTAGTAGGACAATGCAAGAACGCCAGTGCTGCAGAAAAAAACATATAAAACTTGATCGCTAGAGTAATTAGTCGGGAATCAACAAGGCCGAGAACCAAAAGGAAGGAGGATGGATAGCGCTTTGGAGCTCCGGAACAGGAACAGGTAAATGGCAAATAAGAGGGAGGGGAAGAAAAGGAAAAACTCAACTTAATGGTGATTATCCGTGTGGTTGCAAAGTTAACAAAAAAAAATGAGGGGCGGAGAACATTGTCGGAAAAAAGGGGGTACTACGAGGGCGTATTGGTGGGGGGGGGGGGAGGAAGGGAGGGAATTATGTGATGGCGTGCTTCGGGAGGGGGTATTACGAAGGAGAGAGTGGGGTTATTGCGCAAACTCTCGCGCCGATCGGTGGTTGCAAAAAACCTCCGCGAACTTCTTTCTTCCATTCAATTAGAGAAATTTTGAGGGTGCGGGAATATCCCGATCAAAAAGGGCGAGAGTACATGCGGCGAGAGAAGATGAAGGAGAAGAACCAGCCAATAAGGAAGCCACGATGGATCTCTCTAATGCAGTTGGGCAAAACCAAACCGACCTGTGAGGTGCGTGATGGAACGCGTTATGTCGGGACTAGGTGAAGTTTAAAAGCGTTCTTCAGGTGAAGGGGATCCATCTGATTTATAAATGGGGGAAAGGTTTCAATTTCGGGGATAGCAGAGTCGTAGTGGGACTATCAGGGGCCGAGTAGGAAATCCGTTGGGGTCAGAAGGGAGTAGGACTAACGCGATATCCCAATTGAGAGGGACAACGCCTGGGTGGGGTAAGAAGGTTTTAAAAAAAAAACAGTTCAAGAGGGGCCAGCTCTCTCACAAAGGAGGAGAATATATCGTGAAGGGAAAAAGGGGAACGAAATCGCTGAAAAAAAGTTGAAACATGCGGTGTTGGGGGCAATTGGTACGAAAAGGGATACAAGGGCTGAGGCCCCACGTATTGTATGCAGCAAACGACTAAGGGGGGAAATTGAAAAAGGACTAAAGATGAATCAGAATGGGAATTCCAAAAGGGGGTCAATACGCTGTAAGAATTAGGTCTTAAACAGCAGTTACTCAAGAAAGAGGGTAGGTCTGGGACCGATTTAAATGGCGCGGGGTAGGGGAAAAATACGGGCGTAGGGTGAAAATCGCTTTATCTCTGGAACCGGAAGGCTTTAAGCTCGGAATCGGATGGGGAGGGGGGGGGGGGGTCTACTCTAGCATGATTCAACGAAGGGGGGTCGAAAAAAGGGAGGAGAGACGACAGTTTAGGTGCCATCACCCAGGAGGAGGGGGGCGAGGAAAACGACAGGGAAGGAAAGACCAGTCTATTTTACTCAAGTCAGTAGAAAGCCGCAAAGGAAGACAGGTACGTTCCGCGACGGGGGGGAAAACTGCAAAATCTCTTATCCGGAAGAACTAAGGACAACCGCGCTTTGAACATATCGGGCTGTCTTGACTGGTTCCGCGGGCCACCGACGGCTATTACGCGGGAAAAAACGAGTGGGGGCTCTGAAACGGGAAGGGTTGAGCTGAAGAGGCGAATCATGTAGGACCGGCGACAATCAGAAATCCTTCTCTTGAGTTGGTGCAGAACGAGGCGGTTTCAAGGGGAAAAAGGACGCACTCCAGCACGTTTTCTGTGAATCAAAATCACGCCGATGAGGACAGGTTTGCACGGTCAAAGCGGAACCCTTGGAAAAGGGATTTCCGCGACCATGCAGGGATGGGGCCAGGAAGCAATGAGACGTGCGCGAACATCAAGGGGTGGTCGCGCGAATTAAAAAGAGAATTCCGCTAGGACGTTCCTGACGGGGTGGACAGAATTCCAAGACTGAAAAGGGGAGGGGGGATGCAAGAGAGCGGGGAGAGAGCATCTACTTTCTGCGGCGAAGGTCTCAATCTCGAGGGGGGGTCGACGCCTGGCGCGAAGAGTTAGAGGCCGATTCCCAGAGAGGGGTCCGCGACCCACGACACCGGGGGGGGGAAGGTTATCGGGAAAGGGAATTGCCTTTTCTGCGCGAGGAAGTACTCAAGAACTGATACCCGCCAAATTAGGTCAGACGTTGGGCGAAACTAAGAAGTGGAGGGCCTGCGCTAAAATGTTACTCACGCGACGGGGAGAAAACACAGCGGGAGGGAAGGCATTTTTAACGACAGAGGAGTGCACAAGGTTTGGTGGCTAGCCGCGTTGCTTGTGAGGGCTGGGGAGACTAACGCGAAGGCAAAACCGCACCAGCTCAAGATGCAGATCCAAATCAAGGAGGAAGGTTCGGAGCTCTCTCTCAGAGGGTAAATCTGAGAGGAAGCGTCCGTTCGATGACGAAGTGACAGGACCAACACGAGGAGGAGGAAAAGAGGATGCCGGGGGGAAACGCCCGGCCGAGATTCCCAAAGATTCTTCATCGGAAGAGAGCGCGAAATCGTCAAAAGGGGGGGAGATGCAGTTGCTGTTTCTCATGACAGAGGGAAGAGCTATCACAGCCGGAAGATAGCTGCCAAACCGCGGTCGGAAGAGGCGCCCTGGGTAAACCTCTTAGGAGGGCAATGTGTCAATGGTGTAGCTTCACGTCGAAGAGGGACGACCGGAACACAGAATTTCAGTGAAAGGAGCAAAACTGACATTCTGTCGGGAAATAAGTGGGGAGCCCCGGGCTAGGGGTTCATCTGAGTGGCACCGCAGAAAAAAAGGCCGTGGTTCCGAACAAAGGGTAGAACGGGGTCTCGTGTTCCGTGAGAGGAGTTTAATGTTGGCAGAAACGACGTTACGGGAGAGTGAGCGCCTAGGTCGATAACAACGGCTATAATTTATTGCTTTGCGAAGTAGCGCAGAGGAGGGGACGTCACGCGCGCTGGACGACCAGTGGGGGACAAATCACGAAAGGTTGGAGGTGAATTTCTTCAAACAGCTAGAGTCCCTAATCGTAAAGCGGGATGCGCGCGATGAGAAAGACACGAATGGTGGATCACGGCACAATTCGATCCTTAAAGGGGACATGGCTTGGAAGGGTTCTCGGGAAATAGAATGTGGAAGAGGGGAACGGGGCAAAATTGTTCACGGTATTCCATGGGCTCGTGATTGAGCGTGAGCAGGAAAAAGCAACTACAGGTGGGTCACTCAAAATAACAGTTAGTGGGGAAAAACCAAGGCAGAGACGAAGTAGAGGTTCGCCTTTCCCAATAAAAGGAGGGAGAAAGAGCCTAAAGATTCACGGGAGAAAAACCCTTCACTACGACGAGAGGAGGTCGGCACAAGGGGGGGACCTCCGTCGGTGCGCGAAAACAACTTTAAAGGAAAAGAGGGTAGGGGGGCTTGTCCTTCGAAATTGTTGAGCTGGAAGAGATGTTTGTTTGCCGGTTCAAAAACACACGTCTCATGGGGTAGTACTCTCAGGGGGGGGGGACCATAGGGTAGTAAGTGCGGATCCTCGAGGGCGTTGCTGCGGGAGGGGAGGAGGTGTAGTCTCATACAGATTAGTGGTTGGAAAAAGAACGCGCGGAGGAGGAAAAAAAAAAAGGCGTTTGGACCTAAGAAACGGCGTTCGTGTAAGAAGGGCCCGGGGGGTGAATGGAGGGAGAGATCACCGTACAATTTAAACGCATAAAAAGAGAGTCCCCGAAGCGAAGAAGGGTTCAGCGCCACGACCGCCCGCGTGAACAATCCCTCTCGGCAGGGGGAAATCTCTAGGGGGGAAACCTTAGGGGAGCGAGAAATGGGGGGGGAGGCAGTGACTCTTGAAGGTTTACAGTCACAAGCGTGCCTCCTGTTCATAGTACAAATTTTCAATGGGGGGTAAGGCGCCATATTCTGTAGTAGAGGGGGGATTCCCTTTGTGAAAGCCTAGTCTCCTAAAGTCAAGCAAATTGGGTTCCGACCAAAAAATTTCAAAAAATGCGTTTTTAGAGCGAGGGAAAAAGGGCTCCTATCCTAGAACAACACCCCGTGAGGAGGACGATCGGGGATATCGATGAAGGGAAAGGTGGAAACCAGGCAGTTGTGTCGGAGCAATTTGCTGGAAGGGAAAGGTAGACGAGCTCTGGAAAGGGATTCTCGACACCGGAAAAAGTCTACCTGAATTGAAACAGTGACGGGAAGGCAAGAAAGCAGACGGGAAATGACCTAAAACGATTACAAAAGAAGGTTAAACGCTCCAGATCGTGACTCATGAGGGAAGATTGAAAAGCGCAGTGCATCTGGAAGAGGGTGGGGTCATAGAGGCTTTACGGAGAAAAAAAATTTATCTATAGTCATTTTTGAAAGGATGATATTGGTGACTTAGCAAGGCACAACAAAAGGGGGTCGGACTTTGGCCGGAGAAAAAGGGGGGGAAAGCGCTCTTGGGACTGACATCAACCAAATTCGGCGAGACACGCTCAACAGTCGAGGAGCTCACGAGAAATCGGGGGAGAAGTGGCACTGCCTACGCTTTGCGGAATTGTGTGGTAAGGAACACTGGGAAAAGTCCACCAAGAACAGGGGGGGGGGGACTCAGAAGGGGCCCCATCGGAAGGTTGCCCGTGATTTCCCCTATAAAGGAACCGCGATTCTAACCCATGCTGGCTAAAAAGTGGTTCTCGGAAGGAGGGGTGAGGGAATCATTGAAGCGATCATAGTGGGACCGGAGAAAAGGGTTCTTGCATGCATAACTTTCAGTGAGGTTACAAGGGATAAGGTATTCCAAAGGCAAGGGGGGAGTGACAACGCCCAGCGGAGGACTACTACAGGGTGCACCAACGCTTCCACATTTCTGTCTTTCCAGCGACAAATGCACGATTATAGGGGCCAAAATGGACGTCGCTTGCTTACGGGGAAAGGAAAAACGAAAGTAAAGCGCATTGAAAAGTCCCTACTGATTCAGAATGCCTGATCGTTTGACAGGGACCACGAAAAAAACCAGCGATGTGAAGAGACGGAAAGGAGCAGCCTCAAGTAAAACCATCGGAGGGTCCGCGTAGGGGGGAGGAATGTGTCAAAATCTCGAAGTGGGAAGCCTGGGCGCTAAGAGTAGTCCGGGAGAAAAGATTGAGAGACCGGACGGACCACGAGTCAAACGCGTTGGGAACGAAGGGCGAAAGGACTTTGCGCTCGAGGATTGAGACCGCTTCACGATAAGTTTGATGGAGAGGCCGACATAATTTAGTGGGAAAAAAAGGAGGTTGAGCGTCGAGTTAACTCACGCCGAAGAGCAATAAACAGCTTCTTATTCAGTTGCAGGTTTTAGAGAAGGTTATCAGTTGCGATGGGGAAAAAAGGAAGGGGTGTGCATGCGAACTCGCTTTGGAAAAGGTCTCTTTGATCTAAGATAAGAAAGTGAGAAACATCAAAGAGGAGAGGAAAAAGAGAAGGAGATTTCGCCGCGAGAGCAAGCTTGTACGAGAGTCTCTTGGAGAGGACAGTCATGACGAAGTCATCCTCCAACACAAAGAGAAGAATCTTCACTCAAAGAGGTCAAGACAGAGTATCTATCGCATCGGGAAAAGGGCCGCAGTGGCTCTGCTCTTGAGGGAGACGAGGCCATCATTCTAAGAAGGGGGAACACGAAATCAAAACGCGAGTAAATCAAAGGAGGGGGGGGTGGAGCACCGGAGATGAGGGAAGGAAATTGGGAGGGAAGTTGTCAAAACTCCCGCTTACGTCAGTTCAGGACGCGCCGGAACAAGACGACGTGGCAAAGGACATCGTCCGTTGCCATAAGGTGAAAAGGGTCTCTTGGGCAGTCTGGAAGGTGGCCTCCTATCGCCGAAATGAGGGGTCACCCGGCTCGCCCTGCTGCCGTGTTGGAAGGTTAGGTTCGCGGGGGGTGGAAGCGGGGGTAGGGGGAGAATCTTTCTCGGCGGAACCCACCTTCGATAGGGAGTTGGCCGAAAAGTACAGAGGCAGAATTCGAGGGAGAACCTAAACAACTCCGCGATTGAAACATCACCGGTTTTTTGTGAAAACGGGAGGGAGGTCCAAAAAAAGAAGGAAGGAGACGTCCCTATCAAGAGAGGTTGTAAATGCATCGACAGAAGAGGCGAGTCGCGCACTTCAACCGGAAACCTTGCCATCGGAGACAGAGGGGGACCAGAAATCCTCAAACTAGTTTGGAAAAAAATTGTCGGAGATTCATCCGGATTGAGCTGAAAGCAGAACCGGACGTGTAGAAAAGGGGGTCACGAAAACCGCAGAGTGGCAAATCGAGGAGAGTTTCGGGAAAAATTAACTTGATCTTCCTCGTGGGGATTTCCGATCAAACCCGACACTTACGGGAACTTCTTCTGCGCACAGGGGAATAGCCTCCTGCGGTGGCGCCTCGGGGGGAGGGAAGGACCCGGGAAAAGCGTTCTTATTGCGGGGGGTAAAGGGAGTGGGTGTTTCCGAAAAAACACAAGGACAGCGGAAAGGTGTAGCTGAAAAAAGGGGTCGGAACGACAAAAGGGAAGGGGATCACATCGACCTGGCGGTAGACATTCTTTAGGGAGGTTTGGGGGGGGTCAAGCAAGGCGCGCGCGCAAACAAGAATAGGTGGTCAGAAAGCCAACACTGGGGGGGATAGTGAGGGTGAAGAATCTGGAAAGTCCTCGCCGATGCGGCGGGGGGAGGAGTGCTGGCGAACCATTCAAATGAAGATGCACAAGACAGAGGGAGGGTCAATGCTCTTGGAAAGGGGAAAGGAGGCGCGAGTAACGCGGATTCAAGAGGGTTCCACAAATCGGATTCGTACGTGTCCTTCGCCATAGTTTCATGTTGGAGGGGGAAGTTCAAAAAGGTGCGGAAAAGGAAGGGGGGAGAGACTTGAATTGGAAGTTCCGCCATCGATTGGCGGGGACGAGATCCCAGTGAGCCACCGCAGGTTTAAGGTCTTTTAGGAAGCGATTTCGGAAAGCGGATACAGAGAATCACAACTATGAGTGATTGAAAAGAGGTCTCGGGACGAGTTTAAAACGGCGGTGTGGTCGGGGAATGGGATCCGTCAGGGGGAGAAGAGACTGAGAAAGGGGGGACCAACGTGGGCTCAAAGGGGAGAGAACTACAGTTTGATCTCCCTGATAGGATAAAATATTAAGATGGCGAAGAGGGAAGGAGGAGGAAGGTAAATTCGCGACAAATGAGCTTTCGCAAGGCAAGAGTCAAGAGGGGGGAAGAAGCGCGTAATTTGCATAGAAAAGGAGTGGGTTCTCCATCATCTCGTTCAGCCTCGCAATCAGACTCAGCGTGGATCAGGAGGGGGGGACTTAGTCCGGCAAAACCAGCTCCATGAGGACGTTGGCCGCGAGAAGGAAAGCGCTTTTGGGTCTTGCGCAACCACTGCTTAGAGAATAAAACGAACTGCCGAGACAACGGGACCGTCCGAGGTTGAACCCATTACTACATCGGAGGTCGTTGAACACCAAGGAATTACCGGCCAAGGGGGGGGGGGGGTGGCGGAACCAAACATCGAGGCGGACCACCAATTAAAGGAACAGGGAGGGGGGAAATAATAGTGGCGGGGAAGGGTTAAAGTTGCCTGTACCAACGGAGAAGGGAAAAGGGGGTCTGATTGAGTCTCCTGGAGGTGTTATCTGCTTAACGTGAGGGTTTGAGCAAGGCGATGGAAGCCATCAGGGGGTTATTGGGAAAGGCGACAAGAGAAAGAGTCGGAGGGAATGTGATACTAACTAGCTGTTAGGGGGAAGTTCCTGGATCCCCAAGTGGAGGTGAACCCATCCCGGGAAGAGGGGACAGTGCAAGGGCAAACGATGAAATTTAGAGGGTCAGCGAACGGGCAAGGGATCTTCCAGGAAGGGGGAGTGACTGGGGACTTTTCGAACCCAGAGGGGGGGGGGGGGGGATCTGATCGAAGAAAGAAAGACGTCCGTTAAGGAAGGAGGCTGGGGTAAAGAAATTCATTAACAGAAAGCTCCGTGATGTGAAGAAAAGGGAGGGGGAACACAGAGAAGCATAGTAATCGACGAATGGTTGGAGCGTAGGAAGGGGTTCTAAGACTGGCGCTAAGAGCGGTATCGAATATCAAAAAAATTGAAAGCGATCGAAAAAAAAAGAAAACAGGTGTAGAATCCTTGTTGTCAAGACTTGCCAATGACTGGGGGAGTTTTGTATCCGAAAAGCAAAAGATGGATCAAAGTTTGGAACCGTTAAGAGGCAGTGGTCAAAGAAACTTAGAAGGTTGTGAAGGGGCGGGAATAGGTTAACAGAAAGAGCAACTCAAATCTTTAGGAGGGGGAAGGAAAAGTTGAAAACTCATCTGTGGAATGAATAAGGTTGTGTTGCATTCATAATGCGGAAGCTTGATAGGAATGATCACCCGGGGGGAGACATGCCTCAACAGATGCAGGAGGAGTCAAAAGGGGACTTGCTAGCTGGAAGGAAAAAGAGATCACTTGGAGAATCTGATCGGGGAAAGGATCTCTCTCAAACCAAGGGAGGAGATGCTCAACTGAATAGGAAAAGTACAAGGATCGCGCGCAGAAGCATGCAGTTGGAAAAATCTTCTCAGGGGGGAGCGTGTGCGCATACCGTAGGAGATCGTCAATCCGGCAAAAAGGAGAAAAAACTCTTCGGATACAGATCAACAAACAGCTGCTTTTAAAGGGGCAATCAAGGGAAAATGTTTGGGTGCTCACCTCTTCCGGACGGGGAAAGTTACAGATGAAGGGAACACAGACTTTCAGTCTGCTAAAAAAAAGGAGGAGGGGCCAGATTTTGAAGGAACACTTTCTGGTGACAGCGGATGTAATCCGCCCAGACGGAAAGTATTCGTGGACAAACCGGCTCGACATGGGGGAAGAAGAGGTGGTCCGTTCGTCGAGGGTTTGCCATCGGGGACCGACCGAGCGCGGCAAGTCGAGACACATCAAACGATATTGCTAATTGGGAAAAAAGAGCGCATAAGGATGGAGGACGCGACTCTTGGAAATTTTGAGGGAGGATGGGAGATCCGGAAGTCCCTGCGGAGCGCGTGACTTGGAATGCAAAAAGGGGGGGGGAGTCTCAGAGGGGGCGCACGTGAAAAGACCCTTCGGGACTAGATATCATTTCGGTAGGGCGCGGAAAATCTAAATGTGGGGGAAGGTTGCAGTGTTCGGTAGTCCAAGACGCCGTGAGGAAGGGAAAAAAACACCGGAAAAAACAAGGGGGATCAGGCGAATAATTAAACGCAGAGTTTAGAATAAATGCAAACAAAAAAGACTGGGTCCTCATCCCAATAAGTTGACTCTTCGCGACGCGCAAAAAAGCACTACGCCGATTAAAAGATTTCGAAAAATAGTGTTGCCGGAGAGGGGGGAGGCTCGTAAAAAGGCAAATGCCGACAAATGGGGAAATAGAGGCTGTGTCCCTTAAGGGGTGGAAAGAGTAATGATGTTTTGTGAAGGCAAACACACAAAGCTTTAAGTTAACTAGCGGGGGGGGTGGAACCATCGGGGACTACGTGGAGGGCGGCTCTAGGCGGGGATGGGGGAGGAAGTTTGGGGGGACACTACATCTTGTTGATTGAGCAAAAGTAGCGCGAAACGGGGTAGGTTTTTCGACGTTCCAGAGGGACGTGGGGAAAAAAGGGAAGGCTGCTCAGGGTTTGAACAGTAGCCAGGAGACAAGATCAACTAGATTACCCAAAAAAGGGAGCGATAATACGAGACTGTCTCAACGGAACAATGCAAATACCAGAGCTTCAGGTTCCAAGAGGGGGCTGACCTTCAGCACGGGGGACGGAGAAACAGGGAGGTGGGCTCTAGTCACGATGGATCAGCGGGGTTTCATCGTATGAGACGTGTCTTCAACGGTTATTTTAGAAAAGGTTTCAATATAGGCATCGGGTGAAGAGTCATCCGGGGCAAAATAATAGTCCTACGGGGTGACGAGTCATGAATGTCAGGGGGGACCACACCCGGGATTTCCAAGAGGGGAGGAAGGCGATCGTGAATACGAAGATAAAGTATCTCTACTCAAGGAGGAAAAGAGAGAGAGTTCGTCTGGGGTCCTATCTCTACGGGGGGAAAAAAAGATGTGTCGGAGTATACGGTCCAATATTACGACAGCGGTGAAAGCAGAGGGGGAATCCCCGCCTAACTAGGGCCGTCTACAGGAGGAAGGAAAAGGAATCATAGGCTAATGAAAGATCTGAATACAGTTGGCTGATTACAAGATGAACTAATCTTAAGACTGCTCAAAGAGAGGGTCTCAGGTCGGCAAGAGGGAAGAAGAAGGGAAACTCTGGGAGGCATCTAAGAACGGTCTGTTCGCCACAGATGAATTTATTCGGCCCGCCTCATGGGAGAGGACCGGCAGGTAAGGGAGGGTATCAGGGATGCAATGAAGATCCGGGGGAAAAGAAAAGTGGGGGGGGGCCCGATAAACCTAGGAGGCGGTAAAAATTTTTTCAACCAAGCGTCGGGGCGAGACCTCCGACACGAACCGCCAGCTGAAGTAGAAGGTGAGGCCTAGGGACGACTCTTACGGTGGAATGAACAGAAGAATGGGTTTACCTGTACAGAAGTGTGGGTTTTGAAGACCAAACTACTCTCAGGAAACCAATTCGAACCGCACTCTCTCGGGGTCTCATCTTGGCGGAAGCGTGACCTGTACCGGAGAAAAGAAAAAGCCGGAGCTATTTAAAAGGGAAAAACGCCTAAGAAGTTGTGACTTAGTGCCGGGGGTGGGGGAGGAGATGGAAGTGAAGTGGACTCCAAGCCCTCGGGCGATCTGAAGTGATGGAAAAGAACTCTGGCGTGAATTGTACGAAAACGGTAACAACTGTCTGGGGGAGGGGAATATCCATCACGAGAGAGTGAGAGGGACAAGGGGGGGGAAACACTTTGGGAAGGAACACAGCTGGTCGGGGGGGCAAGCGTTTAGGAAGATGTAGGAATGCTGGGCTTGGGTGCGCTAACAGGAAAGGGTAGATGCAGAAGGAAAAGCTACTTAGAGGGGAGTTCCCGGTTCGTGGTGAAAAATTACAGAGAAACCAACTTCCGGGGGCAAAGCGGTGCAATCTCCTTCCACAAATCTCATTTCTGCGCTCAAAGGGTCAGGTGTAAAATCTCTAAGGGGTTCGGATTCTCAAAGGGGGGATCAGAGAAGCCATAGGAAAGCGAGAAAAACGGAAAACGACAGGAAAAAGTGGGCGGGATCAAGGTGCTCAAAAAAAAGCCTACTGTCCAGGTTGTTGGAGGAGGGACTCTTAACAAGAAAGTGGACGATATTGGAAGGGGGCAGAAGGGAGTGGGGCGCAAAAGAAATGAAAAGGGGGGAACGCATCAGATTTTCAAGAAGCGACGGAGCGAACTAACACGGGGGAAAAAGGGGGAACACAGGTTTTACAAAAAAAAGGTCAGAGAGGCATCGATCTGGTTTTGGACGGAAATAAGACGATGGGAGTGCGGTTTCTAATTCCACTACCGAAGAAAGCTCAAAGATGCAGAGTCAGCTCTGGCAGGGAAAAGAGCCTATCAGATTGGTAACAAGCATAAGAGAGGCCGCCTGGAAGTAATCGAGATAAAACAGGATGAGAGAAAGTAGAAGAGGACTTCGAATCGCAGCAGATCTCCCAGACGAAGGATTCGTGAGAGGAGGGCGCGCGAATCGCTCGCCCGAGGGGGGGAGAGTCAGGTCTCTTGTGAAAGGCTCGATATTCGAAAAGCCGGCTAAGGAAACTGAGAACACTGCTGGGAAGTCCGCGCAGGATCCTCTTCTGAAAAAAAGGAAAGATCAATTGAAATGGGTAGGGAAGAGCGGGGGAGTTAAATTGACGAGAGGAAGTCGGGGTACGCCCCGGCATTGAAGTTCCCGTCCGGTTGGTGTAAGGGGGGACACTTTCTCGTTTCAGAAGAGGGTGAATCCGAGCGCCAAAGGAGCCCTTCAACTCCAAACCCATAGGAAGGCGTTGGCAACGGGGGTTGTTAGAGAGGGTTAATATTTGCGCTGGTCGATCGACAATAGGAAAAAGCGTCGAGAAAAAGAAGCTGCGTAAAAGTTTTCTAAACACCTCAGACAGAATGGCGCGCGGACGAAGGAGCGGGCCAGACAGGGGGTGTGACTGGGGAAAGGCTGGAAAAAGAATCAGGCCGAGAATCAGTCAGTGAATGGTGCGCGCGAGTAACATTAAATGGTTTCGGAACGGAAGCCTTGGGCCAATCCGGTCGTGCAAGGTGTTCCGCGGATAGAAAGACTGTGAAGAAGGGGAGTTTGAAAAAAATGGTTCGTTCAAGAGGAATACTATTACCGCAAACAGGTGATTCCCGTAAAAATAGGGTCAGAAACCGGGTAGTTAAACCACAGCAATAGAGAAGGGGGGGAGAGCGCCGGGAACAAGGGAAAAATCGGGGGCCTGGAAATTATCGGGGCCAACCACCAAACAAACGACACACTGCTGAGGAGACATCCTTATTTCGCTAAAGGCACCTTGACAAGGACACAATAATGAGGAAGGAGAGGCTTGTACCCGGGAGGGTGGACTATGGTTTGGGTAACGGGAAAAAACGTCGAGGGGAAAGTTGGAAGTTGGTGTCGGGGAAACATAGGGGAGCGAGTGTTTCGGAAACGAAAGAGGTATGCGAAAGGGGTCCTTTTAAAGCGAAGTACGGCGGGGGGGTGTTGGGGGGAGAACGCGACTACGCCGAATATGTGGTCCAAGAGACGGTCAAGAGGAGTTCCATGCATGAAAGGGGGGGATTTATATATAAAAAGTACTAAGCCCGGCAATAGAAGGTAAAAAGGACGATGAAAGATAAATGTGAAAAAGGACCCGGACTAAGAACGATCTTCAATCGGGCGCATTGAGCCTGGAGGGAAGAGGGGACGCTGGAGGGACCGGACAAGGGGAAAAGTGACCAAATCGGTCTTAAAAAAAGGGCGCGCCATCTGGATTCATATTGGGTGGTGAACGGTTTTTCAAATGGCGAGGGAAAAGTCGTAGGGACACTGAGCAGTCAGTCCGTTTGAGCCGAGGCGGTCGAGGTGCGGGGAAAAATTGAGTCTACCAACCGACGGCAAATCGTTTGAAGAGATTTCGGAAACCGTACTGATATCAACAACAACAACGGCTGGGGGAGATCTGGGATGCGTCTTCAAGGAGCTGAAAACGATTTGCAACGGAGGGGGGGGGGAGAAAATGTATTAGTAAACCGGTATATCTCTGCGGGTGACGGAGTGAAACTGCACTCAGGCGTCCCCTACTAGGGCAAAGCTACCGAAGAAACCTGAAAAAAGGGGCAGGGCGAAGTACCCGGACTGGCGGGTCATTAAACCGGGAGGGAAAAACTCAGGTACTCGCAAATCACGCTTTCTCAGAGGGACACTCTTGGAAGGACGGAAGCATTGCGGGTAGGGATCCGGCTGGTTGCGACCAGCATCTTCTCTCAACGGTCGGGAGCTCGCAAGTTAATCAGGATAGGGTCTAGCATCTCACGTCTCGAGGAGAAGAGTTCCGGCTAGAACCAGGAGGGAAGCTTTTGAGTGAAACAATAGTCGAGAAAACACGACCGACTGTCCCAGCAAAAAAGAGGGGGGCCGCAAATGAAGAGTAGTCGGGGGGCCAGAAACGCCGCATACGGGGAACAGAGGGTTTGTGTTTAAAGGGACAACATCTAAGGGGAATCCGTCCCACCACTAATGGAAAAGGAAATCTGTTTGGGGAAAACTTAGGGGGCAATTGTGTACTCGGTGCCTTGTGAAAGGGGGGAAGGGGGCCCAAAGGATTCCAAGCTGAGCACGGTGGGTCTAAGGGGGGATCGGAATCAAAGGAGCTCATGCCGATCAGTTTGGAGGGGGGGAGGTCTACATCTCGAGAGCGTCTCTTGCTGGAATAAATGGCGGGGGGGATTATATTCGACGGACCGGGTCCGTTTGAGGGATAAAGCTCCATAAACCTGAGGGGAAAAGCGAGGGGGGGACCTTGCCAGGACGCTCCATTGCGGGGGGAGCTGACAAATTGAAATGATGTACGTGGAAGGGATGACCGGGTCTTACGGAAGCGAACCATCCGGGGGGGAATGGCATTCCACTTCACTGATAAGCCTATATTGAGCAGAAGTTCAAGGACATAAAACAGCGTGATGTGGCAAGAAAGGCAGGGAAGGACTGGGGGAATCGCATTTCTGCCGCGCTAATTTGGAAAAGGGGGAGCGCTCTAAATTTTGGAGACGATTCTCTAATATTACGTAAGAATTATAGCGATCCAGAACCTAGAAAACGTTCGGGGCCGGGTTGGGGGCGGGAACGTGACCGGCCTTTTTTCCTGAGGGGGAAAAGCAGAAACCAGCGAAGGGAAAAAATGGGCACCTTCCGAATTTCGTGAAGAAATGAATTGTGTTCAGGCTGGTAGGGACGAGGACGAGCGGAGGAAAAAAAAAAAAAAAAAAAAAAACACTCAAATACGAAGTGTGAGAAATTTAGCAGCTGTAAAAAAACGTAGCGGGGGGGAACTCCTAATTTGATTATTGCCGGCTGATCTGGGGGAAAGCGACTCTCAAAGATTAGGGACGGAGAGGGGGCTCTCTCTCTCTATAGACTGGGATTGCGATGCCGGTGGGGAAGGAGACACAAAAAGGAGGAGGAGGAAAAGAAGATGCAAAAGTCTGCATCGTCCCGAAGGGGGAAAAAACCGTGGGATACACTGATCGCTAAGAGCGAAATCTATCTGGGGGAGGAAGTTGATCTGTGAAATGCCGGGGAGTATCACGCGGGGGAAGACCGAGAGACTGCACAACGATTGCAGAGGGCGAACGCGCGGGCTGCAGGTGCAAGAAGGGGGGACTGTGGATTTCTCACTGGAGTTTACAGCTCCGTAAAAGAAAACGGAGGGCGGCAACGAATGCTGCAAGGTGCCATAATTTTGGTTAGAACTCGGGTTTGCCGGAGGGGGGAAACTCCTCAAATCTCACAGGCCAGGATGTCCAGGGGAAAAAAAAAAAAAGCTCGAAGGGTTCTCTTTTAGTTCGTCGGGATGGGGGCGGCGGTCGGATGAGGGGAATCGGGACAGGAAAGGGACGAGCAACTGAATAGGGGTAAATTTTTCGACCTTAAGGAAAAAAAGTGGGGCTCGCCTAGAGCAAGCAGCACTCACGACGGGTTGACTGTCCGTGGGGGGAGTCAAACGACGGCATCGGAACAAGGTCGTAAGGGTACGAAAGGTTTTAAAAAGGAGGACAGAAAATTTACTCCACTTCAAAAAGGCCTACTTCGCAAGAGATATCATGGAGGGGAAACAATTGGGGCGAAATACCTAAACTGTTAAGGGGATTGAAAGGGGGGTGGTATTCAGACAAAAGGTGTGCGTTACTTACAACGCAAACAAGATCACCGGCAAGTTAAGAAAGAACCGGGGAAGATGGGGGACATCCAAAGAAGAAAAAAAGGGTTGGCTCCTTTCCACGGAGATTCCAACGGCCGAAGAACCCGAAACGACGGCCGAGAAAAGGGTCGCGCACGGGAGATACTAAGGGGGGGCAGTCTCCGGAACATGAAGAGGAGCAAGTGATGGGCCAAAGTGCAAGAATTTTCTTAAGTTGTGTATGCCCAACCACACAGTCGCGAAAGGTAACGGGAAGGAGCCTGTTGGCGAATCGAAAAGAGTGGTGCGTCACTGAACGGAGGCTGGCGGACAGTGAAACGTTTAGGGGTTCTACGCGAGAGTTTTGGTGGGAGCAAGGAGCCGCAGGGGAGCGATGTTGTCGCGGCAACGGCCGAGGGTCCATGCAGAAAGGCAAGTGTAGATTGTAACACCGTAGCATCAAAAAAAGGGAGGAGGTCCAACCATATTCAAGTAGGGTCTAATATAAAGGACGACACAGGAAGGGGGAAGGGCACATACGCAGGCTTTCAAAAGCTGAGACCTTCTGGGCCGGAAAGGGGTGTTGGTAGCGAGGGGAAAAATGGGTGTTCAAGGATTCAGTGAAAAAAATGTCGTCGACCGTTACTGTACTCAGAACTTATTCATAGGGGTAAAAACGGTTGGGAAAAAGTTGCGGAGCGAAAGGTCGTGAGGGGGGGAGCATAGACAGGCAAGGAGGTTGGAGCCGAGAGTATCGGGAAGAACCTGGGGGATTCCCAATTGAGCCAAACGCCATTCAAATAGTTAGGAGGTTCGTAAAGAAGAGTGCTCGAAACAAAAAAGGTATTATTAAACTAGATAGATCGTCTTTCAAAAACCGGGGTAAATCCGCTAACGGTTGAAAAAAGGGGGGGGGTGCGTAATGGTCACGTCAACAGAGGAGACTACGCTAGGCTGAAAAAAGGAATTCTTCAGAGAAAGTCCCCTACGACCCCGAATACAGAACTTTGAAACCTGGAATAAAATTTGCAGGAAGAAGGCACGGTCGACTAGGGGGAAACCGATTACAATGTAACCGACACGTTAACGCGCCAAGAAATCTGGTCTACACGCAAGAGGTCAGCTTTTAAGAAGCGCGGGGATTTTTGAAAATCGGGAAGGGGATTTTCTCAAGAGATGTTATCTCCTAAGCAGAAGAGGGAGGGGTCAGGGGAATACGGTTGGGCTTAGGTCAAAGCAGCTTCAAGGACAGAAAAAGAGGTTGGCCGGCGATCACAAGGTTCGGCCGCGCGTTTGGAAAGGAAAAGAAAAACTAAGCGAGCTAATAAAGACTTCCGCATAATGGAGTGGATCAGAAAATGATACATCGTCGATGAAAAGGCCGAGCGTGACCTTCCCCAAACGGTGGGTGGAAGGGAAAACCGGCTCCGTCAAAATTCGGGCTCGCTCTTGGCAAGCATAAGGGTCTGGACTTGGGGTTCGGTGCCCGTTTTCAAAGGGGAGGAAACAGGGAAGTAATGCGCCGAGAAGGTGGCGGTGAATGGAAGTCGGCGTCTATAGGGAAGGGAAGATGTTTTATTGGGACATGAAGAGAAAAAAGAGGATCTCGATGTGTGAGGAAATTAGTTTTCTGGAATTGTGAGAGATAAACGGTCCAGGGGGGAGGGGGTTCAGAGAAAGAACTTGAGCCGGGTTGGGGCTCACAGGTGCACCGTTCAAACGGAAAAATAGTTATTGGAAAAAAATCAACAAAAAAAAGATGATATTCGATTTCGCAGGTCGCCTTGTTGTGATCAAAGGAGAATTGTGATATTAAAGAGAGAGGCCAAAGTCACGAATTAAAAAGAATGATTTGACGAGTCCACGCAAGAGTCCGTGAAGTTAAAAGGAAAGTGCTCCGAGAAGAGAAAACCAAGGGAATTTCTCAGGGTAATTTACATCAAGCTCGATGTTGGTCATATCCTGTCGCGAAGGGAGATGAAGGAAAAGATTACGACGGAAACCTAGTCAGGACAGAGGGTGCGCGGACACTTGTCTGGCATGCCAAAGATGTACACCGCTGAAAGGGAGCAAAAGGGCCCAGAAAAAAGGGGAACTGAACAGTCTTTGTTAGTGCGAAAAAGACCTACCCGACGGAAGAGGACCCCAACTTCAATTGATGGGAACAAATGAGTGGGCAAAGTTATCAGGGGCGCGCTGGAAGAAAGGGGGGGGGAGGGAGACTCGCTTATTTAGGGTCCGGGGAATAATATCTCAGAGGGGGAAGGAAAATAGTACAAGCGGCTGCGAAGGGGAGCCTCGAAGGGTACGATCTGCGCTGGAATGACGAGATTCATCTCTCACACAGAGTGGGGGAAAAGTAGGGAAGAGCACCATTCCTATTTGAAGGTAGGAATTATCGCCTGCACAAGCTCCCGGCGGTGACTCTGTCTTTGAGGTGCTGATGCGGCGTGAAAGTCTATAACGGGAGGACTGCCGCGAGTAATGCAAAAAGGAAGGAAGTCGAACCTGATAAACTCTGAAAAAACTGCAATGAATAAATGGGGAGGTTGCAGCCGCTAAAGTGGTTAACACTACATCCTGAAAAAAGAAGGCAGTCTGTGCGCAAAAAAAGAGGAGAAGGGGTAAGGGGGATAGACCTGGGCTCGTTTTCAGAGGGTACAGAGAGCAAAGGAAGTCAAAGTTCCAAACCATTCTACGACAGTGTTGGCCTGGAAGAAAAAAAAAATTCAGCTTTTTAGGAAAGAGTCGGGGGAGGCGCGCCAGGAGACGAGATGTTAAATTTTCAAAGAAACAAGGGGGCAGAAATTCGAGGCGGCTCAAAGCAAAGAAAGGAAGGTAACCACGAGGAGAGGGAACATCATAAGGTTTCGGGAGTTAAGGGGCAAGAAAAGTCCCTAGCGAAAGTCTGACTGGTGGGAATGCGCGCTATCTAAGGAAAAAGGGGTTCTCTCGTCAAAGAGGGAAGGATCATAAAGTTTCTAAAGGTTGAGGGCTTAATAACGGAATTTGAACGTGTGCAAGGTCGGGAAAACGGATCCGATGGAGGGAAAACGCAAACGCAGTTGTCCTGATAACACACAGAGGGGGGGGTCCACACAAATAGCGCCGAATAGTGGGAGCGGTAGGTTGATCAGCTTCCGCGGAGGGATTACGGAGTCAAACTCAACAAAAAGGGAAGAGACTTCTAGAGAGCCGGCGTTGCGGCTCCGGACACAACGTAACAGGCGGCTGGTGGGCAAGATAAGGGAGGGGGTCCGTCGAATTGGTCTGGAGAAGGTTGGGGGTCCGAGAAATTGGCACACCCCCGAACGAGTATCAGGGAGACACTACGAAGTCTTATTGATCAACTGAAGGACGTCGGTGCTGGGGCGGAAGGAGGGAGGATCGACGAGGGGTTTTATGGGCCAACGCCTCACGACTTTTCAGCGCCACGTATGTGTCGTAAAAGGGCGCTGACGGGATGGAGAGGATAACCTTAACTGGACAAGGAAAAGTCGATGCCGTCTAGCGAGATATCTATGCTGGGCGACCAGAAAACGCCGGACTAAGAAAGGTTTACACTGGGATGGAAGGCTCTACCGGAAAAGATTAGGGGGAGAGGAGTAACGCTGGAGTTCAGCGGAAAAGTGGGCCAAAGTCTCCCGTGTTTAAAGGTCAAAAGTTTGAAATCATGGTCAAATAGGGTAGGCGGCCGAGTCGTAGGGGACTCTGCCATTCATTCCCGTTGGGGGCCAGACCAGAAAGAGATCCTAAGAAAGGTGAGAGATCCCATGATAAAAGGGGACAAGCCTGGTGGCAAGAAAAAAGTTATTCGATTTCGGAAGAGTCAGACTAACAACACACTGGGGAGGAGATCGTACGAGTCGAACAAAGAAATTTGAAAGGGGGGTTCGGAATCAGGGGGGATAACCGGTAGGAACTCTGCAGGCAACTATTGACTGACGGCATATTCCCCCTACGAAGAGGGCCGCGAACTCAATCCGTGGCTAAAATATGAGTATTGAGGGACACGTCGAAAACGGGGGGAAGATGAATTGTACCAGAAAAGAGGTTACGCTCCAAAGAAAGGGAAGGTCGGCACATAAGGAGCATATACTGTAATTGGCATCGGAGCCTGAAGGCTGTGGTTCCAAGACAAGAGTTATCACAACCGCCCGTAACGAAAAGGGGGGGGGGAGACGATCGTTTAGAATTATCCTTTGTTAGGTAAATCTTCAAAGGAACGGAAAACGACGGTTGTAAAACGCGAGAACGATTCGGAAGAAGGAGTTTGCTTGCAAAAACAGTTCGTAGGGAAGAAAAGACTGTCCTACGAGGGCGCGAGGTGTCCGCAATTACATCGGGCAGGGGATGGTTCGTAAAGGGCCGACGCGGATGAAAAAGAAGGGGGGTGTTTGGGAAAAATAACAAAACAACGCTCCTTCCACCTTAGAAGAAGCGGGTGACCCTCAAGAGGGGAGGCAAGGTGTGCAAGGGGGAAAAGAGCAGCCACCGGGCTAGCCAAGCATGTCAGGCAGGTGGAGCTTGGGACGGGGTGGGGCAGTCAAGATGGAAGCGATCAATGAGTGGGACGCGACAGGCCTCGAGAGAGTGCATGTGAAGAAAGAAAGCTGTTTGAGTAGGTAAGCCTGGATCCAAAGCAACGGTGCGCTCGCAAGGGGGGAGGACAGTAGTGAACTCGAACAAGGGGGAACCGTTGAAAACTTAAAATCAAGAAGTATTTCAGCTACAGGGAAAAAGGAGCTTGCAGGGCCTGAGGAACATTCGGGGGAGGGACTCAAAAGGCACGACTATGACGCAGGGGCTATGAAGTAGTTGCAGAAATGTCCCAAATGACAGAACAAAGGGGGGGAAGCGGCGTGCGCAGCGAGAGCGAAAGGGGAGGGAGAGGGAGAAGGGGAAAATTTACTCCAGAAGAAGGTGGCCTCCTGTCGAGGAAGTCGATCAGAAATGCAAACGATACCGAACGACGCCACAGAGGGAAACACTGGGACAACGGTTTCTGGAACTGCCTCAGGAACTGTGCGGAGGCGTATTTACAGCTGAACCAGGGGGGTCCTCAAATATAACTGACAGGGTCCGTGGGAACGTGAAAGTGAGCCAGAGGGAGGGGTTCTCACTCGACAATCGTAGTCCGACAAATTTCAAAACATGTGGCCATTGGGACATTTTTACAGCTGGGGGGGAGGGGGGAGAGGGATGCTAAAACTTGGGGGGCCATCCGGAGAGATTATTCCTTAGGGGGTAGCGAAGAAGCAACAGCTCAAAGATGCAGAGGAACAGGCGGGGGGGGCGCCGACAAACATATCAAGGGGAGAG
>Ga0179591_1303126_pt1 | contig 28905 bp, 36 predicted proteins | sample CZOMad2_1_08_16f_FD_182891 | JGI IMG/M metagenome (GOLD analysis project Ga0179591, IMG submission 182891) | Vadose zone soil fungal communities from Angelo Coast Range Reserve, California, USA - CZOMad2_1_08_16fungal (PacBio error correction) | ecosystem: Environmental > Terrestrial > Soil >...
AAAACTCCAGTCAGAAACTAAAGCCATCTCCCCTTGAAAAAAACTTCTCTCCGATAGGATGACCACGGGTCACAAACAAAGGTATGATTCTGTGGCCAATATTAGGTCATCCCAAAATCAAGAAAGGGATGTTTCACCACTTCACCAGTGGATGAAGGACCACTCAGAAAGGAGTCTGAGAGAGACCGCATCCGCATGCGATAACCGCTTCACCTGTATTTCCTTAACAACGTCCATCGACAGGGAGATCAAAAAAGCATCCCATGAAAAAGAAGTGTCGGTTATGGAAGACGAATTGCCTACTAGAAACGCATACGACCAAATTGTAGGAGAGGAAGTGCAGGGGGAAAAACAGGGGTCGAAGGGAAAGATCACGAATATGCCGAGTCTCGAAAAACTTGTGAACCGGCGTCTCGACAAAGCGTTCGTCAGCCTGGGGGTATCGCCGCAACCGGAAGACCGGGATAAGAGATGATACCAAACAGTGAACCAAAATGGGGGGGGGCCCCTGCATGACCCAAGAGAAGGGCAATGTTAATCCACGTTGAACCGAAACGGAAAAAAATTAACACCATAGTTCTTTGACTCAATGAAGGGATGAGAGGGAAGGGGAATGGTTTAGCTCAGAGATCTGTCACCGTGCCCAGGGCCATCTGGATATCAAAAGGCATGGAGGCAGCGAACTTCTGAGCAATCCTGGAACTTCGGGGGGGCAAAGTAACAAAATGAGACTGCCTCTGAAAATAAACAAATGTAATCTCCGATCCCACCCGAGTCCAACGAAGAGGCTTAATGCGAAGAAACAAGCCGAGTTTGTGTCAAACAAATAGAAAATGGATACTCTAGCGTGCAACTAAGTCTGTAAGAGGACACCGGGAAAAAGCAGCTGCGCCAACAAAAGATGGACACCGAAAAAGAAAGGCCTTAAAACCAGAAAAATTTCAATTTCTTACTAACGCTCGGGACCGTCCTTGTCCTGTTGTAGGTCAAGCCTCGTATGGGGCCATCAATCGCAGCGGGGGGGGGTAATAAAAATGACAAAGGGGGAACGGGGCCTTCCCGGAGCACCACCTAATGAATGTCCTGTCGTCACCCTGCCGGCTGCTCACCACCTACTTGGGCTCTGAAAAAGGGTCGGGCGCCAGGGCCGCGGAACGAGAAGCCGCCCTGGGAAGGAAAACCGAGGGAGCCAGATTCCATTCCTGCATCAAGGGCGCGCCATGCAAAAGGTGAAGGAATACGTGATTAACCTCGTCCACGATCAGAACCATTGCATCGGAGAACTCCGCATAGGTCTGGGCCGGGGGGAGGACTCAGGAGGGTGAACGCATAACGCAAAAACCTGTAGCGGGCTGAAGAGAATGGAAACAAGGATCAGCTCAGCCATATCGACTGGGGGGTGCGTTTTAGCAAGGAGCCAATCAAAGGAAAGAAATGTAAGATGATCGGGTAGAAACCATGGCGTCCATCATCACTGCTGGCCATCGAGCGCCATGCTTGCGAGAAAAAGGGAAGCAAAGAATCGTCCGAAGACAAAGCGTGAAGTAGGTGAGACATCAGAACTGTCAAAGCACATTGAAAAGGATCCATTGACACGAGCAGACCACTCTGAAGACCCTTTTACAAATCAGGGGGAGAACATTGATGAGAAACCAAGCGAGCGGAACAAGAGGGTCGCCCGACGTAAATCCAATGGCCTCCGGCATCGCTTCACCGCCAGGACATCTGCGTTCGGAAAAAGGGAGCAGAGGCCCCTTTAGATGGAAAGCAGGAAGAACAGGGGGGGGAAGTTCTCCGGAGCCGACAGATACGGCTTTAACTAATTGGGTGTCCCTCGTCCTGTGCACGCTGAAGATGAAAGGGCGATTATCCAGCACAGGAACAAGTAAGAAGGGGGGAGTCACGCGGGAGAAGGGGGGGAATCGGACTGGCAGAGGTTCTCCAGGGCATGCAACTCCCCCCAACCCCCAAATCATTAAACTCAACCGCCCAACCAAAGAGACACATCCCTCCACTCAGAATAGAAAAGACACCTACTGCGTCACTGAGAGTAGACACGAACTGCAAAATCTTTAATTGCAACCTATTTGAACCGAATAACCACGTCTATTTCGCACTCAGCGTACAAGTTAGGGGGAAACAAGGAATGCCTGGGAATCGTACGAGCAAAAAAAAAAAAAGCAGAAATTGGGGGGGGAGGGAACGGGCAAGGGAGGCCAACGGGGGGGACGAGCTGAACTAATCCTGCTTTAAATTATCAAGATTTTCCTGGAAGGAGAGTACGCATTCGGAGCGGCCAGAGAAGGTTAAACGATGGCACAAGGTCAACCCCAGGAGAGACTGGACATTAAAGAAACTGCGGCCGAAAAGGCTGGGTTGTTACGCCATAAATAAGATCGCCTGAAACGGTTCAAGTGAAGGGGGTACAGTGCGGAGAATGAGCGGTAGAAGAAAGGAAAGCGAAAAGGGCGCTTCTCCTAGCCAGCGGTGATACAAACACTTTGTGGGAAACGGCTCTATTTGGGGGCGAAACCAGCCGTACGAAAGACCCGAGAGGGGGACCGGAAAAGACCGCGTCTGCAAGCAAGAGGGAGGGAAGAAAAAGGACGAACGTGTGCACCATGCTGGCAAATATCTAAACGTTTGCTTTAAAAATTTCGACAAGGCGAAAAGGAAAACCGACGGACGGGGGAAGGCCAGACAAAGGGAAGAAAAGGTCGACTACAGTCGCCAAGGAGTGGGAAAAACCTACGACTTCCGTCTGGAAGAATGGTGCAGGGGGAAGAGTGCTGACGCAACATCTGTCAGAAGAGTGTTATGGCATGAACACCAGGGCCCGCGGTTCAAAAAAAAGGACGGGGCGCCACGCGAGGGCAGTCGAGGGACAACTAAAAAGAACGAGAAAAAACAAAAAAGAGGAGGAAGGAAAAAGATATTGGCGTTGCAACAAAAGCGAACACCATTGCACCGAGGGCGCCCTGACGTTTAACAGCGGCCAGGAAGGTGTCATAACCGGGGCAGAACGGGAGGATGGGGGGGGGAAAACTTCTTCACAGCCCTTCTGGACGCCGGGAAGTCGTATCGTGGCCCACTCCTTTAGATTCTCCTCGAGGAAGTCTGGAAAGATTGTGCCTCCACAAACAGTGAAGGGAAAGAGGGGGGTATTCGTGCAAAGTGTGGGGAAAAAGAAGTGGGGAAGTAAACCAATTGAAAGGGAGGAGTCTGGCACCGCCACTTCAGTGTCTGCAGTACGAAGTATGCGACAGTTAGGGCCGAAACATAGTGGTAAAACTGGAAAACGGGGGGGTTAGGACAGCCGGAAAAAAAAGGGGGGAGGGAATCAACCGAAACAAAGCGGAGCAGCGCTGCTGAGATTGTGAAACTACGCAACTGGGGAATCGACTTCACCGGGGGGGAGGGAGGACAGTAAAGTAAGGGGGAAAAAAAAGCCTTGGGTAAAAGTAAAAAGTAAGTAAGAATAAGAGATGTGTGGCCTCGGACGTTGACCTCTGCCAAAAGGAGAATGAACGCCCAGTTGCGGTCAGGCAGGGAAAGAGAGAAATGGAACAGCCGTAAGTATTCGTTGGAAGGAAAAGGATGTCTTCTGGAAAGGGGGCCAAAAGTCAGCTCCATCAGCCACAAGGAATCTGCGAAGCGGACGAGTACTTGGGAAGCCTACTGCGCTGATGCGACAATCTCCTTTGTTGCATCTGGGACAGGACAGCATTTGGAGATGGCAAAATATAGGAAAAAAGCCGGTATTGGAGGAGGTCTTTCTGGCGGGGGTCGAAGAGGGCTGGGATGGTTTTGGGAGCCTGATTTTGGTTTCGAGGTTTTCTACAGTGGGGTTGGAGGGCAATGCCATGGTTGGAGAAAGAAGCTCAAAGGAAGAAGGGAAAGGCTCAGTACCCCACAGTAAAAGCATCCATTAAAGACAACTGCGTGATGATGTCATCCCTCTTCGTGAGAAAGTTCCCAGGAGGGGACCAAGGTCAGAATAAAGAAGGGCTGAGGGGGCTCAAAATTGGACTCTATTATTTCGAGGGGGGCTGAATTTTTGCCTAGCAGGGGGAAGGCGACTGAAGGGAGGAGGAGGAGGGATGGATGATGCCTTAGGAACAAGCATTTCGTTTTCATTATACTCTGGTTAATCCTGCTCTGGCCACATATATCGGGATTAAGAGGCCAACCCAAAGTTTGGACAAAGGGGGGGAGGAAGAATGTGGGGAGGGAAGGTCCTGGATTTAAAGGGGGGTTTGCGACAGGGTTGCTTTGGAAGAAGGCGAGAGGAAAAAGTAAAGGACAAGACAAGGAGGGGTGGAGAACGAGTTAGCATTCTGATCAAGGGTCAAATCGAGGTGCATCCGGGAGAAGAGGACTTGGGAGCCGTTGGGGGGGGGAACACCGTCTGTGGCGCCCGGGACTCTTTGACAGGTCCTTTGCTAATAAACCTCATAAGGGAGAGAGGGTTAGCAATTAGAAAGGGGTCAGACCTAAAAGAAACGCAGCCAAAGGACCTGAAAGAGGAGGCTTTCTCTCTCAAGAAAGTTTCTCTTTAACGATATGGAGGAACGCATGAAGGGGAACGGAGGGAGAGAGGGGGAACATGTGGGTTGATAGGGTATCGAGGGGTCAAAGTCCCTGGCGTATCTTCTCTCGCGTCTCCCTATTCCAAAATCCTTATAATCAAGACTAGTGGGAAGAACAACCTTCTTGGAAGGGAGGGGGAGAGACAGGGCAGAAAAAAGGTCAAAATAGCATTTGCATAGTGATCCCTCGAACGCCGTACTGTATTCCTAAAAACGTGTGGGGGGACAAATCGCAATTAATCAGAAAAAGAGGGGGGAATTTGGATTACTCCAAATAGGTTGACTGGAAGGAACCATATCTACACTTCAATGGCCCCCAGACTCATTTCTTTAAAACGGGGTTCAAGTAAAAGAGGTGAGGGGGGAAGAAAAGTGGTCGGGGGGGGGGGTTTTTTACGACTGCTTTGAAAAAGCCTGACCGGGACTATACGGGTAGGGGGGAGAAGGGATGCAAGGGGGGGAAGAAGGTCCGGGGATTTACAAAAAACATCTTGAAAAGAGGAGTTTTCAACTCCGATGCCGTCCTCCATTTTCGGTTTAGAAAAAAACATCGAGGAGTGAACAAGCCAGGAAAAGAAGTAGAAAGGGGATACTTGGGGAGATGCGTCAAGGAGAGGTTCGGGCCGGTTCTCAATTTGCCGAGGGACGGGGGGGGGGGGGGACACGCATTGAGGGAGGCGAGCAAGAGTTTACGAGGCCTCCATGAAACTTGGGGAAAGGACAGCCAGGGGACGTACTGTGGGGATCTAAACCCCTTACTTGGGCCGAGGAAAAAAAAGGGTCCAGGGGCAAAAGGCAGAAGGGGAGGACCGGCAGGGGGAGAAAGTTAAAGCTTGCGGGGAACAATTTGGCCTGACTGTATCAACGATCGAGGGAGTGAACGGACAAGGGGAGGAAAAGGCCTATAGAGAGGGGGCGAGGGAGGGAGGGGGAAGCCCCATTTTGCAATGTCCGTAAAATCGACTAAAGGGAAAGGAGGCAAGAATGTGGGGGGGAGGGGGGGGGAGGATTACGGCTACTCAAATGATCGCCGTCCCCCTCCATTTGACAGAAAGATGAGCGGTGTCTAGTCACTATAAGGGGGCGGCACAACGATAGCGCGGCAGGGAAGTGTGGGGGGGAAGACATCGGCGCGCACAATTGGGTACTTGCTTTCCTTATCGGAAAAGAAATGGGATAAAGAGTCTAGGAGCAAAATATTGCTTCTTTGGGATGCCTTGGAAAGGGAGCGGGGGGGTGGGGAAGGAAATAAAGAAGGAGAGAGGGGCGTGATAATGCCTGAGGAGGAAAAGGGAAAGTTAGGGGCGCTTTCCCGGACGGTCCTTCAACATTGTTTACTTTTACATCAATCAGGGGGTTGGGAAGGTTCGCTGACAGAACATCGTGAGAAGGCAAGCGAAGAGAAGAATGAACGAAGGGTTGGGGAGAAAAAGAGGGGAACTACGCCAAGCCCGCCTCAGTAAGGACTGCTCGGTTCGGCAACTTTTAATGTTAGGGCTTTGCCAGGAGAAAAGACCGTTGTGAGACGATAAAACAAACACAAGGAGGAAAGGGGGCAGGAAAAAACAGCTCGGAAGACAAAGTCCCGCGAACAAGAGGCCCTACCGTCGCCGCATGGGAGGATTGAAAAGGGAAAAAGAGTTCTCCAAAACAGGGGCAAAGGAGAAGAGGGATTGCCACACTATGAGTGCAGAAGGAAAAGGAAAAGAGTGATGGGAACCTCACATGAGGGTGACTGACCCTCCGTGCAGCCGCTCTTATACTGGACCCTCACGCAAAGGATTATCAGGGACGCGAAAGGAGTGAGTTCATTCAACAGCAACCCCCAAAAGGGGAGGAGAAAACCGAAAATGAGGGGAAAAGGAGCCTAGCGGAGAATGTCGTCGGGGGGTCTCCAGTGCCTACTGTGACGCAACCCGTTAATAGCAAAATTTTAAGGAGCTTCTGAACAGAAATCGACGATCGGAGAAAAGAGTCGGGTCGCAACAGCAGCGTGTACCTGGAGGGAGAGGAGAAAAGTTAAGGAGGCATCGCCTGCGTATTATCCCACCACATGCGGACCTCGTCAAATGCTCGATGACACAGTCCTTGCACCCAAATGGGCTTCATCCATCAGCGAAAAAAGAGCGACGGCCATGCGAAGAGGGAATCTTCTGGCCAGAGCGTGCGGATACAAAAACTTCAACAACTGCAAGCCGGGGCTAGGTAAAGGGGACGAACAGAGACCGTGGGGGCGAGTCAAAAGCAGGCTCTTTACCTTGGGGTGGACCGCCGGCACTCTGAAGACTAAAAACCCACGGGGGGTTCACTTCAAGAGGAGCATTCAAACAGGCATGGCGGAAAAGAGGGGAAAAAGTCCCCGGTCCTAACCTGCTGTCACCAACCGGCTCAAAAGCAAATTATACCCTGCCTGAAAAAAGAATGGCGCTCAAGAAAAAAGATCGATAGAAGGGGATATGGGGCGCAATGGCAAATCCAAAGAGGGGGTTGGACGCCACCGTAAGAAAATGAGGGACTTAGGCCGAGCGGGAAACGTCGGTTTAATCCACAGGACACCTCAGAAGAGAAAATAAACGCAGCATGGACAGGGATTTGAACCAGCGACCCCACAGGAAATTCACTTTGGCTAAGAACGTCCGTACCTTTGAAACGCAATTGAAGGGGGTCTTAGAGTATGGGACAGAAAAAGAAATAAATCGGACAAAAATGCAATCGGGGGAGGAAGGAAAGGCGAGGCAGGATGGCTGAATGGTTTAGCATCCGGAAAAGGTCTCTTGAATTCTTACTTCTCCCCAGCGAAGGCTCGTATACTAAATTTCGGAGAAGGGGCCTGCATCGCCCGCGCGAACAAAGAAAGAGGAAGAAAGGCGTGAGACGCTTGTAAGCATTACAGATAATCCAGGTCTCATCGTCTGGCGCCATCATACGCAAGGGGAAGTAATACGTGGTAACAATCCCAACACAAGGGGGCCAGGATGACATCACTAAGGGGAGGGGGGAGACGCTCTTCTCCATCCGTAGCGAGCTTAAAGGGAGAAGCGGGGAAGAACTACCTTAGAAAAAAGCCGGAGGGGGACGGGCGCAGAGGGGGATTTTGACGTATCATCCTCAGCCGAGAAGGAGAGGGGCTGAACAACTTGAGAACAAGGGGGGCACCAGGTGGGAGCGAGAAGAGGGGGGAGACCAAAAATGGCGCCGTATCGTACTGGCCGTCCAGCGACTCTTCAACGCTTGGGGCAGAAGAGAAGGCCCTCATAAACAGTGAGAGCCGATAATGCGGGGAGGTGAGGGAGTGCGCATAGGAGATTAAACAAAGTGATATGCGACCAATCCATCCACGAAAGCGACTAAAGGAATACAAAAAAACTCTCACGTGGGAGGGGGGGGTCTCTGAGAATCTGGGGGGAAATCAGAAGGATTAAAAAGCTAACTGCGCTAAGAAAAATAATATGCGATGCTTCAGAAGATCATCCCTCCACGGGACCCGAAGAAGATTCGTAATTGCGCACGCTGAACGCCAGAAGAACAATCCAGAAAAACCGATTCATCCCGGGTCCAATGCGGACGGAGAAGGGGACGAGAGCTGGCGGGACTGAAATTTTTTCCCGGCCTGGGCACTTCTTCCGACGAGGCCGAGATCATCAACAAAGGAAAGATGGTGGAGGAAGTGGGAAATGCAGTAGCTGGGGTAAGAGGTAAAAAAGGCCAACGCTGTTCTCCGGGAAAACAAGGCCGGCACGCCCCAACCACCTGAACAAGAATCATGTCCACTACCCAAATGAAAAGGGGGAACCGACCCAATCGTCAGAAGAAAACGAACCCCTAATGTAGCCAACTGAACTAGAAGGGAAAAGTCGATTGTGAAAATCCCTTCCCCAATTAATTAAAATAATTTCCACTATTTAACCTAATGGCACAAAGGAGGCGAAGTTCAAGCTCCTTTGCAAACGTTCGACATCCACTCCTTGAGTCTTCTAGAAAGACGCAACGACGGTTTGTGATGCTATAGCCGGGAAAAAGGGAAAGATGACGAAGAAAAAAAAGAGGACTAATCGCCTAGGGAGTAATCGAGTCCTTCCGACCGTCTATAAAAAAAATTGGAAACGCGTTAAAACTATTTCAACCGTAACGAAGATAGGTACCTGGACAGGACGAAACAAAATGAAGAAAAAAAAAAAGGACGTCCGTTTTCCGCAGGCTACTCCCCTGAGGGGAAAACTCTAAAGTTGCGGTTCTAGATTACAAATCGAACGAACCAAAAACCGCTACGGAAGCGGACTAGGCCAGATTGAGGGGGGAGAAACACTGTTTTGGGGGCCCTCCTGTACTACCAACTCGGGAAAATACCCCTCTTTGACGGACCCACTAGCGTAGCATTAATATTTCTCCAGTAAGGACGATGCAGCGGGTAAAACACGAAATGGCAGAAGGATATGAAGGTGAGGAGGGGACGAAAATGTACACAAGGCTCACCGACTAAAGTCATGACGGTGAAACTTTTGCTGGGGAGTGTCATTCACGCCTTACATTTCGACGAAGCGAGGATAATGAAAGTGGTCCACACGCCTACGAAGAAAGAGGGGGAAGAAAAAGGGCAAGTGAAGAAGGAGTTGATGAAAAAAAAGATGAAGAAAAGGAGAAGGTTATGGCATACCCCCTCGTCCGCTTTAATAGGTTCTCCACGCTCTTTCAATTTTTGGAGAAGTCTAGTGTTACAGAACAAAAAAGACAAAAAAGTGAGTAAAGAAGAAGAGATTGGCAGGTTGCTCGAAGTAAAAAAAAGGGAGGGGAACTGGAAAAAGAGTCAGTTAACAAAGGGGCCGACGGTGGGAAACTGCAAGACCTTTCACCCCTTCGGCATATTTGGGGTGTCACTCCTTCTCAAAAATCAAACTTAACTTCCCGCAAATCGTAGGCAGGTACCTGGCGAAAAGACTCAAAGAAGGTGAGCAGGGGTCAGGCCCTTGAATGAAGAAAAAAAAAGGGGGTTCCCTAACGGAAGATGCGGTGCGGCCGGTGTCGAAATTTTCAGGTACCTCAATCAACCAATATACTTCATGACCATTCGGACGAGCATAGTAAGTTCGGCCGAAAGACGGGAATTTGCCGCGGTAGGTCCGGAACCCCGTTTTCAAGCAGGTAAGAGTACGCCCCGGAAACAGTGCTTGGGCATAGGTAAAGCAAGCCGAGATCAAAGTTCGCGGTGGTGGGGCGTCGGATTTTTAAGAGAGAAAAGCCCTGAATCCATCTACTGGTACACAGGGGGGGGGGGGGGCCAAGGACGGAGGGGGGAAGGAAAAGGGGAGAGGTGTTAGAATTTTCGAATGACCAGCAAGCTCTTCTTAAAGGTGGGGTGAAAGAGTGGGAAAATTTCCGAGGGGACGCGTTAGAATGAGAACAACGCAGGAGAAATTAAACTCTATCAAGTGACTACAGCAGCAGTCTATTGGTTTCCCTTGAGTCTGGCCAAAGTACAGGGGAAAACGGTCAAAAAACAAACTATGCCGACGGGGGTAAGCAAGAGATGAACGATTGAAGTGGGATTGTCGCAACGGGCGCTTCTAACTGAAGGCGACAAGCGCCGAAATTTTGGGTGCATGAGGGACGCATAGGAAATATTTAAAGGACCTGGCAGGGAGTGAAGCCTGATAAGAATACTTAGGTGGAAGTGGGGCGTCATTATGAGGGGAATGAGGGGGGGGGAGGGGGAAGGGGGGTTTGGGTAGGCCCTGAGGGTTGGGTGGTGAAAGTGGTGGTGACGTGTTTGGGGGGTTGGAAAATTTTTCGGAGGGAGCAAAATGCAGTCAAATTAAAAGTCCTGGAAAAACTCAAATATGGCAGGGCGGGATGGGATAATCGCACTGTCTTCGGCTCATAGCCTCACCAGTCAGGGCGTAAAATTACCCGTGACCGGCAAAAACTGAGGGAAGGACCGGGCGGAAAGGGGAGAAAAATGATTGCAGAGAGCGGGGGAATCGGAAAGGCTCTGAGGGCCTGTTCGAACTTAACGCAAGAGGGCTGGGCTTCTGAGGGTCACAAGAGGGCCTTATCCCTAGTAATTTCGGTTTCCGTAACGCAAGGGAGGAAGCCGGCCGTTGGGGGGCACGTATCAGAGTTGCAAAAGACCCCCTAGCGTTTTTCAACGTTTGGTTCATAGTGGGTTGCGTTCCTTGAGGGGAAAGTTGGGAGACAGAAAAAATTGTGCGTGGAAGCGGGTACGAGAAACGTCCAGTAAAGAACGCAGGCGGGAGAGACCTACTTCTTCAAGTTCGCCCGCATCTTAGAGGCACTATCCAGTAGAGAGGTACGGAACCAATTTGTTTGGGAGAGAAAACTCATTCGCAAGAAATGCGTGAAAGGGAAAAAAGGGTGCAAAACTCATTTCAAATGCTAGATCGCACCATGGGCAGCGGGGAAAACAGAAGAGAAAAGCCAAAGAAGGGAGGCTAGGAGGAGTGAGCGTCTTCAACCGAAGCTGAATTTCTCTACCTGGGGGGGGGTAAGGAGGAGAGGTAGCTGGGGGGGGGGGGGGCAAAGGTTGGGGGGGCGATCGTGTATAGTTTCCTCACGTATTTCAGTCATTTGGAGGAGAGACAAGGGAAAAGACACGGGGGAGCACGGAGGAATGAGAATGAAAGGGAAGAGGGCACACGAAGTCGTGTTCAGCAGGAAAGAAGGAGGGGTCCGCCTTGCTAATCAGAAATGGGGCACTAAAACGAAGAGTCACCGGGGGAGGGGGATAATCTGGTGAGCAGAACGCAGGAAAACCCCGAGTTGCAGGAACATGCCAGGAGTTAGACAAAAGAGCAGCGCATTCGAGGAAAGAGATGGAACATGTGTTACTACACCCGAGAGAATTTCTGTGAAAAGGAGATTCAGGCTCCAACAAAAAAAAGGAAAGGCTTTAAAGTCCACGTGCGGGAGGCAAATGGAAAAATTCAAGTCAGGTGTTTTTTAACTGAATTTAAAAGCGGGAACATTCTAGGATCCGGGGGACGGGGGAAAGAGAGGGGCTGGTGAAGACCGGGTTGAGGAGTAAAAAAACGACTTACGTGTGCAGCGGATCTCTTCCTCACTTGTGGGAACAAAACAAGAGAAGGTTAAACATGGGACATGCCACGACATATCTGAGAGGAAAGGGGCTTCAAGGGCGGGGGAAGAGGAAGGGGGGGGAGAACTCAATCTGGCACCTGTTGGGGAAGATCCATTTCGTAGAGGATAAGAAATTTTACTAGGCCGCCACGACTGGATTAAAAATGGGTCGGCAACCAGGGGGGGGGGAAAACACAAGACATTGGCCGTAGGGGGAAAGGGTAAATGGACAAGGCGATAGCCAGGAAGTGGGTATCCAGTGGTAGAAATATGATGGTAGGTTTTGCCTTTCGGGGTAAAAAAAATAAAGACGGAGGGAGTCGACAGAGGTCCATAGGTGGAAGTTCCGATAGCGATGGTGCAAGAGGTGTAGCTCCATTCAAGGAACCGGAAGGCGGAACGGAAAAGGAGGGACTCCTGGGGGGTCAGGGGAGATACACGCCAGGCGGAGGAACAGCCTCATTTTCTAAGGACGAAGTCAGTCCACTCTTAAACGTCTATTCAGAGAAGCTTCAAAAGATAAAAAACGTGCTTGAATACTTGGCACCCGGGAAATAGAGAAGAAGGCTACGGGGGGAGAAAGTTTGACGGCACTGAAGTCTCACCGAAGGAGTAAGAAAAGACAAGGGGGGCCTTCTCTTATGCAAGAGGCGGGTTGAGAGACTGGTAAACTTATCGGTGAAGACTCAAGAAGGCGAAAGAGGGTCCGCACTGGGAAAGGTCTTCAGTGAATTATCGAAGATGCAGTTCCCTTTTAGGACCCCTCATTAATGAAACTCATCGTGTGATTGGTGGCTGAAAGAAACTCCATCGTGCGCAAGGGAAGGCCTATTCCTATGAAAAAGGTTTTCCGAACATCTGGGGCCGATCTCAAGCCCGCTGACATTCTTACGGCGCTGGGCAGGATGGCTTCATGGGATAGGGGGACGGGGGGAGGGAGGAGAGAGGGGTTGGTTCATAGAGATAAAAAAAAAAACGGGTATATTAAAAGTATAGGGGATGGAGACGCCATCATAGGTACAATTCCTTATGGACAGGCTAGCTCCCTAGCAAAGAACCTCCCTGAAGGGAGGGTCGTGAACAGATGGTAGAAACACACCGGAGAAGAGTCGGCATCTGAGGAAGAGGAAGTATTTATTTCAGCGCCCATTCCACTATGATGTTCAACATCACCAGATTTGTATTAAAAATCAGGGCATCCTCCTCTTCAGAGAGAGGATAAATGGCAAGCCTAACAGACTGATAAAGTCCGACTTCTCCTCTTTATTCCTAAATACGCACACAAAAAAGAAACTCTCCCAAAAGCGCCTGATAGGAAAGGCGATGGACGTCGGTGGATGGGGAAGACTTCTTTGGGAAGACTTCAGTGCACTCCGGTCTCTCAAGGGGCTCGGGATTCAAACCGGGCTGTAACTTAAGAGAAAAAATCGTAGGGGATGTCCTCGGGAAAAGTCGGGAATCGGAAAAAAAGACGGGTTACTAACTTCGTCTAAGATGTGCGGGGCACCTCTTTCGGAGGATCTCAAACCAATGAAATACAAGAGGGAAACAACGATGGAAGGCCCGTCGAGCCAACTGGGGAGAAGGGGGCAAAGCACGCTTAGCATCGCGTCTGCCATGCGACGCCTTTAAAGATGGGCTGCTCCAGATTTACTTAGAAAGAAAGGGGGTCACCAAGGAAAGAAATGGGGATGAAAGGGGGAAAAAAACCAAGTCCGTCTCATTCGACCACTTGACATTTTTTACCACGCAATCGTAAGCGGTGGAAAAAACGGGGGCCCTCAACTGTTAGGGGACCCAAGCATGCGGAGAAAAGGGGACAGATTACTGCTCGAAAAGCAGCGGAAAAAAAAGTAGAAACAGAAAAAGTTGAGACCCCGGACGGGATGAACCCGACCATTGAAGCTCCGACCTAATATAGGGAGGGGCAAATAACCACGAGGGTGGGGGATCCCCCACGGAAAAAGGGAGACGGGATCCGAGCGTCAGTAATTCGGTGGAAATCGGGAAAACGCAAAACAGCAGCTGAGGAAAAGAAAACGATACGCAGCAAGGAAAGGGCTTGTGAAAGAGAAGAAGTACAACCACAGCAAATTCACGTTGAGGAACTAACGTCTACTTACGAACAAATCCATGGGTCGGTGGGTGAGGGGGAGCGAAGGGGGGAAGAAGTCCATCGGGAGGGAAGAAAGAGAAGGCGACGGGAAGGCGCTGCAGGATGGGACCACACGAGGAAGTTCCGTCCTGTTCCACCGCGGCGTCATGAAGAACTGGGAAAAAGTTACCGAAAAGGGGCGACTTAACGACGTGTCGGAAAAAAAGTCCCTGCATCGGAACCCAGAAACCGAAGCAGTTTCTTAACCCTACCTCTGGAAGAAAGAACTTCCGCATTAAAGGGGGATCCGAAAATGTAGGTCCCGGGGAAAAGGGAGATACGCATTTGAAGGAATTTGCTTAAAAACACCATTAAAAGGGAACACCCAACACCGCCGCCGGGGCAGCCCGACTGAGACGCCGAAGAAGGTCCGAAGTCGGTCAGCTCATCTAGGTTGATACGCTTAAAAACTAGGAGACACGCGTGTTTATCAGCGAGGGGGAGGGGGACCAACTGGGCAGGTGACTCACCATATCTAATACTGAGGGGTCCACTGGAAGAGAAGGAAAAGGGGAACATGTCCTGCGGAATGAATCGGGTAGATCACAATTGTCGCAAAAACCAGGACGCACTGCTAATTCAGACGTAAGAGACCACGTCGCGAGCAAAACGAAACGGTACGTAGGCGGCGAAAAATGCAGGGAAGTTAAGTAGCGTCGCATCTCGTCAAAGCACAATGTGGTGCTCCAAGGGAAAAAGGAAGAAAATAAAACTATGGGAGGACACCCCGGTGAAAAAACGGGGGATTGGCATCTTGTATAGGACCCCGCCGGCTTCCCGCACGAGTAGCTTATCCTAAATGCGATTAAAAAATGAAGGAAACCAAAATCCTACCATCAAAAAAAAATCCTTGTCAAAAAAAAAAGGGGGGCGGGAAAAGGAACGGAAACTCTGAAGGAGGATAGGTCAAGTGGCTCCCTTACAGTCATCTACTTCTTGGCCTAGGGAATTTGCCAAGGGGGCGGACACTGAAAAACTAGGAAATTCGATGAAATCCTAAAAAAGAAAAGAGTGGAGGGAGGCTCAGGGAAGGGGGGAAGCGGACGGGCTCTTGTAGTTTACGGAAAACCGCGAAAACTTACCAAAATCAACAAAGGGAAAAACCAAGAAAATCATTAAAAACAACCCCTTGGAAAAACGAAGGCCGAACAAGAAGCGCCAATGGAGCAACAAAGAAGGTCACTGCATACGTTCTCCGTGCCTTACTTAAAAGTCCCTATGTTACACGACTCAAGTCTTCTAATGGGAGAAAAGACTTCAGCACGTTGAAAGAAAAAGGGCACTTCATCTGTTCCGAGGTCGGCTCCAGAGACTTTTTGGGAGAACTTTTACATAAATGACGAGCCAACCACAACTAAAGATACGTGACCTAAAAACGAAAAGGGAGAGAGTTGCTTCCTGCCCGCTGGTGTCGCAGTCGAATTTGCGAAAATAAGGGGGGCAAAAGTTAAACACCGATTTAAACCCCGGGACAAAGGGGGGGAGATGAAGAGCCTGACGTAGAAAAAATCCTCAAAGCGTTCCTTTTTCCGAGTCTACGGGCCTAGGTTACCTTCTAGACAAAGGTGCAGGAAAAGGTTAAAGGTCACAAGGAAAAGAAAACTCCACTCGAACGGCCGAGGAGCCTAGGAGAAAATGGAGTGAAAAAAAGCACGGTGTCCGGCCGCGATGTCTAACCGCTTCACCTACCGCGTTGGGAAAAGGTGCCCTGGAGGGAGGAAAATTATAAGAAGGAGACTAACCAGAAGAAGGGCGTGTCCCGACAGATTTAAGGTATCTGCCGGTGATCTGGATTTAAAAAGGTCGGAAAAATGCGCACCCTAATGGCAGAACGATTTTCGCGGAGAGGAAAAAAACGGGGGGACAGGAAAACTTCAAAGAGAGGAATAGAAAAAATTGAAATTGGTCCACCCTACGAATCTCGTGCAAATGGGTCGGGAAGAAGTTTCTTAACCACCAGAGCCGACGGTGAAAGGTAGCATCAAACTAAGAATGAAAGAAAAAGAAGGGAGGTGCCACGCAACGGTGCAAGTTTTTTCAGGAGGGAAAGTGCAGGGAGAGAAAAAAAAAAAAAAAACGAGGGGGGGGGAAAAAGAGATATTGGTCTGGCCCAATAGAATAGCACCCATTGAAGCGTGGTCCCCCGGAAAGTCCTTACAGCTGCCGACGGGTGACCATTACGATAGAAAAGCCTTGCAGCACGGGAAGAAGAGGGGGGGGTTCAACCCTTCTTACGGAAAAAGAAAAATTCGAAACCCGACGTGAATCGTCAGATTAGCCACTCCTTTCTAAATCGACACTAGGGGGCTACCTGTCTCGGCTGGGAAAAACCAGCGCCACCTTTCAGGAAGTAGTCGGTTTGTGGGGGGGGAACGGAATTGTGAAGGGGGTTCTCGGTCCCGAAGCAAACAGGAACGAGGACCTTTCAGGGTCGGAACAAACTGCATCTCCGTGTTGGCCGAAAAGCTTTCCGACTCTTAAGGGGGCCCCATCGGATGGCATTGGGGGGGCTACTAACGGCAGGCCCACCAGAGGTGCATCAAGAGAGGAATCTGCCGATGTCAAACGGCATTTCTCTTTTGGAGTCGGATTTGTCGGAACTACCCTAAAAGGTTCTCATATTACCTAGGGCTAAGAGGAGGCTGTTCTTAAAAACGTAACCGGTTAAGGGTTTAGAGTAAAGTCACTGACCCTAAGATAGGGGGTGGAGGTGCCATCGTGAAAGGGGGGGAAGAGGGAACAGGAAAGGCACAATGAGACTCACCACTGCTGTAAAACTCTATCACTTGAAGGCAACAAAGTAGGATGTTTACTATTCGGCTGGAAAATAGTCAGCTGTGGACGAAAAGGGGTCAGAAAACGTCAGCTCGTGGGGTGACCTCTGAAGATACCTTGGAAGCACTTTCTAAGCACGAACGCTTTAATGAGAAAATACGACTGGGGGGTGCAGTAAGGGGTTACATAGGGGGGGAAATCGAGGTAAGGTGTTAAATTGGTAGCACCGATGATGCCACTAAGTTTCTCATTTTCGCTGCGGCGGGGCTGGAGTCGGTGTTAGATTGGTGTTTGGGGGGGGAGAAAGGGTTGGGGGTGGAAGGTTGGGCGGGAAAAGGTGGGTGGGAGTTCATGGCCATTGTTCCGTCAACGACATTTCCACGAGGAAAACCCATCTGAAAGAGCCCCTCATTGAGGGGGAAGTGAGGATGGATCAGGGCCAAGGGGAGTCGGCAGAAGGGCGCAAGGGGAAGGAGAACCAAATTAAGTCCTCGTCCAATGCACCCACGGAGGACAGGATCCTTCTCACGCTAAATATTGAGGCCGCGGATCTAAAGGGCCTCTTGAGTGACCTGAAAAAAAAGCAGAAGCTAACTGGGGAAGGAGGGGGTAGTGAAGCTGACGGAGTCAATGGCTCTTCGGATTTCACAGAGGTATCTTGGGGAACGGATGGGGGAAAAGATCAAAGTTCAAGAAAGGAGGTGTTCAAAGGGGGGGAATAGGGGGGTGGAGAGCTTTCACACGTGGAGGGAAAAAGGGGAAAATCTCAATTTTGCTTTTGCAACGAAAAAAAAAATCCCAAGGCGCGCCGAAGAAAAGAAGCTGATCGGGCAAAAGGACCGGGGAAGAGGGAAAAGGCGGACGAACAGGCGGCGGCGCCAGGGGGGGGGCGAAGACCTTCCAGAAATGGATTGACAGGTGGAAAACTGTTCGCAGAACCGGACAATCCAGGTAGGAGAACAACCTGAGCTGGGTCAACAGAAACCTTCGCCATCAAACCCTTCTGTCTCGGATGCGGAAACTCAAAAGAACTGACGCTTGCGCTACGGCGCAGGGGAAAGGCAGCTCAATCGGCTGATCTGGGGCAATTTTGTTGGGGAAGGGGTCGTTAGTTGGGCCTCCCACACGATCCTTCAAGGAAATAGGCCATGAGAAAAGAACGAGGGAGCCCCGGAAAAAAGGAATTGCGAAGAGCGGCCTTACAAACGTAGGGGGTCCTCCTAAATCATGGACGGGTGGAACGCCCACGGGCTTGCACGCGCGTAGACGGACAGGGGACAGAGAGCACCGGGGAGGGCATCGGTGGAGCAGAAGGAAGGAAGACGAGGTGGACTGATGCAGGAACGTAAGAGGGTGGGCAAAAATCCTGCAGCAAACGAAACTCCATCTCTTTAATTTGTGAGACTAAAAGGGGGGGAAGGGTGGCCCAAGAAAGTCGCGTAAAGAAGACCAAACTGGACAAGGGAGGGAACGGGGAAACGTAGATAGTTAAAGCAAAGTATGTCGCGTGGTTTAGCGGGCAAGCCTGTTAAATGCAAGCATTCTCGTGTTCTGGGAGAAGCGAGGGGGGAAACCGGGGTCGAAAAAACGCGGTAAGGGGGCAAAATTGAGATCTCCTCATCCCAATTTGTGGGGTTATTCACAAACCTCGCGGATGTGCCAGTTCAAGGGAAACGCCTAGTAAATCGGGGGGGAATCGAAAAGGAAAAGGGGCGTAGAGGTGCAGACTGCCGGTCAGAATGATGGCACTTTTTTGGGGAACCGAGGGACTCGAAAAGGGATCGCAGGAAGGAAAATTGGGAAGGATCCACGTGGATTGGAAAAAAAGGCACCCCGGTGGGTGCGAACGTCCTGATTGCCTGACCAATTGTCCAGGTCACTATATGCTCCACAGTGATAAAAAACAAAGGAGAAAAGAAAAAAAGGGGGGGCCGTTTCGGGGTATAAAGAAAGAGAGGGGAAGTCGACTGAGTCCAGTTCAATACTATATCCGTATGGTTTCGAGCCTAGGCAGCGCCAAGGTTGGAAAAAAAGGGGGCCGGGTAGAGAAAAGAGGGTCCGCGGGAAAAGAGGTCCGCCAAAAATGGGGGGGGGGTTCTTCTAAAGACTACTCTGCTTGGGCCGCCCGCATGGTCACAGGAGACTCCTTGCAGGAAAAGGCTGGCGGGAACTATAAGGAGAGACGAGAAGTAGAGGGGAAAAGTTCCGAAAAGGGGGGAACCTCGACGCTACAGGTGAAAACTTCTGTCACTTAAGTCGTATGGTAGGATGACACGCGACGACATCGGGGACTCTCGGTATATGATTGGAGGAGCTCCGGGCGATGGGAAGAGGGGGAGGAACAATGCTGAATGGGAACTGACTTATCAGCCATTTCTCTTATGATACTAGGGCGGATGCCCAGTGACCACCGCAAGGGGGGGGAAAACTAAAGAGTGGGGGGGATGAGTGGAAAACTCCATCGTGCAGCGTTAAGGGCCGAATTAAAGGGGTTGGGTCAGAAAAGCTGGCGATCGACAAAGAGAGCATACTGAAAAGAGGAAAGGAGGAGATACGGTCATGTTTACGCGGGAAAAGTGGAGGGCAAAATCGCTCGCGTTGGTTGAAAAGCTCTCCAAGACAACCACAACAACTAGTATGATTAAAAGAGATATAACCGCCAGCTACGTCGAGACAAAACCGAAAAGACTAATCAAGACGATCAGTACCGCCTGAGAGGGATGGGAGGAAAAAAAGATAGCTTAGCTGTGTCAGGAAAAAAGGGTCAATTCTCATAGGGGGTTCCTTCGCCGAGGAGGGTAAGCCTGAACAAGTCCACAGTGGAATTCACCAGGTGGAAAAAGGAGGAAAGCGACTCTTCGATAATGAGAAAAGAAACTGGAAAAGGAACGGACATCCATGACTGCGCCTTCTGTTCCTTCAACAGACGCGGCAAAAGGACAAAAAAAACGAGAGCCGGGGCCGCATGGGAAGGAGACGCGGGAGTAGGGGGGGTGGTGGCCTCCGTAGGTTCAAGGACTCAAGTGACCGCAACAGGTCAGCCACGGGAGCGCGATGGCGCAAACACTTTTCGAGCTCGACAGGATATACGTATGAACGAGGTCGAAAAGGGAAGACAAGCGTTTGAACGGGCGTCCTGCGAAATGGGTTCGTCATCCTAGCTGGGAGAAGGAAGGTGACCACTCCGGAGGGAATTTACAGGAAGGGGAGAGGGGAAAGGAAGGGTGAACTAAATGGAGACTGAAGAAAAAGGAGAGCCCCCTTATCGTCCATGAGCGTCCTCTTTATAGATACACCATCGAGTTCTTAAAAACGGCATCAACCCGTTCCTCGAGGGGTTTGAGGGAAAGGGGGAACCATGGAAGTATTAGGCAGGGACCAGGGAAGTGGTGTAACGACTCAATGCAGATAGTGAATCAAAAACAGGGGGGTAACTTACAATTCTGATAAAACATTTCTTCATAGGGGGACACTGTCTCGACTAAACATGAGGCGGGGCACCAAAAAAGAACGCAGAAAAAAGCAAATTGAGAAACCCGCCCTTGAAAATCGACATTTAGCGATCACCCTATCCCTAATCGGGGGGCGTTGGGTCTCAATCAACAGCAGACTGGTTTGTGGGATAAAAAAAGAAAATGGAGGACAGAAGTCAAGTCTGCAAATATCGGGTAAAAAACAAACAAAGAAAGAACGGCCAAGATCTGAGGAACCGAACAAGAAATCAGCCGAAGGGCCAGGGGGCAGGGGGAAACGAACCAGGACAACGACCCCAGAAATTTCCACTTTGCGAAAACTAAAAAGAAGTGAACGTCCTCCATGCGTTTTTTCTCCTGAGAAAGTCGATTGTACCATCCAAAAGGCCACTCTGTGTCATCAAATGAATCGATGGGAGAAAAAAAGGAGCGAGAGGAAGGGACAACAAAGAGATGGGGAAGGGAGAAGGAACAGCGGCGGTCATGCGGCTGAGAACCGACCGAAAAGTTTCTAATGAAGAGTTCGTCCTCATTGAGCAAACAACTGACCCAGCGCGACGACTGCTTGCGGCGAACACTACCAGTTAGCCAACTCTAAAAATTCAAGGATCAAGGGGAGGAAAGAGGTAGGCGCAAAATGGGAAGAGGTTTAATTAAGAAGTGGAGAAACGCGAAACCCGATCCTCAAAACATTTAAAACTAGAAGCCCGTCCCTAAGTAGAGATCTTCACTCGAAGCAAGGGACGTGGAACCGAATACCATAAGAAGGGAGTGGATCGGGGATAAGGGGGTTTGGTGTACCACTTATCAGTTCACCAACGCCTGGACTGCGGGGTTCGGCGAAAACGTACTGACACATTCAGACATGTTCAAACGAGAATGGAGGATCTCCCACAAATCGAGGTCAGCGCCTGAGCTCATGACGAAAGAGCGAGCATCCTTCACCTTGGGGGGAATACTGCTTCGCAAACTAGGTATCGTGCGCTCGTCGCTTCAAAAAAATGGAGGGTAGAAACACAACATTGCGCAAAATACAAAGAAGAGTACAATATAAAAACCAAGTAAAAAAGATCCTTTAAGGGTCACTCTTAGAGGCACCGGGACGGGCTCACTCGAAGCCTTCCCTTAAAATAAGAGGGGGGTCCAAGGGAATAGCAAGGACACAAGACAAACAAAAAGAGAGGACGGACGCCCAGGCAGAGAGGAAAACCTTTCCAGATGACAATCATCCATAGGGTAAGAAGTGGCCGGAAACGTATCTACGGAGTGAAGATAATAGTGACCCGAAGGCCTGTGCAGAAGAAAATTGAGGAGGGAGTAATACTCAAAAAGATTTGGGAGGAAGGTCTCTTAATAGTTGTGATCGACTGCAAAATTGTCTGTCGCGGACCATTCGGAAACAGCAAAAAAGAAGGGGTCACCAGATCAGGCAACACAAAAAGACAAAGGGCGAAAAAAAAAACTCCCAAGCCCTCCGCCGCCCCCCCTGGAAAGACCAACTGCGCACCTACGGCAAATTCCATGATCTTCATCCCACGTGACAGGGGATGACCCTGGTGGGGATCCCGAGGAAAAAAAGGAAGAAATGCAAAGAGGAGCTACGGCGACTTTCGACAATAATCAGTTCATCTTCCGCAAGCCCCTCGATGGGTGACCTGTTACAAACTGACGATGGCCAACGGGAAAGAGGGAAAAGGAATACGGACACTGAGGGGGGGATAAGGTAGGCGAGTTGGGCCGACCGCCATGGCGGAGAGCGAATGTGCACCAGAGTAAAGTGCCTTTCATCACCGAGCGTCCGCCTGAACTCGAAACCATAAAAAAAACTCCGTGTTTCAACCAGCAAGAAAAGAACGAAAAAGTGCGCACCGCGCGCGAGGCCAGTGCTGGGTACTGTCTCCGCTTAAAAATCAGATCCAACCTCGCAATGCAGCTAGACACAGACGTCACAGAGGGAGGGAGCAAAAAGTCACTGGTGGCCAAGCGAGTTCGCAAACCGCAAGGACCCGAATAGGGGGCAAAAATACCGCAGGCGGAAAGGAAAAGGGAGGCCGAACCTGACGATGCATCGTGTGTCACACCGGGCCTCAAGGATCTGACGTGCTTTACGGAACAAGGGGCGGAAAGGCGCAGAAGAAACGTTAAAGCGAACGGTTTACTAGGGAGGAAATCAAGGAAAAAGGGAAAAAAAAAGAAAAGTTGTGGAATGGGGGGAAGGTTCGAAGAACCACGCTGGAGAAGTCGCCATTTGTGGCCACCTCCTACACTGACGGGTGCAAAAAAGGTGGAAAAGAGGGGAGGAAAAACCAATCTGCCGACAGGGCAGGGGAGGGGAAATGAAAACACCGTCGGCCGCGGTTCAAAAAAAGTAAGTTTTGTCTCCACTGAAAGGGGTGGTCTGACCCTTCTGAGTGGCCAAAAAAATAACACAAGATTAAAAGAGAGAGAATTGGTCAGGAACACTCAGGGGAAGGAGGGGGGAAAGGGGAAAAAAACAGGAAGGTCGTGGAAAAGAGAAAGGGGGGGGTGGGTGTTCATCATCCATAACCGAATATTCTCAATATGTTTTTCACAACCTTCTTCAAACAAAGGAAAACATATGGAATTAGGAAGGGAGGGGCACACTCAAGTGGGAGGAAGGAGAAGAGACTTCGGACTCCGGACCCTGTCAGTAAGAAATTGCACACAGTTCAGGGAGGAAGGGGCTCCCTTTTTTCGAAATTGGGACGGCCAAACATCAACCGGAATATCTTCCAGGACCGAAAAACATCGTCGGGTTCGGCAAGACTCGTAATTGCAAGACGATGGGGGAAGAGAAAAAAACGCGGGGTAAGACCAGGTTTGTAGAACTCGCGGGCCCACCTTTCTTTGGCAGCACACAGAGGAAAGAGAGTCTACGTGGCGCGAAGGGTTGAAACGGGAAGACGAAGAAAAGGAAACATACGAAGACACCGAAGGCGAAGAGAGAGTACTCGTCGAAGGACCGGACATTGGGCGCGATTTTCTCATTGAAAGATAAAAGGCGTTGACAGGGTCATGGTGGGAATCTTGAAGCAAGTAGAAATCGAGACCAAGAAAAGGGTCCGGCCAGTGCAACCGATTTAGATCATTCCTTTGGGTGACAACTGGAGGGTAAGGGTCCATCTCAAAAAAAAAAAGGGGAACCATGTCCGAAAAAAGTAGTGGGGGACGGGGGGGACCCTCGACGATGATATTGGCTGGCGAAACGGGGCACGACTGAGGGATTGTCTACCCGAAGGAAGCCGGTTGGGTCGGGGAACATAGGGGAAATATGTAAAAAAGGGGGAAGGGCACCGAAGCAGGTTAAAATTGCCTTAGGGCATTTTCGACGTCGTTTCTTCTTGGCAGTGTGGGCTTGGGGTGTCCTTATTTTGGGGGGAGAACAGGTGGGAAGTTTGGGGGTAGGTAACACCCTGAACATGGGGGAGAGAGCACCAGCCAGATTGCCAATGAAGATACCCCCTTCATCAAAGTTCCTCCAAACTGGCTGGATGAATATCCTCAGCAGTTCTTGCGGGCAAGAAAAGGAAAAATTGACGGGGAAAAACAAGGTCCTAGGCACAGCGTAGAGGACTTCCTGCGCACGTTATACTAAGATTGAGCCGCTTTTCAAAAGAGGCGACCAAAGGGGAGAAGGAAGCGATTAGGTATGGGCGGCTGCGTGAAGAGAATGTACCGGAGCATCGACATTTTCCTGGGTCAAAGAACCAAGGCGAAAGTTGCAGATCTCAAGAAACAATACCAAATGAGCTTTTTCAAAACAGGGGGTGGGTGTTAAAAAAATTTTGTTTTTTTTGTCAGACATTGTTGTATGCTCACTTGTAAAAGGGGGTGCACAGAAAAAGGGGGGGGGCTGGTGAAAAAGCCCGACGATGCGCCGCAACCGGCCGCGACTTCGGGGCCGGAAGGATGGGAATTCTGATTCAATCAGGCCGTCACGGAAATAAAAGGGAGCTGACGGGCGCCAAAATTTGGGGGGGGGGGGTGGGGAGACCTACCCTATCTCTCCAATATAGTGAGAAGCTCAGAAAAACAAGGAAGGGGGCCGATAGGGGAGGGGAAGGAACCTGATCAGTCCATCACCTCCTGCACCCCTCCACACTCCGGCGTCATTGATGAGCGTTCTAACGAGGGAGCGTGAACGCTTACGGAGGAAAAAGTGGAGAGAGGACAGTCGGGATTAGCAGAGGAAAATGTTGTGTGTGCGATGGGAGGGTCTCGAGGGTGGTACCCAGAAGTATTCCTTCACCGGAGTATCATCCAAAGCGCCCTGGATAGACTTGAAAGAGCGGCAGAAAAAAGGAACATGAAGCATGGAGGGTCGCGGAGGAATGCAGGACAATGGCGAACTGTCAGGCAGGGGGAAATTGTCGTCATCTTGCAGAACGCGACCGCTCGGTTGACGGAGGCAGAGTCAGTCGGGGATACAGGGCAGAGAAGGAAGTAAAATCAGGAGGGGGGGAGGAGAAAACCGAGTTAAGACCTTTGGTGAAACCATAGAGGAGAGGAACTCTAAACCAAAGGACATGTCTAAAAGTAGATTGGTTGGGTAATGGGGGAAGTTGGGTGGGGACGAGAGTTCAAGCAGGAAAAAGAAATGGCGGGTTTCTGGCGCAGCAGTAGTTTTTTGCCTGTTCAGGGATGGAATCCTTACGTTTGCACCGAGCTCCTCCATTTTTACTGTTTATCAAACCAAAAGAGCGGATGAAAAAAGCCAAAAGAAAGACACTTCAAGGCGGGGGAGGGTGGGAAATCGGAATTCAAAAAGGTCGGAGGGGGGGAAAGCGGACGGGGCAATTTGCTGGCGGGGAAAGGGGGTTACCTCCCCAGTGTACGGAGAAAAATCGTTTACGTAAAAGCAATGAAAGGCATGTCTTGTCCCCGTGGTGAGAAAAATCTTCATGATGGAGGGAAAAATGGAAATGCCAAAAGAGGAAATGAGCCGCAATGGCGGCAAAAAGAATGAAAAGGGCTGGCAAGTGTCGTTTCGGGTCAAAAAAAATCCACGATGTCTAGAACTATTCCAGAGTCGAAGAGGTGGGCTAGCGGAAAAAAAAAATGGTCAGCAGCCCAGGGAGGAAGTTGTCGATCATCGCCATCTGACAGGGAAGAAGGGGGTTGACGGCGCTTCTACGCCCTTCTTCTTGCTGAAGAGAATGGAATCTGGGTCGACGCTGTGCTTTACGGTAAAAGACTTACAGTAAAAAACTTAAGGGTATTAAGGTGCAACACTTGTGGCAAAAAAAGAGCGCATTGGATCGTGCCTGGCACTTAGGGAAAAGAAGGATCTAACCTAGACCAATCTCGGATCACATTCTAGGACGTTTGGAGTATCCTGTAAAAAAGGTCAGGTGGAAGGACGGAGAAGAGCAGTCACGGGAAAGGGGCCGCCTGGGCAAGCTGCGTCTCAGTATCGGGGAGTCGTAGGAAACTGAATTTCATCCACTAGAACTGGATTTTAAACAGACCCTGAGGATGGGGGACTAACCATCTGTTCTCATGCCCACAGATCCGATTAAACCTGGGGGGGAGGGGGGGGGACAAGCAGGGGGAAAGAGATATACAAGCACCGGGGCGAGGAAGGCGTACTGTCGGGAGGTATAATCATTTTCGACTTTAATGCTATCTATCTGGGGCGGGTTAACACAACCAGGATGGGAAAAGAGAGCAAAAGTGCACAGGACAAGAAAAGGACGCAAATTCAAAGAGAAAGGCCTCGAGAAAAGAGAGTAAAAAACCGAGAGGGCTTGAGATCAGTAAAAGTTCGACAAACTCAGGCGGACATAGGGGGGGTGTGAAGGGAAGTGGAAGGTACCCAGCAGCAACAGGGATGGTAATCTGGGATTCAAGGAAAGTGGACTACAATAAGGGAAAAGCATAGAGATGAACCTGCGCTTGACAACGGGCTGAAATGCGCCAGCTTTGAGTAACATACTATCAAGATAAAGGCTACCCCGGATATCCATGAGTCCGAGGATGGCGTCTGTTAGGACCTCAGGAGGTGGGCCGAAAATTCGGTGAAAGAAAATGGGGTCAGATGAATTGTAGGAGTCGAGGGTGGCGGCCAACCAAGTTCTAGGGAGACTTATCTTAACGTGGAGGGAATGTGATCGCATCGGGTCATGCAACAGTCAGACCAGGGAAAAGCAGGAAGCCGAGAAAAGGACAGCAAACCACGCGGACCCTCATGTAAAAGAGTCGATTATCTACAAGGCCCAATTGTCTCCATGAACAGAGACGCCAGCGAGAGCGAATCTAACCTAGCGTCGACGAAAAAGAGTGAGGATCGAGAAAAAAGGACAGCCAGGCTTGAGAACATGGAAGGAAAATGCCGACAATTCGCCGTGACAAGAATTGGGGTGACCGTCCTTCAGGAAATGATCACAAAGGTGCCGTCCAAGGTGGCATCGAAGGCCAGGGCGGCCTCCCGAGAGGGAAAATAACTTTAGGGGGAGGGGAAAAAAACCGTCCCAAGCCCCTTCCACTGCACTCGCATGGTAAGATAAGCCAAAAGTCAAGAGAGGCTTTTCAGCAAGGGATCCTCCTTTTTGGTACAGGCACTTAAAGAGACTGAGAAATCAAGATCTTAAAAAACGGAAGTGCTTTTTAAATAAAACTGGCACAAAACCGCAAGTTGGCGGATAGAACCAGAGAAGAGAATTTCACCGGCTGGGACGACCGTACAAACTCAATTTCCCTGGTTCTGAACTAACGTGACCGGGAAGACAGGGGTCCAGGTGGGGGAAAGGACAGCTCGTTGGGGCCACCAGGAGGAGATAAAGCTTGGAGTAGCAAAATGCAAGAGCGACTTCAGGCAGGCATCTTTGCCCACGCGGATTCTGCCTGGGGACAGGGGCGGCTTCCGATAGGGGCTGCCCCCCTAGCAGTGAAAGGGGGGCTAGGATGCACAAGAAAAGGAAAGGAAAGGAAAGCCCGAGACGAACGCCCCTGCTGCAGTTAAAAAAGTAAGGACGTGATCCTATATTCCAAAGGACGATTCAGGAAAGGGAGGCAGAGTGTGTCGTTGCGCAAGGAGAAAATAGGTAACGTGGAGGAAAAGCTGAAACTAGAAGAAAAAACATTGGAAAGATATCATCAACATGACACGCCTCCTACTTCTTCAGGATCGGGGAGCCGAAGCTTGGTGAGAAAAACTTCACTCAACTTAGGCAAATCCGAGGTGATATTGAGTTTGGTTTAATCAGGGCGGCCGCGACCGGGGACTGCTGGTTCTTCACAAGCCTTCCACGCATGTACTGCCGAATTATCTGAGACACACGGGAAAGATGCGGGCCTGATCGGCCAACTGACTCTCAACCGGGGGGCGATAAGCTGAACGAAATCGCGTAGCTCCATGCCGTAGAATGGACGTTCGCATCCAGCTTCAAGCACAGGTAGAGAGCCCAATTACATCAAGGGGGAAGGTCCACCTCTATACACCCCGTGAAAAGCCTCTGTTTTATTTTCCACTAGGAGTCCTGGGCCCCGCTCCGTGCTTCCACTACAGTAATCACCTAAGACAGAAAGTAGAGGGCCTAGGGGACATCGACTTCAACGCCACCGCCCAGTCACACAAGGTTCCGGGCCGTCGCCCAGGGAAGAAAAATCCCCTTTCCTATGGCCACCGGCATCCAAGGGTAGTTGTCGCACGTAGCTTCAGCTAGCTCGATGACAGGGAGGGGGTTCCCAAGGGGGGTCACTGGAGGAAAGGGGAAGACAGGGCCGATGAGAAAGAAAAAAGAAAAAGTGGGAGGCAAGGATCGCGTAAGATTGGGGATCGACTGGAAACTGTTGAGGGACCATTTCCTCAACGCAAACACGTCCGCAAAAAGATCCAACAAAAAACTAAAACAAAAAGAAAAAAAAAAACAGAACAAACAGAATCCAGCCGACCAACGAAAAGCCCTGAACCACTGGCATCACTGCACTTTGCGCCTCCCTTCCCCGGAAGACCATTGTACCTAGCCCAAAAGTAGCGCACAAACCACCAAACTCCGCGCCCGGGTAGCACAGTTCTAACATGGAGAAGTTTCATCTTCCTCTGCTGCCAGCCAAAGACTTGTGGAGGGAAGGGGAAACACAGGACAAAAAAGAATAAGGAGAGGAAAAACAAACGGGAAGGCTTTAGAAAGTGACGTTGAAGACCAGACTCGGGTCCATTGATTTGCGGTCAAGGAATTCACACGATTGAAAGAAAAGGGACACACGCCGAGGGAAATCGGAAGGTGGACAGTTCTAACGGAGCAAAATGACCCCGGTTTTCCGACCAGTACACTCGAGTCGCCCACGAGAGGTTAAAGGGGGGGAGGTTGGCGTCACTTCAGGAGAAACAGGAACCGACAACGCGACTGCCGAGACTAGGCCAGATGGGTGGCCATTGTGGCGAAAGGATTCTAACAAAACTACCTGAAAGCCTAGGGGGTCCGACCCACCGAGGAGGCAATTACGAAAAGGAAAGAAAAAACCTGAAATGCAGCGTGTGCACAAGACCTTTCAAAGGATTATCTGGACGGAAAGTTCGACAGAGCTACGGAATACTTCAGTAAAGGTGGAAAAAATAGGCATCAAGGGAAGGACAGGGTCAGGAAGGAAAACATAGTAAGGGAAAGGGGTAGCCAGAAGGGGCCTACCGCCTACGAAATAAAGGAGGTCGAAGTTTTCTTTGAATACAAAGTTGATAAAACCACATCACCGACAGGATGCAAGGTTTAGGAACACACGGACCGCGGGAAATACGTCCTTGGGGGGGGGGGGGGGAGAACGACGCTTGCAGGGGAGGGAAATATGGTTGGGCCACGCA
>Ga0179591_1464087_pt1 | contig 28905 bp, 70 predicted proteins | sample CZOMad2_1_08_16f_FD_182891 | JGI IMG/M metagenome (GOLD analysis project Ga0179591, IMG submission 182891) | Vadose zone soil fungal communities from Angelo Coast Range Reserve, California, USA - CZOMad2_1_08_16fungal (PacBio error correction) | ecosystem: Environmental > Terrestrial > Soil >...
CCTTCTTCGCGCAAACACAACACCAACACCCCCACGCAACAACCACAAACGACACACGCCCGAACCATACACGTGCACATAAGAGACAAAGGTCGCTACCCTCCGCGTCAACACCGGCCAATGATACACCTCACACACCACACTTGATATTAACCACCCGCACACAATCAAACCAGAAATCAAACGCACGACTAACAAGCCCGATACCACACGCGAAGATCTGGGCAAAAAACAAGATCGCTGCTCCACTCTCACGCCCTAAACTCCCAAACCCTACCCCTCCTCCTCTACACCCACCATCGACCACAGACCCAGCGCCACTCCTCTTTCTCCCCCAACACACACACAAAACGCAAAACCACCGACAAACACCCACGTCGCCAAAAACACACAAGCACGAACACAAAACCCTCATACAACAGGCAACCTATGCTCCAGCCAGTTCACACATACTGCCGGATAAGGAACACGCCGCGCAGCACGGTGACACACAAGGCAACCAACCCGAATAAACCGCCAAGCGAACAATACCAACTGTGCGCGAACGCGTCACGGTCATCGCGCACCAATTAGGACAGTCGCTCACAACCCTACCCACCACAACAACAAGCCCGCCCTCAACCAAATGCACCTTTCATACATCAACGCAGTCGAAACGCACGCTCCATCTAACCAACTGTAGCCATCGTGTGTGTGAAACCACCCTACTCTACCTCGTGCGGCAACCACTTGCGCGCATATAGCCCAACACACGAGGCCAATCTACCCATTCGTGTAAAATACACACAACCGTGCAATCAGACCCGCCCCAAAAAACACCACGCACCCACCCCAAAACACCCCGCCAACCCGCGACACCCAACGCAACCTAACACACGATCATCCCCCAAACACACACAAAACCACCAAGACAAAATCGCAGTTGAGACTCAACTCGACAACAAACACCTAAAACCAACAAAAATAAAATTCCCGTGGCGCCCACCTAGCCGACAAAAAGCGTGCGTCTGTGGAAACTCCCCACGCATCAACCTTACACACAATCCAACCAACAACACCCATCCGCACCCTCACCCCCCCCCATGCTAGACGCACAGTCCACGAAGCGCCAGAACCACCCTCGTTCCCGTGCCCCGCTCCACCCTCCACCACAGTGTCGCTAAATCAAAAACAGTTCACAGTGCCCTAACGCAATTCCCCCCACACACAGTGCGCATCCGCAGTTAAACACCCCAAAAGCCCGACGACCGACACAAGCTCTTATCCAGCCAACCAAACATCTCCCCAGCGAGTGCCGACCACAGACGTGAATATTGTGCAAAACGCGAGTACAGGGCTCAGAAAACGTGATCCCCCTCGCACAAATTCCCAGAGCCAAACCCCACCCACCGTCCACTAGACCACTGTCTATCCTCGAGATATTCATCATTACAATCCGTGCACCCACCCCAACACCGACACCACATACTCTACCAGCAAAGACAAAAACCGCCAACCCTGTATAGCCCCCTGCAAATTATTCGTGCAGTTGGATTATCATGGCCAGTCTGAACCAATCACACTCGCTTACGGCCACCACCACCGCCCAGACACCAAGCACACACTAAAAGAATTACAAAACTGCGCAAAGATCTGTGGCGGCAAGAAGCGCGAGAAAAATCAGCGCAATCACAAACCAAAGGAATTCTATATCGACCCACCCATTCAGCTAGCGACGGCATGCGCCCACAGCCCACGTGCGACACAACGAAGCCGCAACCCCTATCGTAAAATCACCATATACAACACTACCGACACGCCCAGGACGCGCCAGAAACACGTACAACGCACCCACGCTTCGAAGATATCGTACGCTCAAACATGGGCATCAACACCAAAACATACAGCGTAGCGTAACCAAAGGGACAAAAACAAAAACCAAAACAAACAACAACAAAAACCAAAAACAAACACACAAAACAAACAAAAAAAAACCCCAACAACACACCCAACCCCAACCGCCGCCACACCAAACTCGACGTTGCGTAGAAACCACAAACCCAACGCCCTTAGGTGAAACAACTTCAAATCCACGCGCAAACAGAGCCAGATACAATTACCCGGACAATTACGATTCAACCACAAAACAAAGCAAAAAACCCACAACCCTCGCGAAATTACACGCAGCGAATCAACCAGACCACAACACTAACCAACCCCATCACAACCCCTACAAACCGAGAACATCCAGCCTCTCACACGCTGCAACACTACCAACCTGCCAAACCTTACAAAACGAAATCGTTGTTCCCAACGACCCCTCCGAACAACCACACCAAAACACCACACCCACCCCACAACCAACCCAAGTCGCGTCCCACCTACTGCCTAGTCTAAACCACCGGTATCGATTTACACACCGCTGCCATTACCATCGCATACGAAAAACAACAATACACATGGATACACTGTAAAACAGCCGCCCGATCCTCAACTGCATTAATATCGGACGACCTCCGCAAATACTCAACAAGAAATCCTCAGTGACCCCCGACCCCTTCCACGAACATATGACGACAAAACACACAAGACCGCAAACGCTCTGCTGAGCAAAACAGCATCATCACACTACATGCGCCCCCGCACGTCTCTCAACCATAGCGCGCGTCACTTATGTGTACCACTGGCGACCTACATCACTCGTCCCCCACAAAAACACAACCCTCCTGACCGTCGACGTGTCACTAGACATAACCGAAAATTATCCCGGCGCGGGCACGTGAAACGAACAACTGAAACACCAGCGCCCATAACAGGCGCTGAACATACTTGACTCAAATCTGTGGCGAAGCCCTACACAACTCAATCCAGCAAGTGCTTCGCAATGCGGCCACCAAGTGCGGCGTACGTACAAGTAACTCTGCGAACGCACACACCACACACACACAAACCAAACAGTGAATTGACACCCCGCTAAAACCAATACCACAACAGCCCCAAAAACATGAGGACACCAACACAACACGACCAATCAGTCTCACAACAGCTCAACATACACCCACATCCAACCGGAAACCCGCTCCGATTCGGAACATAACAATCACCAGAAGCACTGGAGCGGCTACCGCTGAAACAAGGCTGATATGCCCCAAAAAAAAAAAACAACCTCACAGAATATCACACAACCGTCGCAGCCAAAGACTTTCAACAGCTGAGCCCCAAATTACCTGCCAGAAGTCTAAACACAACACAAACCCCAACCCCACCCACAACAAAAACAACAAACCACATAAAACACACAACACCACACCCACTCAAATCAACTCGACACAAGCGCTCACAACCGATCAAGTGAGATTGCACGTAATAACAAATAACGGTCATTAAAGCCTCCCGTGCACACGGCTAAACAAACTTCTAAACAAAATAAGGATCACGCCGCAAACCAAACAACTGACCAAAATCCCCTACACGATCAAACAAAATCCCCGGAAAAACACACCCATGCACTGCGTACGCTCCCTCTCCCAATCCAACACCACACCAACACCCCGTGACGACAAGCAATGTGACAGGCGCTGCAACAACGCACGACACACAGAAGTGTCGAACTCCTTCGTCATCTCGAATAAATCCCACCCAGAACCAACCAAATACACCCCAAGTAGTGACTCACTACACGCAAACAACAGTAGCACGTGCACGACAGTAAACCCAAAACCCACCTCACTGCAACTAAAAAACTACCACCCTACCCGCCGCCGTGCACCTTCCGTTCAGAGGTGCGTAAGTTGGTCCCATAGGACCCACCCAAAAGATCCACATCGCTTCGCGCACCACACATGAAACCACCACAAACTCTCTCGCGCGTAAATCTGCCGCGTCGCATCACCCCCCGCGTTCCCACACGCACAGCCCCAATCCAGTGTACACTCCGGATCAATTAGCTCACATCAAACCGCTCACCACCAACGACAACACACCCTGCACCCGACGATAGACATGCGCAGCGTGACTTTTCCCAGGCCTACGACGTATTCCAATGGACACCGACAATATACCGTCCCTATGCAATCCCGGACACCTACACAAGCACCAGCAAACATCAGAACCACCCACGCCCAGAACGCGCGCGTGTGATTCTGCAACAATAATCCTCAGCTGCAGCGCCCACCCATTCCGCGACAAATCAACAACACACACACTTTCCCACACACATATCACGCCAAAAACCACCTACCGCCTCCACCGCGCGTGAAACAAAATAAATCCGAGTCTCCCCCACAACACTCCCGTGTACCGACCGATAACTAATTATCATATGGTAACGAATCATTGAGCACCGCACACCCATTGCCACAGCAGACGCGCCTGGTCGCGCGATCCCCAGCCCACATGTGACCAAACCTGACCAAAACCTACCTCTTATCGGTGACTACACATTCAGCGCCAGCAATCACCATCATACCAAAAGAATCACCCGTCTCGACTATAAAATCCATCGCACTCCCTCCAATACGAAGATAGGTGCAGCCGTCAGATCCCACACCACACAAATGAAACGCAGACAACCAAAACAATACGCCACTCGTGAACCCTACAAGCAACCAACCATAACATATCCTATTACAGCCCATATTTCCAGAATCCCCAGTCGTGAACACAATGCTCCCGTGGCTAGCGAAACAACTACACCATCCCCCCCACCCAACCTCCGAAGAAGCCAAATCCCAACCAGACCACAACAACACGCACCAACCACGCAAACACGCTTGTCGAAACAACCAAGCTGGACAACCCACACCCCGGGTGCATCTCCCCTCACCAATGAAACACCACACACGACCACACTTACCGAACCACAAAAGAACCATCAGTGTGCTCTCAAACCCAAAGCGAAGAGTCCAAGCGAGACCCAAGTGTGTTACAACTCCTGTAATACCCTTATGACACAAAAGACGCCAAACAGTACCTAAAACACAAAGACAAACCACCCACGCACCTCCCACCCAAACCTACAAAAACTCACAGCCCCACTCCCAGACACTGCCATACACATCCCTCCCAAAACCTGCCCCCCCCACAAACCCAAAAAACGCAAATACCCAGCGTTTAGACGGCCCAACAGAACCGTGCAAAACCCAACGGCAACAAACAAATGACCACCCACAAACTTCGTAACCCACAAACATCACCACGCACAACACTACGTGTGTAACACGCTGCCAACCCATACAACTCCCAACACGCGCAACCCGCATACCATGTCACAACCCCCATCCATGCCATCAGACCCCGTCAGAGTGTCCTACAGCAAATGTGAAACCAACAACCTCACAACTGCACCCGATCCAGCCCCAACCGACGGACCAGTCTCAATCACAACACTCAAAAGAAAACACCCACACCGAACACAACAAACAAATACTAACTCCGCACAGACAAAGCCCCAACTGCATCGCAACCAACTCCCACACGTAGAAACACAAAACAAACATAAATACCCTATTCAACCAGTTCTTCAATCTATAATTAGTCTGCCTGCAAATCCGCGTGGCAGTGATATAGCCGACAGGAACACACGAACCTAAAATCGCAAAGCAACACCACCCAAAATACCGAGCGAAGAGCGCCCCTCTCTGCGCAACAAGGATATAGAGGGCCAATAACCGAGACCAGCAAGCTCCACAGTCATGCGCGCGAAATCACAACCCACACGACACACTTACCACGTCAACGCATCCCGCGCCATCCTCCCAACTACGGCACAACACAACACCAAGACACAACTAACAATATCACCAATAAATACCCACCTCAAACCCCCTACACCACACCAAACACCCAAACACCCCAACCAACACAACCAAAAACACACCAAACGACAAACCCCACTCCCCCTCCCACCCCCACCCCAACACCCCCAAACACAACCACCACAGAACACAAACCCAAATAACTTGACAAACCCAACGATGGTCAACCACAAGCCCTATACAATCCATGGACGCAAAAGACTAAACTCAACAAATCCTCACTCAACCAAAAAAATCAGTCGCCAAGCGCACACTCAAGACGCGCTGCCCCCCGTCCCCGAACAACAAATCACTCCCCCACGCACAATCCCACAGAAACATACCCGCAAACCAACTGTGAGCCACCGCCAAAAGCAAAAACCCATCCACTATCTCCCCCCTCTCACCAAGACACAGCGGCACGCCCAGGTCGCAGACCCACCGTACCATAGGCTGTACCACGCCAAAGCTGGAACGACCATCATCCCAACCTTTCTGCACCACACGTAAACATCCGCCCAACCAAGTCTTCACACCCCCGCGACTTCAACCATATTGAACGCGCTGGAACCACACAAGCCGATAAGCAAGCTCAATGCAACTCGACGACTTACGGCGAAAGCCCACGCGGGACACATACACACAAACCCCCTCCGTAATACAAAACCACCAACCCACGTCCCCATCCACCAGACAACGCCCCGTCGCTGACAACAACGGCTAAAAGCAACAGAGCCCCCATGACATCGTCAGCACCAGAACTATCCAACGCGACACCCACTAACACAGTCACACATCCATGTGCTGACCCAACAAACCACTTCGCGTGAACAGCATAAATAAACGATGATGCATAAAACCAAAACAATTCACGCCGCCGCCCTTCTCCAAACTCCGCACACCCTGCACCCAACGCAACATGTAGATTATGCGCCGCAACCTGACATCCGACATCAAGTAAACGTCCGAGTTTTATGACGCGCTCTCAACCAAAAACTCCAGCGCCCTCACAAGTAAAAATGACTCGCGAACACCCGCACACCAACCCGACAAACTCATTCATTTTAACCACCAAAACATCACCATCTCTCGACGCTGAACCGAGCCGGTCCCTCGGCCGACAAGAAAACTACAAAAACTCCTGTCCTTTACCAACCAACGACATCTAACCAATCAACCCTGCCATCGACCCTCCGCTCACCACCCTGTGCTTGCATATCGCTGAACTGGCAATGTGCAGAACAAACTCCACCCCTACCGATGTTCTGCACACGACAATGACAAACCAGATCGACACGCGTGCGACGAGTCTCAAACAGGAGCACTTTGCCTGCTAGCCACCACCCAACACAAACAACCCGCTCGCTGCGCAAACACCCACAAATGCCCACAACCACCACGCTCTAACCGCTAACACGGCACAACAACCTGACCCGTGCTCACGAGCAAGAAAAGCCAGCATGAATTCGATTTGACAAACACTTAACATAATGCCGCGAAAAAAATCCTGCAAGCCGAAGAAACGAATACGCACCCCATCATCAAACAAACACCACACCCACGCAAGAGCAACGCCGACGCGCACCACACAAAGCAACCACAGCACGCATCTCGCAGTCCGACTCACGCACACATCCAACCACTGGCAAACTACACCCAATAACGCAACAGCGTGAACACCAAACCCAACCACAAAAACCCCAAACTGCGGACCCGCCGCCGCGATTTACGAACCTCGCAAACACCGTGCGCATAAACGGACACTGTTGTGTATCAGATCGCCAAGCGACGCGACCTGCAACTCACTCTGGTCCCAGTCCTATCTCGTACAAACCGCGGGACGCAGAGAATCTATGTCTCTGCACACAAGCCCACACGACACGCCCTCCGCCACAGAGAGAAAATGCAGCGGAGCCGACCAAGCCACGTGATCAATACAACACTCAGTTATACACACCGCCACAAGCCCCAAAAAAATCCTCCCCCAACGTCAGACCCCGCAAAACACAACAACCACCAGCCACTTCACTACCGTCAAGCAATACTGGCAAAACAACGACAATCGAAAGCACAACTGGACATTGACACGTCATATTTACCCTGATCCTGATGATATTTATCCAGCGCCCCAACAACCAAAAACAAACCGCCAGAACAGAAATCACCACACCAAAAAAAACCCACATTGAACGGCACAAACGTCACCTCTTCCACAACGACACCCCGAAAATCGCCGCACACGACGCAGGACGACACAACCCTCAGCGCATCACAACCAAGTCCACAGCCGCCCGAAATACAACTGTGTGAGAACCCTAATCGTAATAACACATGACCGGCACCGCCGTTCGCGACACAAACGCATCAGGACTAAACCACCAACAAAGCAGAACGACCCTACAGCCCACCATCATAATCCAACGCGAAACGCGCGCGCCAGGTCAAGCAGAAAGCACACGCGATCCCTAATTTCTGTATTGAATTCCACGTGACCCAGAGCGCTGTTCTGATAAATCCGCATGGCCCAAACACCACATACGCATGCACACACACAACAAAATCACCGCTAATCCCAACCAGCAACCCCACACTCGCGTGAAATCCCTATGAAAACCTATTTGCGCTGCGAAACACCAACTGCCCGACCAAAGCTACTTGGACAAGCCAACCACGCGACAACCACACTCATCAAACCCTCACACAAAACAACCACACAAACAACCCTAACACAAAAAAACCAAACCCCCCCACGGACCTCAAAACTCCCGACTGCGCGAGAGACAAGCGCGGTACCCACACCCCTCACCCTCGATAAACCAACTCCTCCCCGGCACCGTTAACCATAACACAAGATATGGACCTACCTCAACACAAAACAAAGATAGCGCCACACGGAAACAGGGACTGACCTGATTGCGCCTCCGCACCACCCGCAGTGCCCAACTAACACCGCGCAACCACAAAGCAACACGACAACGCCGTCCCTGCACACAAACCGCCTCGACACACCTCTCCCCACCAACTCCACCACTCCCCCCCAGACCCGTAGATGACACAATCAACAGCGTGGTATCACGATGTTGACAGTGGAACCGCACACAGTTCCGAACAAAAACTATAAATCACTACTCCCCGACTCCAACCCACCCCGTCATTGCAATAGTTCCCAGGTTGTTACTCAATCTCCACCGAACCCGCAAAAACCAATGCCGTGACAAACGAAACACACGCAAACCACCAATCACATGACGCCAACGAACACGCCGTTATCAACCGGCTAAAATCTACCTCTATGTGTCTTTGGCTTTGTGAAAGTTCTGCCCATTCTCCACCATACCAAGCGTCCTCGACGAACCGGCCCAAAACCCATAAACGCCCTGGCACGCCACACACACCTAAAACTACCAGTAGAAACACCATGGACAACAACCACAAATATTCGAGCGCCACCTAACAGTCCAATCACGCGCAACACACACCACAACAATCCACGGACACAAATTTAATCAAAAGTCCTTCATCAGATATACGCCACACACCCTCGCCACACAATACGCCAGACACCAACAACCACCCGTGTACAAAAGCAAACCCAAAAATGAAACCCAACAGACCACTACACCATCACAATTCGCATATCATCCCCAAACCAAAAACCACCAAACCATTAACAAACACACTCCGCGAACGAACCTAACCAGTAAAAACCCACCGACACACACACCACAACCAAACCACGACAAAGGAGCACCGTAATCGCGTCAGCTTAACGAGCCACATGAATGCCAACAAATCCAACCAACCACCAACAACCCCACAACCAAAAAATCGCTCAGCACCCCCACCAGCAAACCCCAACACAACAAAAACATCAACACCCCACCCAGACTACGCACCGACCAACCCCGCACAACCAACAGTACAACCACCACACACCACCCAAGCCCACGCCAACCACAGCAGTGTGCCCATAGACAGGACAGACACACGCCACGCATATAATAAAAATACCATAATGCCAAAACATCGCACGTACTTAATGGCTGAGCACCGCAGAAAAACATCAATATCAACAGTGACAAGTACCGTGTGTCCGCCAATACAACCCAAGCACACAAAACTACCTCCAACACCCTTACCCTACACGACCTCATACACAACGCTGAACTCCAACACTCAACCCGAAATACGCGCTAATCCAAAACAGCAAACACCAACCCTGACCCGCAACCCCACCCCCAACCACCCAAAAACGCGCCCGACCCACCACACATGCCCCAACAGAGCCCTCTCCACAAACGACTAACACAATGATTTCAACCGGCATTTCGCTCAGAACACCCACAATACAACCACTGCCCCCGTCTAGCTCTCAACTCACCCCCCACAACCCACGCATAAACCCGACTAATCAAACCACTGTATAATAAAAGCAAAACCTGAAAAAAACAACCCTAGACAAAAACCACCGTCAACCCTCCAAGACAAAATCCCACCACCCCCCATACCAAAACCAAACAAAAAAACACTCCGTCGCAACCACAAGATATCGACACCGCACGACATGACGACCCACACGCACCCCGAATATACGCACCAACGAACAGCAACAACAAACGTAAAACCATCCGCACCACACAACAATCACCATACCACCCCCCCGTCACACAAAACAAAACAAACCCCACCGCCCATGCCCCCACCACCCACACAACGGAACCTACATCACTGCAGAACAACTAGTGTGGCCGCCAAACCTCCAACCAAACCCCTACCACCCACCAACTCGTACCACGCAAAACACAAAAAAAAACACACACAAAAACCCCCACCACACCAAACAAACCCCAAACAACAAACAACCCAACAAAACATAACACAACCACCACCAAACACCCCCCCCACAACCCAACCACACCGACACCCCCGACAAAACCGACACCACACCTGTCGCACCCAACAACCCCACTTGTGCACCAGGACACCAAATGCCAACCACAACCCAACGACACCTCATTCCCACCACCAAAAAAACACACACCAACTAAAACAATATCAACCAATCACACAGCACCGCACACAAGCGAAACAAAGATGCAGCAAACACAAAAAATAAATCGAAAGAACCAAAATATAAGTGTGAAATAATCCTGAGCAACCCACTCCAGCCCCCATCAAATCCAAGTACCTTCACACACACCCACTACCAAAACTCCAACCACACACAAACTACCGACCGCTACGGCGAACCCTATACCACCCTGAAAATGACAAGCCCGAATCCAACCGTGAAACAGCAAACACTCACTGTGCAGCCAGTAAAACCCCCCCACAACACGAACCTCCATCCAAACCAAAAACAGCCACACCATCCAGCACACCAGCCCCACAAACACTAGAAATCACAACACCCAACAACCAACCCCACAACAACCAAAAACAAAAACCCAAACGCGCACCATAACCACCATACCCCCCCTCGAGCCCGTTACAATCAGTCGGCACGCTACCACAAGACCCGAACGACAAACTAACAAACAAACCAACCAAAACACCCCCATTGCGTCGTTGGCTACACTAACGACTTGAACGTGTGTGAAAATTCAACCCCACAAACAAAGCCCAGAAATAACCATTACACAACAACTGCGACCGCCAACATATAACTCCAACACATAAAAGAAAGGCCACAACCCATCTTGCCCCCAGCACAAGCGCAACACCCAAAACAACAACACCCCCCAAACAAACCCCACCACCCACTCCCGACAAACATCGACAACAAACCCCACAGTCCCCAAATCCACACGCGCGATGGGTGCCCCCAAAACACACCAACCTATCCGACAGTAAACAACCTCGCAACCTACAGCACCAAACGTCCAACACAACCTGACTTAACACCTGAACTCAAACCCACAAAGCGACACCCACACAGATAGCTCGGCCCACAAAAAAAACCAACAACATCCTAGGCGACACCCGCGCACATAAACCAACCTCCCCCCTCCACGCCACACACCCAACCACAAACCGGACAACCGGAGTCCTAACCCGCAAACAACAAACCGTGACAGAAGTCAGAAACTCAACACCCCATATTACACTAAACCAAATACTACATGCCCTTACAACAACGAACCAATCACACACCCCACACCAACCCAGCTGACCGACCCACCCCAACCAACAAACCAACAACACACCCCCCCAAAAAACACAACTGTAAAACCCCAGCACAAAGACCCGGTGTGATCGACAGCACACCACACGACCAGGAAGAAACAACAAAACAACACACCAACAGACATGTCAAAATAAAACCAAAAAACCATGAGAAACCCACCAACGTCCCTACATGAACAAACCAACACAAACAAACTCCAATCCCCGCCATGAATAATCCATGAATAGACGTCGAGCCAAATGTAATTCAACAACAGTGCAACAAGTGTACAAACCAATGTACATGTCAACAAACCCGAACACAAACTCCCTCCGCTACCAAGCCGTCCAATAAGCAAATCAGGTCAACTCGCTAAAACATACCAACAGTGCTCAAGACACAAAAAGTCTGCAAGGCCCAACACAAACAACGATGCCTACAACCACCAGGCGATCTAATGCACATCATAAGCTACCACGCAATACCCCACCCGACGCCCCTGACACCGCGTCACCCAAAGTGTCCACAAGACAACGTACGCAACAGTAGTAATTCAAATCAAGTTCAACTCCCCCAGGAACCCACCTACAAACAAACCCGATACATTCCAACGAAAGCAAACGCCCACCAAAAATCACACCAAAGCCACAAAACGTACACACAAACCAATACCATCAAATAGAGTAACCAGCCGCCACCCAAACTCGAAACGCCCACCACGGTCCACTCGCGCTGATGTCCGTAGTACATAACCTGAATCAGGCTGCATATACCGAAACAACAAAACACAAACAAACATTAACAAATCACCAACAAATCTAACTCCTGCCACCGTATCCCAGCGACACGGAACACATCCCACAGATCCACCCCACACCCCCTCCCAAACAACCACAAATCGCCACGAACAAACTCAGAAACTTGCAATGCCGTAGTGATCTGGATACGCACCCATCATTAAAACAACCAATCGCCAGAAAATCCTCCGCCCTGAAACATAGGCCCAGCCAATCGCATCATGAAAACAAATCTTAATTATGACATCCCACAACTTCCAAAACGGCCAGCTCCCACTTCTAACCGCCACCGATCCAACCCAGCTAAACAAATCCCCCCCCGAGTCGCCTCTACTGACTGCTAGAGCCCCCAGCATCCCAACCAACAAGGCCCATTCCGCCATCACAACGAACAACGAAAGCGAAAATATCCACGAACGCACCTTATACCATGTGTCCTCGATAACTTACGCACAGACGAACAAATGCCCCCAACACCAGAAGTCAGCCACACCAAAAATAACCATACCCCACCCCCACCCATAACAAGCAGAACCAACCCACAAACCCTCAACAAACCAACAAACCACCCACCCCACACACCCGCCAACAACGCCGCCAAAAACACCAGCACAGCTGACCCACCACGAGGTAGACCTAACCTCAATCCTGACAACCCCGAACACAACTCCCGCATAAAACAACAGACCTAAACATACCAAAAAACCTAGTAAATATACCCGCCTAAGACGACGATGAAAACAGAGTAGTGTAACAGATACGTCAACAGGTCGACAAAAACACGTAACACAAAGCTCAACCATAACTACCGACAACCAACTCACCAACACATAAAAACCCAGAAACCACCCACCCAAACCACTCAAACCAACAACAAACCCTCTGCGAACCCCCCCCAACCACTCATACACTCTGACAAAACAATACAATAACCTACCCAAACACACTAAACGCCACACACAACACACACCGTCAACCAAGAGTCAAATCCAATGCGTACGTCCAACACAAACCTGCGACTCGACGTGACAAACCAAACATCCGCTCGAACACACACATCCACACCACAACACATATCACGCACACAAACAGTAGACCCTCAATCCGTGCTCCGTCTCACGTTGCCATCCTCAAAAGATCAGTGAATGATGTACAAAGCATGCACGTACACCAAAACATACCCACGCATCGTACTCCCGCCGCAAGCACGCCCACCGTACCACCCTCGAAAACCGCCGTGTGACAACAACAAACTCCGCACTACGACCAGCTATATATCAACAAATTGCCAAAAAACACACAACCACGAAATATCTTAATCCAGTCATACATATTCATAGTCATTAGAGCGCGATCCCATTGAGCGTCATCACAGCGCAGTAGAACTTCCGACACACAAAGATCACAGAAGAGAACCATAACACAAACATCGCAACCACAACAGAACCACAACCCCACCCCACAACAAAATACACACCACCGGCAAAACTCACACACCACAGCCTCGTCTCTGTGCGACACAAAAAGCACACACATATAGCACCGAACATCCCAAAAGAAGACCCAGATAAAAAACAACCAGAATATCCAGCGTACAAGCCACGCTGAAAGAACCCACAACAAACACAGCACAAACCACAGCGACACCACCCCGCAGGACCTCGCACACACTCGTACATTTCAAGAAGACAACCAATAAAAACAAACAAAAAAAACACAGCCCACAAACAAACCAACCCAACACCAACAAAAAAAAAACAACCACAACCAAACAAATCCCCCAACCGTCTAAATTCCTCCAAACAGCCAACAAACACACTCCACCGCCCCCCCATCACAACCAACCATAACACCAATCCCTAGGAGACATGTAGGACAACCCACGCCACAATTAAATCACATCCGTGCGCATCTATCAATACAAAGACAAAAACACACAACCGAGCCAAACCAAAAACATACTGTGTACACACACAAACAAACCCACACCCACAACTCTACGACAAACCGCACCAGCAGACAACCCCACCAATTCGCACCCCACACCCACACCAAAAAAAACTCAAACACCTGACCAAAGCAAAAACACACACATCCCCCAAACAAAAAACCACCCTCACACCCCGCACAACCAGCAAACACCCACCAAAACCAAACCCACACACCAAGGCAAGACCCAAACAGTAACACCCAACAACCCCCCACGGCCCCAACACCACACCAATAGTGCAAGCGAACAGATGCCCGAAACCGCATTTCCTACCAACTCCATACCCCCATCGTCAGCACCGAAACCCGTGCCCCACCACACCAGGCAAGACTAAAAAGCCACAACCGGGTGTGACCTCAGCCCCTCCAACCCTCACACCCCTTCACACCACCACAAAAGCAGTCCGCCCCCAACAGTATATCACCCAACAAAAACCCCACACGACCCATTTCATCGGCAATGCGGAACAAACAGATAAAAAAACTAAATAATCCACATGAACCACGTTCGTGGAAATGGCCCCCACCCAAAAACTACAACCGACGACATACAAAACAAACACAAACAGCATGGCAAGCCCAAAATAAAATCAAACCCCAACCCCCACAAACGAATCATCCTAGCCCAAAAAAACACCACACTTAAAAAACCCACCAAAAAACAAAACCAAACCAACGAAACCCCGCCTCGAAAACAGCAAATGGACCTACGACAAAACACAAACGCCAATCAAAACCACCCACCCCCAACCCACCACCCACCACACAATAACATCAAGTGACCAAACATGTCAACACGCCCATAAGACTGCCCAACACGAAACACAAAAACACCAATAACAGATCAACCAAATTCGTCATATAACACGTCGCCAGACCACCTATGAACAAACAGTCTTCAGACCAGCGCAAGTGGATACCCAATCACACAGCCACACCTGCCAATCCAATAGAAACTTGCGAACTTGCCACAACCAATCCGAACTAACATGCGACCGTAGCATTCTTGCGACCGCGCACAAACAAATCCATGCTACATCACTCTTAAAAACCCACGGACTCGCAACCCACCGACATCCATTTTTCCCAAATTCCAAAATCTCACGAAACATACGACAGGCGTGTTCACATCGCTCCGCACGTGATCTTCCAGATTCTCCAACCACGCCAAATAAGAATCACAACACCTGCTCGAAACGAACCGACATCAAATACAACCAACCACTGATCTACGAGTCGAACTCTGTGCTAAGCTGTGAAAAGTAATATGCCAATCACACAACGCCTCCCTCCGTTCTTGTGACCTACCCACGAAACAGTTCCCGCGAAACCAACAAAAAACACAAAAAGCCCCCAACACCACAAAAGCCATGCAGAACATCACTACCCAAAAGCGACGAAAAACAACTCTCAGACCCACTAGAGCACCCCCCCCCACAACCAAGCGTCGACCATATCTCAAACCTGTCAACCGCCGCTCAAAACCTACAAACCACAAGTGTGCGGTGCAAATCAACGCCCGCCAGAAGAACACCTTACCGCGCAACTGTACCGAAACTTTAGACACATAATAAGTTGCACGCCCAACCACCAAACCAAAATACGCAACCTCCCGAAAGCCACGCCCAAAACGCAACCACCCCCACACATCATCTCACCAAATCCTCCAACCAACAACAAAACACACGTGCTAGCCAGAGAGAAACTGCAAGACGACCGACACCACTACACCCCCGGCTCAAACAAACCGCTACCGCCCACACAATTCGACAACCACACAACACATCGAACCGCAACAACTCATGCCGGACACCAAGATCCGACGCCCCTCGTTCAAAACAGTACGGCAGACACTGACAGCCGAGACCATGTGTGGATCCACGAATTAATTGCGCCAAACAGCGCACTGTGACCATCCCGCATGCGCTAACGTTTATACATCGTCCACACCACGTGTGAGCACACAGGAGGCCCCACGCTATAATTTCTGCACACCCCCGCCAGCCAGCTGACACTCGACACGCGTCGACGCCGAGACGCTCGAGCCAGCCTCTGCAAATCAATAAGAAACCTCGTTCCGTGAAACACCACCACCACGACACATCTCACGCCCCGAGCCTGCCCATTCAATCTGAAACAAATCTAAAGAGCTACAACAACGTGCCACTCCCCGTGTTGCCAGTACACTAACAATATCTTAACCCCAAATGCACACGCCAAACCCAGCGACACTCTAATATTCACCAGACGCACACACCCAGTGCCAATAACACATACATCACCCGCAAACCACCTTGCGTGTCTGCAGTATTCGCGAATGGCGACCCACGCAACCAACCCCACTCCCGGCCAGCCAACCCTGCGACCTCCAAAATGACAAAAAGTACGTGCAACCCCCACCGCCCAAAAACAGCACCAACCCACTAACACAAAAAGATGTCAAAGAACATAGTACAGAAAGCTGTAATACGCAGCACAATTGCCGCTGAAAAAAACACAATAAACTGAACTCAACAAAGCACACCAGACCAAACACCCCAACCCATACCCAAAAAGACCCCCACAATCACTCTAATAACACCAGACGCCCCAGAACAACGACTATCTATCCCACACACCGAGACAACAACACGCATTCAACTTCCAAATACAATGCGTATCAGACCCCCCCAACCACCCACTCGTGGTCCACCTGCCGTGCACACTACTCCAACAAGTCTGGCCACCAGAAACACCACCTCCCCCCAGCGACAAACACCCACGACACACACAACTCCACGTCTCAACCCACCAAAAAAAACGAAGCAAACAACAAATACGCACAACCAATCAGCCTCTGCAACCCCCCTCCAATTCGGCACATACTGCCCTCGACAGCAGATTGCGAGAAAAAACAAACAAAACACCAAAAAAAAACACAACCAAAACACACGCACCGTTCCCAAACACCAACCAACTCACCAAACCCCGTCCAACCAAAAACTACCACCAACAACAAATACACACACACCAAAAACACACCAACATCAACACAAACAGCACACAGAAATCCACACACATACAAAATCCCCACCACGCAACATGCCCGAAGAAGGGGAACGAAATCCAAAGTACATATCGCCCCAGTCTCCACACTTGCTAATCACCACTTGAAGGCCAACAACCGAGCACACTCTTAAGCGTGCTCTCGACCAGAGCCAACTCCAAGTGCGAAACCCCGACCCAAGTACAAGACAGTAACCCAAACAAAAGTACCTGTAAAGACACCAAAATATTATACCCCACATCATCCAGAACAGTGAACACAGTGTTTTCGCGCGTGTGACCCACACCATAAGGGAAACGGCCTCCAATTAACCACGACACGCACAACAACCGTAAGCCAAAAGAGTCGTTGGGAGTCTCAGCACCCCTCCAAACCGCTCACAAATCTTTCAGTACCATGACCCCGACCGCTACTAATGCCAGGCGCATTTGGGACAGGTTTCACGGCAATTCTGGGATCCCATACCGATTACGGACACACCACCACCACCAACCATCCAAACACAACAACAACAACACAACCCGCCGTGGAAACCCGACCAACACTAGCAAACTCGGCAAACATTGGACAAATTTCTGAGCACACTCCAACACACAAAACAACAAACCCACACACAAAACGTGCGGTCAAAAGAAACCGCCAGTGCCACACAAGTGTGAAATTATTCAGCGACCCAAATCTCAAGATGACGAAACACGCCAGCGCGCCACCCGCCAACACGCCGCAAAGTATTAGTGTGTGTCAACACTCACATACATGACAAACCTACACAAAACCCACCAACGCCCCTAGTCACACAAAGCACCGACCAAACCACACCACGAACCCGTCTAAAAGCTACACCACAACTCTTCCAGCGTTCGCAAGACAATGGGAAAATCCCAAACAACACCAACCACAAACACCGAACCACCACCACAACAACCACCGCCTGCTGCGATGACCCCAGCAACGCGACGGCGTGCACGACGACAAATGAGCGAGCACATATCTCACAGCAACGATGCCTTTTCCGTAACGACCGTCCGAACACATTAACCGACTAAAAAAACATAAACCGATACCACAGAACCACAAATCTCAACACCACCCCAGATACCCATCAAGTCTCTACAACCGAACACAATCACTACTACCAACCCAATCGCCTCCCACCAAGACCAAAACCGCTCGCCCCACAACCTCCAAACAACCGTGCGGCCGACGCGCGAGATTCACCATGACGATGACTTATCCAAAAAAACAGGCCATATTCCAGCGCTACCAAAACAAAAAAACCACCAAATACACCATAAAAAGGTCTAGGACACTCAACCCAAAAGCCGCAATACATATGTAATCTAATGCGAATCCAGACGCATCACTAATACTCGAAAACCCCAGAACCTCCCATACACGACATAGTACGAATCACAACATTCCGAAATTGCGTAGTGCACCCACAATACATCCCTCATCTCGAACCCAAAGCCCGTCCACGAGCACCAACAAGTCACACTCCTGGAAATCGAGACGACAAACAAACTCAATACTACTATCCCCAACACTAAACAGCACACCCAAACCAACCAACCATAACAACGACCGAACAAGAACATACGGTGCGGAGGACTAACACCAATATATCAAACAAAACATCGAGACCGTCACAACACAACCAGTGGCGACCACATATAGAACGCACACCACACTACTCCGCCAATCAAATTCACGGACACAATAAAACAACAAACACAAAAACCAAAAAAACCGCTCTACCTACCAAACACCAAAATCCCGCCTCCACACTAACTGAGTGGACCGTTGTGCAAGCAGTACACCAGTACCGCATATGTCAGCCGACAAACAACAACCCAACCCCCACCTACACCTACCGCCCTAAATCCCCAAACTCCAAACCCAATAAGACTGAACACACACCCACACCACAAAAAACCACAACACAAAGTCACCGCCCATCCACAAATCCCCAAACCCACATAAACCCCCCACTCACCGTAGTCCCGAAAGATCTCGATTGAGCTACAAAGACCAAAAAAAAAAAACTCGCAAGCACACACCCACACACTGAAACTGTAGAATCTGAAACCCGCGCTCGAAACCGGTGTCACAGCCCTAAAACAACAAAAAATGCCCAACCAGCACGTCAAACCTTAACACGTGCGCGGCAGAAGACATTAAAACCATTTCAAACAGAATAGACCCCCACACAACTAATGTCACCCGGCCAACACAACACCACACAACCAACAACTGACCCTGACACCATACCGAAGCTACCGTCACTATCGCAAGCTCCTGGCACACACCCAAATAACCAAACAGCTACAAACCCATCAATCTGACCACTACCACCCCACCGCCAAACAAAACCAGTTCCCATACAAGTTTAACTCTCAATCCATCAATATGCGCCACCAACAACAGAACCATGACTAGAGCGCCTACCAACACAATGGTCGCACAGTAGTGAACAACCTCTCCTACCCACCACAACCCCTACGCGCACGTGTAAGAACTGTACAAAACGAACAACAGAGTTACCGAACAATCACTCTAAACGACCCATATGTGTTCCACACCAAGCTGCTCGCGCAACTCCCAAGAACCTCTGATCCAAAAGCCATGTGTGACAGGCAGAAGCACAAACACCACAGCATGATGTTCACCACTGCGTCACACACTCACCGACCCCAATAGACACATTACACGTAGTGCCCCGTGCCCGCCAGTCTGGAAATGCATTCGCCACAAGATCCAAAATACTATCATCCCGACCGTCAAAATGAAAAAACCACCACTCATAACGACCAGCCGAAATAACAAACCATCTCGCAAGTACAACAAACCTCCACCAAAGTGTCCCACATCGACACCAGCCCCAACACAACACCGTAAGACCGAACTGCCAAAATAACTATACAATGTACAGAAACACACTCCCCATCACCCGCGCGCAACGCAGAAGTAAGACGTGCTAGCCTCCGATGCCATTTCATCCCAGGTCGCCATACAAGTAAAATATCCACGAAGCGAGCCAACTCAATCCGTATCGCGCGCATACCCAGTACCAGACCAGCCTCCGACCCGCAACCCCAACCGCTGCCACACGCGACAAAGCACAAGACTTGTACGAGTTAGACCCGAGGACCCGATCTCCGAACTCCCACAATGTCACAACAATATAAGCCCATATCCCGAGCATCCCGCACAGAATCAGAACCTCACTCCCCACAAACCCACCCCCTACGTAGCGCCCGTCGAGAACAGCAACGACACCACTAGAACAGTGCGTCCCACACAAACTATATCCCCAACAAACTCAGTCCGTGTGCAGCCCTTGGAACCGAAATTGGTGACCAGACAACCCCAAAACCCCAACACAAACCAATCCAAATACAACTATTTAGCTCCAATCTCGGAAGTAATCCTACAACGCCCCGCACCGTAAGTCGTGCTCAGATGCACAGAGCGTCAAAGCTCACAACAACAACCAACATGCACAACCTTCGACCAGGACTTCCACAGACCCATAGCTCTTAATGACATCACTTTCGAGCCCGACACAATCCCGTCTGTGCATGAAACATACACCACTCACCCACATGTGGCGAACACAACAAACAACCAAAACAACAAACAACAACACCACCAAGCGAACCGGGCCAACCCAACCACAACAAGCACCCCACCCCCCATGTACGAGGTGCTGCGCAAAAACCACTACGTTGGGGTTTGGGGTGGCAAGTGCTGGTCCAAAAAACAAAACACCAAAATACCCGACACCGCTCGCGTGGGCGCGGCGCACCGCCCTGCCCACCCACCCCGACCCCCCCCAGTGCGAACCCCCACTAAGTGTGTAAGGTGCGGTGTGAAGTGGTGTGTGCAGAGCTCACAACCCACCACTCCCCCACGGCACGTGTGAAAAGCTGTGACGCGTGTGGGTGGGGGTGGTCGGGGGAACAAACAAACAACTGTGGCGGGGGCGGGTGGGGGCGCGAGAGGTAGAACAAAGGCGTGAAGACGAACAACACCCACAACAACCCCCAAAAACGAACACAACACCAAAAGCGCAGGCGGGCGCGCGGGACTTAACAAAGGGGGGGTGCGGAGGTGTGCGGACGGAGAGCCACCAAAAAACCCAACCAACCACCCCCCGGTAGAACCGACCACTCACCCCCCCCACAAAGCTTGAGCACCAGTACTGGAAACCAAGTGTAGGGACCGACCAACAACAAACCACCAGCCTCCACCACACCAGTGCAAACACAAAACAACCACCGGGAGGCGTGTGGGCCAACTCAATGCAAAACAACAGAACACCCCACGTTAGGCCCCCAAGCGTGGGTGCGGGTTTGCGGCGGTGTGGGCGTCTGTGTGTAAGGCCCCACACCAGCCACCACCCACTGCGTGTACGTGGCGGGGGGCGCGGCCGGGGCATGACCAACCACCACCAAGTGTGCGGTCGGGGTGTGGGCGGTGCGAACCACATGTAAGATGACCGACACACACCCACCCACACCACCAAAACGCACCAACAACCGTCCAAAAAAACAACCAAAACCCAAAGCGGGGACACCCAACACCACAGACACCTGAGTGCCCACCGCACCCCACCACCACAACGTGAAGAACGCAGAAAACCACCCCCAGCAGTTTAACTCCCACGTGCCCCAAACCCACCACAATCGCTCAACGCTTCACGACCCCCAACCACCCCCACCCACACGAACTTACCCACGCGGTGGTGCGGGTACGCCACCCCCCCACACCTAACACCCCCCCACCAACCAGCGCCGCACATCCCACAACCCCAGACAAACACACCACAATCCTCACCCGACCGACCTCGCCCAACCCCCCCGCTACATCTCACCTCTACTGAACGCAATCACCTCCGTACTTCCCCGTCCACTTCCCCTGTATAAGCGCAAGACGTTAACGTCAAATCATAGCTCCACTCTTAACGACCCATTACCCGACACTCCTCACATCACCACACCACCATCCCGCCAAATACCCAACTCGATCCCAATCCATCCCCCCCTCCCCCCACCAGCTCCCGCCGCGTTAGCCAGCACAACAACACCTCCGCAGAATAGAATACACCCTATGCTCGAAAACACTCCCACCATGCACAGACTTGCCACTTCACCCGCGTCCTACTCTTTGTGACCCAAACGCCCGGTGGCGACACCAAAGCATAAAAGCGCTAGGCTGCGAAGCGTCACGCGTGTCTCAACCCGTAACCCACAACCCACGCGGTCGTATACAGGAATCCGCTCACGACCTGCACAAACCAAAACACCCCCATCCGCCACCCCCTCTATCTGACGCCCCGCGCCGCAATCCACTGACCAGCGACACAAAAATGCCGTGACACTCGCTCGAACTTATCCACGTTACCCCCACCATATAATTTCACCCGACTCATCTCACCATCCTTACTCTAGACCTTGCAGTCTCGCCGTGTGTTGCACCGACGCAACAGACAACGAATGACCAGACAACACCCCACAACAATCCCGCACCTTACACCCGTGTCATTCTTGACCAGAAAGCACTAACCGCGTCCCTCCCGCGAGTATCAGCCCGATACGACACAAAACAAACCAACCGACCACTGCCCAACCGTGTATGCCCCGAATCCTAATCTTACCTTCTTCGCACTCACCCCTCCAAACCATCATCCCTCCCTACGCAGATAGACAGGAGCAAACAAAAGCTATAATCAGAGAGCGCTTACATAGTAACTTACATCGAAAATAAGCGTGACCGTCCCTGACCGCAATACCCTCCTGCCCCACAACAATCATGACAAAAATACAAAAAACGACAAACTAGCCACTGCACCTCGTACTCCGTCAAACGAAAAAATAAAATCTACCACGCAATCACCCCACAAGCTGACCAGGAAGAAGTGACCCGAAAAAGATGGTAGAAATGCGCGAGAAAGCCCATAATACCACCCACATTCCCTGGTCAGCAACACAAGAATCGTCCAAAGTCTTAACCACAAGCAACAATTTACACAAAGCACACGAGCGAAACAAGAGATATAATCTGCTCACTGATGCCGAATAAGCAAAGCCCGCGCGGAACCTACAAACCCACCACACCGAAAGACGCGCACCGACACACCCAAAAACGAAAACTACTACCCTCGACAAAACCATGCACAACAAAAAAAAAACCAAGTGAACCCGACTGTCTCAACATGGTGCCTGTGCAACCCGAAGCCTAAAACGCTGATAAAGCACGAACTCAATACACACCACGCACACCACTCAAGCCCGAAATCACCACTTGTACAACAATTAAGCTCGCGACAGAAGCACCATCTCCGAAAAGCAAGCAATCCAATCACGCCACGCGCCAGCACGTAACTCAACACACTACCGCAACTGCCACCCCCACGTCCCAAGTAGAAAATATGCGTGAATCGTCAATCCCCAGCCGCCGTCCTCGTAACCAAACCGAAACAAACAAAAATCCCTTCAACAAAAGATACACGCCACCAAAAATACACCAAACAATCCCCACTGTGCAACCCGTGCAACAAAAACAAACCTCTTTAAACAACTAATAAACTCCCTCACTCCACATAAAAACACAATTTAAAAACCCCCAAAACAAACAAAAGATACGACCCACAATCAACGCGCGGCACCAAGCCCAACACCCAGCACACAACACGGCACGAACACCCACAAACATACTACATTGCTAAGCTCATTACAACACATCAAAATACAATCACACCCTGACATAAAACCAACCACGAACAAAGCGTACCCTCACAAATGCAGAAGCATAAAAACAGCTGCTAGATAAAAGTAAGTGCTGCAAGAAACACACAATCACCAATCCATACCTGGTTATCGTGCGCAACACGAGACAACCACAACTTCCGGACCAAACCGTGCAGAACCCCTGATTCCACGTCACTGTCTGCCAACCTCACAAAATACCACAAGCACGACTAGTAAAACTCCCAATTAACCACGTCAAAGCTCAAACACCACACCACAGCCGCACAGCCACAAAACACCTCCCCGACAAACAGAAAAATAACACCACCGATGTGTTGGACCATCATAATGTGTCAAATGCGAAAACCAATCAGATGCCAAGACAACGGCAACACAACTCTCTCCATACAACCACCAACACCCCTAACAAAACAACATGCCAAAGAAGGCAGGAGCTAAAAAACAGACAATAAAGCGAATATCAGTCTCTCGAACTACCACGACGCAAAAACATAGACTGCAACCATCAGACTGACATACTGCACGGCAGCCAGCACACCGAGTTACGTCCTGCCGCGTACAAAGCTGAATTATCTGTGCATTCAACTCCCTGACAAAGGCCGCGCATCTGTGCGCAACAAACCCCCCAACAACCCACAAAAAAACACACAAAAAAAAACACACACAACAAACAACACACCACACACACACCAACCAACTGCCAGGACGTACACCCACGATATGCATCAGTCAAACGTGAATGGAAGGAACGTAAATATATCATAGCCAACAACAGTCCAGCAGCGGCACAAGACAACAAAGGAGCTCGTCATCGAAGCAGGAAAAAAAAAGTACGAATCACCCCAGAAAAAAGCAAGTTAAAACAGAACTACCAATCGCCGAGCCCTCCACGAACTCAAATCCGCGCCAAACACAGCACACATATAGCGAAAAATGACACATCGGTAATACCTAACGTCATTAAAATCTACCTAGAAACGCAATATTTAACCTACTCCCAATGCAACAAAACGAGCACAAATCCAAACCGAAATCACAAACAAACAGCAAACAAAACATTGCAACAGAAAAAAGAATAATAAAGCGTATGGAAACCGCACTGCAGGTCAACCTACTAAAACACCGAACTAACCCAGCCAGCGTGTACTCATAACATGTGGAAAATGAAAGGTGTCTGTTGCGCGTCGCCGTTCGTATGCGTGACAGAGACCACGTAACCATAACCCAACCCCAGACCATCAACAAACATCCCACAAGCATCACTGCAAGCCCAGGTCCAATTTCAGAATAACCAGTATCATTGTCGCGCCTATAGTAAAATGACCCCAACTACAGGTTATGTCAAATCCGCTGCTCGAAAAGCACACAACAACACAAAGAAACACACACAAACGCGCAACCCTAACAAGTCAAATCTCCAACAACAAATTCAACAAAAACAAAATCAATGTCATCGTGTTATACGACCACCTAATCATCCTTGTACCAAGACAATCTCCAAACACCCACATAAGCCGAAAGCGCAGACTCCATCTAGACTAACACGACCATTCGCCTCTCCCCCGAACACAACAACCAACCTTTAAACACACAATCAACAAATCACGTCAGGGCAACACAGCACATAGGATACCCAATCCGTTAACGTGTGCGCACCACACAGTCATCCAGGAAAGGACTACACCTACATAACCTAAAAAAAAAAAGTAATCAGTGCAAGCACGGTAACCGATCAATAAAGTGCCTCGCGTCACAAACCAAACAAAACCAAAAAAACCGCCCCATCAAACACCCCCACGACACACGAAACCAGACGCCAGTACACAAACGCCATGATACCCACAAACCCCCAAAAACCAAAAAACAAACCAATCCCACTAACCCCGCCGTATCGAGAACCTGGACGCATTAAGGCAGTTAATGGAAGTCACACACCGTGTCCGATTCACGAACAGCCACAAAAAAAAAACAACCAAAAAACCAAGATCGCGCAACCACTATTCAGCTCGGAGATCTAAGGTCGTCGCCGCGCCAAAAACCCTCCCGACAATACCCTTCCACCCTCACGCAAAAACTGTACAACAGCCGTTTAGCAACTTAAAAATTAAACTATGCGGAAGCCCTCTCTCTGCATTCCCGATGTCCCTCATCTATCGTCACCCACACACTGAACCCAGGACGCCCACAAAACAGTCACACTCACACATTCAAAAAACTGGAACAAACACCTCTACTCCTGCAAGTCTTCACAACAATGTGCCAAGACACAACTCTCGCATCTACAACAACAACCACAACCAACACAAAAAAAAACAACAAAAAGCAAGACCCAAAAAACAGTCTCATCGCTGTCAATCTACACAAAACACCAGCACTGAACCAACACTGAGTGCCAGCGCAAAGCCAAAACCAAGCAAAGCAACGCAGCGCACCCTCTTTTTCCACCAATAACACTACCACACCCTAAACTGAAGCCACTAGCAAACGCAACGCGTTGGACTCTACGGCACACACATTCAATTCGAGAATACATCGAACCAACATAGGAGCCTCCCCCCAAACACACCACCCACACAAAAACCATCAAAAAGGACCCAGCAGCAATTGCAAAACGCACATGTACAAAACAGCCGAAAAAACGTGCGTCTGAGAGCACCACACGGCAACGTGCGCAACATACAACCCCATAACATCCAGCGATCCAGAGTCCCAAGTATATCCTGATGCTAAGGAGTATCCAGCAAAACGCATCACCATACCAAACACCCGCCCGCTCCCAAAAAACAAATTCACACAAAACCCCCCGCATCTCCCGCCCGCCTACAAAAACGCAACCGACCACACAACGACACACATCAACAGCGACACTACGTCATCCCTGCTAACCATAACCCACAAAGACAAACCCAACAAAAAAAACCGACAAACTCACAAACACCACAAAAAAACAACACCAACAACAAAACCAACAACCACCCCAACCACACAAAGCGGCACGACGCCCCAGTCGATGAATTCACACCCCTTCAACACCCATGGACCCAAATGATTCACTACCACATCTCAAACCCATGTGCCCAATATCAACATACACGCCAATCTCAAACACACAGAACATTACAGTCCAACTACGAGCACACACATACAAACCAGAACCAACCAAACAACAAAACCTCCTCAAATCGACAAGTTCCAATCAAGAAACTGAACCACTGCTCCGAACAACCCCCTACACCAAACCCTCCAACCCAAGTGACAAATATACGCACCCTAAGTGTCCTCCATCACACACCCAAAGACCCAACACCCCACAACAAACCACAAAAACAACAAACAAAGCCCAAAAAACAACAAACCAACACCAAAAGCCCGACACTTATGTCAAAGCACAAAATATCCTACCATTCGTCACCAGACAGCCCCACAAAAAACCGCGCTAAACACTCTACGCTGAACACAAATACGAGGACAGCCCAATCACTCTCCAGCTCACACCAACCACACCCAAAACAAAAAAACAGCCTGAAACCGTCGAAATCCGACGCGCAAGCGAACCCGCACACATCTCACATCAACGCGAGCACCCCAGTGAAAAACCAAGAAACTAACCCAACCTAAAATAAATGCGTGAAGCAAACACACCACCGTGTGAGAATTCGCATCAATGCGCATGACCGTCATCAAACACCATCACAAAACACTTACAAAATAACCCACCACCCCGCCGCATACACACAATCCCGCACCCAAACGTAAACGAGAAAACGCGACTTCACCGCAACCGATCTACCTAGCCCGCTCGCCGACCAACCAAAACCCGCCCAACACCGCAAAATAATGCCAAACCGAAAACTCCGACGCACTCGAAGCGCACAACCACCACCAAAAAAAAACAACCAAAACCTACAGCCTCCCCACCACTCACCCCAACCCCAAACACCCAAACAAACCCACTCGCGCACCGTCCAACATCGCATCAAACCTAGTGATCTACCAGACACACTTGAATCCAACACATGCGGTCTGGACCCCCGCACACTGCATGCACCGGATAGCAACTCACCAAACACACGCAGCGACTTCTAACAAAACGGCAGCGAAATTCCGATCCCAGCGGACACCACACCAAACCAAAATATGACATGGTGCGAAACCACTCCCCCAAACCCAAATACGAACTCACGACCAAGACGTGCTCCAACAAACCCCCGCCCTATCGAACCCCATCACCACGGCACTGATGCCAACCTCACGCAAAAACCCCTGTACCCCTCCACCACGTCTAGAACCTGACAATCACGCAGACCACCGAAAACCTCTGCACCCATTCGAACAAACCTACGCTTCCCGCGCACAACGG
>Ga0179591_1215772_pt1 | contig 28840 bp, 29 predicted proteins | sample CZOMad2_1_08_16f_FD_182891 | JGI IMG/M metagenome (GOLD analysis project Ga0179591, IMG submission 182891) | Vadose zone soil fungal communities from Angelo Coast Range Reserve, California, USA - CZOMad2_1_08_16fungal (PacBio error correction) | ecosystem: Environmental > Terrestrial > Soil >...
TTCATTGTCCAGAGAAGAAAAAAAGGGGCGCACGATGTCCAGAAGGAACAGAGACTGGTCAGAAAAATGTGAAGAATCTATGGGGGATGAATGTTCTTCTATACGTTAAAGGGAAAAACCTACTCCACCTTCCTGCGCTCCGAACCAAAACATTTTCAGGAAACGGACAAGGGGAAGTAAGCTGGCCGGAAGACAAAAGGGGGAGAAGTTCTCGAAGGGGGCACTCAGTCTTGTGAACGGGTGTTCGTTACGCATAAAATGCGGCAGTGCGCTTCGTAATAGAGTTCCAAAAGAAATCATCTGAAAACTAGGTCAGGGGTCTTGAAAAAAAGCAAAGAGGCCATAGACCGCCGGGTAATATTGAAGGGGGAAGAAGACTTCACGCCGCCTACTCGTAGTTCTACGAAGGAAAGACGAGACGAGTAACTGGCTGGGCCCTCCTGGAAAGGGAACGAGAAAGAAGACTTGTGCACAGTAAGAGAAAAGGGCTAATCGTTGGAGAGAAGGCTGGACAAAAAGGGAATGGGCAGCGACCTGCGCCCGAGTTCGCGAATCTCTCTCAACAAAGAGGAGGGGAATTAAACCGGCTGATGCGACGAAGAGAAAGGCGCAATCCCACCGGAAGCTGCCACCGAGAGGGGTAAGGAGGGGGCAACCATCATAAGAAAAGAGAAAGTTGTAGGACAAGACGGGACAGGGAAGCTCCTGAGGGGACCAGCGCTGAACGAGAGTAAACTCCGATAAAGACGTAAGTTAGGCCGCGCCGACATCTGGAAGGAGAAGGTTTGTAGAAAAGAAGTAGGACCTAAGGCGTGAATCAGCAGAAAACCCTACGCTCTTTCAAGCATCAAACGAGCGCAGGAATAAGGCCAGGGAAAGGAAAGGACCCCAAAATCTGAGGATCAAACACGCAATAAAATGTTTGAGTGGGAAAAGAGGAAGGGGGATCTTGGTCAAGTCCGGAAAAAGAATCGGGGAGTCTTAGGGGGACGGCGCGAGCGAGGGTGAAAGGAGCACACGAAGAGAGACGAAAACAAACAAAAGGAGCTGCTTTGAAAAAACTAATGAAGGAGGTTTGGTAAGGTAATTTGGGCTGAAGGTCACTGCCAGTCCTTCCTACAAATTAGGAAAAGGAAAGGTCGGACCCAGTGAAAGTGGGAATAAGAAAAAAGTCAACCGATGGGCGGGGTGAACGCCAAGAAACCGGGTATACTCCCATCGGCAAGAGCCTCTGCGTCATTACTCGATCCAAAGAAAAACTATAGAGCGGAGCTTGGCAAAGGGAAGGAGGTCTCTCATAAGAAAAGCAAAGGAAATCAAATATGGTGGGAGGGGGGGGGGGGGTCCGTATAAGCAGGTATTGTAACGTAGGAGACGGAAAGTCTGGCGGTACTGCCGACAAGGGAAGCAAAAAAGGCTTCCTCGTGAGGGTTCAAGAAAACGCACAAAAAAGGAAAAAGTTTGTAGAAACGGCATCCCCAAGAAAAAAAATCCGTTCTAGGTTCTGTCACGACAGAAGATTGAAAAAGGGGAACTGTGTCCTCTGCCGGAGCACAAAGACTGAGAGGGTGACGTGTGCCCGGAGGCAGGGTTGCCCCGACAGCGGAAGGAAAAAAAACTACGGAAAGGAGGGAAGAACACTTGATTTATCAATGGACAAGGAAAAAAAAATAACCACAAGACTTTCCACAAAGTGGGGAAGAGAGGAAGAGGCCAGGTTGGCTTGACAAAGTCCCATTATTGTAAAGAATCATTTGAGGGAGAAGCATAGTCTAAGAAAAGCAAAGATACTTCTGTTTACGGAAAGAACATTCTGGCTTGACTCCAACAGTGAGTCCATCTCAGTGATGGGGAAGGCTGACAGGTCGGGAACAGCGCAAGGGAGAGAGGTAAGAAGCGGAAAGAGGTGGAGAAAGGGAACGACTTCTCGTTCAAACTCAGAAGTGGCAAAAAGCGTGAGTATCGATGACGGCCAACGAAGGCGAAGACCCAAAGAGGCAAAGCGGAAAATAAGGATGGGCTTGATGTATAGAAGAGGGAGATATGATCGTCTTGGAGAACCCAACCGGAGGTATGACGAACCAGCTATCGCATAAAGCTGGGAAGAGCGGATCGTAAGTCTTTTAAACAGGGATCTATCTCGAGAAAGAAACTCCCATCGGGGGGTATAGCATCCTATAGAATTCCTCCGTAAAGGAGGAGCTTAACGTAGAGAAAGGAGGAGAAAAAAGTAGAGGGAACGAAGGCGGGGGGAAAAGGCAAAAAAAAGACCTGGGTATCAACAACAACCCACTCAGCAAACAACACATAAAGGTAACAGGAAACAGGAACAGAAAAAAGGCGATTTGATACAAGCGGCGGTGGGGGAGGAAAAAGGAGAGTCTTGTCGTGAACGATCGAAAGGCCTTGCACCAGGGAAAAAAAACAGCACACACACCAAGTGGGGTTCACGGAAAGCGGGAGGGGGAGGAGGAAAAGCCCTGCGAGGGCCAGGAGGAAATTTCTATAAAAGAAGCCACAGGAAAGTAGGGGTCTCGGGGGTCCCATTGTAGGGGTGGAACACTTGTCGAAAGGTTCGGCGAGGATCTCCAACTTACGGGTAGAGGGGGGGAAAACCGAGAGACTCAACACAAAAAATTATATTCTTAAAAGAGAAAGGAGGGGCCCGCGCAAACGTGACTTGAGGCAGACTAAAAAACCGGGGCTAGTCAAAAGGAATGGACCAGCAACTACGCCTTGTGTCTCTTGGGAAACTGATGAAGAACTGAAAAGAAAAGGGAACGAACATCTGTGGTTGGGGGGATGGTTAGAGATCTAGACTCGAAAGGGGTCCTTACGAGGGGGGAGGCCCGACAGGAATAAATTTTCAAGAAGGGAGTTTGGCTTCAAGGTGAAAGGGGTAGGGTGTGTCGGAACCTTTGTGGGTAAACGTTCCACCACGGGGGAGCGCACCACGGGTGAGAGATCGGAAACTCGGGAGGGCCGCTAGATGTTTCAGTCCGATAGCTTCGGAAAAGGGGAGAAAAGTGCGGAGATGAGTTCTAAAAAAAAAAAGCTGGGGGCCTAAAGTATCGACTAAAGAGAGAAAGGGGAGAAAGCTGTTACTCTCTCCGGCGGGCAGCCTGAGAGGGGACTTTGTTGGACAACGTGGGGGTGTCTTCAATACTATCGGGATGCGAAGGAGGGGGACCGGCTCTACTAAGAAGACCGAGAGGGGGGACACTCCTCGACTTGGGCCGGAACTGATCAAGTGCAAGTAAATAGCGTACACGAAAAATTAAATGTTCTATGTTCACTCCGGGAGAATAGAGTGAAAAGGAAATCTGTCAAGATCCTACATGGAAAAAGGGAAGGAAGAAACGACATCGATAGGCCCGACAAGTAAAACGGGGGACTGACTTAAACAAACGAGCAGGGGGAGGGGAGCCTCATCAACAACTGGAGAAAAAGGAACAGAACTTCGCGGGAATTAGCTGTCACACAAAACCACGACGAGGTGAACACGGGGACGAAGGGGGGGGAAGAGAAACCGTCCATTGAATAACATCAAGGGATCTAAAGAAAAAAGATAGGCGGAGACGGCGCCGGGAGTTAAAAAATCCAAAGAAAAACGAAGTTGTGAAAAAGGCAGAAATACCTAGGAAGAGAGAATACTCGGCAGTTGGAGAAAAATCTACTTCATAGGTGCTACTTAAAGAGGAGGGAAGGTTCTCCCATGACGCGCCCCGGTGAGGGTACAACCAAATTTCGAGGAAGGAAAAACTATGCTCACCTGATCGAGCATTACAGGACACGATCGGAAGGAAAAAAACGGCTGTCTAAGGGAAAACACAGACAACAGAAGAAAAAAACCATTGCGCTGGGTACGTAGAAGAGAGGACTGAGGGGCCACCCTCAAATCGCGAGTGAGGATTTCCTCTGCAGGGACTAGGAATGCAAACTGGGCTATCCGAAAGGACACGACCGAGTCTGGAGACACCACGTTCAAGAACTGTGAGAAACAAGGTCAGTTCCCATAAGTGAGTAAGCCAGAACCAAATCTCCAGACCGACAATATTGAGGAACTGGAGACAGAAAAGAGAGGGTTGGCTCATGGGCGTGACGAGAACTTGTCGGGCGAGATAAAACTCCAAATGCTCGCCCGTCACCGGGGAAGAGAATTTCTCCGGACAGCCAGGTCGTTAACTACGGGAAAAAAAAGTACTGCTCTCGAATCAATCGATTGGGAGGGAGGGGCCGGCACTGGAAGGAAAGGAGCGAGTGGAGAACGAGGGGAAATCGGGGAAAAGATCTAAATAGGCATAAGTAGCAGCGAGAAGCACCGATCAAAAGAGATGGCGAATAAGAATTCACGTGGACACGAGAGAATAGGTCGACGCAAGGGAAAGATTTCTCTTCGGAGGTACTTGCCAGAAGGAAAAGAGAAAGAAGAGCTCGCTGTTGCACCGCCGTGAGAAGAGACGAAGGTGGAGAGGCCGAACGAGGAGGACGGGAACTGTTCGACCTCCGCTTGTCATCGACTCTCAGAAAAGGAGATAGAAAGAGAGGAGACCGTGGTCGATTTGAAGCAACCATCTCCCAGAAGAAAAAGCCCGGCGCCGCAAAAGGAGAGCCGGCAGGAGAGTAAAAAGTCGCTGGTCGGAAACTTACTTGGCCGCGCCATGAAATAGCTGCAGCTTCTTCTAAATCGCGCGAGAAAGATGTAGGACTCGGAAGGAAAAGAGGACCCGGAGGAAAAAGAGAAGAGGTGTTTCTACCTCCAGAGCTACGAGTTAGAAACCGAACAACTGAAAAAATCAGCAAGGTTAGATAAAGAGAAGGAAAGTCCGGCCATTCAGGGGAGAATACCCACCTTCACAAATATCCGCACTCGCGCACTTCCCATGTTGTAGAGGAATCAAATCTTTGACAAGTCCGCGAGAAAGACTAATGGCGACGACCGTGGAACTGCGCGCAAAGAATCTACGCACATGAGGAAGACAGGCTAGGAAAGGCGAAGGAAGAAAGTAAAGGTGTAACTATGGGAGCGGGGACGGGGAGCTACTTCGAACTAGAATTCGTGGGAACGATCGCTTTTGAGGACAAAGGGTCAGGTAGTTAAGGAGAAGGGGAAGGGGAATATCAAGCCCGGACGAAACCTATAGAATTACTAACGAAGAAGAAAACAACGCTGAGCGTGGGTACATACACCTTTTCAGAACTCGCGGAGCCATTTGGAAAAGCAGGGTGCGTCTTATTTGTCGGGTAGAAGCCGTTCTAGTAAAGAGAGGAAAAGTCGGTACGAGCGATAAATTTGAAAGTAGCCAAAAGGAGGAAGCTTCGAAACGCTGGGGGAAAAGCAGGGGAGGGAGGGCGCAAAATAAGAAAACACGAGGTTTCAAAAGGGGATGGGGGAAGCTGCATAGTATGCAGCATGGCAAACAAGAATCGTGCACGGGCAGCGGACCAAGGGGGGACAAGGAAGGAAAAAGCATCATCAGTACAGGATGTCATTTACCAGGAAAGGACAAACTGGCCATAAACAACCAATCCCCGTTAAGAGGGAGACGGTTGTGGAGGGACATAAGACTCTGTTCTAGGTCTGAAGAGGAAGGGAGAAGGAAAGAGCAAATTCTGTTGAATCAAGAAATTCTGTAACTTGACGCCCGTAAAAAAGCTCCCGAGGGGAAGACTTCGCATGAACTGGAAATCAGTAGCAAAAACGGAATCGGTTCAGTAGTCGGAGAAAAGCACTACTGAAATTGAATACAACCTTCAGGGCTCGCGGGGGATGTACTAAAAGATGAGGCGAAGAAGCCCCCCCAGCGGGCGAAAAGAACGGAAAGAAGAAAGACGGGGAAAGAGGGTACTAGACGGCATGACGAGCGAAAAAAAAATCTGCTGAGACTAACCAAGGGGCGGCAGAGATTCGATTAGGGAAAACGTCGCGGATAACGTGGGAACAAAGGTTCTGATAGAGCTCCGGAAAGGACCGGGTCGCAGCAGCAGGAGCAATACCAACCCGCGGGGGTAATTCTCTTCTTAGAACATAAAAATCCGGGAGAGACGATCGTCCGAAAAGGGGGCCCGACCTGGAGAAACCACAAGCAAAAACAAGAGTCAGTAACAGGGGGAAACAAAATCGCGAACGGGGTTGATCTTTTCAGGGGGTGGCAAGACCAAGAATGGAGGTCTGATTCCCCCAGGAGAAAAAGACCACACAAGGGGGGTCTAGACCCGGGAAGGGGGGCCGAATGAAATCTGACGGGGGTCCACGCAAACAGGGTGAAATTTGGGGAACATCGGGGGGGCAACGGGGGAGGAAGACTCATTCGTAAAAAGTTAAATAGAAAGACTGAACGCGCATCTGAGACTCAAAAAAGAAAAGGAGGAGTATAGAGGGGGTATTTAAAAAAAAGAAAGCTAAGTCGAGGTATCATAAGGGGAAGAATGAAGGTGGGGAGGCGATCAAAGATGGGAAAAACAAAAGAACGAACTTAGATGTTCAAAAATGGTCATCCGTTCAACTCTCTGGGAGAGAAAAATCTTTTTGGTGATTTTCTCGAGAAAGAGGAAAGAAAAATTTCAGAGGGAACACACTAAAGAAAATGGCAAAGAAAGGTATGGACCTCGTGTGGCTTCACTGATTCGGTTGGCGTGACCAGAATGAAAAAAGTGGGTTCTCCCAGAGTGGAGCATCTGCGAGGAGAGCGCTAAGGGAGACGAAAGCAGGAAGATTCGTGTGGCTAGTGAGGGGATCGATGTCTGACCACTTGCTTCAATGGCAGAGAGAAGACCTCTGACCTCGTTCGGAGAGAAAGCACTGTCGGAATACGCGCAGCGAAAAAAAATGGTATTCCGAAGAAGCAAAAGGTGGCCTTTGCGTCCAAGACGACTGAGAAGGCCTTAAACTTCCTCAGAGCGAAAGAAGGTCTTGTTCACAAACGAGGGGGGGAAAGGGTTACTTGAAAAAAAAGAAGGGGTGAGGGGCAAGAAATGATGACTAGAAAGACTAACGACTAGGTGAACAAAGTAAACGAGAGAACCTCTCCTCTGGAGAGGAACTTCATCGAATGAGACACAAGAGACGGTGACGAACCGGGGCGGAAGACAATCCTGACGGGTTTCCAGGGGGGAAGAAACAGCCGGAGTTTAGGGGGAGGGGAGAATAAAGCAAGTGTCTGAAGAATTGGTCAAAAACAATGGATGACATCGGTGGAAAAAGAACCAAACCACAATACGAAGGACCGGGAAAATTTGTATTTCCAAAAACGGGAGGAACTCCATTAGAAAACAGTGGAAAGGAACTGCACCTGGGTAGGGAGATTTCTGAGAGGATAAAGTTCAAAGTTAGGAAAGTGAAGAAACCAGCCGAGTGTTTGTAACATGGGAGGCCAGAACTACAGCTGAAAAAAATCGTCGTGAACGCAAAACCTAAAGGATGAAATAAGGGAGGGAAGAGGAAGGAATTGGCTTGTTCTAAAAATGAGAGAACGGAATGTCCCAAAAAAGGTCGAACGAGGCGCGACTGTCGGAAAACGAAAACGAGCAGAACCGTTCAAGAAGGAGAGGTACAATACTACCGAGGCTGCAGAAAAGGAAGAATACTACCAAACAAAAAAGCACAGGAGGAAGAAGGCCCACCAAAACCCAGGTTGGGTGATCTATCACGTCGACAGGTTGAGAAACCAAAAAAGAGACTTTTGAGGAGTTGAGGGAGGAGAAAGGTAAAATAAAAAACACTGGGGAGAGCCTGACAGGAGGAGAAGGAAAAGAAAAGAGGGGACAAATAACCGAAATTGTAACTACAAAATTAAGTGGTCCAATTAGGAACAAGGCGCGCAAAGATCCAGACCGAAAACGATTATGGGAAGGGGGGAGCATTCTCTGTGGGTGGGAGAAGAGTGGGAAGAGACGTGCTTGGGCAGGAGACAGACTAACCAGAGAGCTCACCGTCCGATATTTTTCCCGGCTACAATATCGGGAAAACCGACGGACCGACAAGGGAAAGCGCTCTCTTAAATCACTCATTTGGGGGCGGGACGGCGGTGATTATTCAGAAAATAAGAGATGGCGGGGCAAATACTGGACGGAGATCGAACGCAGTCAAGGGAGAGGTACTCATGAAAACACCAGAGTCTATGCCGAAGGGGGGTCTAGTTCACTCTTCCTACTTAACGGGAAGAACGAGGGCTATCAAGTACATAAAAAGAGTGACGCTGTACGCCCCGGTGACTCTTTGGACCGACACGTAATAGCGAAACGCCAGGTGACAAGAGTCGACTATCTCAGGAAGATGGTGGCGCGGGAGAGCTGGCGCTTGGTTAGATAAATCGCCTCGGGAGAGAAGAATCTCAAAAAACAGGATGGAATAGGGAGATGCCAAAAGAGGGAGTGGGGCCAATCTGACGCATCCAAAAATGAAAGCATCGGGGGAAAGCTCTCTTCTACGGTCGGGAGTCGATATCACAAAAAGTGTCTTTCACCTGACAGTGCCATTGAAAGAGGAAGGAAAAAAAACTTAACTTGGGCGTAAGAACTCCGAATCACCGTTAGGCCGCAAAAGAAGCCTAAAAGATATGGTGGGATTGTCAGGAACGAAGACGGGCCTAGACCAAAGAGAGGAGGTGGGGGATGAGGACACAAGGAATCTCAATTAGAGTGCAAAGAGGAGAGAGGTGGGTAGTGAAGAAGGGAGAGAGTAACCAGGGGGTCAGTGCGTATAAAATGAACCCGGAAATAGGGTAGCGAACCAATGAGAAGGAAGTAATGAAAAGAAACTGGAAAGTTTAGAATACACAAGGTCATCGGGATGGGATAAGAGTTAAAGGGAGAAAGTGAAGAAAAGTACAGAGCGCTGTGAGGTTAGACGTGGAGAATGCGTAAACACAAACGACAAGAAAAAAAAAGAGAGGATTGCAAAAAAGAAGCATCAGGGCAAAAAAGAAATTAAAAATGGAGGTGGGGAAGGGGGGGGGGGAACAAGAAAAAAAATAGTGTGAAGAAAAAATCGTGGATCGTGGGGCAAAAGAAGGAGGCACTCAAAAGAAACGGCACAAGAAGGGAGATAGTGAACACAGTCAAATTAGGAATACCGCGAGCGCATAGGTCAATGCACGAATTTACAAAGAGAAGGGCTGTGCAGGCGGGTAAGGGGGCTCATACTGTCTACTAAACGATGCGGTGCGAAAATCAGAAGGAGGGAACGTCAAATGCGAAAAAGGAAAAGGCCGTGACCCGGGGGGGCCAGAAAAGCGCGTCTACAAAACCCTCATTCACAAGGATAGTCCAAGAGAAAATTCTGTTAGGTGAATAAGCCAGCTATGAGGGGACCTTACCGCATGGCCACAACAAAGGTGCGGAGATACGACTTGTTGGGGAAAAACATCAAGGGGGGGCGAAAGGGGCAAAAAGAGGGAGTGTAGACACGGAACAAAAGGGAAAGAAAGCCCGGTCAAAAAAAAACGCGCCCCCGCCGGACACGTTTCCTCGGACGAATGAGTGAAAAATGTCAAGCTAAGTGGCAGTGATGAAAAGGGAGACTGAAAACTGAAACAGAAAGCTGGTACGGAACATTTTAACACGCAACCCGTAGGCCATCGCGCCGAATGGCCCGATGAGGGAAAAGCCAGTTAATATAGGATCAAAATACTAGCTAACGTCGGCGTGACCAGAAAGTAAGAACCCGTTCGAGGGAAAAACCAACTGCTCGAGAGAGACGCAAAAAAGAGCAGGTGAATCGGGAGGGGAGGATCGCGTAACTCTAGGAAGACTCTTCGAAAAGGCAAAAGGAGGGAGGCCGAAAAAAGGGAGGGCGGGAAGCTAACTGGGGAAAATTATACCGAAGAAGAAGGGAAATTCCTTCAAGAAATAAGTATTGGTCGCGCGGGCTGAAAAGAAAAGCCATCTGGACACCAAAGTCAAAAAAAAATCCGCCGATCGCTTCGATTCCAGGGAACATTAAGAAGTAATCCTCGGGTGTCTCGACAAGGAGCACCCGGGAGGAAGGCAACTTTTGGGGGAACACGGGGAGAAACAAAGGGGAACTACAACACAAACACTTGACCTTTAAAAAAAATGTCAGCGAATTTTACATTTCGAGGGAGTTTCGAAGAACTTCAAAAATATCACGCAATCGTAGAACCACCACACCCACGAGGCAAACTCCCCAGATTACAAAGACCTCTGACTAAAAGACCCCAAAAAAGAGGGGATGTTGTGAAGTCGGTGGGAAGTAGAACATCCAAACGGGAAGACAGGCCTATTATCTCTCCAACGGAGTTCGAGGGAAACGCCAGCCCTCCTCTCAAAACCACAACTATTAAAGAGGGAGGGGGGTTAGGGGGACACGCTAAGTATGGAAAATCCTAGGAAGAATCCACCAAGAGACGAAAGAACCAGAAACTACTGGGATGGTCAACGCTGGACTGCTCTGTATTTCATAAACCCGACTTGAACCAAAGCGGTTTTATTTGAAAAAAGGCCAGATGTCAGCCTCGCGGTCCAAACAAAAAGGGTGTGAAAAACCGCAGCTGAACGTTGTGATTCTAAAGGGTGGGGTAGGGGGGGGAGGACGGTGTGTTGTCACGTAACAGAAAAGGATCAGTCGTAAACAGACGGAGTCAACGAAGTGAGTACAAAGACCGGACGGCGGGGACGCGTGCTGATCGGCAGGTCGAAAAAGGGGGGACGTGACCTTCCGAAGGCTGGAGAGGAACCTATTCAATAAGAAATGCGAGCAAGTCGGGACCGGCCGTGCGGACCGGACACAAGGGGGTTCTTCAAAAATCATCAAAAGGGGGGTTAATGTGATACCCCTCACTATTGGGAGAGAAAGGAAAACTTCTCAAACGTCAGAAGGAGGGGGTTCAAAAAGTCGGACTTCGCCGAAAGAGGGGAAAAAGACTCGCTCGAAGAAACGGGGATGCAGAGTCTATTAAGCAAAATAACGAGAATACGCCGAGGGAAAAAAAGAGTCAGAATTTTAAAGGAGCGAAGTCAACCAAATGATGGTATCGGAAACATGGCTCAAGGCCCGGCACGGTGCCTAAGGGAAAAAAAAAAAAAGGGAAGGAGAAAGAATTCTTAATAACGGGAAAAAAAAAGAAGATTACAAAAAAAAAATGGCAGTGCACTCCACAACCAGGAAAGGAACAACTACCGGCTTTTTGCTGGAAATGGAGCCGGGACTCCAGACGGGGGGAGAAGAAACCTTCCCCCGTCTAACTTAGATGCGAAGAGTGTAGAAAGCTGCGTAAATGGGGGAAAAAAAAAAGAGTTTTTTCCATGCGTCATAATTGGGAAAAGGGAACATCCCGGAGTGACTCACATAAGTCTCTTAGAGAGAAAGAGGGGGAATGATTTTCGGGAAAAAAATGCGAACGGGGGAGTGCTGACCCCAGTAGAAAAGGCCGCGTCTACGAATGACGAAAGGTCGGGGAAGGGGACCTTCTCACGTAGTCGGCACTTCCTACGAGCAGAAAAAAAACCTAAAAAAGAAAGAGGACACCATGGAAGAGGGTTCAGGCTAGCAAGAAGATTGTGAGAAAGAAGAGTCTAGTATTAGGAGGGAGAGTCAGGCGCGAATACTTAAAGAATGAAAAAATTCGTCGAGCACAAAAATCAAACGGCAAGGAATGGGACAGAAGAATAAAGACAATTTGGGGATACAAAAAGAGTGTGAGAAAAGTTCTACTCAAAAAAGTCTCACTAGACCCGACAGCAAAACATCTAAGGACTACGGTCAAGCATCGATTTTGGAAACGGGAGAGAGAAATCTGTCTTCATGACAAACAGGCGGCTCCCGGAACCACTAGAAGGTATAAAAGCAGGGTACCAAGAGAGACGGGAAAAGGATCACATGGTACGTGCGGGAACTCTGTGATCAAGATGGTGCGGGTGAGGGGGAAGGTCCTGGAGGGAGAGAACCTAGCGGGAAGAAAAAAATGTGAAGGAAAAAAAGCTCGTCAAAAAAGAAATATCGCAAGAATCACCGCTCATGTCTATGCCTCAAAAAAGGTCAAGGAAGAGTCCTACATAAAGTGAAAAGTGAAGAAACGATAGGACGGCTGACTTGCCAAAGGGCCTTGTACAGGGAGCTGGGCTCAGCGAGTGCCCCAAAGAATACTAGCTCACGGCGGGTTCGTCGCAGGCTTACTGAGGCTGTGGAGAGAAAGAGAAGAGGACATAGTGGACATCTAAAAAAAAAGAGAGGAGAAGGATTCGATGACAACTCTGAGGTCGAAAAAAAGCAAAGGAGTACTCCGCTCACTCATTCACCGGCGATAAACGCGACGGTAACCCTTGAGGAGAAAGCTAACGGGTAAAAAAAAGAGTCCATTAAGAGAGAAAACGCTGTCAACTGCGAGACCTCGGGGGGGGGGAAGGGGTAAAGTGAGAAGGGAAGCAGACCTCTAAACGGGCGCCATAAAGAATATCAGGTGAGGCAGTCTACCAGCTGAAGAAAGGGCGGTTCGATCAAAAACAGGAAAGATAAACCCGCAGCTCACAAACGGGACCTTCCATAAAACCAGTAAAAAAGCTCTCTCTTCCATTGATAGTTCCAGCCCTTCGGCGATAAACGAAACGAGGGAGGAGGGGGAACCTGAAAGAGTAATGAAAAAAAAGAAAAGGCATATACTAACAAAGCTCAGCTTGACCGAAGAAAGATGTGTGATGTCTTAAGAAAAGTTCTCGGAACAAGAAAATGCAAAATTCTTGAAAGAAAGAGGGGGGAAATACCAATCTCGTGGTTAAGAGGACCTGAAAACCCGCCAAGTCCGGCTCGTCCAAGTCGGAAAAGAGGATCGCGAAAAGGAAGAGAAAATTAACTCAATAAGACCTCTATCTAGGGGAAAGACGGGGAAGAAGTCACGAAATAGAAGAGAAACAACCCAAAAAAGTAAGAAAACAAGCAACACAAACAAACAAAAAAAAAAAACAAAAAGAAGAAAAAAAGACCATTTGTTAAATGGGGGGATCTGGGTTGGATGAAAAGAGAGCTTCAAGACTTTTAGGAAGACTAAGACGCTGGGGAACGGCCGAACCTTGGACGAAACGGATAACTCGTAGAAGGGTTTGTACCCAAACAGAAAACGTCGGGGTCGCACCCACCCGAGGAACGTAGAAGGGGAGAAAAGAATTCTGTTGGTAAAAAAAAAATGGTCTTTCATCAGGGGAGGTTCATTAACTCATTTCAAAGGTCTGGTTCCGTGCAAGGCTCTCAGGGGGCAACGGACAAGAAAGTCTCCTCATCGACCGAAAAGTGAAGCGGTCTTATGGCCCAGCCTAAAGAAAAAAACCCTCAGTTACCCCTTGGCCTATAGGTCTACCAAAAAAAAATGAGGACGAAAATGGGAAAGGGGAAAAATGAGGTCCAAGGTTAATAAACTAGGGAGAGAAACAAACAATCGCCGGCGGTTTACGTATCACCCGGAGCCTAAGCCCGGGCGGTTGCCAAATGAAGGAGAAGTGGACTAAAAAAAATCAAACAGTATGAACGAGCGGAACTGTTACTGAGTCAGCATTCACAAACATTCCATCAACCGTGGAAAGGACTGGAAAGAGGCAGAAGAAAGGTCCAAAAAACGGGCTTAAACAAAAGGGTCATGATGGGGGACGAGATCCGTTAATCGGTGAACGGTCGGACGGAGAGGGGCTGGGGGAGCACGCCCAAAGGGATGATAGGAAAAAGAAAAAAAGCATACTGAACTACTTCAGGCCCTCCGAACTAAATGGAGACATAAAAGGAAACAGGGCCTTAATTGTTCTACAGCAGATATCACGATACATGAGAAAAAAACGTATCAGGAGGAAACATTAAAGAGCAAAAAATCTGAGAGAAAAAACTCGAAAAACGGGTTTCGGAACTCAAGGAACGTTGAAAAACCCGGAGAAAAACAAAATAAAAGGAAAGGGAAGCATCGAAAGAGGCAGCATAAGGTAAGTTGGTCGACACTAAGAAAAACTGCTGAATGGGCCGTCGCCCATATCAAAGAGATCAAAAACACCATAAGGGGGGGAGAATCCATCATTCAGGATAATACAGAGAGTTCCAAGAAAAACAGGAATGGGGACTGTCAAAGGGGGGGGAAACGAGGTAACTGTGTGTCAAGCTCATCCAACCTTTGGTCGTAAACTCAAAGGTCAATCCAAGGAAGTCAGGTCCATAACAACGAGAGAGAAACAACCAAAAACTTCTTAAGGGGAAGGTTCGTTAGCACAGAAGTAAGGGGAGAGCATCCGATTAACGACATGGGGGAGAGACACAAAGAATGTGACCCCAGCAACTCACTTCAGTCGCTGGACAAAAAATGTATTAAAGATTGGAACTCGGATTAGAAGACAAGCCGTGGTGTAATTAGAATCCCTGGGCCGTCATCGCCAACACCTTAGGGGAAAGAAATTCAATTGGCCAAGCGAGGACCAGGGGATTCAAAAAGTTGGTTATATGTGGTGGGGAAAGGTGGCCGTTCAAGGGCGGGCGGCCAAACGTGTGCGCGCAAAAAGAGCAGGGACATGCTATCGACGATAAAGGGCGGTCTGAAAGTGCCTAGGGAGGCGTGCACCCAACAGCTGTTGCGGGAAAAGCTCTAGAACGAAACTCGGGCCAGTCAGAGAAGGCTGGCCTACAAAACAAGAAAAGTGGACGGACCCAAAGCAAACAGTGGTGAAAGGGGGGCGGAAACTACTATCTGGGCGCCTGTACGAAATACGACCGATATTGGTCTCAACGGGGAATTACTTGAAAGGACAGGGTCCTCCTCGATCCAAGAACGGGGGGTGAGGTCGAGAACTCGACCTAAACTTGAACATCGTTAAAAAGAGAAAAATCAAGGACATGGGAGCTGTCCAGGAGAATTCTACTACTCATCAAATAAGAAAGGGCTGGAATAACACCCGGTTTCCTTATTGAAACCATCCTCTATGGCGGTCGGAGACAGACTTCTGAAAACAATTAACATAACGTTGCAAGAATGGCCGTTCAAACAAACAGACGAAGGAACTGTGAAATCTTTTCTGAAACTAAGTCATCATCAAAGAACGTTGCCTCAGTCAGAAAGACGGATATAGAGCTTTTTCCACCAGCTACAAGGAAGAAAAGGAAAGTGGTGGGACATGACGAAAAACGAATTACTGGCCCGCTAAATCCGCGCGTGACTCACTTAGGGGAAGGGGGGGGGGGCCGGGCTACTTCTACTCAAAAATGGACTGGGGAGAAACGAGACTGGACGGTCAAGGAAAACCGGTCGACGTCCTCTTGGGGACTGGCGAAGGGAGAGACATACCGGGGGGAAAAAGGAACGTACGAAGAAAAATGAAAAAAAAATACCAGAAGAACGACAAAGAGTCACCGGGCCTAGTGTCTGTCGTAGGATAACTTAGACGAAAAATCTCACTCAGAGGAGTAGAGTTAGAGCGGGGAGGAAACTGCTCAAGGGAGAAAGACCTTAACCGGGCGCGAACCAAACCATCTGTCTGAAGGGACTAAGGGGAAAGGGGTAACGACCACGATGCCATATTTAGACTGAACTGAAGCGATGCAGAAGAAAAAATCTTCTACGGGCAATGGGAAGCAGAGGGGGGGGTGAGCTCAGGGGATTCTAGTTTAGAGGAAAAAGGACTCAAACTGGAAGATCAAAAGAATACGTCTTGGAGAAAATGACAATATCGTCACGAGTATGACAGGAGAAAGGGAGTGCAGCTGGATGAGGTGGTTAAGTGGTGGGGGGGCGGTCAAAAAGGAGGGGGGGCCATATGGCGTCTTTGAGTTTCAATCGAACAAGGAAGGGGTAGGAGTTGAGCATGAAATACCGCTACGGAAGGGGGAAACAGAGAGGAGGGAACTTCACAGGGAAAAGCTACTCTGAGGAACAAAACAAGAGAATTCAAGCAGGAAGGGAAATCCGTGGACCTAGACACAGCTTTTGCTCGCGAATGGGGTAAGAAAGTCTCGGGCCGATGCGGTTTTACGCCAAGGGGAAAGATCTTGGCGGAACCTCGCACAGTCATCGTACTCTCGAAAAAAAAAAACCCAACTATGAAAGGGAGGGAGGGGGGAAAGCTTCTATTGAAAAAACAGACTCCCTCGTAAACTCCCGGCTACCTCCCAAGATCGTAAAACGTCGCGCGTCAGAAGGCGTTTGCCCATGCGAGGCTAAGCAAAAGTGGACTGGACACTTCGGTGCAAATGAAAAGACCGAAAACAAAGGAATACAGAAATAACGCTTCTCTGGAAGAAAGGCCTCAAGACAGAGTAAAGAAAAAGGGAAATTGGTCAGGCGCCCGCCGAACTGAAGGCCGGAGAATACATTCAAAAAGGAAAAATCAGGAAAAATCGACTCATCTAAAGGGAAAACGGAGGCGCTACAAAACCTTACAGAGGGCAAAATTCGCTGTCCAATGTTGTCATCATGGAAAGACGGGGATCTGGGGGGACGAGTAAGGCGAACGGCATCTGAGGAGTGGATTCTCGCGGAAGGAACGAAAGTCTAGACGGACATTACTCAAAAGACGGGAGGGACACAAAATAATGTGTTGTCTGGTCAAAGGGAGATGCGCAAATATAAAAAAGTCGGCAAGACTCTCTGGGGTCGGGGTGAGTTTATCCTCTTCTTTCACTTAAAAAACAAATGGCTTGGACCAGAAATCCTCAAATTGGAAGAAGGTCCTCGTCGGCGGTCCGTGGGGGTCTTCAGTACAACGCACCTAAACTCCTCCAAGCGCGAAAAGGGAGGATCTTGGTCCAGTCACAAATGGAAGGAATATGAAAAAAAGGAAAATGTACTCTTTTAAAATGGAAGTGGTGCGGGGTCCATCTCCGCAGTGGAAGAAAGGGACTCCTCGCGGACGGTACTAGAGGAAACAGTAACGACAAGAGAAGACGGCCCGGGGTCGAACGGGAAAACATAAAAAAAATGAAAAAGACCATACCTGAACACAGAAGTAGAAGCTATCAGAAAGGGGTTCTTCACGACGATGATGGACTCAGCGGGAAAGGGTTGATGAGTCCGGAATAACCACGGCGGGGGAGGGAAAAGGAGAGCCAGGTTTGGGGGGGGGAAACTAAGGCGAAAAAGAGAAGACCTTCGTAAGAGAACTTTCTGGAGCACCTGAAGTCAAGGGAAAGAAACACCTAAGAGAAAAAAAGTCGGAAAGGTAGTCCAGAAAGGAAAATCTAATTGGTCTTTCCATTTAGTCATTACAACTATTGCGAGGAGTAAGACAGCAGCTCATTGAACGGAAAAAAGGAGTTACTGGAAAGCACTTCGGCTCCAAGCGCGAATGGTAAAAGACTTGAAGGGAAAGTTGCCATCGAAAAACAAGGGATGAGGGGGGAAGTACGCTGGTTAACTTTCTTAGGATCAAAATCGAACCGTCATACCCCGTGAATAGAGGAGGGAAAAGGGAAAACATAAAGGCCCAAAGCTGAACCATAGAGAGGAGCAACAGGAACTAAGAGCGATCAATAGTGAAAAAGTCCCCCAAAAAGGAGGCGGGAAAAAAAGTGGAGCACCAGAAGATTCTTCTTAGAAAAAATCTCTGCGGTAGTGACCGAAGAAGTCCAGAAAGAGGAATCCACTGGGGGGGAAGAAGCCTAGAAAAAAACGAATAACCGACTCCTGAGAGAAAAACGAACGTCAAACATCAGAGGCCATCAGGGAGTCTCAAGAGAGGCACAAAAGGAAAAATGAATTGTAACAAAAAAAGCCTAAAACCCTAGAAAAGTAACGAATGCCTAATCAGCTGGCTGGGAAAAGTTAAAGGGGAGGGGGGTCCACAGCCCGGGATAAGGGACAAAGATGAGAGAGTAAAACCCACACCCCTGGAAGGTTGCAAAAAAAAAAGGCCATTGTAATCCGAAAGGCCAAAAGAGTATTGGTGCATGTTTTCAACCCATGATGTGGGAAAAGCGCAAGTGTACCAGTACCCGTTACCCCAAAGAAAAGACAAAGGGGAAAGGCTCTCCCATACAGAGAGAAGAATAAAAATAGACGTGAGCAACAAAAGGGAGTAGCCAGGGAATAGAGCTGGGGTTAGGGAAAACAAGAACTGTTTATCATCAAAGTACGAAAACGTGGACTATAAAAAGCAACAATGGACACATAAATATTCCTGTTCGCTGGTTAAGAAGCAGGTCCGATGGCCCCTAGCGGATAAAAAATGGGTTGGTTTTTTCAAAAGGGGGGGGAAAAAAAGGGACGGGAGAGCCGTGTGATAGCCACTACCAAAGGGTAACCCAGGACACGCTTTTGAGCTGAAAGGGTGGGGGGTGGGAAGGACGGGGGGTTATCAGCCAGAGAGAAAAAGGGTTAGCAAGAGGAGAGACCAGAAAAGGAGTGTTCTAAAGAAGAGAACTCGGAAAGGCGAGGGAGCGGTCGGATATAAGAAGAGCCAAGGGGAGGGAAGGGGGCTAAGGAGAGACGATACCTCTCCCTAAGGGAACAAGGTCTCTCCGGCGTGATACGCAAGGAAGGAAAAAGACACTTGGTTAGAATAAGCAACGGGGGGGGAAGTTTGTCGGCCTACTGCAGAGATCCGGAAAGCTTAAGGGCATCGGAAATCAAATCTGGTGGGAAAAAAAAAAAGGCCCAGGGAAGTGGCTAAAAGGGGCGTGTGGGGGATAACTAGCTCTCCTCAGACGGGGAAGAAGGAACACACGCAAGGCGAATACGTGAACATCGGGACACGAAGACGGGGGGTAAACGAGAGTAGCTTTCCGGAAAAGCGGATAGGCGGACTAAATCGGCTATCGGCCGAAACTGTGAGAGACGACTTGGTTGACTCCCTTCAAACAGAACGAGGGGGGAGGGGGGAAGGATACGGACGAAAGAGAATAAAATACAGAAAAGAGGTAAGACAATGCCGTGCACACCCACCCACTACTAGGGAAAAAATTTACGGCGTTGGGAAAAAACTTTCTTAAACACAAGGAGACATAAGTTGTAGGAAAATACTCGGTAGGGAGTAGATTGAGGAGGGAGGTGTAAAAACTACCCGGCACGCCCCCTCCGAGGGTGTGAAGAATAAAAGGGAGAGCCAGCTGTCACCATATTCAACAAATAACGTCGAGATACGCGACTATGTTGGCAGGAAAAATTAAGCGACAAAAGGGAGTTGGATTTCAACAAAACTACCTCATCAGCGCTGGCGCACTGATAGAAAGTACCGTAAAACTTCGTAGGAAGGACTACGAGAACGTTGACAGGGGAACACAACCAGAAAAAGAGGGGAAAAATGGCCGCGGAAGAACGAGAGAAGTAAAATTGGTGTACTGTACCTACCTGGAGAACAGGCGTCGGGATTCCGTTCGCGAAAAAACTCGAACGGCGAAGAAGGTTACGAGCAAAAATTTCGAAAAAGGGAAAGAGGGGATACAAAAACGAAAAAAAACCTGGTCCAACCAGCTCTATTTTCAGGAAAAGGAAGCCCGGCCGCGGGGAAAGCATCCATAAAGCACACAGAACTGGAACCCTCTCGGGTTCATCAGAAGTGGTGAAAATCAGGGGATTCATAATTCGTGAAATACATTAAAAACTTGGGAGAACCAAGAGAATACTTTTCCAGTACTAGGCAAAGAGGAGGGGAAACTACAGTGGACAAATGAAAGAACAGTGGTACTAAAACTAAAAGGTGAAAAAGGGGGGAAAGGTGGGCTTAGGGCCTGGCAGACCAAGAGCAAACGGGAGGGAGGAATGCATTCGACGAGGTCTGAAGGCGGATCGCCTAAAACGAGAGCTATTTCCATGAAAGGGCGGGAGGAAAAAAGGAAAATGTGCCGGCTACGCTGAAAGGTTAGAAGAAGTCTGTTCGCCTGCTCTGAATCGGAGGGAAGGTAATGGAAAAAAAAAAAGCTCTTAAAACGCATTCCCCGCCTTAGACGGCTAAAAAATGGTGCACAGGGATAATTGATGTCGATTTTAATCAAAATGCGGGATAAAGAAGAAGAAACAAAAGGGAATAAAAACTCTATGAAAAAGAAAAAAAAATCGATTTCTGAGACAATCTCCTCCCACCTCATGGACATTCACTCACTGTCAGCGAAAAGAGAAAGGTAGGGCACACCTGAAACATCAAAGAAAAGATACACGCGAACACAGGAAAACTCAGCTCTAGGGGGTAGACTCTAACCAGAGCTAAAATAAAATACAGTCGGTGGGTAAGAAGGAGGGTCCTACTTGTGAAGGGGGGGGAAAGACGGAGGGGACCTCGGAAACAGCGGAAAACGCGAAGCGATGAACTAAAGAAACGCTCCACCATAGTAGTTATCGTCGAGGGAAAAAATGTTGGGAAGATTGGGTTAGACGAGGAAAGTATCTTGAGCGGGGAATAAAGGCTAAAAATTCTTCGGGAAGGCAAAAATTTGTACGGGAAGAAAAAAACTTCGCAAAAATTCGCTCCCAAAGCTCTGAAAGGAGCATGGGAAAAGAAGAGTAGTCTTCTAGATAGGAAAGTGGAGTAGGATGTTCCACGATAGATTGTAAGAAAAAGAACTCCGTCGAAACAGAAGGGGAGTGCATTCTCGCCAAACAGGGAAGTGCTTCGGAAAACTCAAACGCCCTGTCTTCGAGAACTAACTATATCCAATCCAAATAAGAGGGGGGCGAGGAGTCAGGGAGGGGGTTATAAGTCGCTAAACGAAGGGAACATATCAATATCAGAGAGGGAGGGGGGGAGTTGTGGCAGAGAAAAAGGGAAAATAGAAGTCATAAGGGACGAATAAGTCTGTGGTAAGAGGCTCGATCGGTCGCAACTTAAATCAGCGACAGAATTGCCAAAAAAAAAGGGTGGGGTGGCAAAAACTCCCCGGGCGAGGGGGGGTCGCACAGGCCCATAATAAACTATTCCGAGCGAAGCAAAGTCTATGCTCCCGCAGAGGTTTGGGAGAGAAAGCGCCTGCTGCCTAAACACCACGGCGTGTCGCCTTGGATAGACGTGGAAAAATGAAGCTCGACTGAATCTACCAAGGGAAAGCACGGTATGATCCTGGTCCTCCAAGAGAAAAAACCGAGAAAAAACCTTTCCTAGACTTCGTAAGGGTTTGCTTGAGAAAGGATGTTAGCGGGAGGAGTCCAAGTTCTGGAATAGTCTAGAGAAGACATCAAGAAGGATGGGGAAGGGAGCACCTCAGGCTTGAAAACTTCTATAGAGACGATGGCTTCCGGATTAGAGAAGCAAGCAAAACCTTTATGGGAGAGAAAAAATTCTGACGATTGAAAATAGTCGTCGTCGTCGTGCACAAAATCTACCTGAATAACCCGTTAATGAAAAGGAGAAAGAAAGAGAGGGAGCAGTAAGGGCCCAACACTGCTCTAAGTTAACTAAATCTGGGAGGAAAAAAAAACTCTTAAAGCTCGTCCTGGAACCCCAGAACAAAAATGCGGGGAGAAAAAGTGCGGGTCGGAAGGCGTAAGGCTAGGCCCTCCTACTCGAAAAAAAGCCCTGAAGAGGGCGCTGGACTAGAGAAACTTAAACCAAGAGTTTGGGAAAAAAATTGCGTGCAGCACTATACCAAAGAGCGAGGAATTCTTGAACAGAATAAGAAAAAAAAAAGGAGGGGGGAAAAAAGTAAAAGTGGTCAAGTCCCTTTGATGATCCACAAAACGGCACACCAAAAAGGAAAGGAAGATATAACTGAAAGGAGGAAGGTTTATGTTCGGTGGAAACTACACGCAGCGCCGGCCCATAGATAAAGAACATAAAAACCACTTGGGGGACAAGACCTCTATACAGTTTGATGAAAAAAAAACTACCCAATTAATAGGATGGGGGGGTCCCATGAAAATTGTGCGAAGAGAAAAATTTGTCGTACGTGAAGCTGGGTCTCCCAATACGCGCAAACGAAAGGAAGAAACCAATCATCTCTCTCAAGAAAAGGGGGGGGGGGAAAGAAATTAGTTGAAAACAATCCAAGGTTACTGGGGAAAGAATTAAGAAGAAAAACTGTTCTGCGAAAAGCCAACAGGGAATTGAACCCAAAACTACGCCTTGTTGGCTCTGTCAGCGTCGGTAAAGACAACGCTGGCGATAAAAAAAGCTGGGGTGGGTGAGGTTTCTAATATAAGGGGGACGAACGGGGACGTAATGCGGAATGGCAAGACAGATGGACCAACTCCTCTTTGGGAATACGGGGGGGAATTGTTGGGGAGTTTCAGGGTTGAAAAGTTAAGTACTTCGCCAACCCGCCTCGTCGGGGAGAACGAGGGGACCTCAAAAGTTCTACGAGGAGAGGAGGGGAACAAAAGGCCGTGGACTATCTTAGAGTAGACCAAAACTGTAATTTTCAACCGGGCGGGATCGTCGACTATTTCCCGTTCACCCGGTTCTGCGGAGAACGGGTCCTACCCGAAGCGGAAAAAAAACAGGGGTTGCTTAACGAGAAAGGGGGGAACTGTGACGGAACAGAATATCATAAAAAGCGCTCACGTAAGTAAGAAACGGCTAGACACAGAAGAGGGGGAAACTAAATCAAGGAGGGGGGAAGTTAAATCTCAAAGCAAGGGGGAAGGCTACACTTAAGAAACCTGTTGTATGAAGAAAGAAACCTTCGACTACTTGAAAAAGGCCGAGGAGAGACTAACCTGTAAATCTGCATTCATCTAAGAAGAAGGAGGGAAAAGAGGGGTCTACAGGGAGAACGGAACGAAAAAGTTTTGGTCCTACGTAAAAAAGCGGGGTTAAACGGAGCACTCCTCTAGGAGGTCAGAAAGAAATCAAGATTAAAAAAAAGGGCATGCACGCAAAAAACTCCTAGGCACTGAACGCTAGGTGCTGAACTGGCGCAAAATCCAACAGACCGTCTCGTCAAAATAATTCTAGGAGAAGAGCCGGAGGTAACCGAAAATAAGCCTAAAACCAGGGGTGTGGGAAATAGAGAAGTATGGAACTTACTCCAAATAAAGACGGAAACTCAAACTCGAAACTTCGAGGAAAGAAGGGAATAGGTTCAAAAATTACGACCAAGTAGTGTGGAACCACCCAAGGCTAGACCCGTAGAAGTGAGGAAACTTTCGAGCAGTCACAGGGGCAAGAAGAGAGACACTTACTACGGGCTTCATACGTGCCACAACACAAAAAGCCTACTCAAAGAGTCCCAATTTAAAAGGTTTCTTCTGGACGCGGGGGAAAAAGGGTGTAGATGGACCAACGCTCAGCTAGAGTAGGTAGATGGCTGGGTAGAGAAAAAGAGTACTCGCCGTAAGTGGAAAAAAACAGAGCTATGAAAAGAAAGAGTGTCTTCAATGACACGGAAAAAATTTGCAAAAAGTCAAGGAAAGGGCCGGTGCCTAAAAAACTCGAAAGAAAGGAAAACCGAAAATCTTAAATTCCTGCGCATGTGCACGAAAAAAGGGGGGGGGGGCTCAGGCGAGGATACGGGGATTGGGATAGAAAAAAGAATCCCAGGCACGTAAAAGATCTTTCGCCGAAAGATGAAAAAAAGGAACGCAAGCAGACCTCATGATCAAAAGACGTGCAGCGCTGGGTAAAGGAGAGGGGGATGGTCTTTGGTCAGAAGGAAAGACGACACGAGGCGTAAAGGCGGGGGGTGGGTGGGTTTCCTTTCCGGTCGGGGCAAAAGAAGGGAGGCGTTAGCGGAAGAAAAATCTGGAAAGTAGGAGGCCTGAAGGGAAAACGGTTTTTTGAAAAACAGAGAAAAGAAAAGTCGTCAGCGCGGCTCGGACTGGCCCTTCCTTGCCGAACGTGATGAGTATAGAATGGTTGCCCAACCAGAAAATACTATCTCCGGGGAAGATGAGAAAAAGAAACGGGGGCGCTCTTAAAACGCGGAAACTCTCCGAGGGAAGAGGAGGATCTCAACAAAAGGATATGAAAGATATTTCGATGTCAAAAAAGGCAAACGAGCAAGAGAAAAGCAGCCTCCCGGGATCAAGGTCCCACCGGATAGGAACCGCAAAAAAGGAGGGGGACCAAAGAACTAAGCACTGGGGGGTCGGGGAAAAAGAATGGAAAAATTGACCGAGAAGAATGGGAACGACGGCGTCCGAACTCCTATTCGAGCCTTTTAGCAATCGAGAATATAGCCCTGAATTCAGATCTTGGGAGAGAAAAATGCTACTGTTAAGGGAAAAGGGAAGGATATCAAACAAAAGGTCTCCTAATTCCCGCAAGAGGAGCAGGCGAGAACCGGAAGAAAGGACCTGAAAAACACCACATAAAAATAGAAAACCATCGCGAAACCCATGTTGATAATAAAATGGCAAAGACGGAGAGTTGTCATGTCCAATAAAACGAGGGCGGGAAAGCACGGGGTGGTTAAGAAACTACAAGAACGTCTCAGAAGCAAAGGAGACTCACCAAATGGCGATATTTCCAGAAAGAGATGTGTAGTAGGGGGCTCAGTAGGGTCTCTGGAAGGTCCGGCGTTGCGCACTTGAACTCGGGATGTTGTACGAACCAAAGGTAGGGGATCCAATAGAAGGGAGGAAAGGCGAAAAGGGGGGGGGGGGGGATTTTAAAATCGCCGAAATGTGAACAATCTCGGAATTCGGCGAAGAACGGTTTTCGACTCATGACCGAAAAATACTCCATCGAGAGAGCGACTGGGGTTCAGGACCACATGGACTCCGAAAGAAAAAAAGAGGAAGGTGAAAACGGGGGGGCTTCTGGAGCGGGTTGCCCAGTGAGAGAACGTTCTCTCATACTGGCTAGAAACGTATTGACGGGACGTTAAATCTCAGGGGAAAAAGCAATTCTTCGAACGCGGCAGAGTCCGCGGGGTTTGTCACACTTCTCTTAAATTGGAAAAAAAAAAAAAAATCAATGTCAAGAAGGCCTGTACGAGCAGTTAAATGGGGATAAGGTGAGGTCGCAAGGAGGAAGTCTATTGGAAAAAAACCCCCACGAGGGCGGGAAAGGGATAAAAGGTTTTGCACCGCTGCTCCGGTCGCCAAGCGAACGGATTGAGAGCAAGGGGGGGAGAACTGTCCTAAGGAAACAAAACAACACACCCAAAGCCAGGGGAAATGGTGCGATGAACCGGTTGGGGATCATAAAGAGGACTGTCTTTCATTCTGCATCACCTAGAGGGCTCCTCAGCAAGCGAAAAGTTTCCGGAGGACAACAGAGGGACTTATAACAAAACGTAAATCTAACGGCTGGGGGGGGAGGGGATGGTAATTCGATGAAGGCAAGCGCCAGGGGGATTACCTTTACGAACGGGTGAAGAAGAAAAACGTAGGACGGGAGAAATGAGAAAGGCATCAATGGTCATTGCGAGACGACCGGCAAAAAGAGCTGCGAAACGTCCCCAACCAGGAAAAAGAAGGTCTACATTCTGAAAAATAGGAGCTCATCAGAAGAGAAAACACCAACAACAAAAAGCGTAGGAACGAGAACGCTTCGCTGAAAGCAAAGGAGGGAAAGGGATGAAAAAAAAAAGTTAACAACAAGCTGTTTGTCAGAACACTCAGTCCATCCTACACGAGAAAGAAGAAGGTCTAATCGTCTTCTTAAAAGAAAAAGGAAGGTCGCTAAAATTCGCGAAAAAAGGAACTTGGAAGTATCAAAAAAGGCACGAAACAAGTCAACGTAAAAAAAGAAAACAGAAGATTCTGAATTTATAGGGGCCAAAACGGGAAGGGGAGGCCTAAACAGAAGGTCTATACAGCAAAACCAAACGAAAATTTGGGGAGTAAACCTCGAGTGAAATGAAGGAAAGCTGAGGGGACCATCGACACAGGAATTAGTTTGCGAAATGACGTTTTTTGGAGTCTCCTCAAAAGTGTCTGAAAGTCAGACAGGAGAGAAAAAATTACGTCTAAAAAAGGACGCAACCACATCATCTAGAAAAAAAAAAGGGATTATGGGAGAATGGCAGGGTAGGGAAAAGAGAAAAAATTAAGAAGAGGAACGGACCATACAACAAAAGGGGGGGAACAAAGAAAACAAGGACAACAAAAACGGGGATCTAAAAAAGTCTTAAGAAGAAACGGAAAACTCGTGGTGTGGTTCGGGGTTTCTCAGAGATAAAAAAAAAGACAACGTCGCAGTCGGCCACTAACAAAAGGTCACTAGCTGAAAGCTTGTGATTAACTGTCATGGGGGGTTTTGGAAGGAAGGTGTCACTTTTTAGCAAGGCGGCTCCACGGGGTAAAAAAGGAAGGAAACGCGAACTAGGAAGGGCCTCTCATTGTTAGGAACCCGGAATCTAGGGTGATAAAAAAGCGGCTCGACCAACATTGGGGAGAACGAAAGCCGACTCCTTCCTCTTTCGACTGGGAAAAGAAAAATGGCGGGACTAAAGCAGAATCGTCAAGACCCTTGGGGTTGCAGAGATCACCGGGGGGACTTGAGAGACGCGACTAATACGGATCAAACGTTCTTCCTGCTCGAACATGAAGCAGAACTCTCGGGACAGAAAAAGAGAAGACGTACACTATCATGGGCCGCCTAGATCGAATAAATTAGCTTCGGGCACGCTGGGGACACAAGAAAGGAACAGCGGCAACTAAAGAGATAAAACGTTAGGAAGAAGAGAGTACGGAAAAATATGCGCGATGGGGAAGACTAACGTTTAATCCACACCTGGGTGGGACCGAGACAAAAATCCGCTTGCTGGTTGAAGTCTCCCGTCGAAAATTACGAGAAGGGAAACGCACTGGGGGGGAATTGAAAAGAACCCCCCGGTACTACGTGTCCACGGGGGGGAGTTTGCTGGCCAGTTACTTCCTTCCAGGGCATCCAGACCGGGATAAACTTCAAAAAAGAAAATACGGTCTATTCGGTACTCTCCAGGAAAAGAAAAGGACGAAACTCCGGGGGATGAACGAATCTCGTGAAGGAAAGAATAAGAAAAAAAAGATACTCTTCTCTAGGCGACTCATTATGAATGGAAGAACAATAGAGAAAGGGCTTCGGGAAAAAACAGAAGGAAAAATCATCTGACGAAAAAAAAAACTTGTAACGCAGTAAAGTGGAAAATACGGGCGGTAAAGCTAACTTGTTATAAGGGACCCAGAAACAAGGGAAAAAAGAAAAGTCGTCAGAAAGGTCTTCGGGGAAAGAAAGGGATGAAGACTCAAAGACGAAACGAGGTGTGTGGAGGGCGCGAATCTAAAAACCTAAGAACACTGAATGGGCGGCGAGCCCCTACCATATACATAACAATATCAAAACAAGGGAAGAAAATAAGGGCGTGGAAGAAGGCTACGCCCTGGCCAGCAAGAAGGAAAATACGTACAAATCTTCTTCATGCGCAGTAAGAAAAATTTGCGCAGTGGGCGTCGCGACGGGGAGAAAAAAATAAAAAACACAAAAAACCGACTCTCATGTTAAATCCAAAAAAGGTACCCAGAGGTCCTCAGAGCAGAAAAATCATTTGATCGGCGCGCTGCTGGGATCACGGAAGGGGAAGGGTGTCGGCCAGGGGAGGCATCCTCCTGCATATTCTCTGGAGAATAAAACGGGGAAGGGGACAGGGCTTTAAAAAGGCAACTCATTGTTAAGTCGGCTGGAGCATGAAATCACCTCGATCAGAGGTTCCGCCGAAGTAGGCTCTGCCGTAAAGAAAAAATAAAAACGGAGGGAGAAGTGACTTGCATCAAGGGGAATGAGACTGAAAAAGAAAGTGAGGTGGAAGAAGGTTTCCTCCCCTCGCCACTCCGGGCCGGGGGGGGGTTAAAGGGGGGGGGTGGGGGGTTCCCACCCAAAAACCCCCAAAAAAAAAACCGTTAGAGGAGGGACGACTGGTTCTCGAAGAAAAAGGATACAAAAAGGGTATTAATAGATATTAGAAAGGGGAGTCAACCCACAGCGCCAAGACAGAAGCGCCAATCTGTGCAATCGTCGGTCGTCGGGAACAGAAAAAAGAAGGGGTCGAGGGAGGGCAATACTTTAAATTGAATACGGAAATACAAAGAAAAGGCCGACTTCTCGAGACAATCTTCAGGAAAAAATAAGGCCGCTCCACATAAAAGACCCTGCTGAACAGACGAGCGAAACTCCTATTACCATGACCGAGGGAAGGGCAAGAAAGGAATCACCCAAAAAGGACGCAGGCAGTACAAGAAAAAAGAATGGAGGGATTCCACGGACAAGGAAGGGAAACCAAACCCGATAGTGATGCCAAAACGCGCTACGTTAAAGGGGAGACATGGTTAAAAACTCTTCCCTAGAGGGTAAAACAAAAAATGAAGTATCGATTCGGTACGGGGGCGCGCAGTGGAGTCAAATTCGCGCACTCCTAGCAGAACAGGAAAACTCTCAATCTAACAAAAAGATGAGTTCCCCAAAGTAGAGGAAAGATGTGGGAGGGAGGGGCTAGATGAGAGCCAGGAGTCGAAATTCGGTGGCCACTTAAAAAGAGAGGGAGAACTGCGTGATCTCAGTCCGAGGCAAAAATTAAGGCTAAAAGAAATCAAGACTAACGTAAAAAGTAGGCGACTTCTTCAAGCGGGACAGACGAGAAAAAACGAAAGCCACGATCAGAGATTAGTAGCTGGTGGACCAGGCCTTGTAGAGTATCAACGCTAAGAAAGGACCATGGGAAGTTGGAGAAAAAAAAAATGAGGTTTCATTTGCAGAAGGGATAGTTCTTAAACCGTCACGGAAAGGTCAGAGTCATTGGAGCCATTCTCGGAAATAAAAAGGAAAAAAGGGTGTGTTGGCAGAATCAAAACGGACGCGATTGGTCTCCCAGAACAATAAGGGAAAAAAGAAAAACGCAGGGGGGTAGTTCGTCACGGAGGGAAAGTTGCGCAGTGGAAGAGAATTTCCTGCTTAACAGGAGTCAAAAGAAGAGGTGGTCGGGCCCGGAAAAAGCAAGTTTTAAACAACACAAAAAAAACGGAATCCGATAGGGGAAGGATTTCAACCTTGACGAGCAGGGGATTGGCTGGAAGGA
>Ga0179591_1282934_pt1 | contig 28840 bp, 24 predicted proteins | sample CZOMad2_1_08_16f_FD_182891 | JGI IMG/M metagenome (GOLD analysis project Ga0179591, IMG submission 182891) | Vadose zone soil fungal communities from Angelo Coast Range Reserve, California, USA - CZOMad2_1_08_16fungal (PacBio error correction) | ecosystem: Environmental > Terrestrial > Soil >...
CAGTCGAAGCTCACGCAGGAAACTGCCGGGGGGAAAGCCAGGGGTAATTACACGTGAATACCACAAGCGATCCCTCAAGGACAAGGCGCCTCAAAAGAAAAATGGGAAGTGAGTAGCCAAACCGGTCGGGCAATCAGCGGGTGAATGTCACAAGGATTACAAATGAGTCTAATTAAACTACCGAGACCAACATATAGGAGAAATGCGCAGAGGGGCTTCGCAAAAATCAAGGGGTTGGGGGGCGGTCGGTCTCTCGAAACGGTAGTTCTGGACGACTGAATCAGAAGGGTGACGGGGGTAAGGACACTCTCATGCCAAAAAGAGGCCGGAGACACGAGAAGACCCCTGTTCAATTAAGACGTAGTATCGCCCAGAGGGGGGAGATATGCGGGGTGGGAATGTCAACTACCCAGCGAAGGGAGGAAAGAAAAGGGGATGACCTTGACCTCGGAAAGGTGGGTCCAAAGACGAAGACCCATGAAAGAAGGGGCATCACTGCGGTTCCGTTGTGAGGGGCGGAATACCGGGACAAAAGACGGGTGGAGGGTTCAGACTCCCAGACAGAAAAGTCTGGAAAGGGGGAGGGGAAAATCCTACAGATTTAGTCCCGGCGCAGAACTGAGCTTGCTTCAATCAGATCTATTATGCCGGGTAAAAGGCGATGGCTGAAGCGCTGGGGGAAATTGAACGCCGCAGATCTTCGGTACGGACGCGATACGGGGGGGTCCGTCGAGGTAGATCGGTCCGAAAAAACTTCCAGGGTCAGTTGTTGAGGACACAGGCTACGCGAAAGAAGCCGGTCGCAGTAACAAGCCGGTGATTCAAAAGGGAAGAAAAAAAAAGGAAATACCTGGTGGCCGGGGAGGGTTCTACACTCGGGCCAGTTAAACGGGAACATCCCAAAGGACTGGCTCTAAAGACAGCAATATCGCAAGGGAAAATGGACGCGCCGCTGATTAAAGAAACAGCGTTTAGGCAAAAGTGGAGGAGGGAGGGGGAAAGCAGTAAATCCCAGCGGCGCTCAGGGCAAGGGGGGGGAAGCGAAAACAACGATCGGGAGGAAAAATCACGGATCAAAGCATCATCTCAGGAGCACTCATTGGACCGAAAAGAGGTTTGCGCTCACAGGTGGACCGAGAGAGGGAGGAAGAAAAAGAAATAAATATGGGACCTGCGGTAGAAGCGCACGGAAGCTCTAGGGGGAACTTCGGGGCATGAACGGCTCCTGCGGATTCGGTAGTCGGCGTTCGTAAAGGGCGCACATTAATCTGGGACGCCCAGAAAATACTAATTGCTCTAGTCAGGGACATTCAGGGAATCCTTGACATGTCGAGAAGAAAGGAAAGAGATCAGGAGTCGAAGGGAAAGGAAAAAAGTCGCTATGCCAAAGAAAGAAAATTAAGAGGATCGCTGTGGAATTGCGGGAATCAGTGACCAGACTTCAAATAAAGGAAGGGGGCAAAAACGCGCTCAAAACAATTGAAAGAAGAAGAGAGTACAACGCGGGTTAACCGTGTCTTGGGACAAAAAGAAGGGGACCAGACCACTAATCCGCAGGCTATGGTAGGCATAGTGTGCAGTCAGATCCTTTGAGGGAAGAAAGTAAGGACTGGGGGAGGTTTGCCGAATTAGGATCGGGGCCCCAGAGGGAGAATCTGAAAAAGGAATGAGGGAACTATTTTGCCAGCTTTAGGACCATTACGAGCACACCGCTCTCGGGAATACAAAATAAGAGAATTCTTCCTTCCAGAAGAGGAGGAGGCACTTCCAACAAAACCCGGCAGATAACGTAAAGGAAGTGAACTGAAGGAAAACCACGAGTATCCCGCCGGCAGCGTAGGCATTAGAGGGCGGAATGCCCCAACACTTGTCCTTTTCGTGCCACAAGAAAGCTAGGACATGCTGGGTTAGCGCAAGGTAGGAGCGCGGGAGAAGGGGGGGGGAGGAAGTCAAGAAAGACAACATTAATATCTCAAAAAAAAAAAAATGGGAAAAGAGAGAGATTCAAGATTTCGATCGAAACCCTCTACAACATCCGGGGAAGAAGGAGAAGACCGGCTTGTCGCCTGAACCAGCAGGAGGAGGGGAGAGATGCAGAAACGGAGACGTTAGTAAATAAGGCAAGATCACCAAAGAGGACTCTTAAAGGAGGAGACGAAAGTTAGGTAGCCGGCATAGCCTGGGGATTGGAAATCGTTCGATAAGGGGTGAGGTACAAACTCTCAGCTAGAGGGGGGAACGGGAACGAGTTTACCTACCCGGGGGGGCTCTTGTAATAGATCGTGAGGGGAGGAGGAGGAGGGAAAACAGAGGGGCACGTGAGGGTTTCCCTACTGGGTCTAAAGAATGAGATCTAGAATTAGGAAAAACTTAAACAAGAGGAAATTCACCCGGTAATCTACCGTGTCTGACGAGAAAAAAATGGGGGGAATGAAAACTCTCCGTGGAAGGGGGGTTGAAACGGAGTAAGTTAGAAGGCCAGGAGAAAGATACAGGTCTTCAGCACCGTATGCGGAATTAATCGGGGAAGAAGCCGAACAGGGATCGGTCAATTCCGGGACACGGCATGAGTTAATATAAGACTAAAAAGCGATTATAGGAGGGCTTTTCATCTATCGAAGGACCCGGCAAAAGGTGACTTAAAGCGCCGAATAAAAAGTGACTGTACGGAAGCAGAAAATCAAAGGAAAAACTGGAGATATTCTTCGACAACAAAGCACCGACACTGTGCTAAAGGAAAAGTCCCGGGGAGTCTAAGACTCCAGCAAGCCGGAGAAAAAAGGAAAGACCTCATTAGGAACCCCTCTCATCGGGATGGCGAAGATAATCCCCCCCAAACAAACCATCGTTTTCGGGCACCAGGATCAGACATTTACGTTGCGAATAGACATAAGGATTGGTCTCAGAATGCGTTGTGTTTACCAGTGCGGTACCAATAGAACCGGAGAACCTAATACCGGAATTCGAGGGGGGACCGCCCATGAAGAAGGAGGGGGGTGAAAGTACAAAAAGCAAAAAGGTCGCGTCATGACTGCAATCAAAGGAGGACCAACGGGTGGGAAGGGGGGCACAGGCCTCCTGGCGGGGGTAACAAAAAAGGGTGCCACAGAAGGATGTATTAAGGACCCGGGAAAAAAGGGCCATAGTTTGCTCAACCGCCCGCCGGCATTGAGCTCAGGCCAGCACAAAAGAAGGAAGGGCTACAATTACACCTACATCGAAGCGGGGAAAAGATGAAATGGGGGCCCTGTATAACTCGGCGGCGTCAGCCATCAAGCTATCAAATCCATAACGGCGATTTAAAAGCAACATTATAAAACAAAATTGAGCCGTGTGCAGAAATAACACTTGCAGTTGCAAGTAGCATACAGTAACGGCTTATTAACTACTACCGACAGAGGTGCCGGTTAACTCATATGCGAGTTCAGCAGGTTCGGCGACTGTGGAGTGGCGGAAGAACTGGGCTTCTGGGACGCAAAGGTGACATAAAAAAGGGGAGACTAAATACTCTCGGGACGCTGGAAGATCTCTTAGGTAACAAAAAAAAGAAAAACCTGGGTTCATGTACCAGCTAGAGAAACAAAAAAATATGCTGGACGGAAGGACTCACGGAAAAGGGAACAAGACCGGTTGGGGGGGGCTTCGGCCAGGGATATGGCGCCCGGGGGCAAGAGACGTTACTAAAACACGACTCAGAAGGCTTTAGTAAAATAACGGTCCACCTCTACCTCGGAGGAAGTTCAGAAAGAAAACCAAAGGTGTTTATAGAATGCTACCAACGAGAGAGATGTGTCAGAGGGGAATTCAGGGGACAACTTGGGGAAACATCTTTACAATTTAAGTTAGACACTTCTTAAGGGACTCAAGAATTTGGGATTCTGATCAAGGGGTGAACTCTTATTATCGGAGGGTCCGTTATGACGGGCAAACGGACCGATCGCACAAAAGAGGCTAGGGCAGAGACCTAGGTACCGGACAAAAAAACACAGTAAACCACATTAGTGAACAATCCGAAAAGGAGCCTCTCAGAAAACAATCTCTCATGGAAGAAGGCGTAGGAATTCCTCAGATGAAGGGATATGCCCTACTTCATGGGTCACGAATCCTCTTAAAAAATAAAGAAAATTGCCCAGGGGTGCTCGGGTTCAAATAAAAAGGAAAAAAAAGCAATAAAGGAAGCTCTTAGGAAAAGTAGGCGTAAGGAAGGGAGAATGAACATTCCCGGAGGGGGGACAGGTCGGAGCAAAACGGGGAGAAACGGCATCACAGGTACAAATGATCGCCCCGGAAATCTAGGTCTGTACCTCAGAGGCGAAGGCCAAGAAAAACTCTATCTCACCATCGATAGGCTGTGATCGGGGCAGGCGCCGAAAGAAAAAGCTAAAAGTGCGTAGTGGCCTTGAAGGGGGAGGATGGTCCCCAAAAAAAAAGTGATCCTCCCGGAGGGAGAATTTGTGCGGGGGAAGAGAAGGTTGAAGAATATAGGGGTCCGGCGTTAGAAAAGGGTGCAGCTGTTTAAGAGAGCAACAAAAGGGGAGGTTAAAATAGCTTATAATCAAGCATAGGCTACCTGCATAGCAGAGATTCGGGAGGGGCGCAGAGAATCCCGCTACTAAAATTAACGCCCGTTCAGGAGGGAAGGAAGGGGGAAATATCAAAATTCTAAAAAAGGATACTCCTGTGAATAGGCGACAGCGGAAGAGATCACCATAGCCTCTATTTTCGGATAGAGGGGTGCTAATGGACATGGTGCCCTGGAAAACTCCGTGATTAGTTAAAGATAAGACTAAGGACCCGGTGGGGCCATTTTTCTTAGCTAAAAAAACATTCTTATTGGTTGAAGGGTCTCACTCCAGATGAAGGATTCAGGAATCGTGCTTTCGGTGAAAGAAGCCTGTTTACAAAACAGAGCGCCGCTGCCCGGAGTCGTCACGGGAGTGTGTTGTGAGGTAATCCGACCTAAGCGTTCCCTGTTCATGTTGACACAATTGCGGATGCCGGTTTTTTTTTGAGTTAGGGGCCGGTAAAAATTTAGCTACAGGGCAAGGGGGAAGGAGCCGATGATGGAGAGGAAAAGACGTACCGCATTACGCAAACCTCACTTACGAGCTACACAGGCTTGGAATATAGCGTATCAAAAGGGGTATAACGCTGGAAAGGGGATCTAGAAGTTTACGGGGAAAACTCTTCAGTCCGATCCCAGTTAATGAGCGCGAGGCCCTTCTTCCTCGCGCCGGGCTCGGGCTTCCGCTTTTTTGTTCTGGGGAAGATGGAGCAGGATGAACCGCAGGAAAAGGGACTCGGCCGCGGCCCGCAAAAAATGGTAAACCCGTCAGAGTGAAAGCGCGATCAAGAGCCGAGGAATCAATGCCCCCGCCCGAAAAATGAAAGCACAACGGTCTCACCGGTGGGGGCCTCGGGAAAAGTGATCAAGAACGGCCCGAAGAAAAACCCCCGCAAAAGGGGCGGGGCGGGAAGGGGCGAGAGAAGAACTTTTGGGGGAAATGTCATGATAAGAGACGTCAGGAGCGGGGGGAAAATTACCCAAACTCGCCGCAACGGGATGTTAGGAGCAATAGGGGAAAAAAAAACCGTAAACAGAAAAAGGAAAAATTCTAATCCAAACGGAGGACAAAGGCGCGGGATCTAAAAAGAAAAAAAAATGATGATGTGAGGTACTGTAAATTAAATAACACACCCTGACTGCCACACGGGATCGGAGAGGGAAAGTTGAATTCAAAGGGAAAAAGAAGTGGCAGCACAGGACCAAAAGGCGATGCTGTGCCGATTGAAAGCACTAGAGGGGGTTCTGAGAAAGACAGAAGACTATATTCTGCCGGGGGGAAAAAAATGGGCAAAGAAAGGGTTAGGCCAAGCAAAGTGCGCAACAAGAGGTTAAAAATCTGCCGTAACTGAAGGGTCGCTATGGGGACTGAAAAGAAGAGCGGAAGCGATCAACGGGGGAGTGTAGGTTATCAGGCACCAGTTGAGGAATCAGGCTCAACGGGGTTTCCCCGATGACATCCAGGGCCTTCCTAAAGCTAGGAGGAAATGTGGAATGCTGCTAGGGAAGGCAGCTCGTCCATTGCTTCAACAATCAAAGAATGAGAGCGTCGGGAGGTAAAGCAGCCGCGATTAAACGGGCCCAGGGGGAAAACTTTTAGGGAGGGGAAGGAAGTAAAACAAGAAGGAGTCATGCTATTTGTTATCACCTCGGTAACACGAATCGGTAGAGGAACGCAAAAAACAGGGCTTTCGAACTCAAAAGTATGGTAAAAAAAAATTTGGGTAGGGAAATGGGAAGACGTTTGGTAGAAATAAAGGGAACCGCGTTTAGAGGGAGGACAAAGCGCTTTGAGCGGGCGTGACGTCTTTACAAAGGAGACGGAGCAACTGACTAGGGGGGGGAAAAAGTTTTTAAAAAAAAAAGATAGTCATGAAGTGTAAGAAAGGGAAGGATGATTATTCGTTAGTAAAATGAAGGTCGAGGGCGAGCATGTTCAAGGTTCGGGGAGAGCTATTCCCCAATAGGGAAAATCGGGCAGAAGGTAGTCACCCGTGATTCCGACCGGAACGGAGGGATTTGAAGGAAAGGATTCATCAAAAAAAGGAACGGGGCATCAAATGAAAATCCGACCATGTGTTCCCTTGGAAAAGAAAAAAACGTTGCCACCAAAAAAAACCGAAACCGGCAGTTACATCAATAAAAAATAAAAGGCCGTGCGAAAACTGCAGTGTATTACATCGTGGATGTGAAAGAAACACTTCGAAATAGGGAGCGGCAGTCCAACAGTCAAGAACAGACCAAGTCAGCTTGGAAGGGGGGAGGGAAGGGGCGAATCCACCGAAAAGTCAATGTTGGGAAATTAAGATTCGGACGAAGGGGGAACCCGTTCGCGGGCGCGGCCAGGGACCAGACTAGCACGGACAAGGGGGGGTGCGAGCTCAAAAGTATCAGGACGGAGCTGCCCTACATGGGGGGGGAAAAGTCCGGGGCGGCAGGGAGGAACGTTTCGGACTCACACAAAAGGAAAGCTGGGGTGTCAAAACTCCACTGGAAAAACTGTGGGAAAAGACCATCTTCAGGGTATGGAAAAAAAGTCAGAAAGGCTTCTCTCCAGAAGAAATCGATAAAAACATGAGGGGGAATGAGGAGATGGGCCTAGGAACTTTCTAGGGAGGGAATAACAATCCTCAGAGGGAAGCCGGAGACAAACCGTTTCCGGAAAAAAACGACCCGAGATTTCGCGTGTTTAAGAGTGTTGGGAACCAAACACGGCAAAAGTTCCCGAGAAAAGAAAGCCGGATACTCAGCGGACTTTAGAAGAAGGTGCCAGTGAGATTGGAAGGGTTTCTTTACTTCCTGCGCAAACGCACGTCCGCAGTTAAGAAAAGGAACCAATAGGACGAAAATCGTGGGTTCGAGGGGAGGAAGAAAAAGGCCAAAAGGGGGCACTTTAAATGGGGGGAAAGGTCCAAAGGATCCGCGGTGGGGGGGAGGCAGGGGAACTTCAAGGGAACCACCAAAAAAAGAATTCCCCAAAGCTAAAAGGGACTGAATGGGGGGGCACTCACAGTTTAAAAGGCCTGTTCAAGCGTGGTAACGGTTGGGGGGGAATAAACGGGCCCCTGGAGGACTGCCGGACTGGGGTAAAAATGGAGGGGACGGGAAATGAATCGTGGACAAAAAGTGCAAGAGAAGGGACGGTCCAGTCGGGCACGTCTCCACCGGGCAAAGAATTGGGAAATATGGGGGTCTTGGGGAAAAGACGAAACTGGTAAGGGAAAGGCCGGCAGGGGGAAAGTAGAGCCCTTGTCAAGGAATAAACAGCCGGCCGATCAATGAATCAGGATTCGCAAAAAGAAGAACAACCCAGGAGAGCCTACACTCTGAACTATTCTCGAGCGGGCCGGCAGGCAGACTACGCGAGCCAAAAGGGACTGGGCAACATCTAGAATTGATTGAAAAATCGACAGAGTAAGGGGCGAGATCCCGAGGGGGACGCCATCAGAAGGGAGAAAGGAAAGGGAAGGCGTTTCTCTATGTTCCGAGAGGTTCTTTGACGAGGTTTATACCAATAGGCCAAGTATCCAAGGGGGGACGGAGCTAACAGTAAAGTTGACCTAAGTGTCTGTTTCCGACTAAAGAGAGTATGAAGTCCAGAGAGGACGGAAGCTCCAGTACGTTTTATTTGGGAAGCAATGAGAAAACTCTCCAGAAAAAACTTCGTGGGGAAAAAAAAAAGTGGGAGCCGAGAGAAATTTAACTGGCAAGTCTTGTACCTACAAAAAAAATGACCAGAGTCGAAGGGAGGGTTACCCACACCCCCTGCCTTAAACGGCTAAGTGATAAACTGCATCGTAAGAAAAGGGGACCGTAAATTGTCTAAAGAACTCGGCGAAAATGCCATCGTGGGAGAAAAACTATTGAGAAAGAAGCATCATTAGATGGAATCATCGCGAGAATACAAAAAGTCAGGCTCTAAGGGGGAAAAGGAAATGCCATGCTAGTAAGGCGTCTGGCTGGGGGAGACAACAACACACAGTTAAGGTAAATTAAGGAGGGCAAAAGGTAACAGGGGGGGGAGTTCATGTGCTGACACAGGGAGGTCGGAAGGTCAAAAATGGGGGGGAGAGTTGAAGGCACAAAGGAACTCTTTTGACCGGGAACTAAATTTTGTCAAGGGGGCATGTAATACCACTAATCTCAGAACCCAGAGATCAGAGGGGAGAAAATGACTGGCTCTACGCGGGGGGGCTTCGGAAAGGGGCTTTGGAGAGAGGGGACCTACCGCGGACTTCGTGGTCATGGAAGGCCTAGCGAAACTGACGGGGAAAGGGAGGGGCTAGGGCTGGACGAAACCAGGAATTATTTCTTAATAGTGGCAAGAGATAGATGTGGCATAGTTGGGAGGATCCTAAATTTGGGGGGAAAGAGGTTCAAACGGGGGAAAAGGGGGGGGTCGGAGGAACATGGATTCTTAAAAAAAAAATGTGGGGGGTCTGAATGCGGGCCTTAATCGGATTGGGAGGGATTGTTTTCATGGGAAAAGTTTCCTTAAGAAAAAGGATGCTAACCTACAGGAGAAAGCAGAAAGCAGGAGGGGAAGGCACATCTTTTGCAGCCATCCCAAGAAATAAACTCAACAGAGAAAAAGCGCGGTCGAATGCAACTTCTCCAGCCTTGAGAAGGAAACGGAGGGCAAAAGGGGGGAGAAAGAACCCCGTCTTGTTAAAATCAGTTGCCGAAAAACATAGGAGCATCCAGGGGGGGGAGGAACAACTCCTCATTAGGGGAAAAACGGGTAATATGGAAAGAGGGCGATGAGAAAAAACATTGGCCTCCGAAGCTGAATAACGTAAAGAAAAATTACTAAATCTGAACCTTAAAAGGTAAGGTAGGAAAGCAGAGAGGAAGTCCGCTTCTAACCTGGGGGGGCTCACGCAATAGGTCGTTATAGGGAGACGTCTAAAACCAAGAAAGGAGTTGGGGTCATCGAAGGAGTTCAGGGGGCCCCGACGGGACTCCTCCAGGTAAACATCGAGGGAGGGGCGCACATGGGTTTGACGGCCCGAATGGCATGAAGAGTTGCAGCTTTATCTCTACGAAGTCAAGGGGGAGAAAGGATCAAGGGCGAGCCCACCTGAAACCTAGGATTCCTTAAAAAACACAGGGACCTACGTATAGGGGGAAACCCGGGCAGGCGCGTCCTGGAAAAAACTCCTATCCAGGAAAAGAGCAGGGTTATCTGTAGGGAACGAGAGACACTCGGGGACCCGAAAGGGTAGATGTTTGTAGGAGGGACGTGACGTCGCAGAAGGAAGTACGAAGGTCATTTGAAGAGGGTCCGCGGGAGGTCGGTCGAGAGAGCTGAACCGAAGGACGGCGCATTTTCCGAGGGCGCTAGGGAATGGGGGATACATTAACGGGAAAAAGAAGTCATTGGGGGAACACGAGGCGGGCCAGTTCGCCGGAAAGTAAAAAGCGAGGACCAAGGGGGGGAAAAAAAGAGAGGGCCCTCCCTGCCCTAAGATATGGTCACTCGAACATTAGTATAGTATTAAGAAGGCGCTTCCGTAGGCAGAGGGGGGGGGACCTGAGGGCTTGTCGGGGTACTAGAGAAAAGGAGGCTGCGTCGATCGTACGAGGAGCGCTGGGGGAACACCGGTCAATTGCCAAAGGAAGACAAGAAGATCCCGAAGGACCGGGGGCACTCCCGCAAAAATGAGGGAAACCGGCAAAAGAGGATGGTCTCGGCAAAGTGACATCAGAGACACGCAAAAAATAAATAAGCGTGGCGAATCGGAGGCGCAATAAAAGCACTTTGTTTGGGATGGGGGGATCCGTAACCGGAAGGGACCGTCCGAGCGAAGGACCGCCAGGAGGTATGGAGCAGCTTCCAAACGCCAGAAGAAAACCACCGAGAGCAAGGGAAAGGGCTCTGAACCACAGAGATAGATCCGTTTGGGGTAGGGAGGGTGAAATGACACCAGCGCCGGGGGTCTGCCAGACGTGTAGAACAAAAGTTTCAGAACGGACGCGTGGGGAAGGACAATGAAAGGGTCAAGGTCGGAATGAAGACATAAGGCTTAATGAAATGAAAAGGATCGGCTGTGCGCCCTCCCAAAAAGACAACTGAACTCAAATGAAGGGGAGAGGGTCAGACGAAGGTATTTCGGTCTGGCAGGAAAAGGAAAAAACACACGAAGAAGAGAAGATAAGGCGTCTTGCTGGCGAACCGTCCAAGAAGCGGGCCAAGAGTCTATAAAAAAGGGGGGAGGAGGGTTGGTGATCATTTCCATAGCAACGTGACCGGAGGGGGAGGACAAAGCAGTAAAGACGGAAAGACGGGGGGGGAAAAGGAAAAGCTGCATTGAACGGCCGTCGACTGCAGTTTGGGGGCGTTGCGACTAGAAGGTAAATAGTTCCCATCCAAAAGTTCGAGTCACCATTCAAATCGGGAAGGGCCTGGAGGATGGGGAAAGAACGTTAGAAATGTTAGGTCAGGGAGACTGTACTGAAACAGCTTCGGGATAAAGTCCTATTGGTCAGAGATTCTGGAAACCATATATCAACTCAGTCAGGAGGAAGGCGAAAATGGAGGAAAAAGAGGTGGGGGGGGGGAGTAGAGAGGCAACTATTGACCGAGTAGAGTGGAAGTAATGAATATTGCTTCTGTCCCGAAAAAACTTCTGGAGATAGCCGAAGGGGGGGGGCGTCTCAGAAGGTGCTCGGCAACACAAAGGTGGGAGGAGGCGGCCGAGTGAGATTTTGGTCAAAAAATTATCAGGGGGTAGGTTCGTGAAGTGGGGTCACTTTACAAGGGAGATAAAGGCAGGAGGGAGAGGGAGCTTGCAACTTGCGCTCGAACAAGGACATAATAAACCTGTAAAAAAGTTAGATGCAGGGGAGGGGAGGAATCAGCCACGGACCAACTTGACGACAGAGGAGGTTGCAACGAGATCCGCATCACTTTTCAGGGGACAACTCAAGATCCAAGACCCTTGAAACCTTTCAAGGGGAATTGCCGGGCAATCAGCAACCCTAAAATGGCCCGGCAGTTAATAAAGCAAAAGCCAGGAGATCGGAGAGCAGAGAAAGGAAAACTGGTCAGCGTGCTTTGTGCCTGACTTCTCCCCGCGGCTCACTGGGGGGAAAACAGGAAGTAACAAAACCCGCACGGCTTTGACGGTGAATCCCTCCACAATGAGGGAACATTAAAAGGTGGGAATAAAGATCAAAAGCAAGTTGAAGAATGCTCTTCCTTCCAACATCCTTAACCTCCACTGCACAAGCATAAAAATTGCCTTCTAACGAAAAAGATAGCAGCCGGGTCATCAGTTCTCTTGAACGACAGGGTCAGCTTCCTGAATGGAAAAGTACAATACTACAAGGGATCAAGAGGGGGGGGGTCGGAACGGTCTGTATCGGCGCCATGACACGATTGGAGGGATCTAAGAAGCCAAAATAATCTCTCAAAAGGAGGAGGAAAAGAAAAGAGGGAGGGGGGAAGCATTCTAGAAGGATGAACTCGAAGAATAAGGCTCAGACCGTGGCGAAGAAAACCAAGGGAAGAGGAAGGAGGTTAAGGTTCCAAAAAGGGAAACATGGGGAAGGAACCAGTCAGAAGGCTCCTCACCAGAGGAGAACTCACGTGGGGACACGGGGAAGCATTCCGGCAGGGTTTCCGTGAAAGAACGGCACGGATGGAGTGGCAGCTCCGAGCACCTGGGGCGGGGGGGACTCGCTGGGACCAAAGTATCGTGGTGATTTTCAAGCGAGCATGCCACTGGGAGGGGGTGAGGGTTCACCTTTAGGGGTTCTGTGAATATACTCTTTTTCTAGGGGAGGGCACACCAAAACGAGGAAAGGAAAAGGTACATGCATTGCTTTCGATCGAAAGCGGTCGGATTAGGAAAAAAGGTCACTTCTGTGTTGGATCTATGTAAAAGGTGGGGGAGAAAAAGAAAACGGGGCGTACTATCTTACGCGGGGAACACGGGGGAATGCCCATAGAGAAGGGTGGGGATCATCGGGAGGGAACATGAGAGGGTCAAGGCAGGAGAAAGAAAACAGAATGAAAGCGATCTGCGTGACGTGATTGTGGCGGCTCGCGCTCCGCGGAAAGGAAAAGGCAGAAATTAGACTGGGAAAAGGGGAAGGTAATACGCCTGCCTAATCAAGGGGAAACTTAAGCACCAGATGAAAAAAAAAGAGGGGAGAACACGCTGATACGAGAGCGAAATTCAGAGCCCGTCTGGGAAAAGCAAACTTTTTGCTACTTACAGGAGGGGTGTCCCATAGCGAGGAAGAAGAAATCAGAATAGTGAAGGGTCATATCCGCCAACATCTTTTCGGGTAAAAGGAAGAGAAGAAGGTTGAAGTTATTATTGATAACTATGGGGCTAAATATCTTTGGGTTGAAGATTTTAATAAAAAGGGGGGCAAGGGGGTGACAGGGGAGGATGAACTGACCTTCAAAAGTTGGGGACGTGATTACTAAACGGGAGAGGGGGGGAAGACCGTCTGAAAAGGTACCGAAAGTAAGGAGGGGGGGGGGCAAAGGAAAGAACGTGCAACTCTGAACGCAACGTTACCCAAGGTGAAAATAGAGAGGGAGGGAAGGGAAGGGAGGGCATCTTTGGGCCAAAAAAAGAAACTGGGAGGGGGGGGGGACACGCTGCTGTTCAAGAAAACACGGACAAACTGGGACTGTTACTGAACCAGACAAGTTCTAATGGAAGGGAAGTGCGGGCTGGTCAGGTCCACATTCAAAAATGATAAAAGAAGCCAGACGAAGGTACGGGCATTATAGATAGTGTGCGAACTAAGGGTCGGGACCGAATAAGAGAGTCTAAATGGGGGAGGGGGGGTACGATCCAAGAATAGTCCGTACGGGGGAGAACAAAAAATTTCCGTTACATCAAAAATAAGCGGCACGCATAGAGGCTGTCAGGGGGGTAAGATTAAGAAGGGAGAGGTCTCCTCGAGGGAGTTGACCGAAAGGAGGGTCAGTTTCATTTGAAAAGCTTAAGTAGCATCCCCCTCAAATGTGGGTCAGGAAAGAAGCTCACCTTTGGGGGGGGACTTCGGGAACAAGGGAGGAAGGGTATCACGAAAATATCAAATAAGAAGAACGCGGTCAAGCATTTCTCAGAAGGGAAGGGGAGAAACAATGGAGGGTGCGTCTCGACTAAAGCAACCAAAGGAGAAAAACCATGTCCAAATATAGGGGAAAAAGGGGCGGCTCCTTATGAAGAAAAGGGGTCCAAGGGACCTTTTACTAGTTCGAGACACGATGGCATGATGAAAAACATGGGGTGCGTCCTTCGTGCCGATTATCGGGGTTCCTTTCCCTGGTCCGCCAAAGGGACGTCACCAAGATCGGAGATAGCGCGGAGCACAGATTTGAAAAAGAAACACGCTCCGCCACCCTGCGAGTCGTAACGTACTACACACTTCCTAAGAAGAGAGGGGAGGCGGGGAATTCCGAGAGGTGCATGGAGAAGCTGTCTGTGGTCCTGTGCAAAGACGGGGAAGAAAGGAAAAAGGCCTGCCATGTCTAGAGCGTGTGAGCAACCCTAGATCGCAGGGAAGAACTCTTAGAGAATATAGGAATGAAACAGTTCCGACTCCAGACGGCTATCATACAGGCATAAACTACCGCGGTGGGGAAAAAAAACGCGTAACATATATGTCGACAGACTAGTAGGTACGTACGCGGTCTGACCAAGGAGAGGAATGTCTGGGAGTCGTTTAGTCGTAGCCCGGATCAAGTAATGGGTGGGGGTGCGAGGAGCTGAAAAAAGGACGGGAAGCCTGCCCGAGTTCAAAAAGGGTAGTCAGTGATGAAAAAGAGTCGATCAATGGGGAGCCGAGAGGGTCTGCAGGTGGGCTGGGCGAGATCAAAAAAAGGAGAGTAAAAGAGAAGGGAAGACGGAGTCATAAAACTTGACGACCCTAGGAGAAGGGGGGGAAGGCTAACGAAGGAAAAGATCGCTGATTAAGGGACACGGAATAAAGCCTACCGAAAGAAGTTCGCCAGGAACCCACGAGCACATCTGTCGTCGACGAGCATCCACAACCAAAGGGCGCTGAATTTTGGGGTTGAAGGGTCTCATCGGTCTGCTGCCTATATGGCATAAGAACAAGTGCCATCTGGGAAGGAAGTCACAGAGGAAGCTTCGGAATGGAAGCGTCAGGCTCGCCGTACCATTGAAGAACTGGGCTCTCGCTAAAACGAGTTGCTCCATATTGAAGGAACTGAAGGGCAGTTGGTCAAGCAACCGAGAGGTCAATGGGCCTGAAGGGGAAGAGCACAAGGGTAAGATAACTGCCCTACTATACCTGAGAAAAAAAAGGGTGAAGTTTTAAGGGAAATCGGGTAGCGTACAGATTTCAAGTGGAACGGAGTGAGGCCTTCGTGTCAAAACTATGATCAACCGGACTCGAATCGGAATATAACATGGGGAAAAAAACTCCAGGGGAATGGACCATGGAACACAGATACCCCATCATGATAGTAAGAACGAAAAAATGAATGAGATCAACAGCAAGGGTAGCAAAGAAATATTCAATTTGGCAAACATCTGTACAACTGTAGTTGATCCGACAAGCCCACCCATCGCTATAGAGGGTGCAGAAGATCACGGAAGATAAGGTGTGGTCTGGGAGTCAGAATCATGTAAGCGGCTGAAGAGCACTCCTCCTCCCGCAGTTGTAGGGAAACAAACGCTAAAAAAGCGCAGAAGAAAGAAGAAACAAACGGCGAGCAGTTCAATGATCAGGAGGATGAAACCGTAAACTCGGTTATTAATGGTGATACATTAACAGAAAATCCGTCAAAGACAGAGGAGGTTGAAGGAAGGGAAACAGCACTGGGACTTCACTCTCCTTCCAGAAAACCTGAGGCCGTCGGAAAAGGGGCGCAGGAAGGTAGGTGGTAGACCAAAGGATGGTTTAGTGGTAGAACTCCAAAGACTACACATAGTCCGCTACACGACCGTCATAAAAAGGATTAAGGTCGAGGAGAGGGTCGGGAACACTCGATAATGGATATAAAAGAGTATGGGGGGGGGGCGCGTTTCATGGGCAGCCCGGAAGTAACATGGAAAACATCTATGTGGGGAGGGAAAACAGAGCACATGAACTTCATTGCTGAACAAAGGCTCGGTCATGCCAAAAAAGAGAAGTACGTGGCACAATATTCAAGGGTATTCAAGAGGGTCTTCAACCTGTTTAATGGTCTATGGAAAGCATACTCCATTTCACAATAAAAAAGCGGGGAGCTCTTTAAAGTCAGAGGAGGAGTCAAACAAGAATCTTAGGACTGAACCACTTTAGCAAATGGTGGTCATGGTAGGCCAGGAGATATATGGGGGGGGAGACTCTGGACACAACGAGCGGAGGGAACAAAAGAAACAATAAAGACACATAGGGAGAGACGGGGGACACACGAGGTGTAGTAGGCAAAGAGAAGGGGATGAAGAATGAAGCCGGAACGGTCTTCGGAGCACGTTCTGAGCTGGGGAAAAGGGCTGCCTTTGCAGTCATCGGAAGGAATGGACTACCGAGGGAAGCTGGTTTTAGGGAACATAATAGCATTGGAAACTGGGAAAGGAGATTTTCATTAGGTTAGGAAGCCCGCTGAGCGTAGCCTGTCGCTAGGAGATTTCTGAGTCACTGTCGAGGAAAAACCGAAAAGGTCACCATAGATTCGCGGGAAGACTATGCAAAGGAAAATGTCCACGACTGGGGGACCAAGGCAGGAGGCAAAGACTAGAAACATCAATGGAAAACACAAAGAAAGAAAGAACTCCCAGGGGTCCGTGAACCCAACGCAGCAAAGCTACAACAAATGCCCCCGATGTCCCAGAATGACGGAAAAATAGACGTTAGACTCAGAAAGAAGGCATGTGTCTTTGGGGGAAAGGAAAAGAATTCTCCGGGCCACTCGGTACAGAAAGGGAAGAAGAAAGAAGATTTTCAGCTGGTTCAGGTGCAAAAAATGTCGCACCAACCTAGGAACGTATATCAGGGGGGGAAACAAAAATTCGGAACTTTAAAAAAGAAAAAGTTCGGGCGTCTTCTCGACAGGCCGGAAAACAGGCAAACAGACTGTCTACGTCACACAAGATGATTAGGGAATTCGCGTGTAGCGAAATGGTCCTCGGGGAAAGACAAAGTGGGAAGTTTAAGGACAACTACTACCTGGTCGGAAGGCAGCGGCAACGTTAGGGAGCGGGGAGCTTCATTCCTTTCCTGGGGGTGTCAAAGGGGCTTCATCGGTCCAAGATCACATCATTACCAACAACAAAAAAGGAAAATGGTTCATTATGGGGGGAAGAAGTTTACTGAATCCCTCTAAACAGACCAAGGGAAAATGGAATAAGAGACATACAAGGAAAGCACAGAGGGACACTCTACGGTCCCGTGGGAAGAACTGAGAAATTTGAGGAACAACGATGGGAAAAAGGGGTCAATCTCTTCGGGGAGACTCGAAGGGGGGGGGTTGCATTCATTCGAATTGTGAACCAATGTGCGGAGGGGGGGGGTCCGGGGAAGCGCACTAACTTTCCTCTGGAAGGGAGATGGTAAGAAAGGAGTGGTCGCTGAGTCAAAGCTTCAGGGTTATGTTCACCTGGAAGGGTGCCTGAAAGAAGATGGGTGGCGAGGCACGTACGAAAAAAGAAAGCATGATGGGAAAAAACCATGAATTGACTGAAAGGACGAAATGGGAATCTGCCTTAATTATGAACGAATGGGGGAGATTTGAGCTTTCAACTTAGGTTAACGGCAAAAGATGGAGGACGGATGTCAGGCAGTGTGATCCTTGAGGCATTTTAAAAAAAGGGGCCAGCTCTGTAACGGTCACCAGATTGGCAACGGCATGGCAAGCGCGAAGGATCGCGTGATCGTGATGCTTGGCTTCTCTCAACCTCAGAAAGGGGAAGGTCGAGGCCGAGCCGAAGGGAGGGAAAAAAGGGAAAACCACTGGTACAACAGAATGAACTAAATAGAGGGACTTGCCATTCATTGGCGACAAAACCGGAGCTAGTACAAAACTTCTAAAGCTGAAGTCTCCTCTAGGAAAGGGAGGATCCAGGCTACCGTCGAGGACAACAGCAAGAAAATTCATACTCATTTCACATCTCAGAGGAGGGAAAAGAACTCCTCAGGGGATTGGGTCCAAAAATCGGGGGAGGGATTAGAGAGCATGTGAAGTGAGGAGATTATCGTTGCGCTAAGAATGAATTTGGGCTATTGGAAAAGGGGAAGATCACGGGAGGGGGGGGTACCGGGGTTATTAAACTCCAAAATGGGCAGAAGGGAGGGGTGAAAGTATCATATGGCGAGGATGATCATGGGCGCTCCCGTGTTTTGAGAAGGGGGAAGAATTCTTAACGGCAAGCCACAGAAAAAAGGAAGAATAGGGAGTAAGGACCCGGAAAAGAAAACATCGACACCCAATCTACGGGGAAAGATTTTGGAAGCGAATGCGGGGAAAGAATGACTGGAGAGACTGTGAGAAAAAAGAGTACTAAGGGGGCGAAAGCTCGAAGGGAGGAGCAAGGTCAGAGGTCAGGGTCTAAGAACATTTAAAAGGAGTGGGGTAAAAAAAAGTCGATGGGCCTCATCCATTGCTTAAGTACCGGAGGCATCCCTACGAGGAATTAGGCTGTAGGTTCGAAAACGGCAATCGGAAGGTGAAAAAAGAAAAAGGTGGCCTCAAGGTTAAAAAGAGGGTCAAGGTGCAAAGGACACTGGAGGAGGGATAGGTGCTGTTACCTCGAAAGGAGGTTCTGTGTCCTACCTGAGATGGGGAGTGAAAGCGACAAAGATCAATCCCCGAGCGGGAATCAAGAAAAGAAGTTTACAGGAAAACGGGGGTTTATTAGGGGAACTGTCTAGATCAAGGTTGTGGGGCAGAGCGGGGGGAAAAGAATGGCACAGCACGTGCGTTCCGGCGCAACGCTACCTTACAATTTAAAAAAAAAACCGAAAACAAGGGAGGGATGTGCCGAGCCCTCTTCTCCAAGCTAGAAAGGGGTCATCGGGGCGAGGTACTCATGATGCTAACTTTGATTTATTAAGAGGGGGGAGCTAAGGATGTCTTGATGGAAAAAATGAAGGGGGGGGAGAATGCGGCAGCCTGTAGGAAATACGGCTACAGTGTAAAGGGAGGCACAAATTGGGGGCCTGGCGTAGGCTTAAGAGATAGGGGGATAGGCAAATCTGATCGATCAGGCCAACGAACACGTCATCGGAAAAAAGCTAAGTCATTGGAAATTCACCGAGACCAAGAGACGTAGAGGTTAGGCCTAGTAGGGAGGCCCGTTTATGGGGAAGGCGCCGTAAACCTTCAGGGAAGTGTCCCTGAGAGGTGGGGATTACGAGGAAAAACTAAAAGGTAGGGCAATCGGGGATGGGACAAGCGAGACGGGGGCTGAAAAGTAAAAACAGGTGAGGGCGCTTACATTACTAGTAGCATAGGCTACTAACCACTTTCGCTTTGAATAGAAAATGAATCAGAATAATTTCTTTTGACTCAGGACTTCCTAAGACGAAACCGAAAACAAAGGAGGTTAAGGGGGAGGGGGAGAGGTTCGATCTTCGAAAGCCAGTCTAGGGTTACGGAGGGTCAGACTGACTCCTAACCGAAAGGGGCATCATCGAGGTGTCTGTGGTTCGCGAAAAAGTTGAAAGGGAGGGAGAAGGGTTAGGATAGCGGGAGAACTCACACAAAGGAGATGAGGGAGAGCATAGAGGAAAGGGGGACACGAATCTAGTACTGCATTAGAGAGAGAAAATAAGGACTAATGGATGAAACAGCATGCGTCCTAGGGGGAAGCGCAACCCCTAGAGGGAGCTTCTTCTAAAAAAGGAGAAAGCGCCTCCTACAATAGTCGCAGGGAAATAGGGTAGAAGGGACGCAAGAGATTCATACGAACTATCTGCGGGTCCGGAATCAGCTTAGGGAGGGATCATCTCCGATACGAAGGACTGGACGGAGGCAAAACTTTTCCTGACGACAAATAAGGGGGAGTTCACGAAATAGTCAACAAGGAGATGAGGAGAGGGTTTCATTTTGCACAAGAGAACAGGAAATGAATTTTCCAAGCACAACTATTCATAGGAGAATGTACTCGAGGGGGAAAAGAAGGAGAAGGGGCAAGTCTGGGGGGCGGACCGGAGGGCAGGAGGGGCGGTGTAGGGGAGCGGGGGAAAAGAGAAGCCACTGGCGGAACAGAATCTAGGACAATGGGTGGGGAAGGAACCAACTGGGCCCAAAAGAAAAAGACCGAATAAGACAGCCGCAGGACGAAGGGCACAGCAGCGTCTCTGCCCCAAAGGAGACATGACACCTCTGGACAAAAAAGAAAGAACAGGGAAGACAAGATGCCAAAAATCATACTCTATCGGAGGGAGTCGCGAAAGAAATATGGGGTTGGTTGAAAAGATAAGACGGATGAAGCTGTCCTAGAACTGAAACGGAAGAAGAACCAGGTATTTAAAAGCAGCTGACAAGGTATCCCGCGGCTAAAACCTGTAGGGGGGGAGGACTTCGGGGAATAGGGGTCCCAAAGAAAAAGGGGTGGGGATCTCGGGTACGGGAAAAACTGAACCAAGCTTCACGGTCGCACACTAAAGGGATTACACTCTCACCTTGGAATCGAAGGTCACCCAAAGGGTCAAAGTAAATCAGTAGAAGGGAGTCCTAAAGTGAAGTGACTTCATACCTTCACGGGGAGGAAGGGGTCTCAAACATAATACTACTGAAGAATGGGCCGGAAAAAGACAGGGGGGGGGAGAACTCATGGATGGACCTGGACGGGCTTGAGGTCACAAAGTATCATTCTTCAAAAAAGGAATGATAGAGGGGGGGGGCAGGTGGGAAGACCCGGACACACGAATCTGTAAAATTATTGATTTGGGGATCTGACCGGGATCCGCGGGTGCGAAAAGCAGGAAAGCCAATAGCCGTCCTTTTTTTGGGGTAACTGAGTCCTGCTGGACGGTCCTCCTCGAGAACCAGGGGGGGGACGGTGCTGAGATGTCCAGGCCGTAGTCCATAACCAAGGCTAAATTGCGATACTCCAGTCAGAATAGAAGACAACTGCCTCTTATTAAATGACGAACTGAGGGGAAAAGGGTGGAGGTCGGAAGGTAACAAAGGAGGATAAGATGGATCAACCGTAACACAATAGAAAACATATAGCAACGACTCTTGAAAAGGGCGGGATAGCCCGTGAAAAGGGAAGGGTTGGGGGTCTAGGAAAAAGTGGGGGGACCAGGGAAAATGAAGTGAAGAAATGCAGAGAAACGGGCAGTCTACAAAGGCTTCGGGACTGCGGGTACTCGTCATGGAAGGGCACGCGTCTCATCGGAGAGACAGGACCGATGGCGTTTTCTCCGAAATCATGAAACGAATGGTCATTATCAGGGAAACCGAGAGAGCATGGGGGGGATACGGACTAATGAACCGTCTTCAAAAGCGAGAGGCCAGAAAGTCCTCAGTAAAGGGGCATCTGTATAGGGGAAGAACCCGACTTTAGTGACAGAGAGGGCGAAAAGGAGGAGAGAAATGCACGGTTCGTAACAAGGCAGGAACGCCGCCATTTTTGATAAAAAAGAGACGCTCTCCCTCGCTAATTGCCTTTAAAGATACTTGAAGGATTGAAAGAAGGAGCCCGGGAAGATCTCATATGTGGAGGGCAGATTTCTTTTTTGGAACTAAGGACAAAAAAGACAAGCTTCGTGTCAATAACATCAATTTGAACATCAAACCCGAAAAGGGGGCTTGGAAATTCCAGAGTGAACCTCAACCAGCGAGGCGGCAAGGGTGTGGGGTGGGGGGTTTGGTAAAGAAGGTCAAACTGAGCAAACTTTAAAGAAGTGACTCTTCTAGGGACGTACAAGGAAAGGTCAAACACGTACGGAGAAGAAAGCGACGTGCAGGACTAAATTCCACCGACAAACCGAGAAATTCGATCCAAGTGGTTCAGGAAAAGGAATTGGGGATCAACGAGAAGTGGTTCGACAAATACTACCGGGCTGCGGGACAGGCGGGGGGTGGGAAACTGTATGGGAGGGGAGGCATCAAGCTGTTATTTTAGAAGGGCTTCAAAAGGGACAGAAAGCACATATTAATATATAAATAACAAAACAAAAGAGAGGAAAAATGAGTATGGGAAGGGCTATCACGGGAGATTATCCAAAGTCGACATCCAGGTCCGAAGGCAGACATAAACGGGGTCGGAACACCATAATGTTCAAGCGATCTAGCGGGAAACGAAAAACTTTGATGACCATTAGGAAGAACCGCTTTGTCAAAGAGGGAAAGCTGAAGCGGGGGGGATACTCATAGTGGGGGGGGAAACGAAGGTAGGGAAAGGGCCGTGATAGCCGGGATTTACGAACTCTAACGCTCACGGAAAATGCCTTGACACACTTTATACTTGACGGTTAAAGTTTCGCGGCGGAGAGGAAAAAGAGGGGACACTGTTATGGTCAACTGGACGGGTACGCACACCACCTTAGAACGTGGAGGTCCGTCACAAACCAGGAAAAGCTTAATACCATTCATTGGGAGGGCTCCGAAAGGATATGGCTGATCCTGGGGGAAGGAGGAAATCGGAGGTGGATCTCATTCAAAGGTGGGGCTAAACCCACATGTAGGCGGATCGGAGTCCGGTGAGACAAGTTGATGAGGAGTTAAGTTGAATCCCTACGCTAAGGTCAGTTAAAAAAAAGGGCGTATATACCAGGAGTGGAAACTCTAAAGGTAGTGACGTTAACGTGGTTGAGTTGTCAGAGGAGAGAGACGTCACTTTACACACAATCTGGGGCGAGAAGGGGAAAGGTAATGAACCCCGGTCACAGACCTTACGGAAAGAGGGGAATGGAACGTATAGGACTCTGGGGAGGAAAAAGAACCAGGCAGAACCTCGGGGCTTCCATTAGCCGTCATTCCTGAAGAAGCAAGAAGGGCGGATAAGGACGCATCCAGTGGAGCGAAGACCGTCATTTCAGAAATAACCAACTAATCTTTCAATTGGGAGGAAATTAGTTCACAGGTATCTCCATATTGACAGGGGGAATGGGGAGAAGGGGACGGGGTGGGGGGCACGAAAGAAGTAGGGGTGAACCGGGGAGTGTTAAAAAACCGATGTTTAACCTGGCGGGGTAACTGGACGACCATTGTCCAAGGGGCAGGGGACAAGGAAAAGTCTCTTAAAATGAAACGATAACCTGAATAGCGCAAAGGTTGGGGGAGGCAAGCCGCCCAAAATTGAACGATTAAAAAAACGCGCGAAAGACACCAGGTTGCAAAAAGAAGGGACCAGGGAAAAGAACCGGAACTCTTTTGCACCCGCTACAGGAGATGTAAAAGTATAGACCGGATGGTCCCCTAATGGAAAACAGATGGTTGGGGACAGGATCACCTAAAGAGAAGAAAGTGGGGATCGTTTTCTTGAGCGGATCGGTGAGACTTTCCATCAGAAAATCCGCAGTTATAGGGGATCGAGTGGGCGGAATAATAACCGCTACACAATGAAGGAATTTTGAAAAGAAACGACAGAGGAAGCGGGCTTCTTTGCGAAACAGAACAAGGGGATGAAGAAAGAAATGCAGGAGATTTCTAAGGGTGTCCGTGGCCAAAATGTATACTAATGGGGAAAAACTCTTTGACTCCGCGCAGTAGGTCCAGGGGGGAAAGGCGCTGGGATTAATTACAGCTCAAGCGATCCGAAGTAGGGGTTGGGATAGAGAGAAAACTTACTTCTCTAAAAGGGGGGGGGGCGGAGGGAGGGAAGTGTCGCCTGGGTCAGAATGAGGGGAAGGAACGGCGGAGGTATGCCGGCCTAAAAACCGGCGGTTCAGCGCGCACTAAAAAAAAAAAAAAGTGAGTGCTGCGAAAGAAAAGCGGCCTAATATAGGATGGGAGGTAGGATCAATTACTCACTTGTTGTGTGGACCTTTAAATTGGACGGACGGGATGTTACGAACGAATTGTTTGGGTCGTAGAAGTGCTGACAGGAATGAGAGAGGGATCAGGGGGAGTGGGGGTGACAGCACTTAAAAAAGCTGGGAGAGATGCTTAACATGGGCTTATTCCAAACCTGACTAAAGGGTTAAAAACCCCGAAAGACCACAAATCCGGACTCAGGAGGGCGGGTAGAACCTTCTCCATAAGGAGAGGAAAGAAATTCAGAGTAGGGAAGAAAAACTCGGTCGGGGACGGGGATCGAAAAGCAGGCCAAGTTGCAGATCTGGCAAGCAGAGCATAGAATCACCGGGAGAAAAGTTCTCGAAGAAGGGGAGGAGTACAACCTCCAGGAAGTAGCGATGTCAGAGAGATGAAAACACAAAAACAGCTTCCCTCTGTTATCAGAAGGCAGGTATGGAGTGATCTACGAGAGAAAAAATCTTATAACAGAGACGGATCGGGAAGTAGGGGACTGGAGGCAGTACGAGCAACCGATAACAAGCTGGGTACTGGCTATTAGGTCTTTGCCAACATTGAAAAAAGCTAGTCGGTTTGAAGCGGTGTATTCAGGAATATAGAAGGGGGCGGAGGCTAGATAGGAGTGAGTCTCTAACAAACAACAAAGGAGAAAAGAGGGGAACGATTAAAAAACCTAAAAAAAACCATTTCGGAACTTCAACCGGCAACACTACATGAGGAGAGGAAAGGGCAGCGGACCAAGCTGGTTACCAAAACTACCTCACAACAATAGGCAGTATCGGGATAGAAAAAATCTGACCACTCACAGACCTAGGAATAAGGGGTGGGATTCGTTTCAAAAAATTATGACGGGAGAGGGATACAGATTGCCGCGGGGTAAACGGCAGCGGGGCGAAAAAAAAAAAAATCCGTGGTTTGCCCAACCTGGTTCTCTCGTAAGTAATAAAATGGTTCGAGAAGAGAGCCGGGGATTGCTCCATATGGTGAGCCATGCCGAGGAGACTGGGTTTTGGTGCGACAGAGATCCAGGGGAAAGGGGGCATGAGTTTCCTATTCACCTGGACCAAAAAGGGGGCATCTCAGAAAATATTCCTCAAAAACCGTCGACAGGAAGGTTGTTAAGATAGGACAACGCGAAAAGCAGTGGCCAATTGCGGAGTGAATACATTCTGAAGAGCTATCGGGCTTACGACTGGAGGAGTAAAGGTAACGAAAAAGGAAAGGCGCAAACGCTATCAAGGAAGAGGCCTGCACTACAAAAATGTAGTCCAAAAAAGGCCGGGAAAGATAAAATGTTAAAAGTGGTGAACCGAGATAAGCATAGCCAGAAAAAAACATCTCTAAATCGTTTGCCAGGGGGGGGGGATGAGTTGAAATACAGGTGGTGGGGGCGTCGAGCGCGAAGTAAAAGTTAGTAAGTAAAACGAAGCTCAGCGGGGGGGAAAACTCTCTTCAAAAAGGAGCCAATTGAGAGTCTGAAAAAAAGGTCGGGGATTAGGTGAGGAGGAATGTCTCACCCCCTTAAATGGTAGTCGTAGAGGAAAGGGAAAACTTACCCAGCGAAGGCCAAGAAACTCTAGATGTCTGCATTAGACGTGGGCTCGACGAAAAAGTTAAAATTACAGGAAAGGTTCGAGGAGGGACTGGTATGAGGGGACAAGGACCGAAGATAGGGTGTCGGGGGAATCGAAGAAGACTGACTTCGTCCTGGCCTGGCTTACACTGCCTGACCAAGGAGAATTTGAGGGAAAAAAGGGCAGGAAGCCCACTCGAGAAGGATGAACTGGTGGCTTATGGGCTTAGAACGGGGAAGTAAGCGGACTAAGAAAGGGTTCACAGCAGAGATCAACTTTGGAGTTCGATTTATTTTAACAGGAAAATTTTGGATGTGGGGGGGATACGCTGGGGAAAAGACTCAGATCTGTTTGGGGAAGAGGGAGGTGAATGCAGGCCTTCAGAAGGCTATGGACACCTCGTGGAAAAGGTCAGAAACAAGTCCTGAAGGGGCGGGCCCATCACCAGCTTACATGGAGAACTCAATTCAAGAATAGGAATCTCCATCGGCTGTTCCAAACTCCTTGTGGGCAATTGGGGGTGGGGGTGGTAAGGATAACGGAAGGTATAACATCACTGATGGGCTTCCGTTGTAGTCAAGAGGACAAAACGAATGATGGAGAACCATATAACGCATCAATCAGATTTACCGAAAGGGAGGGAGGAAAATCCTTGGTGCAAAGAAAAAGGGTGCTTATCTCTCCAATTGACCGAGATGAAGGTCTCTAGTTAAATACGTCTGGACAAAGGAGGATGGTTAGAGCGGGGTACAACGGGGAGCCGACTTTAAAGTCATAGAAGCGAGCAATTGTCGAAAGAGATGGTGGAAGCTGGGTTTTAGCCAAGTTACTTCCGCGATTGGGGGGAAAGGGGGGAGCTGGCCCGGGAGAGAAGTCAGGCGTCGCCGAGAGGCAAATTTCGTGAGAGTCGGGGAGAGGACAAAAGATCCAGGAGGGGGATTTCCATTATATACGGACAAGCTGCAAAAGTTGCAGACCTAGCTTTCCACGGGGATGACTATTAATCCTCATACGGTGAGGGAACGGCCGGGATCCCAGGTCCCTGGATAAAAATTTCAAAGAGGAATCCAACAAGGCCCCCTGAGTTAAACCCAAAGTGCAGTCATCCGGAGATCTCATACAATTCCGGAGTCATCTGGAAGGTGGTGAAAGAGGAAAAAACTTAACCCGTAGGCCACATGCTGGCACAGTCCATGGGGGGAAAAAAACAGGTTCAGGTGTCTTTGACAAGCACAGCAAAACGCGACTCGAATGTTGGCGACCGGTTCGGAAAAAAGGCCGAAGGGCGACGGCAGTAACAGCCTGGAGAACCTGAAATCGCACGGAAACCATGACTGGCAGGCGAAATAAAATAGTAACCTCCAGCAGAGGAAAAGGACCCGGGGGAAGAGTCATTTAATCAAAGGTAGGAGGAACTACGAGCTAGAGGGGAAGTGGTGGAGACTTGAGTAGCGTCGTGAAATTAGGGGGTCATAGGGTCTTACGGGGGTGGTGGGTGTCTCGTCTGCTCTGTAGCAAGTAATCATATCGAACAACAAAAAAGGAGGGGAAGATAAAATCATGAGGGGGGGAAAGTTCAGAACAATCTACTCCAGCCGGAGGGGACAAACCTAACTACATACAAGTGAGGAGCACAAAAGGTCACGCAAGAGGTCAGTGGAAGATGAGGTTAAAGTCACAAAGGACGGAAGAGGCAACCAGGGAGAAAAAAAAGGACCTTGGAACTAGAGGGGGGGACGTGCCAGCTCCTGCATTGTGCACGGGGAGAGGCCTGGTGACCGGGAGGTACGGGACGCCTCCTCAATGATAAAGCCGGCAGCTTCTTAAAAAAAACCTTATCTGAGAGAAGAGGGGGGAATCATTTGGAAAAAGAAACTTGGAATTGCTTTTGGGTTTTACAGGGACTGTGGCGAAAAGCCTGGAAAGACAAGAGCGAACGTCTGAACCCACGAGGATGACTACTGAGCGAGAGGAAATTTGCACTCCGGGGGAAGAGAGGGACCGCCTTTCATTAGGTGTGGGTGTCAAAGGATGTGGGGGTTGTCAGAAAAGCCAGGACTAATCAGTTGGGAGATGCCGTGTGGAAAAAGAGTCAGATCTGTGCAGGAACGGTAAAGCTCGGGGGGGCCAGTCTTTCACGGGGAGAGCCAAGGAACTCAAATGATCTGGAGGGAGTGATTGGCTGTGGCATAGGAGCAAGCCCTAAGGCGGACCGGCCTGACGGGTAAAAATTGACTTCCGCAAAAAAGAATACCAACTTCCTAATAGGGGGAGGGAACATTTATGGGAACTCTCTCTTGGGCGAAACTGAAAGAGGCTAGACCTAAAGGACTGCCTACTTCTACCCTGAGGCAGGAAGGAAGACAGGCTTAGACCGCGAAAAAGCAGAACATCACGGTGCGAAGGGGGGCAGAATCGCTATGTAGGTAAAGCCCTAATCAGGAAGTGTCAGAGGCTCCTTCAGGGGGGGGGGGCAAAAATGATCTACATATGGGGTAAAGAGATCTTTGAGAAAAGAAGTCCAAAGTGGGGTGTGGCAAACAAAAATAGTCAAGGGAGCAAAAATGGGTATCCCTTTCCGGTGCGAACGGAAATAACTGAGTGGACCATTACTCTCAAGAAAGGAAGCAGAATCGGGTGACTAAGAGAGGTGGGTTTGGGGGAGCACGTTACAGAGAACATGAAGCAACCGTCAAAGGAATCGAGGAGGAAGGTCAACCGTCAACAATCTCCTATTGGCAAAACGACACAGTTCTCAACAAGGGCCGTAAAAGAAGTGTTACTGTAGCAAGAAGACAAAAAAAAGAGAAAATGGGGCGGAAGGGACTCTAAATTTCCAAAGATCGAGCATACAAGGGGGGGTGACTACTCCCGACTTATCGGGGGGAGCAACATCCAATTCGGTTACATCAATGTGATGACCTTCAGTGTTGTCGAACCAAAAGAGAGCATCTCTAGCGACCGACACAGAAGGCCCTTTGACCTGAAGAGCACCATGCCGAAGCGAAGGGCGGTACGTTACTGGGATGATTGAGAAAAAAGGCATCGCATGGACCAGAACCTCGTTTGTATGGGGCCTAGGGGAGAGTGGGCATGGGTCGTTTGACTAGAGAAGCCCCGATACGGAGGGGTCTATCCTATCTCACTCTCTAGCCGGTTTGGTGCTTCTATCAGGAAGGAATTGACTTGTGTGAAGAGAGGCAGAAATACCTACGGCGAGGGCAGGCGGAGTCGCGGACGGAATCTGCGGGTCGAGATCGACATACAAAAACACCATTGAGGATTGCACGAAGAAAGCGCACGATCGATAGGGGGGGAAGAGGAAGGAACATGATACTCCTTTGGGCCAGAAAGCGAGGGGGGGGGGGGAGACCCATCTTGATGAAGGGAAGTAATCATTGTGGCGTAAGGCCTGCTGAGGACGGGATGGAGGGCTTGTGGGGGCCTCTGGAGGGGACAGCTACCGTACGAGAACGTAGGCAGCATGGAGAAGTGTGGGGAAAAACCACAAAAAAAGGAACTCAAAAGCATGGGCACCAAGCCGATCGTGAAAGAGGGCTGCAGACTGGAGTCAAGGGATTAAGAGGATGGCCTGGAGAGCAATTTAATGGCCGTTTCATAGGAAATTAGGAATTGGGCCCGGAGAGCTGGGGGAAACTCGGCACACCAGAAGGAAGGAGCAGGTTCCAATCGGCGGTGATACGCTAGGGGAGGCTAGTAAAAGAGGAGGAAATCTATTATCCGTAAGACGAGGTGAATATATGAAAACTGCAGGAGGTCGGAGTGCGGGAAGAA
>Ga0179591_1382271_pt1 | contig 28811 bp, 34 predicted proteins | sample CZOMad2_1_08_16f_FD_182891 | JGI IMG/M metagenome (GOLD analysis project Ga0179591, IMG submission 182891) | Vadose zone soil fungal communities from Angelo Coast Range Reserve, California, USA - CZOMad2_1_08_16fungal (PacBio error correction) | ecosystem: Environmental > Terrestrial > Soil >...
TCGACTTGAAAATGGAAAAAGAAAACTAGAACCACTCTTTATGGTAGAAAGGGGGGGGACGGGGGCGCTGAGCCCATAACGTGATACCGAGAAAGTAGTAGGTGAGGCGGCAAAGAAAACGAAAAAGGGGGTCTCGACCAAAAATCGTGACTAGGATTAAGGGCCCGGGACATTTCTGACGCGAGGGGAACAGGGGAATGGGATCATTCAGTAAGAACGGGGTGAATCCGCGGAGTAGTAGCGGAGGGGGGTTAATTGTTAAAAAAAAATGGAAAAGTGTGGACTGCCTGAAAGCAAAGTGAAAGTTTGCATGGGAGGAGGGAAAAAAGTTAGACGCTGATCTACAAGACGGTGTAAAAACCAAGAAATAAAAACAGGCTTCATCAAACGACAAGGCCTCTCTACAGGGGAAAAGATAAAAAGGGGGTTGGGAACGAGGGAAAAACGAGCCCTGCCCAGGTAGGGCAGAAGGAGGGCGATCGTGTGACACGTAACGGATGAGTTCAATTTGGCAACGATCGGGTTACAAGACTTACCTGATGAAGATCAGTCAAGGGGACTCCTTAACAAGGAGTCGGGGCCCGGCCAGTACGAATGGGATAAGAAAGGAAGGAAAGAAGAAAATGGGAAATTCACAAAAGGTCAAGAGCCAGAGGTTTCATGAAAATGCATAGAGGATCCCAGGGAACCTCATAGGTTCCTGTCCCCCCTTCGGGAAGAAGGATCAAAAAAAACGAGGTGCCCACCTTCTCGTTGAGGAGTCAAGCAGGTATAGGAAAATGCGCGTTTCATGACACCTACAACTAACCAAATGACCGACGCTACACGCGAGCAGGGGAGGGGAGGACGCATTCGGGGGACTAAAAAAATCGCAAGTACGGGGAAGGAAAACACCGAGGCATGATCGACGACGGGGCCGAGAAAAGAACGCTCAACGTCGGGGGGTGGGGGGCGATCAGTCCTCGGCCAGCAAGGGCCTTGAAGTGGGGTTGAACAAAAGGGGCGTGAAGTCTGCAGAACGTGCCAGCATCACGCCCAAATTCTGCGTTGAATTGGAAGAAGGGATTCTCTAACTGCAGGTAGAGACGCATCAGGAGAGGTAGTCATTCGCCGAAGGGGTCAAAAGCGCGAAGCGAGAAAGAAATAAAAGGGATTTGGGAAAGGGAATGAGATCTCGTAAGAACGTCGCCGCAACGGGAAGGGTCGGAGGGGTTAAATATCAAGAGATAGGCGCGCTGGTTTAATGAAAGGAAAGGGGGGATATTAAGAAGGAGACCGCGTAGCCAATGGGAAACTGGTGCCGGGATCCCACCCGCAAAAGAGGGAAAGAGGAGTTGGACTCCCCCGCTGGGTATACCAGGACTTAGGACAAATAGCATAAGCATAGAATTTCACTTCGACGCGGGATGAAGGCGGGTGGTCAAAGCGCTGGAGGGGGAGAGCCTTTGTTCTGCCTGTTCTTGAATACACCACTGAAAGTCATGGGGGGATTACAGACTTGGAGACGGATAGTTCAACACAAACCGCTAGCGCTGAGGGCTTGCTGGAGCGTCATATGAATTGAAATAAAGGAAAAGTGGTGTATCTCTCAGCACACACGGCTGACGAGGGGAAAAAAAATACTTTTGTGAGGGCAAGACGAGTCCAGCGCTCCCAAAGCAGCTAGAGAGAGGTTGGGACTACAAAGTAGGGGGATTGTACACCACCAAAAGGAAGGCTTGACACTTTCCGAACAAAAGGGAGACCATACGTGCTACAAATAAAAACGCACTCATATGTCATAGAGAATGATTCGGCTATTGGTAGTCGGTACTTCAAAACTCAGGGAAGAAAAAGAACACGTAGGGTCAACATTCGGGGGATCACGTTGAAAAAAACAGAAACCGGGGGGGTTCTCGAAGCCTTAAGGAAGCCTAGGCCACGGTCAAAAATCCATGCCAAGAAATCTCTCTGGGAAGTACAAATCAAGCGGGAAACAAAACGGGGAAAAGAAAGCGCAGCAGCTTGATCTCAAACAATAGATAGAAGAGAAATTCAGAAAGGCGCGGAAACGGGGAGAACGTTCGAGGAGTGTGAAGGGGGTTAGAAGCGACTGGGAACCCACTCGAGTCATCCTGACAGAAAGGACAAAATCCTCATGTGATATGCACTTGCTACGTAATCTTGTGAAAGCTGCGGCAAAGACCCAACTAGAAACTGGGAAGAGGGGGTGGGATATTGCTCTCTTCAAGTCGGAGATAGCTCAGGTGCTCACGTACGGCGCGGAAAAAAAAGACCAACCTTCAAGGGGGCTGCATGTCCGTAAGGGGTGGAAGGGAAACGGGCGGCAGGATAAACCGTCGGACGCTTCAGGGGGCATAGAAAAACTGGGTCAACCGAGAGATAATACGGGAAAACGAAAAAACCGGGGAAAAAGGAAACGGGGCAGGCCAAGGCGACTGCGGGGGGGGAAACCTCTTGGCAGTGAAGCGTGAGGGGAATGCAAATCCGTACTTTTCTCACGGATCACAAAGTGGGGAAAACTGACTCAGATGGTATTCAGACAGACAGCGGAAAATCATTGCACCGAAGTTGATACATTTAGCTTTTGACGGGGGCAGGGAAGATAGAGGACCGACCTGTTCCTACTACTGGAAACACTCAGGGGGAATTTAGAAAGGGGCTCCTGAACGACAGATAGGGTATTGCCGGTCATCGGAAGGGTAAGAGGAACCTTCAACGGGTTGAAAAGGGGAAACAGGGAGTTGTAGAAGTTCCGAGGGGAAGTACAGACTACTCCCCTTCCAATCATGGAGGAAGTCTCAACGAGGGTGTGAGCAATTGAAACTCGCTCGACCCTCCGCGAGTTCAATGGGACCGTAAGGGAGGACCTCCCATGAAGGGGACCCATCGGTTAACGGAAGGGGGGCGTAAAACATCAGTGTGTTGGGACAATCTTATAATTCCAGAGTCGAGTGTGTGGGCAGACACCTCGAGACCTTCTGGTCAACACGTACTCACTTTAATGGGTCTCAGGACCACGAGCTGACCACCAGCTCAAGTCCGAGTAGGAGGCAGGACCTTGGGTCCATTCCATGGGACTACTATCTCACAAAAATTGGAGAAAAGGAAGGGGGAATAAGAATTGACCACAAACTGAAAAGCAGACCTCACGATTAAAAAAAAGGGGAACTCGGAATGGGGTAAAACAGCCCAGCAGGGGGCGACGTAGCCCATGAACTGGAGGACGGGGGAAGCAAGGGGACATGGAGCGGCAACAAAGAAACTAGAGTTTTAGAAGAAAATGGTCAGGAAGAGACATCCGCAACCGTGGAGGCAACAAAGATGGGGGGAAAAAAAAAAAACCTTGGGAATGACAGGTACAGGAAGGAAACGCGTAGTGTTGGTCAATTGTTCAGAAAACAGGTAATAGACTTCACTGACCCTGTTGCAAACGAAAGGGGTTGAGAGGGGGTTAGCGGCATCACTGCGAGTTCTAACAAATACAGGGGGTCAAGGAAAGGAGGGGGAAATGCTATTCATGACGACAAGAAATCTTCCGGGGGGGAACGTTCAGCGGCCAAAGTCACAAGGCCCCCAGGGGTTGCGTTTGGGGGGGTTGAGTGATTAAGGCCCAGAACGAGCAGGGAGGGAAAGGACAGCTAAAGTGGATAGGGGTGAACCGGATCTGGGGCCAAACGAACGAGTTTAACCTGTCATGACCTAATACTGTTGCCTCCCTTCAGCTAAAGGGGAATACCGGGCAACATGAGACGACACAACGGGAACGCAAGGGGGTCAAGTGGAAGTAAGCTAGAAGGTCAACCTCTTGAACAGGGAATAAGGCAATCCCCCCGCTGTGATTGCTCAAAGCTTACGCCGTCAAAAGTTGACGTTCGCAACGGGAGTCTATAGCCAGTGGGCGTTTAGGATAAAAAAAGTACCAGAAGCTAGCCCGCAGCGGGCCTTGAGCTTGCACGGGCTCCGAAAAGTACTGGACGCAGAAACGATCGCGGGGGTGGCGAGATCACAAGCCCACTCAATGCCCTCACCTTCGGTTCGATACGAGAAAAGCAGGGTTTGCAAGAGGTGCGCGGCTATGTGCGTGAGGCCATAGGGCAAAAATGCTGCGTGACGCAAGGATGACAATACTAGCCAGCCAATCAGGAAAATTAGAAAAAGAAAAGAAAAAAGAAGTGCGCCCGCGTGCCTAGACTTTCGCGCGAAGAAGGAGGTATTTGGGGAGGGGAGCTCCGCGGGGGACGTAACTGGAAGGGAACAAAAATGTGAAGAATCCAGAATGGACAGCTGGGTTAAAAGTGTGGAAAGGGGAGCTTCATAATGGATGGAGGACGGTTGAGAAGACTGATCAAGGGAAAATAAGGCGGTAGTTGGAAGAAAAAAAGAGGGAATAAGAAAAAGGGGGACATAAACACAGAAAAGAAGGCTGGGTGCCGCACGAGTTGCATGGAGGTACGGAGTCAGGGGAAAAAAACAGAAAAGACCAGTGGGTCCCTTCTCCACGGAGCATGCTGGGATATGGTGAGGGATAGTTTCACACAACGAGACAGACTCTAGATGAGGTTGGATTAAGGAGGGGAAAAATGAGTTCACGGAAAAGGAGAGCGAAAAACACGGGGGGGGGGGGGGGAGAAGGGGAGTACAAACACTGTACAACTGATTCTGCGAGGGTAAAAGCGAAAAAAAAAAAGAAAAGGGGACTGGGTGTCAACCTTCTGAAAAAGGACGATTGAAACACTCACAGCTCCATGAGAATGGTCAAAAGGAAGAATGGAAGAAGGAGAGGAAACTTGAAATTACTAAAGAGCGGGGCTCAAAATTATCCGCTCGGGGGAAATGAGAGTCAGGGGTCAATCATTCTGTAATCGCCTTCCCCTTTTATAGAACCGAAACGGAGTGACTTGGGAAACGTCTTAACAACCGTGATCGACATCCAGTTAGTCACGTTGAACCTTCCACGACTTTAAACCAACCGGAATATCGATTCAAAGCAGCAAAGGGGCCCAGGGCGCTTGGGAAGTCAGCGGGACCTCCAAAAATACATGAGAGGACAGGTCGAAGAACCTCAAGGTCGAAACTTACGGAAAGTAGATCTCTCTTTAGGGGAGTCCAATGCAAGGGAAGGGCACAACCTCGAAAGAACGGAAGAAATGACATGTGCGTTATTCTGCACAAAACCCGAACCTCATCCAAGACCCTCTTGTGCCAAAATCAGCGGCGGAAAGGAAATCAACCCGCTAGAGGGGGGAGCGTGCGTGGAGTTGCTCTCGCAAACACGGCGCCTAGGGTTCACTGCTCACTTACTTCAATGGTACCAGCGCTAGTAGCGTAGGTAAGGGGGCAGGAAAGAAAAACTAGAAGAACAAGAGAGAAGAACTCAATAAAGGTGTCACCTCAGGATAAAGAAGTCAGTCCGGGAGGAATCTGACGGGGAAGAGGGATAGGGACGGAAATAGGGGGAATTCAGGGGGGCTGTGGCGGAAGGGATATTTCAGAAAACCGTCGGCTTCACGTTAGAAGGAAAGGGGATGGAAAGGTATGCAAAATTCATTGCGGGTATACCGTAAATCGGCAGGGAGTTTTCAAAACAGATCTGTTCCAACCTTGGCGAAGAGGGCTGGCTGTCCAGAAAGGGACTGAAAGGGGCCGACTGTTCCCTCAGGGGAAAGAAGTTCTTTCCCGGGGTAGAGGAGTGGCCAAATCATCGATACTTGGTGGAATGAATGGACTGGTCAGAAAGATTGCAGACCCAAGGTCTTTGGTAGAGCAGCAGAATTGAGCAGACTAGAAATTAACCTGAACGGTGAAGGAAGTATTAAAAAAAAGGGCAGGGGGGATTGGAAAAAAAACTGAAAATCAGGGCTTTAATGTACCTGGACCGAGGGGATTCCCATCTTTTTGAGTACTGTCCACGGGGGAAAGAAGGTCACCCGTGGGTTGGGAATGTCCCTTCCCGATGACTAGGTTGGAAAAAGACACAATGCGTCGCCAAAGAAAAAAACCACGAGGGCCACCGCGGCGAACCCATCGAGTCAAGAAAGCGTGGGGTTCCTGGTGTAATGAAAGGGTCGAGAAACTCATAAAAAAGAGGAGAGAGATGTGAATTCGGAACGGAGAAAGGTGAAAAAGCATAACCTCCAACGCGTAGTGGAAAAAGGGGGGGGGGGAAGCCCGTGGGCGCGGAGAAAGGAGGGAGGAAGGGGGACCAGTCCTGGGGTGTCAAGAAAAAAAGTGAACACAGAGACTCAGGGGAAACAATCACGGACTCTTGATGGGGATTACGCAAAAAGGACGGGCGAAAAGAGGAGGCCCTTGGGGGAGGGAAGGACAGGTGAAGGATTAAAGCACAAGGAGGTAAGTCGTGATTGTTTGGTCAATGGGGGAAGTACAACCCTTCATTTTGAAAGAAGGTCTTAAGTCAGGTTGGGAGGGGCGGAAACGGAGAGCTAAAGAAAATGGGTCCAGTGTCAACCGACTATGCAGAAACGACAAATCGGAAGGCAGTAAAAGACATGGGACGAGCGCCCAGTGCGAAAACCCTGGGTACCGGTAGGAAGGACCCAGAGGCGAGCAACCTGTGAGGGCGAAAAAATGCAATTTGGGAAAAATGGTGCAAAAAAAGACAGGGTTTCCTAGACAAAGAGAGAACTTGATTCAAGCTCAAGGGAAGCGTACCAAGAAAACCAGTAGTGGGGGGGGGGGGGGGGGGGGGCATGGAACTGTCAGCAAGAGACAAAAGCAAGAGTGCTCGGGCCCAGGGAAAATCCGAGAATCAAAAGTGATTGATAAAAGAGAAAAGGGCCCAAGCGGATCGGGGAGGAATGTCGTCCTCCAGGGGGGGGTAATGACTAGCCCAGTGCGAGGTTCAAATAAAAAAACGAAGGAAGAGAGAAATTGGCTGTCGCAAAAAAAAAAAAAAAGAAAGTCCGCAGGAAACCCGATGGAGGGGGACACGGGTGTGCCGAGAGCAAAAACGACGCCTCAAGTGGGAATCAGCGGGTCTTGTGGGGAGAGTCTGACCTGCGAGGGGCATAGTCACACAAAGGGTGAAAAAGGATCGCGGGCCGAAGCTCCGTCCAAATTCTTGGGATGAAACGAGGGGGGAGCATGTAGAGACCGGAGAAAGCATAGGAAGTTCGCCTTCATCTCCTCTATTGTGGGAACGTCGAAGAAAAAGCCTTCTTGGGAGAAGAAGGATCGCTGACAACGAAACAGGACCAATCCAGGACAACTCAAAGGGGGACATCAAAAGGGGAAAAATGGGGGGGTTTACGTCGGGGTGACCCGTAAGAAGGAGAAGGAAAGGTACGAGAAAATGGAAGACGGTGATCCAAGCCTATGGAAAAAAAGTCGTTGAATAAAACGAGGGTAAAGGAATAGGGAAGGGGAATCGACGTGAAAAATTTCTGCAAGAAATATGAGGCCGGAAAAAGGGAGGATTGGCGGAACGTAGGTATTAAAAAAGATCCGGGGGGAAAAGAATTTCTTAATGTCCAGACCAAGGGATAATGGTGTGGCAAGCCGTGATTGAAGAAGATTCAAAGAGGACCTAGAGAGCGGGGTGGGGGGACTCGTAAAAGGGACGGGGGAAATTAACATTGTTTGGAAAAAACACAACGGGGGATGAAAGGGAGAAGATAAAACTGGGGGGGTCGCGTTGAGGACACGGAAGGACGTCCAAGGCTCAAGAAAGAAGGTCAGCGGGTGGGAACATCAAAATACTCGGGAACTAAAAAGAAAATCATGGCTGGGAACTTGCAGAAAAGGCAGAAAAGGAGAAGTAACGTTCCGTACTAACGCTTTGAATAAGACTAGATTCTAGAGGATAGTCGGGGGTCAAAAGCTAGTGAAGTAAAACCACACACAAAGGGTAAAGTACAACGAAAAAAAAGGGGTAGGGATCACCGGATTCTAAAAGGGAAAATTTGATCACACCTTTGAAGCGAACCATGAAAAGGGACCAGTCCACGATTAAAAAAAAAAAAAGGGGAAAAGGAGCATTCACCAAGGCCGCTTGGGAAAGAAGAGCGGGATGCAGCGAAGATACAAAAACCGATCTTCGGAAGGAAATAAAAGACTAGAAAAAGGAGAACAGGGTAAAAATCTCGACGGGGAAAACTCAAGAAACTGAGTCATAAGTCATCCCATTGTAAATTCACGCATCATTGGCGTGAAAAGACGAATCAAAAAAGAAACGCAGAAAAAGGGGGGGGAGGAAGCGCGGGGGACTCAGGAAACGAACAAGACCGCAAACGGTTAGGCGTAAAGTGACTTAGGCCCACGTCGTCGAAACAGAGAGGGGGGACGAAAGTGAGGCTTCATGGGAAAGAAAAAGCGCACTGCTTGCGGAGGGGGCGTAGTTAGGTGGAGTGGAAACGCGACTGGATGAGATAAAAAAGCTCAAGGCGACTGCACAAAGGCTGTACCTCGCTGAGAAAAGACGTAAAGGGGGGAAAGGGAAACGGGACTTGGCAGGGTGAGAAGGGGGGAAGGAAAACGAAACTTGGCTCTTTATAGGGAATGGTTTCAGAGACATCCGTACTGGCGAAAGGGAACGGGGGAGCTGAAGTATCATCTGTATAGTGAAGAAAATTCAGGGGGTCAAAAAAGGGTCAAGGCTATCCCTTTAAGGGACAGAAACGACGAGCTCGCCCGCAGGGTCGACAGAAAATCAAGGGGGCCGAAGCGTTCTTGCAAAGGGGAACGTCTAAACACCCAGATAGGGGAAAGCATCGTTTCTTTAATGAAGAAGGACCTGTAAAAGACAGGGACAGGTCTTGTAGATCGCAAGGGGGACTAGGGGAGAGGACTAAAAAAAACGGGAAAGTCGCAAATGGAATCATGAAAAACATGCATTGACCAAAAGACTACGACAGGAAACGGAAAGTCCCTTTACCTGAACGCAAAAAAAAAGTGTCAAAAAAAAAAAACATCGGGGTAAAAGAAAAGGGGACCCCGGTGGGGAGGAAAGAAGGGCTATTGGGGGGGGGAATCGGATTCCAAGTCTCGGTTCCGATGAAAAAAAGGAAGGACAACTGGTCGCCAAAAAAATCAAGGAGGAAAAGCGCCCGCTTGGCTGCACAAAATCATCGAGTCAAGAAAAAGGGTTGTCCTGGTGGAAAGAAGGGAAGTCAACAGCTCCACGGAGGGAGGGAAAAGGGGAAATGGACTGAATTGACAAAGTGAAAAAAAAGACCACGCCTTAAGCTAAAAAGGGGGGACAAGAGGGGAGGGGGAACGTGAGGAAAGGGGAGAACCAAAGGGTCATCGAGGGGCGGACGGTTTGAAGAGATTGGGGCAAAAAACACGGGGGACTACTTGACTGGATTGCAGCCCGGGGGGAAAAAAGGTCTTGTCCAAAAAAGGGGGCTTGGGAGGAGGACCATTACGTAAATACGCGGAGGTTAAGGGAGAGCAGGGAGTTTGGGAAAAAAAAAAGGTAAGCTGCAGTTGAAACTGGAAAGAAGGGGGGTGAAGGTTTTGTGAAACCAGGTGGGGAAGGGAGATTCGAAGTCGGACGCGATAGAAAAAAAGATTGGGAGACCTAGAGAGGCTATTCATTAAACGAAAGGGATCGGGGAAGACTCAGGGGGGGACGTTCAGCACAGGTAAAAGAAAAAGAGCCCTGACCCAAAATATGAAGAGGGCGAGCGAGAGATAGTGAGGGACACGGAAGCTAAATGTGGGAAGACAATGACGATCTTGGAAAATGAAAAGTGGGGTCTGACCGTGACAGAATGATCTTTGGCGACCTGAAAGAACTAAAGTGCCGAAGAGAGGATTTGGCATTAGAAATAAAACCTTTCCGAAGGGCATCAAGAGCAAGAGGGGGGGGACCAAAAGGGGAAAAAAAAAAACTCTCCCTCTGCAAAACGGCGGGGTCAAACGGGAAAAAAAGGGCTGGGGATTCGGTCTCAAAAAAGGGGGGGAACAAAAAGTTCTCGGTCCGGAAACCAGGATCGTTGACCAAATAATTAGCCATTTCGCTTTGGGCGCGCGGGTCGACTGGAAAGAAAGAAAAAAAAGGGGATCGAAGCCGCGCAAAACATGTTGGGCGCTTCGTCAGGGGACGAGAAAAAAGGCGTGCGAGAAACCTAGCATTAGAACTAGAAAGAGAAACAATCCCGCATTTAGGTGCGATAAAATCGCGGGTAGTGTTTGTGAGATCTGAGAAAGGAAGCGCCGCGAGGCCTTTAGGGAAAAAGCTTGCGTCTTCGGGGCGTGGGCAGGAACATCAAAAATGCTGCGTGAGTTCTCAGGGAAGACTAAAGAATGCAGGGAGAAGGAAGCAGAGTCGAACTGGGAAAAAATCGCTCCCGAGGGAGGACCAGAACCAGGTATTTGGGAAGAAAAGGCTCGAGGGGACGCAAAAGCGAGGCGCATGAAGAAAGATTCGGCTGGGGGGAAGGGAAGGAGGAGGGGAAGTTGGGAGGATTCATTTAGTATAAAAGGGAAAGTTTCAAGAAGCCCAAAGAGGGAAAAAGAAGGGGGTCGAGTAATAGGGGACTTACGGGAAACTGAGACAACGACTCATACTAGATGCGGAGCTATTAATTATCGTTCAAATAGAGGGAGGGACGAAGGCACCTTGGGAGCAGAGAAAGTGTCAAGCAAGGGATCATGCAGTTGATTTCACTACTTTTATGGGGTATTGGAAAAAACTGCAAAAGTGAAGCTCTCTGGGAATTCATTGGGGAAGAGGGAGGGGAGGGAAGGACGTTGAGAAAGGAAAAGTGGTATCAAAATCCACAAAACGGAGGAGTAGGAAAAGAAGAGGCTTGTCCGGAAAACGTCGCGGAAAAGGAAAGTCAAAAACAAGGGAATCAGCTAGAAGAAGGGTCGGGGAACTAAGAGTGGCTTGACAGACACAAAAAGGCAGGCTTGAACCGGAGAAGCAGAAAAAGGAGGGAATACGGTGAAGTACGAAATCAGAGCCAAGACTCGAAACTAGAGTCGTAGGTCAAGGGGAAAGTGTAAGGAAAAACTTCCCCTCTTTTTAGACAAAAAACAAAAAAAAAACGGAGTTAAGGCCGGTCGCTCAACCGAAAAGTTCGGACATAGGACGGTCAAAGGGGAAAACGACTAAACCCACCGAAAGTATCAGACAGAAAGCGCAAAGGGGCCCGGATGCGCGAGGGTGGGAGGCGGCAGCAGGAAGGCCCAATACAGGATCTAAGTAAAATTCGAAGGGACACCGCAGGAGAAACCGAAACATTTCGATATAAGAGGAAGGCAGAATACTGAACCTTCAGGGGCGCACAAATCGAGAACTGGGAAAAGTACAGGGGGCGGGGGATGCTGCAAGAAAACGCCACTCCGCAGCACTATTGAAAAGAGGAAAAGCGGCGCGAGAAAACCCAACACTAGCGGAAAAAGGAGTGGAGAAACTCGAAAAAAGCTCATGCCAGGTTGTGGAAAAAGTAGCTGGAGCAGGAAGCAAAAAAAACCTGCGGAAAGGCAAGTCTATCGTAAAGGTGGGGGTTGTAATGGGTGTAACGGGGGGGGGATTAGAACCCCCGGGGAAAATCGGAAAAGAAAAAAAAGTCAACTCGCTGAGAAAGAGAGGAGAAAGGGGGGAAAAGGGTAAACGCTGACGGAGGTAATACGTTCTATTAAAGTACTTAAGAATGGAAAAAGCTGTGCGAAAGTTGGGAGGAGGGCTAAAACTGGCGGCACGGGAGCAAGGAAGGTGAGGAGGCAAAGCTGACTCATGAGGGGTCAAAAATGACTCGGCATGGTCGTGGCAAAAAAAAAAGAGGGTCCAGGGAAAAAGAAATGAAGTACGGGTGTCAATAAACGTCAGCTCGCCCTCGGCCTAAGAACAGGCAGGGCTCGTTCCTGTGGACAGGGAGAACACAATATTTATTGCCAGGGGAATAGGGGGAGAAGGGGCTTGATCAACCAAGAAGTTGCAAAGGGAAAAGGGCTGTGGGAGCTCCGAAGTTGACATGCAGACGGGCATAACTGCAAGCTCACAGGGAGAAAAGGGGAGGAAAACTGCAGGTTGGAAGACAAAGAGGAGAATACCGGGGGGGGATTTACCTGGAAAGGGGAAGAAGCCAAGTGCCCATCGTGTTAGTCAAAAGAAAGAAATCCAATCTACCCTTGAGTTGGGGGTGGAAGAGGGCACCGTCAAAAAGAGTCTCTGTTGCCAACTACGCGTAAAAGGGAAAGAGGCAGAAAATTCAGGCCGCGCACCACGCGGGGTCCACCCCATGAGTAAACCTAAAGCGTGGGGAGTTGAGTCCATTCCCTTGTTGACGAAGAAAGGGAAAAACAAACCAACTGGAGAGGAGAATAGAGAGGGGTGAAGGAAGGATACAAAAAACATGACTATAAAAAATCAGAAAAACCAACGCTTTAGGGGACGAAGGAGGGGGAAGCCCCGCAGCGCGTAGCAGGAACGTATAGGACTGGGAGGGACTAGAGGTGAGTAACCAAGAAGACTCAATTTTATAAGGGGGCTAAAAGGGGTACTAGGTGAAGGGGAAAGGGAATCCCCATCTTGACTCAAGGATTGGAAAAAAACGTGACATCCAGTTACAGTTACTTAGGGGGGTTCGGGGTAAAGCGAGTTTGGTCAGTGATACAAACTGAGGAAAATACTGAAAATTGTGAGAAGGACCAAGTGGAATAGTCGGAATCAAAGTGAGAGGGATGAAGCTAGACCTGGAAAGTGGGGGAAAAAAGAGACAGAGAAATTAACACTAACCCAGTCGTGAAATGGTCCATAAAAGACTCACCCGGGGGTGGAAAAAACGCGCCACAAGACGAGCCCTCCCAGGGGGGGAATAAGACAAGGGTGCAAAAGGAAGTTTCCCTGGAAACGTACAAATTAAGGGGAGAGCCAAGGGGAAGGCATGACCTGGAAGATGTATAGATATACATAGGGCAGCGGGCATCCTCAACTCCGTGGCTCTAAGGTAGTACTTAGGGCCCTTAAAAATAGGGAACATTTCGCAGGCAAGAGGAAAAGGAAAATCATCGAAATCGCCCGAGGAACAGAGGAATCTTGAAAAAGGGAAAACCGTGATTGCTCCTCCCGTATAGCGAAACAAAAAAAACGTCGGGGATAGGTCTACCTGAGCGGCCAATCCGGAGAAAGGAATGGAAAGTTTCACAGAAGAAAGAAACACCCGCACCGTCGAAAGAAACGAACAGTTTGGCTTTCGAAAAAAGCAAGTAAGGAAAGAAGCAGGAAACCCATGCCATGATCCGAAGTGTAAGGAGAAAAAGAAGATACAAAACGACATCTCGCTGGGAGGTGTCTAAAAGAGCGCCTTTATTTTGAACACAAAAGTGCTTCTTCGGGACCAAATCAGCACTGACTCAAATGCTGCGGGGAAGGGAGGGCATGTTCGGGTGCCCGCCGGCAGGAACGAGAAAGCAGAGATCGAAACTGGTCGAAGGAGAAAGGAGGTGTTCGATTTCGCGTAACGATAAGGGGTTTTTGGGGGGGGGGGGAAGAATAGCTGAAAGTCAAAGCAGCATCCGGTACGCGGGGCTTGTGAATCATGAAATTATGGGGGGGGAAACGTCCGGGGGTTTAAGTCGAAGGAAAGTGGAATGTAGGGGCATATGGATGGAAAAGGGGAAAAGGGTTAAGGATCCAGCCTATGGAAAAAAAGGGTCTGACATAGGGAAGGTACTTACATAAAAAGGGGACACACTAAAAAACAAGCATCCTAATAGAAAGTCGGAAAACTTATGAGGGTCAAAGAAGGGGGAAAAAAGGGGTACATAAGAAGTGCCTGCCTTTCGAAGGTCCAGCAAAGGTGGGGTGAGGTGTCAAGGCAGGAAGTGGGGAGAAGGGGGAAACAAGCCCCACTAACTGGGGGCTAGGGCTAGGGGAGGACTTTGAATCAAAGGTTGGTATCTCTCCCACCAAAAAGGAAGATGAGACAAACAATTGGGAAAGCTGCATCTTGGGGAAGGGTCATTCGTCACAAAGAAGCAGAAGGAGAGCGAGGATATCCTAGCGGAAGGGAGGAAAAGCAAAAGTGAAGGGTTCAGAAAAGGCAGAAAAAAAAATGGGCTACGTTTCCGTAAGCCATCATCTTTTAAAGCCTTCACGCTCTAGAAATTCAGAGGGATGCGGAGGGGGGATCATCACTGGTACTTCCCTTCCAAAGGTGGGTATTAAAAAAAACCACGGAAAAAAAAACTTGGCGTCTGAGAAAACCGGATTTGATCGACAGAAAAGGGGGAAGCACCATATTCACACGGTCAACCTGAAAAAGTTAAAAACACCATATCTGAAATGGGGTCACAATCGCGGGCTTGAAGGGGGAGAAAGGAAAGGAACGAGGACTCCAAAAAAAGATCTGAAGGGAGAAATAATGCACCTCTCGGCGAAAGGAGGAAACTCTGGGGGGGTCTAATCTCAAGGCAGAAAAAGGGGCCACCCTATCCCTTGGGAAGGAGCATGGGGGGGCGGGGAAGGAATGCACGGAATACGCCCACGCCGAACAACTCTTGTGGCCAAGAAGCCGGCGGCGCGAAGAAAATAGAAAACCCGCGAGCGTGAGCAAGTTCGTGGAGTGCTCGTGCCATCGGAGGAAGGGTGGGGTCCTGCGCAAAAGGGAACTCTTGAGAGAAAAGACACCTGCTTGCGCGGCGTGAAGAGGGGAAGGGGTATGTATGGGGTGAAACGCGAGAGGGAATAACGGATTACGCTTCAGGAGCGAACAAAGAGAAGTCTGTTGACCCCTAGAGAGAGAAAGAGCAAGCGGTGGGAGGGAAAACTTGGAAAAGGCAGAGGCGACGTTCAGGACTTACGGAGGGAGAGGAATATGGCGAAATTGTGTCGATGGAGAAACCCAGAAAAGCTGGCGTCACTTAGTCAAGAGCAGTGAAGAGGGAGGAAAATCTAAAGGGGGGGATCATAAAGGTAAAAGGGAGGGCCAGCGTTGAAAAAATGGGCAGAAAACTTTAGCTTTACGTGTCCGAACTAGCTCGACGACTAAAAAGGAACGACTAAAGCAATGTGGCATGGGCGAGTCTGAAAAGGAGAACGGGAAAAAAAATGTTAGTGACCATCATCGATAGGAGGGTTGCATGGTCGCTTTTGCCAACCAAGTAATCATCTGCGCAGAATGGGGGCTCACCCCTTAAAAAGACACGTGAACAAATGCTCAGGGTCCTCCAAAAAGGGGGGGGCTTCAATGACCAAACATCGCTACGACCGAAAAAAGACCTGTCCTGTTAGGAGGAGGGCCCAGCGTTCCAGAACTTTCCCAAAGTTGGGAAAAGAAGTCAATTATGGGGTCCAATCGGGTCAAAATAACATAGGTCTCAGGTGTGAAAAGAAACTCGAGTGACCGCAGGCTGTCCGCCAGGACTCCAAAGAATGAAAACAAGGGGCTGAACCCAGACCATAAACCCGTGGGAGGAGGCAGTACAGAAAGGGCCAGGAAAGATAGCATCTCTCGGGCAAAAAAACGAGGATATGGAGAGGGATACTGGAAAAAAAAGCCAGGAAGAAAAGCAGAAATAACAACGGAGAATGGGTGAAGGCGCAGCCTATACTTGAGTACTTGGGACCACCTAAGGGGCGAGGGGCAGCACACAGAACTCTGGAGGGGAGGTGCGACAAAAAGACTTTGAGGGGATTCGAAAGGGAAGTTTCTTGGAACTGCCCGGGCCTTCCAGGGACGGAAGTGTTCGTCGTAAGGTGGGAGGGAAGGGAACCACAGGGAAATACTTCCTGAAAGGGGAAACGTGTCAGTGGGTGGAATGGGGGGGGAATGTCTGCTCACTTCGGAGAGCTGAGAGAGGGTCGTGGAAGATCAGACAGGCTAATTAACTGACAAAAACAGGGAAAGAGAGGAGGGAAAAAGGAAGGAGGTGTAGACGGGTAAGAAGACCAGGAAGAGCCCTGGCCCCTGATTGACATGGTAGGAAGGCAAAACGTCGAGCGTTTTCTGGGACAAAGGACATCTAAAAGAGTCATGGGACCGATCTGTGGCAAGGACCGGCCGATGGAACTTGACCTATACAAAGGGAGGAAGCGGGAAAAGATTCAACGAACTTGCCTCTAGGGGATGAAGGAAGGGACTGACTAACACTTTCGCCATTCAGGCAGGTCAGAATTCGGGGTCCCGGGGAGTCTAGGCCAGCCCCTCAGACGTCCGGGCCCGCCGGCTTTTAGGCTCCTCCGTTAAGGGAAGAAGGGTGAACCATTTCTCGTGTGGAGGAGGAGGAAAACTGAAATCAGGGGGTATTCTATAGCCCCGTGGCGCGGGGAGAAACTGAAAGGTACCCCACCTTGGAAGGGCGCCGGCATGTTGGCTTTTGCGCGCGGGGGGGAGAGAAAGCTCAGGGGGGACAAGGAAACAAGACATATCGACGAACCAGCAGAGAGCACCTCTCCACGAAATTGACAAAAAACGCCAGCTGTGGCGATCGTAATAGATAAGAAGGAAAAGTAGTGGTGGCACAAGAGTGCTGGAAACTTCGAGGGCAGGGGCACGAAGCAAGAAAAAGGTGCGTGAATCGGAGGATGACCCCGAGTGCCCTCCATAAAGGGAGGGCCGCGAAAGAAGATCGAACTGGTAACCGACGAAAACGTCGACCGAAGCTAATTTCGAGGAGAGAAGGGTAATATAGAAGGGGAGGAGAGAGCTCTCAGAAAATCAACGTTCTCCGATCAGGGACAACGCAGAGATGGGGGAGACCATCAGAAGAGGGGACGGCGGGTTTGATGGAGTGACACTGGAAGGGGAACATAAGGGATGGAGAAAATGGGGGGGGGGGGAGGGGGGGTGTAGCGGTTGATCCCAAGCTATTACGGAAGGAAAGTGAAGAAAGATTTGAGTGGACGAAAATGACTGGGAGGAAAAACAAAGAGAAAATCAGTCTCGAGCGATGAGAGTGAAAAAAGCGCATTACGAGGGGGGGAAGGAAGGAACTTTGTCCTGTTCTAAGTGGGAAAAAAAGGATCATAGTGTGTCACTAGCCACAAGGACTTTGAAAGAATGGCGTAGTCACAAAAGACTTCTCAGAGCTGATGAGGGGGGGGGGGACTTGTGACTCTTCAGGACGGGTTGGGGAAAGTTTGTATCCTCCGAAAAAAACCCCGAGGAGGAGGAAGGGAAGAACACAAAGACAATGGGAGGATCCCGTCAATCCTATGAACTCTAACAAGAAAAGGCAAGCGGGGGGAAAAAAAAATGCAAAAAAAAGTACTCTTTAAAAAAACCTAAAGAACCTTTGCTTAAATTCAAGCTCAAAGTACCTACGTAACAGACTTTGGTGGCGCCTCCTAATAGGAAGGGTAAACTGGAAGGAGCTGCGCTGGGGAAAGATCTGGTACGTCCCTTGCACAAGGAATAAAAAAAACGACCACGAGTGGAAACAGGTCAGGGAAGAAGGTCAATCTCCAACCGACCATGGGCAAGTTAAACAGATCCCACTGGCAAAGTAAAAGACTTAAACCCATAGAAAGAGGAGGTTCAGAAGCCGCGGGGGACAAGTAGAAAGAGTGACTCAGAGGAAGATAATCCCAAATACAGGATCTCGAGTCGAAAAAAAAAAATGGGCGAAGGAAAGCAGCCGAACGGCGAAAGGGTTCGAATCTGAGGATCGGTCAAAGAATGCAGGCGGCAAAAATCGATGATCGAAATTCACGATCATTTGGGGGGGGGGAGGAGGTCGCACGGAACTCAAGAAGAGAAGGAAAGCAAAACCTTGTAACTAAGTCACGCGCGCGCCGACCCGAGTGAGAGAAAGGGTCAGTGCTTCTCGGCAAAGGGGAGAAAAGGGGGAAGGGGCGCACGGACGGCCTCTTTCGGAACTGACTGAGAGAAAAAAGGGCTTTAAGCGTAGAGTCGGAAAGGGGGGGGATGGGAACGCGCTGGTATAGAGAAAAAGGGGGAAGCTCACGACTCACACGAGACAGACTGGGGAAGAGGAGGGGAGAAAGATACGCAATCAAAGCCGGTGGCAAAAGAATGATTGGGGGGGAAAAGGACGACTGAGGGGGAACGACTGTGCTCTTGAAGCTGGAAGGGTCGGGGTATTTCTAAATCATCCGTAAGGGGAGGCATCACGGAGGTGAAGGAAGCTATCAACTGTATAGGTCACACTTTAAAAGGGGGGGCACGTTCAAAAAGGAGAAAGCCAAGAACTTGTCCAAAAGAAGAGAAGACTCTGGCCTACTAGCACTCAGGGGAGAGGGGGGCTTGAAGAATGGGCGCGAACGGCAAAAACAAGATGGGGAATCAAACATGGGAAGGGAAGGTCGGGGGGTAATGAATAGAAGGTAGGAACCTTAAAAAAATGGACCCCTCTTTGTAGAGAGGCAAGCTATGCGTCCGCTACTCACCCGGGGAAAAGAAACGTAGAAAATGTCTCAGGAAGTGAAACGCAGTGGGGTTCAAAAATTGAAAAAGAAAGCGAAAACTCCGCGGAGTTAAGGGAAGTACCTTGAATACTCCAAGGGGGTCAGGACGCGTTGACTGTCCCCGTGGGAAAAAAGAAGGGAAGAGTAGTTTTGGTTCGCATCCAGAGACAACACATTCTCCAATGTAAACTAAAAAAATAATAAACAGGAGGGGAGGGCAAAGTAAACTTTCGGGGGTGGGGATAAGGGGACCAGTGCACCCCATTCTCCGAGAAGGTGAGGTCTGTCAAGTCCTGGTGTCCAGGACCAGGGAAGTCAAAAGAGAAATCAAGGGGGGGGGGAGAGAGAGATGGGAAAGGCGAACCCGGAAACCAGAGTAGGAAAATTCAGAGAAAACAGGGGACTCGGAGAATGGGGTAAAGCCCGCGGGGGGACACATGAGTAATGGCACCATACGAGGGGTAAAGAAAAATGGGAAAAAAAAAAGACTCGGGGAGGGAAGAGTGCAGAAAATCACTGGGGGGGACTGTATGGAAGGGAAACGGAAGTTCTTGACTCAAACGAGGGGTAAACGAAAAAGGGGCAGGAAGTACATGTACATTAAATCCGGACGGTTGAGATTATAGGGGGGGGGGGATACAAACACTTGGAAGAACTTCCAATCACAGGGGGGGAGGAAGGGAGGTTTAAGGGAGTATCCAGGAGGCCGACTGAGGAGAGGGGGAACAGACGGGTGCCAGTGGCAACCGAGGAGCAAAAAGAGAGGAATGGGGGATAGTGACATGGCAATAAAGAAGATCGGGGTTTAGATCCCCCAAGACCCAGGGCAAAAACGGCAACCTGACTTAGGAGATAGGTGACCATAACATCTCAAGGGATCTGTTTGAACCTCTCTGGGGGGTGCAAAAGGGGGACCGATATACAAGAAGGGAGAATCGGAAGCCCTGGAAAACTCCGGACTCTAAGGGGCGCCACGATGGGCATTGGAAAAGACCAAAGGGAAGTAGCTTCATACAAGAAAAAAGGGGAACGCGTCACCTAGAACAAGGTCGCCCGTCCGTCAGCGGGCCACGGCCCGAGGTGATTGCTCCGAATTCTTCTCAAGAGGGGGAAGGGGCCACCTACTCGTGTTGAGGGGAAAATTCTAAAACGCTCCGGGGTATTCGAGCACCAGGGGGGGGGGACAGAACCTAAAGAAAACTACCGACGCAGACGAGAAAAGTCCTGTAAATTCAGGGGGGCGAAAAAAAGACGAAGAGTGCGCCGGAAACCCAGGACATGATCACGAGAAGGGGGGGGGAAGCGAGCAAACTCCCACCATGTACGCTCAAACACGAGAGGAGGGATTGTTTGGCGATCTACGCAGCTTTGGAAATTTGGCACAGTTGTACGCGGGCCGGCGGGAAACAGGGGCCGCAGAAAACAAATGACTGCGTGAATTGGCGGTCAAGGGGGTTACGAGGGTGACCGATGTTTATATTAAAAAACCCAAGAAAAGAGGGAGTGAAAAACCCGTTCGACGCGAGGTAAGTCGAATTTCGGTTCGACGGGGTATGCGTGGAGAGAGCAAGGGGGAAGAACGCAAAACGCATCCGGTGCACGCGCGGTGCATCATATATCGGGACATAGGGGGGGGGAGGGGGGCCGTTGAATATGTTTCGGGGATGTCGAGAAGGTGGAGGAGGGGAAGCCAACTATTGAAACTAAATTGGACTTGGAGGGGGGGAGAAAAAGAGAGGGTGAACAAATATAAATTGCAAGAAAAACGCAGAAGCTGACACGATAATGGAGTGAAAATGCGGGGTACGGACGGGGTATTAGTCCGGGTCCTCTGCTTTCGGAAGGTCAAAGAAAAGGGGGGAAGGGAGTGTCACACGGCCTTGGGGGGGGGGGAAAAGATTTCTGAAAAAATAAAAGCTGATACTAGCAAGTTGTGAGAGAGTACGGCGAAAGAACGGATTATCACGTTAAAGGGGGGATCTAAAGACAACAACAAAACGAGGAGGAGACCAATAAAGGGGGAAGAAAGCAAAAAGGGAAGAGGATGATCCAGCGCGCACAAACTCATCAAAAAGGGCAGCGGTGAACTAGGACAAAGATACTGTGAACACTAAAATCAGGGAAATTGACACTTAAGATGAAAACTTATCGTAAGAAACAACGCAGGGGAAAAAGTCCGTCGAGAATTCTATTAGGGGATGCTCGGGGAGTGTCATCTCTGACGGAAGTCCCCCTCTTTGTGACAAAGTCCCGAAACTCATAGGCTTGGGAGCACAGAAAACCGTCCATTTTCGTCAATCCCTTATAAAAAATAAACGGTCCCCTTCCAAAGGGTAAAAAAAGACCGACACATATCCTGGCATGGGCACCATCGGAGGGGATTGCCCGGAAGGCGTCACTAGCGAGACTCACCAACAGGGAAGTCGGTCGAAGGAAATTAGAAAAGCAAAAAACGAACGGCTAAGGGAAAGTCTCAGAAGTGGGCGGGGTGTCATCGCCATGAGGGAGCAGGAGTCTCCGCAAAGGACACCGCATTGGGGGGGAGGGAAGCTGAAAGTGTCAAGCCGCCAATCACCGTACGTTCCAAGAAGGCCTCATGGAGGGGAGAGATCGCCAACGAAACAGGAGGATTCAAAGCGTTCATTGGGAAGAGGGGCGGAAAACATCATGCAGAGGGTACCCTGCGCCACGTAAAGGGGGAGGGGACCAGAAGACGCGGAGCCCAAAGGGCGGAGAGTCGGGGGGGGAGGGGGGCAGGTAATCAAAATGGGAAGGAAGAAAACCCAAGACGCTCAATTGGAAGACTAAAAGCAACCCAACTGGTCCCCGAGAATAGAGGGGGATCAAAAAAAACCGGGGGAAACTCTGACTTTCAAAGGGGCCTTCTAGGGCTCTGATTCTTGAAGCTTGAAATGAATTGCATATTGAGGGGAAAATGCCCATCAGGTAAGGCGGAAAAGTCAGAGTAAACGGCTGAAGGAAAGCGACTCGAGGTATGAGATTTACAGAGGAGTACATAGGGGAACATATCGACTTGAAAGCAGAAGCTTTGGTTACTGGGGAAGAGAAGAGAGCTAAGGGCGACATCTGGGCCAAGTCACCTCAGTGACAGCTTCTTCAATCGCTGAACTTAGAATAATTGGGGCCTTCCCTCGATACCTTGAGGGGGAGAATTCAGAAATGACCTTTCTGGGAAACGGGACAACAATTTGGGGGTAGAGAAGAGCGAGTTTGATGGGGAAGGAGAAAAAGACACAAAAGGAGCACTCGGAAATGCTCAGGAAATCCTTCAACTGCAAGGTGAAGACGCAAATCGCTTACGGAAAAAAAAAGAGAAAGCCTATTTAATTCCCTGTACCAAGGGAATGAAAAGAAAAGGGGAGTCAAGTTTGAGGTCGAAGGTCCGTTTCTTCCAATACAGTTTAAGGGGGCCAAGTGTCGGCCAAAGAACCGTCCAGAGTAAAAAGAGTTTACGGGGAGAATCGACACGGACAGGAATAACTTACTCACGTGATGGGTCCGCGCCCCACGCGTGCCTGAAACATTCCTCTGGTCCCCGAAAGAGGGGTAGGGGAGTCTGGGGAGATGGTGTCTTCCAGTAACATCTCGCCAACGGAGGAGGAGGAAAAGGGGGGGAGGGAAATTCGACCCTAGTGGAGAGGACTTAAAAATCCAAAGAAAACGCTGGGGACTAGGGAGAAAGGGTGTCAGAAAAAAAGGGGGGGCGCGGAGCAAAATTACACAAAAAGGGGGCAGGGCCCTGAAGGTTCAAGAGATGAAGGAGAAGAAGATGAAGGTGAAGATTGGACCCAGTCCAGAAGCTTGACTGGGAAGTCCGCCCCCCAGGGACATGGTCGGACTCAAACGTGGAAAGGAAAAAATTCCAATGGGGGAGGAAGCAAAAAGGTACAGGAGAAAAGGGGAGGTTCGCGAGTTTGTTAGTGAAAACACCCTGCAGTGGGCGGGAGAAAGCAAAGTGCGACGTTGTCCAGTTGAGGGGCGTCATCAAAGGAGAGGACTTCTAAAGACCGGGGGGGAAAAAAACAAGCAACCGAGTCATACCTGCGGTAAAACGAAAGATCGAGGACGTATAAATATCGAAGGGTGTAGGAGGTGAAGCGCCCAGGTGAAAGAAAGACCAACGACCCTGAGGGAAAGGAATGCCAGATGCGAGGAAGGGGGGCTTTCGGAAAGGGAACAGAGAAGGGATCAGAATTTGAACAAGGGTTGGTGAAAAGTGAAAAAACACAACCCCAGGTACCTCTTGACCTATAAAGGACAGCTGGGCATGAAGATCGAATCAACGTGCCGCAATACGGTGGGGGAAGGATGGGGGCAGCAAAACATGACATTCTTCAAGAGCCAAGATCCGACGCCTAGAACGTCGGCCAAGGGAACGTCGGTCTTGTTAACATGGCACCCCGAATTGCTCCTAAAGATCGGAGAAAAAGGGACCCAGATGGAAGGGGGTCGAGAAATACTGATCGAACCCGGTTTCTAGGAAGGGGACTCAAGAAAAGGGACGAAACCCCAACTGACAGGCGCCGCGCAATAGGGGGGATTTGCGGATCGGGACGACAATCGTCAAGTACGAATGAAACCCGAGACAGGAGAGTGTGACGATAGCACCTCTCCACGAAAGAGGGGAAAAAAAAAACCAACTCTGCTCGGGGTATGGGGCGAGGCTGAAAGGCCGGCGCCGTGAGTTTGGCAGAAAAAAAAAAAAACAAATGCTGAGGGGAGGAGGGGCGTGTGAAACTTGCAGCAACACCTAAATCTGCTGAAGTTACCCTTGAATGACGTTTGTCCCTCCCCTGTGGAGAAAAGAGAACACACTAGATGCAAACTTGGGTTTCTGAAGGGCGCCCACTCGGAAGGTAAAGGACTTCGACCTATCTGCTCGAACGTATGAAAGCCTCTGTAGGTGGGAGAGATCGCGCGCTAAACTCGCGAGAGCAAAGGCAGGGTGGATCATCAAATAGAGGGGGGGCTTTGTGTGGGAATTAGGGGAAAAGGGGGGACAGGGGGGGGGAATGGTGCTTCATAGGGGGGAAAATGGGACGGGGAAGACGGATGCTAACTCCGGTGTTCAAAGGGAGTTGAGGAACTATTTGAGGAAATATGATTGGAAAAATACAGGACTCAGAAAAAGAATTGACGGAGAATTAGGAGGGGAGGGGGAAGAGAGTACTGAACGTAGTTGTCATGTTGTGAAGGCCTTTCTAAGTGTCACTCAAAGGGGGGCATGGTGAGGGTCAGCAAGAGGGAAGAAAATCACAAAACTGCAAAGAGTCTCTATCTGAGGTTCATGAGGGGGGCCAGATGACGGTTAGCAGAAAAGTGTGGGAGACACAACACAAAAAGGAGGAGGAAAGGGACAAACTTTGGACCGTATAGAAGAGGGGGGAAAATCCAAAAAGACGCCGCTATAAGAAAGGGGCCCGGGGGAAAAACCTTAAGAGGCTTGACACTCACCAGGAACTGAGAAGAACGGACACTTTCAAGAGTCAGAAAGGGGGAGGGGGTAAATACCATCTTACTCCACGCTGGGGGTGAAAGCAGAAGAAGAGGGGATCGCAGAGGCTATTAGGAGATTGGGGTGGTCAGAAGGATTTTAAGGAGGAAAAGAGGACAACTCCGCGACCAAGGCGTGACCATGCAGGGGGCTTCTCAACAGTTTCCAAGAATCCCTTATGAAGCAAGATTCAATTCCCCGGACGAGGAAAAAACAGAAAAAAAAGGCATAAAGCAAGGCCCGGGGGCCGTTCGAGAAGGGGGAAACCGGTATCTCTCTACTCAAAAAGAACGAGAAAAGAGCTAAATTGAGTCACAAGATCGAAAGTATAAGCTTGAGCGGGTACCTAGAAGAAAGAATGCGGGAAAAAGGAAGCGCGATTCACGCACAGTTGGGGGGGAGATGATGCATGCCTAAACGATGAACGAATCCAAGAGTGTGAACTAAAGGCCGCAAGGGCGAAAAGAAGATCGCAAAAGACCCTCGAGAGGGTGGTCAATGCGTGGGGTAAGGGATCGAAGCTTCGTCATCAGGCAAGACGGTGAAAAGGTACTGTAAAAACGAAGCCGAAAGCCAACATGACTTAGAGTCAGAAGGAGTTTTAGGGGGGGGGTGCAACTTGGGGGGGGGGGTCATAGAAAAAAAAAGGGGGACGCTCAAGAGCTCAACACGAGATCTGGTTCACATGACAGGGGAGGGGGTAGCATCAAAGCCCGGGGACAGGGAAACTCTAAGGGAATATGCGACGTTCGGTACAGTGAAGGGAAGAGGGCTCGAATGAATGGCGGAAGGGTGTAAGGAAAGGAAAACCACATCCATTAAGGACACGGTAAGAAAGAGACTTGGGGAGTACAAAGGCGAATCAAAAGGGGTCAGACAGTACAGAGGCTTTGCACCAGAAGCGTTCCAAAAAGGGGGGAGGGAGCCTTTAGGGGGGTACCCCTGTTCAAAAGAGGGAACACCCGCTGGGCCTACCTAAAGGGAAGCCGGGAAGGATCGTCTGTCCCTGGGGAAAGAAACTAAAAAGATATTTATGCCAGGGCAGCTAAGACGGGGGAATTTAAAGGATATCCTGTCTGGACATAAGGTGGACGTGTGTTCATCGCTAGAGGCCTACTAAATCCAGTCAACCTGACACTGCATGTGCTAAAAGAAGATTGCAACGGCAAAAAGGGCGAAAAGCGAACAACCACTCAAAGATGTGGGGTACAAGGAAAAATGCCCCAAGGGCAAGTGGGACAAAAACGTTGGGGGGTCAGAAACGTCCAAACCGGGCGAATCAAAAAAAAAGGGTAGCTATGCAAACTTTCCAGAGTAAAACTGTGTGCCCAAATCGATTGGGACCCCCGAGGTCGCCACTGTACTACTTTTGGAGGAAAAAAGCTGCCAAACTGGGGGACACCCCATTCTACGAGTCAGACGGGAGGGGTCTGAGGGGTCAATCAAAGTTCCATGACGGGAGGAGTCAGTCTCTCCAAAAACAAAGAGGAGGGAGAGATGTGAAGTAGACCCTGGTAATGGGAAAACCAGGTGAACCTCAACGCGGGAAAGGGTAGAAGGAAAGAGGGAAGCCGTAAAAAAAATGAACGAGTAACTACGACAAAAAACCGGTGTCACTCGAGGGGAGGCACACACGGAAGGTGATTTTGCTACGACCATAAGATTCCGCCCCCCAGAAAAGGGTCGCAAGAAACTGCCCTGGGGTTAAGGGACAGTGAGGAAAAAAGGAGGTTCGGAGGAGATAGGGTCAAGGTGCAGGCAGGGAAATCAGGACAAGGTGAGTCATTTGGGGGAGGTAGGCGAAACTAGGGCTGATACAAAGACCTGGGTCTAAAAAAAAATGGATGGTCAGGAAAACTAGGTCAGAACGTCAAGAGGGAGGAGATGGACAAGGAAATCTCCGGGGTGGGATAGGGCATCTAAAGACGCTAACCTGTCCCCTAGTGAAAATGGGAGAACAGGGAGAGTGAAATAGTTTTTCTGGTACACTGAGATAGGGGAAAAATTAAAAAAAACGGTTGCATTGTGGAACCGGGGGGGGGGAAAGAATGCCGATGTAACTTGGGGGGACTATACAGAATGATCCGTTGAAGACCCGCAAGCCCTTGTACCTATCCCAAGAAGAATACGGATGGTGCATTAAGAATCCAGGAGGACAGAGATCAAAAGTGGTCGAGCTAGAACGAAAAAAACAGCCAAGTCTTTTCCCTGTCCAACACTGAGAACTCAACGTACTTCTCATCGAGGGGACACAGAATATCGGTCTGGGAAGAGCGTAATCCTTGGTCTATAGCCAAGATCGTTTAAAAGAACATACATACCAAACATGAGCCGGCACCCAAAACAAAATGAGGGGGGCGCTTCGGGCGTCCAACATAGCAAAAAAGGGCAAAGGCATAAAAGAGGAAAAAGTGGGCGAGAGCACCTCTCCAGTGGGAAAAGGACCCGCTGGGTCTTGTTGGGCGATCAGATGCGGGACTTTAGTTGGCACAAGGGGTTTAGCGCGCGTGAGGGAAGGAAGCGCGCAATCTGCGTATCGTAGGGACAGTCCCTCGATTAAGAAAAACGCTAAAAAGAGATAGAAAAAGGGGGGGGTCCGTTCGGAAAGCAAGGGAATGAGGGACGGACTTAAAGAGGGGGTATCCGGGGGGGAGAGGCTCGCTGACGGCACGAGAATAGAAAAAAAGGGCAACGAGGGAAACGCTTTGGAATCTGCCAAGGAATGCCTGGTTTAGTCTGTGGAAAGGGCAAATGAAAGGGTAGGCTTCATAAGGGAGGGCTATGACGGTGATAAGAAAGGGGGGGATCCCCGCTATGGAAAAGGGGGGTCAGTGAATAGGTAATGGGGACGGATCGAAAAAAGGGGGGATACGCGCAGCCCGAGAAAGGAATTGCTCTACCTGATTATTATTCGGTCCAAAGTCGCTGTATTACGGAAAAACGGAGGGGAAGAACTGGGAGTCGTCTGAGTTCAAAGGCCACTGATCATGGTTTATTGAGAAAGGGAGTGAAATGAGAGTTTAACAAAAATGCCAAAGTCTCTAGCGTATTCTTGGTGCTGACTCGGTCAGAAAGAAAAAGGGGGGACGGAAGGGTTTGTATCTCTAATCCAACACAGTAGGAGGTAAAAGGGGAGAAAGTTTGACGTGATCAAAGTAACTGACGGGGAGACAGGCTCCAGACTCAGAGAGAAGGGGCAGCGGTTTTGAATACCCTCATACGCTTGACACTCAAAAAGCCATGATCGCGGTCGATAAAAATGAGAAAAAGTTCCGTACAAAGAGGAAAAGCCTAAGAACGAAAGGAATTCTTAGGATGCCGCGTATTGTACAGCAGCAGCTTGACGCCAACTTCCCCTAGGGGGATTCAAACCAGAGTGCCAGGGAATTGGGGAGAAAGAAAGGACTAAAATCAACATTTTGAAGGATCAGGGGAGGGAGAAAAGTTCACACCAAAGGGCCCAGAATTAAACCCCAGCGAAAAATATCTCTGCAGGAAACAGACCGTTGCCAAGTATGGGGAGGAGGACGGGAGCTGTCCAGTCGATCGAGCTCCCCAAATACAAGGATCCGGAAAAACGAAATTCGAAGGCAACCTCGCTGAAAGGCGAAAATTTGGAGGAGAAGTGGGGATTTGCGTGTCCTCGTCTCAGGAGGAGGGAGCCTCAATAAACTGAAGGAAATTCCAAAGCGTCGGGGGGGGTTGGCGTGTAATGGGACTTGCCCACAAAACGACGCCGAGAACCGTTGCCAACAAAGGGGAGAGGAGGAGAGGGGGAATAGCCAACAATAACGATCGTGGTCTTCATGCGAGATTGTGCTCTCAAAAAAAAGCTCATCATCGATTGGAGGCGACGTACTGGACACTGGGTCCGATCGAAAAAGCCTTAAGGGAGCTCTGGAGTGGGGGGTTGAGTTGGAATGTTAAAGGACTGGGCACAGAGAGAAATCAAGAGGACGCTGGGTAGACGACTAACAAAGAAAATGGGGTCAAAAACCGAGGGAATACGGCTGAAGAAGAAAGAATGTGAAAGGGAAAAGAAGGGGGGGCACTACTTCTAGGATGGACGGAGATGGCGCTTATCTTGAAAAGGGGGGAAGTGTCTTAGTGTCGAAGGAACAACTTAACGGGGGACCCAGGGGGGGGGGACCAGGAAGAAAGCTGAAGAATGGTTAGGACATCATCGGAGGGAAGCACCACAGAGAGAATGCAGGAGCCTGTGTAGAGTTTACCTTTCCAAGGGAGGAGCCCCGGGAGAAGATCATGGGCAAAGCTCGTTCGTGCAACAGTTCTGCACGCCGAAAAAAAAAGAGTTTATATGGCATCGATCTGAGGGTTAAGACGAAAAGATCTCGGGTGGCCACTGGGAAACCAGGTCTTTTCGAATAAGAGAAAGCAGGTTAAGCCGGGGAGATCACAACGACGTCGCACAATGTGTCCAAAAGTCTTCAAAGTCAGGGGGGAGGACCAAAATTCGCTGAAGAAGAAACAAGCGGAGTAATGTCAAGGGGGAAGCTTACCCCAAGGCAGTTCCCAAAAGAGGGGGTAACAAGAAACGGACCCGGTAGGAAAAAAACTCCGTCCAGGGAAAATGGTCGCAAGCGAGCAAAACAGAGGGAAATCTGTGTGCGATCGAGGCAGAGGGTAAACGTATCACCGCGCATGGAGTCGAACCACGCGGGGCTGCAAACCCCCTTTAGAAAAAGGCGGGTGAGGGTCTGCTGTGCAAGGCAAACTTCCAGGGAGGGTAAAAAATCTCTCTCAACAAACCGGAAGAGATGTAATTCTACCAGGGAGGACCAGGTTAAAAAGGAAAAGAAAAGGGAGGGGACCAGGAAAGGGGGGGCGAACAAAAAGTGGGGCGAGAGGCCCATAACGAGGAGTGGCTACTGGTAGTGTGCACTCGAGGGGAGGGGAAAAAGGGGGGGAAAGATTGCATCAGAATCACTTGCT
>Ga0179591_1401584_pt1 | contig 28748 bp, 36 predicted proteins | sample CZOMad2_1_08_16f_FD_182891 | JGI IMG/M metagenome (GOLD analysis project Ga0179591, IMG submission 182891) | Vadose zone soil fungal communities from Angelo Coast Range Reserve, California, USA - CZOMad2_1_08_16fungal (PacBio error correction) | ecosystem: Environmental > Terrestrial > Soil >...
TCTCTGGATAAAAAGGTTGTGGCTGAAGTATGGCAACGTGGGGGAACAGCAAGGGGCGAAAAAATTTTGTGAATAATTGAGGAGGGGAGAGACCAATCGGGAAAAAGAACCTCCGACAAGAACTCCCTAAACGACAACGCAAGGGTGGGAAGGGAGTTATCTACTGGGGGGTTAGAGATAACATCCAAGGGTGAAGCCCTACGATTTAGTCTGAAGGGGAAAGGGGAGACGCTTCGATCCAGAGGGCACGGGGGAAAACATCGCGGCCAATGACCACCTTGAGGAAAGAATTTTTCTTTTATTGAGCAAAGATGTGTGCTTCAGGAGGGGGGGAGTCCCGGCTGAAGAAAACTTAATTGACCTAGAAGAAAAGTCGACGCTTTCTCGCCAGAAAACGAAAAAATAGGAAAGGAAGAAAGGAGGGAAAAGTGTGACTACAGAAAGAGGAGAGGGAGTGTTCCTTTCCCAAGAAAAAGAAGCCACCTCAAGAGAATCCCCGGACAGGGGGAAGCAAATAGGACTTGATTCAATCACAAAGAGCCCAAAGAAACGTGCGGGAAAAAAAAAAAAAATCGTCCTTGCCTAAAGGAAAGAAGGGACGGTCCCTCAACTAGAAAATGTCCATCAAAAAAAGCCGCGCTGGCAAAAGAGGAGGGAAGACCAATTTCGAAGGACAAGAGTATATCATCAGAAAAGTCCGCGCGGAAGGGGCACTCCAGTAATCCATCAAAAAAAGGGATCCCGAAAATTCGGAGAAGAAGTCAACCTTAAAAGACAAGCTAGAAGCCACACCAAAATGAAGAAGACGTTCGTGGAAGTCCGGCTCGCCTCAGAAAAAGCAGTTTCACCAGTAGTAAAAAACGATGTACTGAGCCCAGCCAGAAGGAGGCTGAAAAAAAGTTGGAAAAGCGGTGGATGTAAGCCGCGTGACACCGCCGACCAGGCGGCATTCAGGTCGAACTTCGGGAAAAGAAAAAAAGTGGCCACGAGGGGAGTCTACAACTAGGGGGAACGCAAACCAATATCTCGCAGGAAAAAAGTACCCGCGGGAGGAAAAGAAAGAGTATCAACGGTAAGGAGAAACGGGAACAGTCTAATCAACAATCCCCTGGGCAAAAAAAAAGAAAAGGTGAAACGAGAAAGGATGTTCACATTCAAAGGAAGGAGGTGATACTCGCGTAGGAGAGACTTCCGAGGGTAGGACAGGTCTAGATCTTGGTTGCGGAAGGGGGCCTCCAGCGCGTTTATGAGAAGAAGATGGGGGGTGGGATCCATAAGGGAAGAAAAAAAAAAAAAAAATGCCTCCTGGTCCGGAAAAAAAAAAAAGGGGGATTCAAATCTAATCAGGGAGACCAACTTCTAAAAAATAGGTCGGCAGAGTAAAGGGAGACCCAGGGGGGTGGGGGGGTTAACCTGGGAGAGGTAGGCGATCCTACGGCACGAAAAACAGAATGCGGCTTACTGCAGGGTTACGCACAAACAAATGGGGAGGGCAGGTTTCCGAAAAAGGGAGGTGATTGCTTCCTGGCGGAAAAGAAGAAATCCTTGCAAGAGAAAACTTTGGAAAAAAAGGTGGTCCGCAAGCGGCGGGTTTTTGGGGAGAAAGTTGGGAGTTGGGGGAAAGGGAGCTCCGAGGCCAGTCACCTTTTGAGATATGCAAAGGAAAAAAAGAACGCACTTTTGCGGTGGGAAAGGGGGGGATTGGGGTGATTTGACTGGAAAAGGGAAGGGCAATTCGGGGGGGGGGGGGGAGGGGGGAGGAAAAAGGAAAATTTCTCGCCAGAGGATGTCCGTTGGGCCCCAGGTTTGTTAGTGGGCAAGGGAAAAAAAGCCGGGGTGGAAAGGCAATGGGGAGGTGGAGGGATAGGCACCTTGGAAAAAAAATTGATTCAGACCGAAGTCCAAAGAAAGCACCAAGCGTGAAATCCCCTTCTTCTATGGGGAAGTTTAGGGTACAGGAATGTCGCTCTTGGAAAACCCACACATCGAACTGGTAGAAAGGTCAAACGAAGCTCAATCGTCGGGCTAAAGATGAGGAAGATATAGGACGAAAAATAACGCCCCGACCCAAAACCAGTTTTGAAGGGACACTTCAGAGGTAGAAAATGGGAGACTCAAAAGAGGATGTCACAAAATGGAGGTACACCCCTGTTCGTAGGGGGGGACGATAAACAGGAAAAACAAGGAGAAAATGCGAAGAGAGGACCAAAATCATGAGCACTGACGAAAATCCACTTTCACGGGGGAAAAAAAAAAAAATCGATGGAAATAAATTCGAGATAGGGGGGAGGAAAAAGACAATCTCCATTAAAAAAAGGAAAGAAAGCCTCCCCCGGGGTCACAAGAGAAAGTTCCGGCTTCAGCAAGGTGTGTTTCGTCCAAGAACGGTTTGGCCGGGGGAAAAGGGGGGGTATGTCAAAAAACAAAAAGGGGAGCAACGGTTTGCAAGCGCCCGATTCCTTCTACCCTTCACTCTAGGAGAATCCGTTCCAGCCACGTCTACCGAGGCAATCTGATAGGAAGGGGGGGATCTCTCAACAACAAAATAAGATAGAAAAGGAAGGGGAGGTGGAACTAACCGGAAGGGAAGTATGAACTTTGGAACTCTAGAGGGAAGGTAATGCATCGAAGGAAGGATGGGCAGTTGTCGCCAAAAGGAAGACGGTTTGGAAGCGGGGACCTCACAACTCGCCGTATTTCTCGGGCTTGAGACAAGACTGCTGGCTTAAGAGGAGTGGTTCCCAGAATTATTGCCTGGGGGGAAAGGGGGATCAAAGTGAAAAGAAAAGGATTAGAGCAGAAAGAGGGGGGGGCGAAATGGGGGTTTTCAATCCGCAATCGGGGGAAAGGGGGGTTGAAAGTTGCTTTGGGGACGCCCTTGAGAGCTAGGGCTCATCATTATCGCAGAGGGCAAATTCAAGGGGGGTGAGTTGGGGTAAAAATAGGAAAAACTTTGCAAGGCTTTACCTCCGATTGGGAGTAACTAGGTAGTCCTCCATAAAAAGAAACGACCTTCTGAAAGGGCAAAAAAGGAGCAGGAACCAACGAAGGGAAGGGTGTGGGAAAAAAGGGGGAGTTTATCGCGGATTCCTAGAGAACTCAGAGCTGGTTATTGATCCCAGAGACGTGTGAGTTTTATGGGGGGTTGGGGAGGGGGAGCCGAGTCAGAAAGAAAGGGGGGGGGGAAATGAACAACTTTCGTTTTTGCTTCCAAAGAAGGGGACTAGCCCATCGATGCTTTCCGTTTACAGTCATCCATTAAGCGGGTCAAAAGGAAAAGGGGACCAAGAAAAAAAGCGAGGAGAAAACTGTTAACAATCCCGTCACGTGGGAAAGGGGTGCCAGAAAGCCAAGCCGCGGGGCCAGAAAAACCTCAACTCAAGAAGTGAAACAAGTGGGAAATGCTTCAAATAGGATTTGTAAAAAAACGTGCGGGGGCGTCCGTGGGGGCTGACGTCCTCTAAGGAGCTTGCCACAATGTCCATCAAAAACGAAGGGAGCTGGAAAACAGACCACTTTCCTGGTGGGGGAAAACGGGCGTCGATCATCATTCAGGGACGTCCGGCGGGCTTCAGAAAGGAAGAGAAAAAGAATGGGAAAGGAGGGAATTCAGATTTCCAGACAAGACGACTGTGCTTACCCCAAAAAGAACGAATTGTAAGCTTGGCGGGAGGGACAAAAAGGGAGGGAGGAAGACAGGAGACTGTTCAAAAATCATGTACTGAAGGGGAACCTTACGATTCTCTCGTTAGAGGTCGAAGTTATGAGAGAGGAAGAAAAACTCCGACAGGGAAAGAGGATGTCTCAGTTATCGCATATAGAAAAAAAGAAGGCGAACGCAACCAATATCCACGGCAGGTTCAAAATGGCCCATATCCGCCGCTAGGGATAAAAAAGGGAAGGATATAATGCCCTTCATTAAAAAAACATAAAAAGATCGAGAAAAAAAACAACACGGGATATATGCCCGTGGAAGGGAGGGGAAAACTGTTCCTTCCCTGGGGAGACGAAGGACCGTTTTAGACTCAGATACTTCAAGAGGTAATTTTGAATCTTGGAGTAGAAGAACTTTCAAAAAAAGAGGGAGGGGGATTAAGGGAAGGGGGGAAAAAGGGGGGGGGATCAGGAACGTTGAATTGCCGCCTGGTCGGCCGGGGTATGAAAAAAAAATTTCGAGAAGCTATCCTCGAAGTGTCAGGGGATAGGAAGAAGGCGTGAGACTACCCGGAAAGCGAAAGCCGACGGCACGTCCGCACGAGAGGATTGAAGGATTGGTTGAGGGTCTCTTGCAATGTTTCCGGTCAGACGAAAGCCCGGGGGAGGTGAGTGGGAAGGCAATCACCGCGAAACTCCAGGGGGGAAATAGAGATAACGAGGGGGGGAGGACCCACAGGAAAAAGTTGGGGGCTGCTTCTGGTTTAGACAGCGCGGAGTGTGCAGGGAAAGGATTCTGAGGTGGGCCCTTGGGCCTCGGACGGTTCACGAAAGGGCCCCCAGCCAAGGGGGGGAAAGGATGTGCTCCAGAAGATTTGAAGGGACGTCACTGCGTCAAAGGTTCATTACGAAGAAAGACTCCTATTTCTTTCTTGGGCAACACTTGTTCTTTCAACTTGGAAGGTGCCGGGGGTTGCCGGGGAGCGCCATCTTTTCGACCGCATTCTTGTCTAGCCCTTTCATAAAATGGAAAGGGGAATTCACCCGAAAAGTCAAAGAAAAAAGCCACTCTCTGGGAAGAAGTCCCCTAGAGGAGGGGTTACGCAAAAGAAAAACTTGGTAAGTACTTAGGCTGAACCAAAGAGGCCCACACATCGAAGAGGGCTCATCTTCGGGCTAAGAAATCGAGGTTCGCATCCTCCCGCGAGAAGGAAACAAGATCTAAAAAAAGGAGGGTCTTTTCACAGGAGGTTAGGAACAGAATAGGGAGGGTCAGATCATGGGAGACAAAAGGGAAGGGATGTTACACCCCTGGAGGGGGAGGTCATTTCAAGTTTGACGATCAAAAAATCGAGAATAAAGAGAAGCTGACCCCAGCCCATCAAGGTCATCATCGAGCTCAAGGTCCGGGATCAGGGGTTCCAGAAAGGGTTGAAACGGTAAGGAGAGCAGGAGTGTCAGCAAAGATTCAGAGGGGGGGGGGGGGGAAAAAAGTCATCAGCAAAAGCACCTGCATCATGGCCATTGAAAAAAACCTTCTTACGCCAAGAGAAAGGGGGGGAATCACTCAGATCGCATGGGAAGGGGTCAGAGTTGAAAAAAAAAAGAAAAAAAAAAAATTCCAACCAGAAGTCGGGATTCACGCTCATAGAGAATAGTGAATACGGAGGGGTCGCTTTCAAGCGGATAGGGGATAGCTCTAAAAAAAAAACACGGGGGGAAGAAAAAAAAAGAAAGAGAGCCCCCGAAAGAACAACGGCCTTTCTGACGTGGCAGTATGACAAGGGGTCAAAGGGGGGAAATCTGACAAAAATTAATCGGTCAGGTCGCCAACGTCGGGGGGGGTGTAAAAGCGACTTGACCCGGCCAACATGCTCGAGTTCTCGTGCTAAGGTGCTGAAAGAAGGGTTTTCCCAAGCTTGAAAATTGGTCCATGATCCGGGGGGGAGGACATGTGGCTGGAGGAGTGTCACTCTTTGGTCGAAATACGAGAGCGAATTGAACGTTTTGGAAAAGGTGAAAGGGGGATCAGTCCACAGCCATTTCTAGCGAAAGTGATGGTGCAAGCAAAGTATAGAGTTGATGAGAGGGGAATGTTTGAATCGTCAACTGCAAGTGCATAAAAAAAAAAAAGGGGGGAAAAGGGAGATTTTTAGGAAAGAGAAAAGAACCTCTACCGCGGAATGAAAGAATGAACGACAACGCCCCGGAGGGGGTAAGGGCAGGGTACAGAGAGAAGAAGGATGCTAACCTCCGCTCTCCGTTATGATAACCATGGAAAAAGCTTGAAGGAGGGGGGAGCATTCTATGTGGGGAAAGTCGGGGTGTTCACATCACCTCGAGGCAAAAAAGGTATAAACGACGAATTGAAAAGAAGGGATCTTACTTTGCTTCTTTGTCGGCACCGGATATAACCGTGCGGGTCCTAGCAGAAAGGGGGGGACGCTTGCGCTAAAAAAAAGGGGAATTCCACGGCACCCAGGGAAGAAAGAGAAGGGGGGAAATAACAAAAGGGCATCGGCGAGCACGCTGGGTATTGCCGGAGAAAAGTGAAAAAAGCCCATTGGGGGAAAAAATAGTCTTGCTTCACATCACCCGAGCCCACCGAAACGGAGAATGAAGGGGGGGGGGGGCCTCAGAAAAAGGACGTTCCCCTAACTAAGATTAAGTCCAACAGAAAGAAAAGGAAAAAAATTGAAAAAAAAGACCCATTTCCTGTGAAGGAAAGCGGAGAGCATCATGGGGAAGGCCTTAGGAAAAAAAAGGTTCACTCCAGGAAGCCATCACTCAAAAGTGAAAAGCCCTTGAGGGAGGGGAATTAAAGAAAATCTCGCACTGTGAGAACCCACCACCCTCGGGGGATTGTTCCAGGGGGGGCCTTCCGTGCCGTCGCCGCCTCAAAAAAAATCGAGTGGACATTTAGGGGAAAGGATTCAGGACGGGAACAAGACGATCTCGCTTTATAATTTGGAGGGGGGAGTGATCGCAAGATGCGTCATCAACGTAGATTAAAAGAGAAAACCCAGGAAGAAAATCACAGAGGAGGGGACTTCTAAACGCACCAAGATAAAAAAGGCGTTTCAAATTACTCCAAAAAGACCGCCGAAGTAGAAACGGAGAAAAAGGCATTGCACGCAGCCATAACCATCCCCGTCATCTCAACAACAACAACAGACCGTGTTGGGGGGGGGGGTCCCATTCCCTGAATTGATCTCAGGAAATAAAGCGATGCGGATCTTGGAGGAGGGAGAGAGGGGGGGTTGTAAAGTGGTTGCGTTCGCCTGACCAAGGGAGGGATATGGGAAAGGGGGTGAGGAAAGGAAGGGTCGACGTGAATTCCTGCAGGGGAAGGGGGTTCTTCAAGAAAAAAGGTCGCTAAAACAAAACTAGGGAGGGTTTTCATCTCATTACCGGGGGAGGGGGGAGACTCCCTGTGTGGCGCTGGTGTTCTGGGTGCTCCGAAGATGCGCAGGTTGTTTTGGGGGGGAGGAGATCTTTTGGGGGAAAGGGAAAGTTGTTACAGGCACGGCCGACATTGGAGGTGACTTTGGGCCTGGCCGTGAGGAGGATAATTAGAAGGGGACGCTTTGCCAGGACCCAGGGGGACGCCAGCGGCGGGGGGGGGGGGGGGAAACTCGCGTGAAGGGATTTTTGTGATGGAAGGACGCGGAAAAAGGGGAAAAAGGGCGATTCCAATTGACTACGCCCCCCATGCGGTGTGCTCGGAAATTGGGGGGGGGAAGGGGGGGGGAGATTAAAAAGGTCAGGGGGGAAAGAACCTTTATTTTAGTGGTGGCGGTTTTAATGCGGGGAAAAAAAAAAAAACGTTGGGAGGGGAAAGCCCCCTTTTGGGGGGAACTTGACGGTATTGTCCGGTGGGAAGGGGAAGGGGGGGGGCATGAACAGGAAAAAAAGTTTTCGACCAGCCATTCTTACGACACCGGGTGACGCGCCCCCGGGGACCGACCCAAGAAGAAAAAGCGATTGGCTAATTCCCCTTCTTCTAGGGAACGACAATTCGTCGTTATGGGGGGAGGGCGATTGCTGGGGCCAACCCAAAGCTGGAGAGCAGAAAGACGGGAAAGTCACCCTAAAGCTCAATGGGAATAACCCGGAGAAAGGGGGGGAGAGCCTCCCACAAAGTACTAAGAGATCAAACTCCCACGAGAAAGGGGCTTGGGGGAAGGTCAGGAGGAGGGGAAAGATTTTAGCCCAAACGGGAACAAAATCGGAGTTCAAAGAAGGAGAGGGGGGGGAATTTCAAGGTAAAACTTCAGCCACAATCGAGAATCAGAGAAGACGGATTCTGAAAAGCCCCTCAATTAGGAAAAAAAAAAATCCTGAAATTTTCACTTGCCATCGGGGGTGAAAACGGTAAATTAGGAGGGGGAAGCAAAGAGGGGGGAAATCATAAGCACCTGGAATCAAAAAAACAGTCAATAACATCTTGGGGGAAAAAGGGAAAGCCATCAGTCTTTTTACAAAAGCACGAGAATCTGCATGTTTGGGGGGAAGGGGGGCCATAGGTGAAAAGGCAAACTTCAACGGGGGGAAACTGGGTCGGACTGCCAAGTCCTTCAGGTCAAAAAGTGCATCCCTCCCGAGCGAAAGATGAAAATCAAACAGGAGGGGAAAGCTACAGGCCGTTGTCGCCTCAAGGGGGGGATAGGAGGAAGCAAAACACTTAGGGAAAGGGAGATATCAAACCTATCCAAAGCTGAAACAACGGCCTTGAGGGGGAAAGGGGAAATGGAAAGAGAGAGCGTGACGGGAATGCATCTGCATAAGGAAGGGTCTCCAAAGGGGAGAGAGTTTTTGCTGCTTTGAAAAAAAAAAAAAACAAAAAAAAAAAAAAAAAAAGAAAAAAAAAAAAAGAAAAAAAAAACAAAAACACCAAAAAAAAAAAAAAAAAAAGAAAAGGGTAAAAGGACCAACAAAACAAACCCAAGAGCAAACGGTGTCACCTGTTCCTCAGACAAAAAGGGGGAAGCTTGTACATAAACGGAGGGCCTTCATTGTTTCCCAACTGGTAAAATGAAAGGGGGGAAGGGAGCCTTGTTATGCCAGGGAGGGAGCACCATGATCAGGAAAGAGTGCTAAAATCCTAAGAGAAAATGGGGAGAAATCCTAGGTAACGGTTTTCGTCATTAAAAGGGCAAATTGAGGAGTGAATGGGCACCAAAGAGAGATCTTGGATTCCTAAACGGGAAAGGGAAGTCTTCAACGGGAATGGAAATCCCGAAACAAGTGTACTCCTATTTGGAGGGGTCTCCAAAAGGAAACTCCTACCTCGGAAGGCAAAGGAAAAGAAAAAACGCCCTGAAAGGGGGAGAGTTTTAAAGGGGGTATGCTAACTCAGTCCCCGGGGGAAAAGGAAGGAAGCTTCAGGTATGTAAAAAAAGAAGTTTGCTCGAACTCCCGAACGGGTTGGGAAGGCAAAAAGTTAAAAAGTCCCTAACGAGAAAATTTTGAGGTCCAATGAACCTGGGGAGCCCTCCTTTGTGAGGGGGGAGGCCGCAGTTGGAACCCTTCTTAAGAATAAAGCCGGGGGCAAAGAAAAAGGGAGAAATATCAATATGAAGGAAAGAGGGGGCCTTTTAAGAACTGAAAAAAAACTGCCGAAAAAAGTTAAGTTGCATAAGAAGTCCAAAGGGAAGCCCTCGAGGAGCAAAGAATTGATTTCCTCATCAACACCCTTCAAGACCGGACTTGGAGAAACCATTGACCTTGGAAGCTCAAAAAGTGAATTTCCGAACAAAAAAGGAGGGAAACTTCCTTTGCTCTAATGCTTAAAGTTAACTTTCCGAAAGGAAGAGGTAAAGACCTCCCCACTCCCCTTCAAAAAAGGGGCCCAAAGCAGAAACTCCCACCTTTCCGGGGTGTAAGAAAAGATAAAGATCCCGCCCGGGGAAACCGGGCGGCTTCGCGGGAAGGCACGCCAAAACATCACAAAAAGGTACTTGTTTGTGGGCTTCGAGGAAAACCACTCCTACAAATATCTCTGGAAAAAAAAACCACCCCTCCTAGGAAAAAACAACTTCCCTCCCGCATTGGGACGTCTCGTTCTGGGGGGGGGGATGAAGTGTCTTCTCTCCGAAAAAAAGCGAAAGTCTCCTGTTTCAAACAGGTACCACAAGAAATGTACTGAGCCTGACCAAAGGGGGTAGAAGTGGGAGAGAAAGATGATGCTCCTCATCAAAAGAGACCACAAAGGCGGCCATTCAACGGTCGACTGAAAAAAAAAAAAAACCCATTTGTCCGCGTGATTAAATCACAAGGACTAGCTAAAGGGAAAAAACTTTCGTTAAACGATGCCGAAAAAAAAAAGTATCAACGGAGAGGGGAAGGAACATTCCGCATAACAATCCCTACCTCCATAAAAAAACGGTAAAAAAGTTGCTTTGGGAAGGGAAACATGCCCCTTTATTTTCTCTCAGGAACCGTGGAGAAGGGAATAGGAAAGGGGGGATACGTCAAAGGGGGGGGGGAAAAAACGAAGATCTTGTGGCGTTCACGCAGCCATCAAGTTGATGATATTAAAAACGTCGGGGGAAGGGAAAAAATTCTCCGTTGAAGCATGTCGGGCCGGAGGGAAAGAGCGCATCAAAGGGGAACTCGCCACTTCTAACGCGAGTCGAGGGTCAGAGCAGTACATATTAAAAGGAAAGGGTGTGTTTGAGCGACCAAAGGACGAATGAGTTCTTACAGGGAAGGTTTTGGGGTACTACAATCGCTTTGGAGGGGGGAAAAGGTTTTCAGGGGGAATAAAGGCCCTGGCGGGCGGGGAGGTTATTTCTTAAGGGAAAAGAAAACGGGACGTAAGGAAATCCTTGCATGGCACAGGGGGGGCAGGGGCTTCCCGAGAAGGGAAAGCCGAAGGGGAGTTTTATGACAGAAAAGAGCTTTAGGGAATTTCATCGGCCGGGTCGAGGCAATACGAACTCCAAGAAAAGGGTAAAAAAGGAAGGTAACTTGGGGAAAACGGGATCTTTGATATTAACAATTTGGGCTGCAATTCCGGGAGTTGAGGGGGAAGAAGGACAAGGCAATAGAACTCCGATGGGGAATAGTGAAACAGAAAAAAAGGGGGGGGAAAAGGTTATTTCCGTGGAAAAGGGGGGACGGCCTTTGGTCTCTCAAAAAAACAAGCCATTCTGCTATTCCAAGGAGGAAAGGAGGGGATTTCAGAAGAATTCAAGAAAGCAAAAAGAAAAGCGGTTCAAATGTGAATTACTATTGGGAAGGGAGTTATGGGTTGGGGGTCATTTGCCTCGGGGAGGCCAGCCCCTCTGGATTGAGCGAACCAAAAAGAGGGGGGAGGAAAAACATAAAAAAAATCGTCGTGGCCTCATACCCGGGATCGGAGGGTAAAACAGGAGGAGGGATACCCCAAACTTCAGGGAGTTGGTGCAGAGTTAAGTCCAGGAAGGGAGAGGGAGAGTTGGTATACTCAACGAGTTTATTCGAAAGAGTGGAAAAGTTTCGGAGGAAAGGGCCAATTTTACGATCAAAACGGAAAAAAAAATCGAGAATCAATAGATATACTGAGAAACATAAGAAAAGGTCCTGTGACTGACCGCACATAAATTAAAAGAATCGGAAAACGTTTAAATGCAAAAAGGGTTTCTCAATATTTTCAGGATCATTGTGAAGAAACCTGGAGAAACCGGCATCATGGACAATTTGCAAAGCTGGAACAAAGGACGAAGGAAAGGGTCTTCCAAAAGGGTTTTTCCGGTTCCAGGTGTTAGGGCACTCAAAAAAGAGAACGGGAAATGCCACCGAAGAGAAGGAGGTCGATGGAGAATCTCTCGAATAAAATCAAATTTAAAGTGACCCTTGCCCGTCGAAATTGACGTTGTCGTACGGGTTGCCTAATCAGATATCAAAAAACACCACAACTGGAGAAGGAAAATATATATATAGCGAAGGAGGGAAATCGAAAAATTCTACTTTTGCATTATACTTAAAGGGAGGAAGGGGAAAAGGTGATGCAGAGGAGGACTTTGGGGAAGGGGACCGACCTTGAGGTTTTTCCCGACACTCGGGGTTACAAGTAAAACAACGCTCAAAGGGGGAAGGGCTAAAAGGGAGGCTTAATCCTTAATGGGGGGGACTTGTTAAAATTGGGGGAAAAGATGCGTGGAGGGGCTTATGAGTCCCAACATGAAAGCCTACGAGAAAAGTACCTGATAGGGAAAGGCAACCGTCAATCCCACAGGGGAAGTTTAGGTCAGGACCGGGAGAAGACGTGAGGGTGAGGTGCATAAGTCATCTAGAGGCTCTCTTTGGAGGAAGGTGTCACAACGTTTCCATTGACAAAGAAGCTATTTTGGGTGTAACGTGAGGATAAAAGCTAACCGAGAAAAGCCTTACTCCTTAAAAGACACGAAACCCTGAGCTTTTGGTCAGAAATGAGGGAACTTATAAGGGGAAAAACTAATCTCCGGGTTTATGAGACAGAGAGAGACTTCAAAAATTAATGAGGGGGGGGGCCCTTAAGAAGAGGGTCTTTGAAACAGCCCTCGGCACATTACCAAGAAAAAAGAAGAAAAAAAAGGTTGGAGATATCCCATCAGAGGGGGGCGTTCTGAGTCTGGAAGCCAAGGGAGAGAACGGTTTCTAGTCATGAAAAGGGGGGAAGAGGGCGAACTCTTCCAAAAACCAAACCCCACACGCACCCCCCAAAACCAAACCACACCCAACAAACACCCCAACCACGTTCCTAAAGAAAAAACGGAACCTGGAGGGAAAAGAACAGAGAGAGAGCGTTCCTTGTCAGTAAGAAACGACCAGAAAACTCCCGGAATGAAAATGGAAAGGTGGGCAGAGGAATAACATCACAAGTTCCGAGCCCAAACGCAACGAATTTAGGTAGGGGGGGAACTACCTAAGGGAACTAATATCTTAACAAATGGAGAAAAATAGGAAGACTCGCGAGAGCGTCAGACCCAATTTCTGTTTCAACTAAAAAAAAAAGAGATTTACGGAAAAAAAGGGCTAACTGGTTGAAGGACAAAATAAGCCATCACCTAAGGGAAGGGAGGACCCAAAAAAACCCTCGTCGATTACTGCAAAATTTGAAAAGGAAAAAGCAAAGCCACCACATCGGAAAATTTTTGGACCGCCTCCTTCGTGAAGGGGGGTGCCGTCGGGAGAACACACAGGTCGTCCTTTCAACAGGAGTCCCAGGACTGAAAGGAAGGAGACGTTAGTAAGTGGGAAAGATCGTCCTCATCACACAGGAAGGACAATTCAACTCGAACTGAGGGACCTCACCCTGGGAAAGATCATCAACTCTGCTGGGGACTGCCGTCGGAACAACAAAATAAGGAAAACTGATTGTAAAAAAAATATCTCCCAGAAATAAAAAGAAGAAGACTGAGAGCAATTCCATGGCATTTAACATGACGCCAATCCCCGGTCATCTTAAGAAAAAGAAAAAAAAAACGGAGCCTGTTATTGTTATCGGAAGGGAAATCCTTCGGTCTCTAGGAACGTTGATGAGGGGATACTTCCGCGGGGAGGGCGAGATCTTTGTTGCTTTCAGGACGGAAGGAAGAAGTTGATGATATTTGCAAGGGGGAAACTGGGGGGGAAAGGCCATTGAGATCTACGTTGATGTGCCCTTGCGGAAGGGGGTGAAAAAAAGAAACGAGGGAGAACAACTTCTAACAATCGTAAGGGGTCAGAAGTGAGGAGGGGAGACTCAACCTGTTGGGAAAGCGCTCACCTGTAAAAGGGAGAGAGCAGCAACTCAACCAGGGAACTAAGGCTTCTGAAAATAGGAAGAGGGTGGGGGAAGAGGGGGGCTGTGGGGAAGGAACGAAAAGCCAGGTGACATTGGGGAAGGTTGCTGAGGGAATCCTTACTTACATCCCGTGGGAAGGGGAAATTCTCGACGAAACACACAGGGCCCTCTTTGCTTGGTGCCACACCACACCAAAGTGTGGGGGGGAGCTCCTTATTGGGGTCCCTTTTGCAGGGGGGGGAAGAAGACACGAACACGTTGCGGTGGGATGTGGGGGAACTTTCAAGTGAGGAGGCCGTTCTTTATTGGGGAGGGAGGACAGGCAAGGCAAAAAAGAATACGGCAACCACTTTTGTTATTTCAACAGGGGGCGGGAAGGGGACGGGAAAAGTTGAAGAAAAAGAAAAAACAGCTTTCGACCAGAAGAGGGGGAACGAGGCACGGGTCATAAAACTTTATTGAAGTCAAAGAAAGCACCAAGCGATATGATTAAAGTTCTGTAGGGGAGGGAAAGAAGTCGTTATTTACCGTTTGTCATGGAAGGGGAGGGGAAAAACCGAAAGGGGGAGCCCACCACATCGACAATAGGGAGGGAATAACGAAAAAAAGAGCTTCTTCAAAGGAAAGGGTTCTCATCCTCCCCCCTCGATAAAATTACTAAAAGGACAGAAAAAAAAAGGGGAAAAGGCTTTTTGGTGGGATGTCTAGGGGGTAAGATCAGAAAGTGAGAGAGGGAAAGAATCAAAACTATTCTTCAAAAAAATTAGTAATCCCCTGTTGCTTAGGAGGAAACATACAATAATAAAAGAAAACTTTCATCCACAAGAGGGGGGGGAAAATCTAGAATAGGAAACAAAAGAAAACCGCTACAGAGATTACTCACAATCCGTTAGGACCAGCGGATTGGCGGGGAAAAAAGAGGGCATCGGGGCATGCTCCTTGTTGGAAATCATACCCCAAGAAGGTACAATGTCAAAAATCTGGGGGGGGGGAAAAAAAAAAAAGTAAGGCGGAAAGCATTACTTGTTCGCTACGGAAATCAGGGGGAAGGTCCAGAAGGGGGTCAAACATCCTCAAAAAGGATATCCACGGGGAGAAGATGGCCGTAGGTGGGGTTCTATGCACCCCAAGGGACGGAGAAAAGTTCATAAGAAAACTTCCTAAAGGTAGCTTTCAAAAAGGGGGGGGAGATCTACAAGAAAAAAACAACGTATATTATTAACGGAAGATAGCCCTCAGAAAGCTTGAAAATCTACAGGGGCCTTATCACGGGGATTGTAGAGCGGGGTCACAAAGGAGGAAGGGAATCTTTTTCAGGTCCGGCCAACGTGAACCTGGTTTGAGCCGGGTTGAACAGGGGAAAAAAGCCCCAACCAGAAAAAAAAGGTTACGAACAATAACTGCTGGCTTAAAAGGGGGGGACGCAATAGGGTCCATTATGCCGGTGAGCCTTTAGCCAGTTGTGAAAAAAATTCTCCTGCATACTCTTATCAGAATTGAGTTTCAAAAGGGAAGAAAGGAAAAATTGAGGCGTCATTCACAGCCTTGAAAAAGCGAGAAGAAGACATCATTATAAGGGAATCGGACTTTTTGCGGAATTTGATCAAAAGGGGGGGGAAGGGGCAATCCCTAAGAAAACCTCCCTATTTTGTGCCTCGGGGTGATGGGAAACGATTCGAACCTCCAAAACCCCCCCCCCACCAACCACCCAACCCCCCCCCCCCCCCACCCACCCCAACAACCAAAAAACCCCCAAACCCCCCCCCCCCCCACCCCCCCACCCACCCCCAAAAAGCTGAAGGAAGGAGAAGCACGACAAACGCCCCCCTGGAGTGGTGGTCGGGGGAGGGAGACCTCTTAAGAAGGATGTCTAACCTCCGATCGCTGGAGGATTGGGAGGGGGGGGGGGGGAAAAAAACGCTTTAAAGGGAAGCCATAGTGCGGGGAAACGCAAACGAGGCACATGAACAAAGACGACGAATTGTTCGTAAAAAAAAAATTTGACTTAGATCGCTTGGGAAGGCTGGGATGAGAAAGGCACCAGGCTTAATCCAGAAGGGAGAGGAGAACTTTTTCCTAGAAAGAAATACACCGGGCGCGCCCACGGGGGAGGGAAGGACACCTGCAGCCAAAAACCACGGAGGAAAAAGTGGGGGACAAAAAAGAGGAAGAACTCGGGGGGGAAGAAAAAACCTCACTCACCGGAATTGAAAACCGGTTACCTAAGAGGAAAAGGGGAAAGGAAACACAATTTCCAAGAAGGGGTCTGTCGTCACTTGGTGACGCGAAAGAAATAGGCCAAGGGACGGTCCTAGGAGACGTCCCCATGGCCATAAGGTCCCGGCGCTTGTCAAACACCGTCAAGGGAAAAATAGGAAAAAAAAGCGTAAAAAGGGGTATTTCCGGACGGCTTCGCGGTGATGCACGGGAAGAAAGAAGAAAAAATAAAATTTCTTCGATGACGGCAATCCCGGAAAAAAATAAAAAGAAAAGTCCTCCTAGGAGCCTCATTCCTGGGAAGGGCCGTCGGCTCGCCGGAAAAGGCGCCTGTCAACATGGGAAGGGAAAAAGTACTGAGCCTGACCGTACATGATCGCTGGTTAGGAGGGGGCTGATTATCGCAAAAGGAAGCCATGCGGCAAGTCAAGCGACTTCGATACGAAAGGGGGAAACCCGGAAAGCACGCGCTTTCTAAACAAAATATCCACAACTGCGGTTGCAAGGAAGGGAGAATCCCATATCCTCCGCGGAGAGCAATTCCGGTGATGGAAAGGGGATAGACACCGGGTCACAAGCTCTCTCACCAAAAAAAAAAAGAGAGAGATGTACCTGGGATTTGTTATGCGGCAGGTCAAATGCTGAAGAGCCATTACAAAAATCTGGAGATGAAGAGCAGTTCTAGAGTCAGGGGGGGGGGGCGGACGGCAGCCAAAGATAATGGGAGAAATGGTTCGCCGGTCTCGAAGCGACTTTAAGAATGGGCCCCTGTTAGAGAAAAGAGAAAGGTTTCGACGTCTAACTCGAGAATCGGAGGAGAAGAAGACGGGCGGACCCTTTTGAACAGGGAAAGCGCCTCCGACGTCACGGGAGCAACGAATGCGGCGGAAAAAAAAAAGACGGGAGGAAAGGGGGGGCAACAGTCTCGCTTTTGTCGGCGGCAAATTGCCGTAATCGAAGAAGTTTTTTGAAAGGGGCTTCCTGGTGCAAAAGCGAAGCCCGCCTGAATGAGAAGGTCTCGAGCGGGGAGGACAGGAAATTGTTCGGACAGCGGAAGGGGAAAAAATCGGGGGGAAGAAGTTTTTATTGTACCTGGACTCCTTATGGAACCAAATGGGGGGAAGAAAGACGGTCAAGGGCCCGCACGTTTCGGGGGGGGACTTAAAGTTGACGGAAGCAATTTGGGAGGGGGGAGGGTGTCGGTGATTAAAAAACAGGAACCCGCGTGCTCGCCGAGTGGGGAAAAAAACTCTGTACGGTATGTCCGGTCATGGGGGTTTAGGTGGAAAAAAGCGGCCAAAAAGGCATTCTGGAGAGGAGTTCTCCTGACTAGAAAAAAGGGAGGAAGCAGAGTCAAAGAGCACCAAGCGATGCTAATACAAGAATGGAGAAAAAGGAAAAGTCCGTTAGGGAAGGGAATTTGCCTCGAGGAAAAAGCCCCGAGGGGAGATCGAATAGTTCGTAAATAAAAACTCAAGAAAACTAGAAAGGGGAAAAAGAACGTTATATCGGAAGAACGCTATCAAGGACTAAGATAAAAAAAAAAAGATGAGGGGGGGGAAGTTCCTTCATAGGTGCGGATGGAATCAAAAAGGAGTGGGGACAGGGGGAAAAAAAAAAAAAAAAAATCTGGAGGAAAAAAAGGGGAGGGGATTTTCATGGTACAAAGGACGATCAACTTCCTCCCATCGGGAAAGGGAGACTGATAAAAAACCATCAATTCATGCGCTCAATGGACTGTTACTGGAAAAAGACAAGCGGATGGCAGGGAACGTATTCGCAAGATTGCTGGGGGAAATCATCAGCAAAAAGGGAAAAAGGGGGGAAGAAACCTGAAATCACACGCAGGTGAAAAGTACGGCGATTGGGGGGGAAGGGGATCGGCAGTGGGGGAAAAAGGGTCCGAGTTTGTGAAAAAAGAGAGAGCAAATTTTTCCCATCGATGCAACCAAAGGGGTCGATTTCCTGCCCCCACGCTCAGAGATGAAATCAACGTGAAGGGGGAAAAAGGTCGAAATTCCTTTGTCGCTTGAAGCGCGGGTGGGAAGAGAAAAAAACGGAGGGCAACCTATCCTAGTGTCGACAACTGCCTTTAGGGGGAAGAAATGAAAAGATAGCGTGACGGGAGCAAGCAGCACAAGGGAAAAAACGTGAAGAGAGGGGGGGCGGCTGTTTTACAGAAAAAAAGGGATAAACGGCAAACCTTCCGAGGGGAGGAGAAAAAAAAAAAAAGGGGCTTCTGGGGCGGACCCCATCTTTGTGAAAATTTGACCCTTGATGCAGAAGGGGGAAGGAAATTCCACCAGGAAAAGAGAAATACTCTTACGCGAGGTAGGTTCAAACCCGAAATCAGGAAAATTGCTTTGCGTCGTCAAATCATTGGGAGGGAGGGCATGAGAAAAAAAAAAAGTATCTCTCGGGGGAAGTTTGATCGTAAAAGACCATGACATCCCGACGACAGTGGCAGAGAGGTGAATAAAGCTTGGGGGAGGAGATGCTAACTTCGACTGGGAAGCCGTCTCGAAACAAAAACGAAGGGGAAGGGATATCTCTTATAAAGGGAGTTCGAACCGCCGAAATATCCGTGTTCTGAAAAAATGGAGGGGAAGGTTATTGAAAAAAAAAATGTCGCATTTTTGGGTAAGGCTAAATCCAGAGGGGCGGGGGGAAAAGAACTCTCTTCACATAAAGAATTTTTCGTCAAAAAGTACAAGTGCCGAAAGTGTGCAGGGGGGGGGGTTTGCGTGCGACACGGATGAACCATTAAGCCGGGGCTATAAAAAGAAAAAGGGGAAGAGGAAGAATTCTGGGGGACGGCGGTCTCCACTTGTTCCTCCACGCACCCAAAAAATACAATTGGGGGAAAAAAAACGAAGCACTCTTTGCCTTCCTGGCAAAAAAACGGGGGGGGGGCCAACCTCCACTCTCCGGGAAGGGGGGGGGAACTTTTTCCTCAAAAAGGTCACATCACCTTTCCGAGCAACATAAACTGGGTCGGAAAAAAAAGGACTCTAAAGGGAAAGAAAAAAGCGGTACATAAGGAGCGGCCCCATGTCCATCAAACTGTCCAGAAATGGCATACCAATTTCCTGGGGTCCTGGCCACGAAAGGGGAACAGCAAAAGAAATTACGCGGAAAATCACCTCCACTGGTACCCGGGAAAAAGTCATTACGCAACCTTGCCCGAAGGCTAGGGGGAAGGACCACCACCCTCGCCGAAGAAAGGCCCGCTTGGGGGGGAAACTTCTTCTCGCAAAAGGAAGGCGCCTGTGCAACAGTAGAGAATTAGTTCTTAGAAGAAAAAAAACGCTCGTTATAAGTTGTCGGCGAAACGGGACGGGGTAGAAGAGCAAAACAAGATCAACTGGGCGAGACCTGTAGCACCCAGGGAAAAACAGGATCGCAATATCTAAACGACCGGAGACAGGTCAACCAAAAAAGAAGTTACCCTCTTCCTGGGAATCCCAGAAACAGAGCACGGGAGCAATTCAAAAGGGAAAAAAAATCCCCGGCCAGAGAGGGATTATTACAATAGATATAAGGGAAAGGGGGGTTATGCGGCCCTTGGAAAGTGGGAGAGAGTACCGTTGGAGATGAAGATACGGCGCGGTAATTTTTAACGCGTGAGAAGGAGTTTGTGGAAAGCTCGGCAGGAAGGATTGGGGGCGAATCACGCGGTGGCCACGGGGGGTGAAGCCAAAACTTTGAAAGAAAAGGACCTTGTGTGATGCGTCCAGGCAATACATTCACGATTGAAAAATTCAGAAAAGGAGAGAGAAGAAATACATGAATGTCTGTGAGCTCCGGTGAAGGAGCCTGGTGGTATGAGGGAAAGAAAAAAAAACTAATGCGGGGGAAGAGTTCTTGTTGTGGGGACAGTCCGAGCTTTGTGAGGGAAGGGACCGGAAAGAGGCTACAGTTTAGGGGTGATTGATTTCCTGGAAAGGAAAGAGAAGGAGAAAGGGTCATGAGGGAGCGTGTCCATTACCACCAGGAAATTGGTGTCTGCCAGCAAGGAGGGGGGGGTTGAAAAGGGTGGGCGTTGTGAGGATGGGGGACGAAGCATTAAGAAATGTTGGCAGAAGGACGACCGCCACAAGCAAAGTGTCGGTGGGCTCGGGGTGGGGGAGAGAGAAAACTATTTGAAAAAAGGGGCTTCAATTCAGGGGGTGGAAAAAGGGGGTCTGAAAGGAGAAGGAGGGGGGGCTTTCTGGGGGAAAGGTTCAACTGAAACTTGGCAATGCCGGGGTGGCCGTGGAGGGAGGAGAAGTTCTACCAGCAATCTGGAGAAAAAGGCACGGGCTGATATGAAAGGAAGAAAGGAAAAATTCCACCACTTCTTATCTTAACAAAATCGTCGTTATTTACCGGTATCACGAGGAGTGCAAAAAAAAACCTCTGGAGGAGCTCCACACATCTAAGGGGGGGGTTAACAGAATAAGCTCAATCGAAGGATGTCGGAGGGGAGAAGAAGAACCGCTATAAAGAGATAAGACCTGAAGTCATTTCGTTGTAGGGGAAAAGAGTTAGTCAAGGAAAAAAAAGAGGGGGGTAGAGAGGTCCGGAGAAAAAAAAAGAGAATTATTTCACAAAAAGAGATTGGAATGTCGTCGGGATGGTCATGGCCAATTGAAAATACGAAGATATCTGGATGAGATGACACATTCAGAAAAGAAAAAATGAGGGACGACAAAATAAACTTTAAAGTATTGCTTGTTAAAACGGGTCGATCACGTATTTAGAAGGGCCAGATAATGGGTGGGGGGGGGTCCCAGTCAGGGGGAGAATCAAGCGAAGTCTTAATATCAAAGGATGAGTCAAGCACGAAAATCGGAGGGACGGTCCAGATTGTGGGGGACCAACTGATAGAAAAGGTTGTCGGAAACTCCAGGGGGCCTTGGGGAACTATTTCTCCCGGAAACGCTCTAGATAAAAATACAATAAATGAAAATCGACATGTCCGTTGGTCTGAGTACAACTGAGGTTGGTAAAAGTTATGAGGGGAAACCCTATCCTATGGAAAAAAAACGACAACGGCCTTTTCGAGAGACGTTAGTACAGCCTTCACTCGGACGCAGCGGAAGAAGCAGTTTGGGGGAGGAGGGCATCTCCGTTGTGGACTCTTGAAACGGCAAACACTGCCGATTCTCGAAGTGAACGCACCCGACTTCGGGAGGACCCAGCCAGTGGGAAGAGCAGGTGGGGGAAGGGGTCTTATGAGGAAACGCTTTGCGAAAAGAAAAGGAATTTACCGTTTTCAAACGTGGCACCGTGAAAGGGGGGGACTCTCATTCGGAAGAGTAGGGGGTTCAGGAAAAATCAATATCTCTCGTGATTCTCGGGCCTTCAACTGGCAAGGGAAGGAAAAAGAAAGAAACAGGCTGTACCTCCGATTTTGGGAAGGGGGGGGGTGGAGTCTCCATCCCGGAACTCTTGACTGAAGGAAGAAGGGAAAGAAAAAACAAGGGAAAAGGGGGGCGTTATCTCTTATTCCCTTGAAAGGTATGATGAGAAACAAAAGATCTATTATAGCCCGACTATTGAGAAGTCCACTCTGTTCAGGAGGGGGTGTTCGCCATCAGGAAGAAGCCCTCTAGTCACAAGGGAGGGGGGTTCAAATATAAGAAGGTGGAAAAAATGAACCAGAAGCGTGGTGCTTTCTTGGGAAGACTGAATCCATTAAAAGGGGAAGGAAGAAAAGGGCCAAACAGGAGAGACCCAAAGTTCCTCACGAACAGCAATTTGAAATAAACAAAAGGGGAAAAACGCATAAAAAAAAAATCCTTTCGTGAATCAATCAGAGGGAAAAAGAACCATTACCTGAGCAATATTCTGTAGTCAACATCAGGGAAACCACCGCAACGTGCGGGGAAAAAGTCCTAAACCGTCCTCTAGAGGAGAAGTCGAGTCAAAGGGCAGCCCAGACAAGAAAAAAAAAAAAAAAAGCAGCCGCTGAGTGTGCCTGCCAAGAGGAGCATCATGCAAGGATTTCAGAACGGCTTGTCGCGGTTGAGAAACTCCACGGCAAGAAGGGGAGTAGGGACAAAAAAGCGACAAAAGCTCGTAACTGTGCAAACACTCGTCCGAAATTTCAACGTCCGCCGCATCGGGGCAGTGCCGGTCGATCTAAAGGAGACCGGGGAAACATTGAGGAAAAAGGGACATGGAAAACTGAAAGAGGATCTAGGTAGGAACTCTTGCTGGGTTATCAGGAAGAGAAAAGGCCGACCAGTCTTCAATTCACGAGACAGACCTGGCTCACCCAAGGGGGGGGCAATATCATCAAAGACGAGGAAGAAAGGAGGAACAAAACATAAAGGGAAAAAAAGGGAAAATCGTGCAAAGGCTATTATCAACGGTCAGGAAGGGAAACAAGGGACGGCCGCAAACAATCCAGGAAAAATCAACAACAACAACGAGTAGGGAACCTTGGATTGTTGAGGGGAAGGAAGGACTGCCTTCATGGGAAAGGAACCGGAAAAGGGAGGGGGGAGGGGTAGATACGCAAGGGAAGGTCTGCTCTGGTGCGTTCGAAAGAAAGCGCGTTGATGATATTGCGAAAGAGACAAGGGGTACCCGGGAAAAAAGTTGACACCGGGAAGGGCGTCATTTCCTCAAGGAGCAGCCAACTGAGACAGGCTCAGTAAATGGCGGTGGACTCCCTGTTGAACAGGCGCCTTCTGAGTAAAGAAGCACGAAATTCGGAGGGGGGAAAGAAAAAAAGCGGCATTGTACGAGAGAATTTGTGTTCGGTTTCCTTAATAGGAAGACAAAGGGGCTACAGTGGAGGGGAGAACGTTGCGGGCAGCACCGGGGGGTGGGACCTCCGGAAGGAAAAAAGACAAATTGAGGCATACTAAGACATTACAGTAGGTCTTTTTTGGGAAGCGCGGAAGTGGTGGTTGATGGACAAAAATCAGTATTTATTGTAAGAAAGGTGGGGGGGGGGGGCAGGGGGGGAAAATGACAACGCAAAATTGTGAGGGAAGGGGGGAGTGGGGTGATTGACTCAATACTATTGGGAAGGTCAATGGTCTGGGTTTTCTGGGGGAAAAGAAGTCCCTCGAAAGGGGGGGGGGGATTAAAAAAGACCAAAGAATTTCAACTTTACTGGATGTAAAAAAGGGGGGGTGGCCGTTGAAGGTAAGCGCTCCAGCAAAACATTCTGGCTGAAATTGAAATTAGTCGGAGGAAAAGGACACTAGAAGGGCCGACAAAGAAAGAGGGAAAACCAATCGAACTTCTTCGAGGGGAACGCAAAACGTTCGGGCGGGTACATGTGCCCATCGGGGGAGGAAACCTCTTGATGATCGAAGCCCACACCTCGTAAAGCGGGAGAACTACACAAAAAAACATTAACCAGGATACGAAGGTAGGGAAAAAACAGATTCAGGGGAACTTACCCAAAAAAAAAGAAGGGGCGTTTTCCGTTGGAAGGAAATTCAGATTTCTGGAGGGAAGACAAAAAAACAGGGATGCAAAAAAAAAAGAACATTACGAAATGTGAGGTAAAAATAGGTTTCCAGTCCATCCCCAATAGAGAGGGAGGAGGGGGAGTCTTCCCCATCCCATGGCCTGTTCTGCGTGCATCAAGAGAATGCAGCGTAAATACCTGTTTTTAAAGAGAAAAAGAAAGCCAATGCTCACCGTCAATCAAGGTCACAAATGTTTACCTCAATTACCGTAAGAAAGAGGAGGGAGGAAAAAAAAACGAAAGTTTTCCAGAGTTGGGTCAAACATCCTCAAAAAGCGTTGGTCTACACGGGATTTCGTATAGACGTCACGCTCTAGATGAAATCAAAAAATATGCCAAGGAGCGCTTTCAACTAAGGGGAATCGAGAGAAACAAAAATATAAGATAATCAAAAAGGGAAGTGAAGAGACAACGGCCTGAGTGGCATTTACCGTTTAAGAGTTACGTGAAGTCAATAAAGAAGGCGCAGTAAGGGGGTTAAAGAAAAACAAGCTCCGTGGGGCACCCTCAAAACTATTGGAGAAAGGGCCAACACTGCCGGCGTGCTTGACGAACAGACACGACATTTTGGAAAGAGGGGGTGAAAATGGTCACAGAGGAAGGGGAAAATTGGAGGACATGTGTCGACTTCACTCTTGTGAGAAATCGAAAGAGACTTTACCGTTTTCAAAAAAGACACCGTGAACTTTGGAAAATTTAGAGACGAGGAAAAAGGGATGTCACGAGGAGAGAAAAGAGGGGGGGGGAGGAAATTTTGAAGAAAATTTACATCAAGAAGAAAAAGGGGAGAATCCGATTTTGAATAAAAGGAGGTCCGCCACTCGAAGGGAAAAGGGCCCTGTCTCGGTACGGAAAGAAAAAGCCTACGTGTCAAGAGGAGGAATTATATCTGTGGGAAATCTCAAGGGGGGGGGGAGGAAACCGACGATTGATCTTCGTGTTGATTTCGACCGCTTTGAGGGCAAAGAAAAAAGGAAAAAAAAAACACCAAGGAGGAGAAAAGAAAAGGGGGTTTAAAAAGAGAAAGGGAGGGAAAACTCCTGGTAGCATTTACTTGAAATCTCTTGGTGCTGGGCTTTTTTCAGGCCAAGGGAAACGACGAGTCATGAAATTTGCACGAGCTAACGCGTAAAAAAAAACTGGGTCCTTCCAACTGCCACAGGAGTACAGTCAAGTTTTGAATTCCATCGGCGACAGGCCCTTAAAGGGGAGAACGGAAAAAAAAATAAAGATTGAATCCCCAGAGCTTCGGTCTTGATCACATCACAATTTGAAGAGACGTGCGGGGGGCTGGAGGAAACGTACCGTCCGATGGAAAAAAAGGGAAGGTCTAACTAACACAAAAAAAAGTTCAGATCCGACGCAGTGGAAATGTCCTGTGCCAACGCGTCTAGCAAAAACGCTTCGTTCAGAGGGGTGAGGAACGCCATTCAAAGGGAAAAAGGAGAAAGGGGGAGGTCTTCTATTACGGGCGAACAAAATCGAGACTGTGAAGAAACACCACCCACTCCTCGAGTTTGCCGAAAATGCCTGCATAGGAGGAGTCCCAAAAGGAAGGGGAAGGGGAAAAAAATTGAGAGAGCTTATCCTGAAAACCGTACGAGGCGTTAAGAAGTTGGAGAACGGTGATATCGCCGCAGAAAAAGTCTTCAGTCAAAAGAGGGAAGGCTGGCCTCTGTTATCGCAAGAGAGAAAGAGGGCTGCGGCGAACTCCACCAAGATGCGAAAGTTTCAAAATTACCCGCGCCTTATCAAAAAAGAGATCACCGGTCTTAAAGAGAAAGAAAGGTCAGTAAACAGACGAGAATAAAAGAGGGAAAGAGAGACAAAAAAAAGGGAGTATGATGGGGATTTTGAATCGACTGTTCCCAAAGGACGTGCGCTCAGGACTTTATAAGCGGCGAGCTGGGAAAAATTTTGTAAAAAAAGAGAGAGTGGGTGCGTGAAAAAAACGAGAGGAGGGCGATGCACGCGGAGTCTGACGAGAAAAATGCCGCCTGGTCGTCCGGGTGTGATGCAAAGAAGGTCGCGCCAACTTCTACTAGCGGGGGGGGCTGCTCTTTTATACGCCAGGGGGGAAAATGTGTTCTGAGGCGAGCCCGAACGGAAAGGCAAATCTTTGGGGGGGGGGGGGAAGGGGTTGGGGGGTTGGGAAAAAGGGAGTGGTAGGGGAGGGCAATGTTGGACGTTCTACATTGGAGAAATGGCGTGTCTCACCCGCGAGCAACGAGGGATCCTTTGGGGCAGGGAATTACACACAAGAAAGGGAGGGGGGAAAAACTGCTTTGAAAAAAGGGGGGGGAGTGGAACATTTTACTAGACGGGTCTTAAACTTGGCAAAGAGGTAGAGGCAAAGGACGATACCGAAACAAGTTTCAGGTGGGTAGAAGGTTAAAGGAGAAACAGGGGAGAGAAAGGAATTTTAAAATTCCGTGATTTGAGGTGCGGTGGAACGGCAATGCCCCCCGAATCGCCGATGGCAAAAAATTTGTTGGTCAACTTGGAATATCCGTGCCGTGGGATGGGGGTCGCTCCGCGTGAGGACCCTTTCTGGAGAAACAAAATGGATCAGCCGGTCCGACAAGAAAAGAAAGCACCAGCTATTTGAAAGGAAAAATTTTCAGCAAATTGAGAGGGGTTACGTTTTGGAAGGGGCAAAAAAAAAACAATCTGGAGGTTAAGAAAAAAACTCGTAACGTGCTGTGGGGCAAATCCACCCACTCAAGCAAAGAGGGGAGATCTTAGTTGGAGGGAAACACCAAGATGGGTGGAGCAAAGACCACACCGTCATTTCTTTGAAATGCATTCAAGGAGGGGAGAATCTGGTCCCGATGGGAAACGAGTTATTCACAAAATTTTCTTCGGGGGGGGGACAATGGCCAATGGGAAGCAAAAGAAAATAAAAGGGAAAAAGATACTGTTAGGAGTGCATCGAGACGCAATGGGGGGACTGACGCACATCACTTTCAACAGGTTGGGCGGTTGAAAAAAGTTCTCAAGAGTGGAAAAGGAAGAAGGGGGAAACGCATCAAAAACCAAAAAAAGAAGGGGGAAAAGTTTCCACAAATTCAGCAAGAAGAGGAGTAGCACGAGAAATCGGCAGTGTTTGAAAGAGTGGGGTGGTCAAAAAGAAACGTTTGTACGCCTGAACCCGGTCGGATATACCGTCACTCGATAGAGAGAAAAAGGGTGGAATGTCCAAGAGAAGGCCGTGGCGAGGGGCCTATCGCTAAGAAGAAGAGGAGTAGAAAAGATAGAGAGAGAAATCCCTTGAATCGAAAGAGACTTTTGAATTAGGAAATTATCTAGAAAAGGTGACGCTCATCTAAGGGGAAAATTTCTCGACGTGGGTGGGCTGTTTTTGCCCTCAAAGTGGGGACCCCGGCCAAGAGGGGTTACTAACAGACGCTTGCTGAAACTATTGGGAAACAACTTGGAAAGGAAGGAAAAGGAGGCCTTTTGACTGGGATTTCCACCATGATCGGAAAAAAGGGGAGACATTACGTTATCGAAAAGTTTTTACAGGTGTAAAGTGAAAGGGGGGGGGGATTGCATCAAAGTGAAGATCTGGGGACATCAGGATCAGGAGGTCTCGAGTGTGTCTTGAGTTTGGAGAACAACTTGGCCAGTTGAAAAAAAAAGGTTCTGTAATCGAGGGGTGGACTTCTGGCTCAAAAAAGCGAACCGCCTCCCACGACAACGACCCGGGAGGGGAAAAGGTATCTCTTTAGTCCCCGAAGGGGGGGGAGGATGCGAACCTCCTAGCAAGGGAAAGGTGAGCTCGTGTGAGGGGAGGACGATTTCTGGGGGTGGAATACAAAGAGGGGGCGTGTGAACATGACCACGGGGGTAGGCGAATTTTGCGTAAAGGGGACTTATCAAATAGGGAGGGGACTTCTTGGGTCAACTTAAAAAGGGGAAATGCGGGAAGTAAAAATAAGGGGAACGCTGGATCTCCCAAGGACGGCACCTACATACGGTCAAGGGAAAAGTGGTGGCCAGAAGAAAGACACGCGGGGCCTTTCCTCACTCACTCAAGGAGGAGACAAATTTGGGGTCAAAGGGGTGGTGTGAAAAATAACAAGGGGGCTTTGTCTGTGTAAGGAAGCTACCGTCCTCTTCCAAAGACTAAACGAAGTATCTTCCCAAACCTTTCAATCGTGGAAAAAGAACGCCGAATGGAAAAGGAAGAACGCGTCTAGCAAGTCCTTCCGGCGGAGGGAAAAGATGCACGCCAGGAGCCATCACCGGGGAATCCCGGTCTTAGGAATTTCCCGCACAAAGAGAAGAAGGGAGGACAACACCACAAAAAAACACAAAAAAAACCTCAAGCCGACACTCGTGAAGACTCCCTTCTTTCAGAAGAAGGCCTCCGAAAACAGGGCGAGGGTCAACAGGCGTCTCAAAGTCATGGACTGAGCCTGAACAGAGCGTGGGGCGCGAAAACGAAAACAAAAAGGACCAGACAGCTTCGAGACCCTGGGAGAAAAGGGAAACCGCGTGATCGCAATATCAAAAAGGGCTGCCGGCGAACGCAAAAAGAAAAAGTTACCCGAAGGAAAGGGGGGAGAAAAAATCGACGAGATATCAAAAAAGGGAATGAAGGGGAAGCCGCATAACAAATCCCCGTAGCAACGGAGAGGAGGGACAAAAAAAAAGGAGATGGAAGGGAATTGTTATGCGTCCTGTTGAAAATGATGGAATTTCTCTCAGACTCGGGGAGGGGAGGGAAAGCGGGGAATTTTGACAAAGATAGGAAAGGTCGTCAAAGGCACCAGCGCTTTTGGAAGAAGTGTCACTGGGTGGGAGAAGGAGAAGAAGGACGTTTGAATGGCCTCCGGGGTTATTCGGCTAAGACAGAAAAAAGTGGAGTCGAAAGCTAAGTATAAGGGGGGGTCCTGCAGTGTAGACTCCGTGAAAAACAGTCGCCTTTGTGCAAGAAGCGACGGCAACGGCGTTCACGAAATATTTTTGTTGGGGAACAGGTACTAAGGAGGGAAGGGGAATTGAGCTACATTGGGGAGGGGGGTTAACTTTAGTGCATCACCGTCAAAGCGGAAGGAATCCTGCGGTACTTACAAATGAAGGGGGGGTCAGTCGCAAAAAGGGGAAGTTTTGATGGGAATGGGACGCTCACGGCAGTTGGGGGAAGAAGTCGGCACCGGAAAAAGGAAAAGTGAGGGGTGAGGGGGCTGTGACTCAAAAAGGGAAAAATGTAAGGGCTTCATTCCGGGGGGAAGGGTGGCGGTTACTTGCGAGAAAAGAGGGCTTCAGGGGGAAAAAATGTTGTTTTAGGGCGGTTCCTGGGTGGCCAGTGGAAGGAGGTCGCGCAGCGGGCATCCCTTGCTAGGGCACCTGAGAAACAGCCTGCCGAAAAAAAAATAGGAAACAGGACTTAGCCGGGGGAGGGAAAACAATTCTATGGTTCTGGTGGCCTCGAGGTGCCACCCCGCCCTCTTGAAGGCGAAACACACTCGTAAAGCGAAGGGAAAGCTAAATCTTCTGAAGAAGAAAAAGCGAGGGTCTAAAAGAACGAGAGGAAGGACTAAGAATACGGAAAAAACTTCAAAGGGGGAGGAAGAGTAAGTCCTTCATTCAATTCGGTCCTCTTGAGAGTAGTTACGCCCCGTGGGAGGGGACTGGACGTCAAGA
>Ga0179591_1337899_pt1 | contig 28677 bp, 40 predicted proteins | sample CZOMad2_1_08_16f_FD_182891 | JGI IMG/M metagenome (GOLD analysis project Ga0179591, IMG submission 182891) | Vadose zone soil fungal communities from Angelo Coast Range Reserve, California, USA - CZOMad2_1_08_16fungal (PacBio error correction) | ecosystem: Environmental > Terrestrial > Soil >...
CATTGAGCAAAGAATTGAAATCCCGATTGATAAAAGACATGCCAAGTGAGAAAGAATTCAGGATTTAAACTTTCAGGACAATTCCGGGGCAGGAGAGGTACTTTGGGGATGCAGATACAGCCTGTGTTGAACAGGGGGACGGGAAAAAGGGAACCAGTAAAAGACGCTCGCCGGTAAACGATGCGCTGTGTAATGACGGGCACTGACCTGCATCTTAAAAAAACGGCAGGAAAGTCAGAAAGACAGTGGGTGGGGGGAAGAGGGAACCGTAACGGGCCGAATTTATGGTCGATTATAACATGGGAACCCATTGAAGCCTGGAACACCGGGGTATAAAGGCTTAGATCAGCGTGAAGGGACCAAGGGAGGAAAAAAGGGGGGGATTTACTCCAAAGCAAAGGGTGACGTAATATTTTTTGGGGACCCTTTATGACATTAAAAAAATTTCAAAGAGATTTTCAGAAGGAAAGGAAGCAGGAACATGGAGGAAGGGTTGGGTGATATACCAGAGTCCTCTAAGGTGAAAACTCAGAGATTTAATCTTTTAGGGGCCGGAAACAGAACTGTTTTACAAAAACAAAACAGGATTGATAACGAACTTCAATACCTAGGTCTTCGTGTTTGGGGGGAAAAAGCCTGGTGAACACAAAAGAGAAATGAGCACTTTCTATAAAAAACATAGGTCTTGGAAGCAAGGGGAAATTATGAAGGGAAGCAGAGCAAGGGCCAAGGCGGTTACCGGTTGGCGACTGGTTGGGGACACGTTTGTATTAACAACGGAAATGACCCGCAACAGAAGAGGTGCACAAACCATAATTTGATGTAGCGAAAACCAACTTGAGGAAAAAGAAGGTGGTTGGTAATATGAAAAAACGGAGTGCCTACGGTAATAGGGGTAACGAGTAGGGACGCAGTCAGGAGAAAGTAAGAACCTGTAATTGCGGGACTTACGCATAACTTGGGCCGGATTACCGTTTTTCTGGTGGAAGCCTGACAGTGAATGTGTTACGACGGAAGGGACAAGGAGCCATGGAGGAAAAAACGGTTTTGGCAGCACGGAAGAGAAAAAATGCGGACTGAAAACCTGGGACTCGGTATTTCAAAAGACGCATGAAAAAGCAAAGTAGCAATGGGAATGGGGAAAGGTTTTTAGAAAAAAAAAAGAAATTTCCTGAAAAAGACGGTGTATAATTCCGCGACATCTGGTAAATCTGTTTCAGCAGTCGTTAAATAGGAAAGGTTCAAAGGGCCGGGAAGGTAGGGGGGGGGTTGCGGAACGGGGAAGGGGTGGACGGGTGGTGCGAAGAAAGTATAAAGTGCACAGGAAGGCCCTGATTATTTTCGGACTGAACGATTATAAGAAGGGAAAGAAGAAGAAACCGAACAAAGATCTTGATGAAAGGGAGGAGAAAAAGGGGCGATCTCAACAGGAGGAGGAGGAAGATAGATCCACTTTCGACTGTATAATCAAGATGTTTCTGAGGGAGGGCAAGGAGGGTTTAAATCGTGGGGTAAAAAAAACTTAATACTGAAGGCCTAGAGGGGGCACTTTGTATTAAAGGTTCACGAATCATTACCTTCAACTTTGAACCACCCCCTAAAAGGAAAGGAGCCTTGAACGGGGGGGATGTCAAAGAAACCAGAAAACCAAGAGCGGGAAAAAATCCGTCCTAAGGAATTCAACGCTGATTGGGGGGTACTTTCTGGGTGGGGAATAAAGAGGGAATCACGCAAAGTACTGCGGTATAATACGTTGAGGAAGGACGGTTACTCTCGCAGTATCGTAAAGGAAAAACGGGGATATCGGACGTGCTGCCAAAAAACCGTGAGACGCGGGAAAGATGCAACGCGTTACAAAGATGGAAAGATGCAAACTTGACAAACCGAAACTGTAATTCCTTTAACCGATGCGTACAAAATATACGCACAAAAAAAAAAATTCACTAACAAAAGAATAATTTTCGAGCAGCAGGAGGACACGGAGAAAAACACGCTGTCAGCCGAGGCATTATTACCGTCAAAAAAAGTGTTGTGGTGAAAAAAAATTTGTTCCAGACTCAATTTAAATTGGTTCTAAGGGGGAGAGAAGGTTTATGTACTTCTCCCGTTGGAGAAAGTGTGCAAACTACACGTGTAAGTGGAACAGAGGGTTGAGGACCCACCATCAGAGGAGGAAAAAAGAGCGTTGGATAAATGAGAGCCTTATTGGAGGTAAAATGACGGGCAAAAACGACTCAGAATATGGAATAGGGGGGAATCTTCAGGTAGAAATTAATGGGTTTGTTGTGCGAAAAGGGTGAGAAAAAGCCCCAAGTAAACTTTATCAAAGTTTTTCGACCGGCGCTGGTATAAACAAAAAATAATGAAAGAAGGGAGGATGTGATCCCGAGAAAGGAGGAAAATAGTTTAAAATTGCTAACCTTCAGGGCAAAAATATAAAAGCACCATGCAGAGGAGTTACAGAAAAATGGAAGAATCACCAATGGTCGGGCGAGTTTATACGGGCACGCAGCACAGGGTATTATCCTTCTTAAAGACCAATGTCCGGTAATCAAGGCCTTAAAAAGGGAGCTGTATCAGAAAGGGGGAAGGAAGTAGGGGTGAATTGCAAACTCCGACACCTCATCGTATCGGTAACTATATCTTCGGACATAGGGAATTAATACGCACCATCTGAACACAAAGGAGGGCTCTGGCCAGAAAAACACGGGGAAAAGGAGAGGGCTGCGGGAACTTTTCGGAAGGGGGGCAAACTTAATCTTGATCTTTACTTGGAAAGTGTCAAAGTGGGAATGGGTCCTGAACTTTGGAAGGAAGCAAGGGAAAGGGGTATAAAAAAAAAAAAAGACATTGGGGGAAAAAAGAGGGTGTGATAGAGGGAATCCTAACATTACCAGGTATAATTCAGCAAAAACAGAACCAGGAAAAATGTCCTTTTAATCGAAAGGGGAGAAGGGGAGTGGAATAATCAAAACCGAAAAAAGAAAGGTTTAACAGTAGAATAACGAGGGGGGGTAGGAGCAGAAGGGGGAGGAGATTAACATATGCCAGTCTAGGGGCCTTATAAAACTCTCTTGTTTGGCTCTAAAAAAAAGAGCCCATGCGTAACATAAGAGGTCGAGAAAAACACCGGAGGGGGAAAGGAGGTACTTACTGTTGCTATGCAATCGTTTTGGTGTAAGACAATGAAGGAAGGATGTTGTATAAGCAAATCTGGCATAGAGTTTGGGAAAGGATGCAAAACGGGCTATATCGAAAAAAAGAGGGAGGAATTAATGGGTAATCATGGGGGGGGGGGGGGGGTAACTGGCGGGGTGTGGTAGGAGCTTTTAGTCCAATTTTTAAAATGTAGATTTAGTAAAAGAAGAAGGAGTCCTGTGTGGAATCATTTTGGCTTATAAAAAAGGGGGGGATATACATATATTCAAAAGCTTCCGCCCAAATCGGTTTGTTGGTCTGGCCAGTGGAGGAGATGCGTGTCAGACCGATAGAAAAGCCTGGGGAGAGGACATTGTCAAGGAGAAAAAAAAGGGGGGAAAAGAAAAGGAAGATGAAATTCCGGAGAAAAGGACGTCTGCTGGGGCCGTGTGTATTCCCGCAACTGGTGGGAAATATTATAAAGTGCCCTGGGGTGAAGAACGACGCAAGGGGAAAAAAAGAAGGGTGATGTTGTCAGAGAAAATTGAACGGGGGGTAAACCTGAATCGACCCTCAGGGGGAAAATACATTTTGTAAAAGGGACCGCGGAATTAGGTCTGGGGAAAAAAATTAGAACATTAGGAGGGAAAGGCTTACCGCGGGGAAAAAAGGAGTAAGGTCCTAAGGGCTTGCGGAGGACTTTGTGGCTCCCTATGCATGGATGGACGAGTTGTGCGTCCACGGGAAATGTGGAGGAAATTGGAAAAAAGAAAGGGGAAGGAAATGATAAAAGGGAAAAGTGGCATGATTTGGGGTGCTACCCGAGTTGAGGGGAAACTCCGAGTGATGTAAATGGAATTGTCCGTGGGCCTGGCGCTCAGTTTGGGCAAAAAAGGAAAGAACTTCAAACTCCAGAAAAAGAAGAAGTCGGGGTTGTGGGACCTTCATTGGGAACTCAACCTAAATAAGGAATGAAAGGTGCTTGATACAAAAAGAGACTGTCTTGAGTAAGGGGGGTATAAAGAAAAAACTTTGGGGCCCCAAGAACAAGGGAATACCACACCCTTGAAGGTTTCAGGTGTAGCCAAGGAGAATTAACCCGCAACAGAATAGCAAATTCAAAACAAAGTTAAAATTTGGAAAAAAAAGGGAAAAAACACCATGAATTAGCAAAACCACAGGGTTGCGGTATATTGGGCGGGAGAGCGGGGACAGCGGGGGACCGCCTTTAGCAGGTGATAGAAAAAAGTTAAGGACCTGGCGGAGGACGCAGCGTTGGGGGAAGGGATTAGTGAGGGGGGTGTAAAGCAAATCTGTTTACGCAGGGGCGTTAACTTACCGGGAGGGAAAAAGTGTTTGGCAGCCAGCAGATTCACACATTCCGGGAAACCTAGAAAGGGGGAAAGATGGAAAAAAAGGGACAGGAAAATATTGAATCGAGTGAACGATGTGCGAAAGCAACCAGGTCAATTAAAGCGGTTGAATCCGCGGACACATGAAATACCGAGCTTGGGAAGTGTGTTGGTGAAAAAAACCGACGGATACTACACTTCGTTCTGGACTCTGGGGGGAAGAACGGGGGCCGGTAAGAGTGGCAGATAAGTAAAAAACCGTCCGCGAACCGAAAGATTACGTGTCATTATGGGGAGGTTCAACAAAGGCATGGCAGAGAAAAACTATTCTAAAGGAGGGGGGAAGTGGCATCTAGCTCAACACAAAAGAGGGTGTATCAAAATCATGTAAGTGTTTCTGCAGCAGGGGGCTTCGTTTTATAGAGTTAAAGAAAAGGTCAAGGGAATTCTTACTGGCACTTCGTACTTTATCAACCCGACCAGGGAAGCACACGTGGCGCACCAATAGCTGCCGGTAAACCTTTCTATTTCAACGAAAACTGAAGGACACCACCGCCAGGAGAAACCGGACTCTAAAAAGCTGAATGGAGGGAAAGGCTGGGGGGGTAGAACTCACGGAAATTATTCGAGATACTTGATACGGTAGTGAAGAAAGGTGTATCGCTCAAAAGCTTTATAAGCAGGGGATGGGACACCGGGGGGGGGGCAAGAAAGGAGTTAGACCAGGAAATACGATAAATGCTCAGGACTGAAAAAAAGGGAAAAAGGGGTGCTTATACCGCAGATTCACTGCGGCTAACGGACGAAAAAAGGCATCAGATAAAGGTAATGAGAACGCAAATTTGTGGTGTTGAAAAAACAAGGGGGGTTGGTCAAACACACTTGGTAGTGTGATGAATTATATGGGGGAGGTTAATGAGACAAGGTAAGAAAAGTGGGCACAAACAGGGAGCAACCGGGCCAGGCAACCACCGCTTTGTGAGAAACACCTGCACATAAGAACAGATTGGGTAAAAAAAAAAGGGAAGAAGTGAAGATGGGGAGGGAGGCCAGGCCGGGGAAAACAAAGGAAGAATAGGGGATGGAAGCAATTCAAGGTTTTTGGAAAAAATGAGCTCCACAAAAGGGAAAGACTTGTAACGAACATCGGAGTTGTCAATCCTTCGCGATCTTGGGAAACCAGGCTGTGAAGAGTAAGAGCCGCACCTATTTTAATGGCGCCCCATGGGTGAATGGAAACGGGTTAAACAAAAAGTGGTCAAACTGGGAGTACGAAAACAAAGCAGCCGGGGACATGGAAACGCCTGATGATGAAGGCATTTCAAAGGTCATGGCTTCGAGTGGGTTATCAATGGGGAGGACGAAAGTAAGTTTACCGTACGGTCAGGCGTAAAAGGGACAGCCTAAGGGGGGGGAATGCAGGTAAGCAATTCAAAAAACCAAAAATCGATGCATGGCCACGTGGAGTCGTTTACCAAGGAAGGGTCATACGCAAAGCAACCAAAAGGCCTTCGCGGGCCATACAAAACGGGAAGGATTCGTAAATGTAAAAGGGAAAAAGATTGGCCATCCGAAAATTGGAAAAAACTCCAATTGGACACGTCCGTTCTACCAGCGATCTAACCTGGAAAAAAAGGGGAAGAGAGAAGGGAATGGTGAAAAAAAAACGGCAAGCAGGCGGAAGCCCCTACTCCTCCACAAAAAAAAAAAAACTTATATGAGCAAACATGATTAACATGATCGCAGTCTACATTTGAAGTACAAAGGAATACAAAAACTGGAAAAAAGAAGGTAAATATGAGGGTTATATAGGCAGACGAGGTGGCTGGCCACAAAGTCAAACCATAGGCCGTTAATTCGTTTTGCAGTTAGAACTGTTTTATTGGGGTGACAGGAAGGTCAGGAAAAAAAAATATTGGTCAAAAGGAGGAAAGGGATCAGAAAACCAAAACAACGGAGGAATAGATATCTGGGGGGAGTTGGGTAAGAAAGGAATGGAAATGGGAGAAAAAAAGGACTTGGCAAGAGCTGTTGACGGTAAATCGGAAAAGCACTCTATTAACGCGTTATAATACGATATTTTGGGTTTGGCGTTTTGGATTAAGTGATGGGCAAGGTAGATTAAAATGCCTCAGAAAAATGAAGGGTGGGGTGAAAGAAGGGGGGAGGAAGAGCGGTTCGGGATGTGGAGGAGGAGATATGACTAAACCGCAAATATGGAAGGGGGGTGGTTTCTTCCTCGAGCAAAGTAGGCCCATTAAAAAGTAAAGGGAAAAGGGGGGGAAAGGGAGAAAAGAATACAGAAGACGGGGAGGGAAAAAATCCTGACGACTTTTCAGCCTTCGAGTAAGTGTGTAAAAATACAAGACTTTTTCATGTCGTATTGTGCCAGTGGTAATGGGGAAAAAGGATCGAAAAGGGGAAACAGGAGGTTAACGTCTGCAATCACCACCTTCAGGAGTCCATTGTGGAAGCCTTGACCGGCCAAAGAGGAAGGTCTTGTTGAGTGAGAACGGATAATATTGGGAGACTAGTAGTGAAATGGTAAGCTTCAATTCAGAGACGTTGTGGAAGACCCTAGGCAAAGGGACTTGGGTGGGAAGAGGGGTTGCGTAAAACCGTGACGGGGCTCAATTATTTTAAGCAGGAGGAAGAATCTATTCATAGTGTAACCAAGATCCATCAATGGGCAAACAGGGGGGATTTAATAGAATGGCTTGGGAAGTAGGGAGAAGCCCGGGGGAAGGAAAAAAAAACAAATGAATTCAGGAGACACTAAAAGCTATTGGTTGAGGCGTTTACCTGATGGGACAAATCAATAAGGGAAGGGGGAAGGAAAAAATTTCTGAAAAAAAGAGAGGTTCGTGGGGGGTGAATAGAAGTTTAGAGAAATCGGGCAAAACAACGGAAACTTGTAAAAACTGGGGTTTTAATTTTGTACGAATTAACCGCAACATCAGAACAGCCGTGGATTTAAAACAACTTGATGAAAAAAAAAGGGGGGTTGAGTTTGGGGGGGGACGGAGAAAATAGAGAAGAGGGGACTCGGAGAGGGTCAAAACGGTAGCGATACGCCTGGTAAAGTGTCGATAACGTGGACAGGATTTACAGTTTGAGGGGGGGGTAAGACTGGGAGAAAAATCAGGGAATTAAGATGTAAGAACTCAAGGACCCTTTGGGGACAGCATAATTGCAGTACAGCACGATAAAGGAAAAAGAGGATGGCAAAAAAGAAAAGGAAAGATCAAGTAGGGACACGAGGGTCAACATTCAAGGTCACAGCGTTGTATGAATTACGGCGGCAGATGAGGGGGACAGAAGGGGGGGGAGAGTGAAACAAGGACCTTTTCTCAAAAAAACCGGCTTCAGTATTATAGGGGTTGCGGAAAGGGGGCATTTAATGGACTGGGGGGAAGAAGTAATCCAAGAAAGTAAGATTCAAGGTCCAGAATTCGTCCTATTAAACGAATGCCAGCAAAAGAAACTCTATCTGATTAGAAGACGTAGGAAAGGGGGAGATAGGACAAAGGGAGAATCAAACAACCCGTATAAGCAGCGTTCAGGCCCCCAGAGAAAAAAAAAAAAAAAAGAAACACAAAAAAAAACCACAACACCACGGCTCAGGCTTTTTCGTGGAAAACTTCCTGGGCCTCTGGGGAACACGGGGATTAAGGTGGGAAAGAGAAACGACATGCAAACTTCCCCAAAATTCAAGAGGGGGCGTAGAATTTCCAGGTGAAGGGAAAAAAAAAAGGAATGAAAACAAAAAAAGAAGGGAAGACAGGGCCGGAACTTCCTACCGACGGTCATGCTTGGCCTCCCATCCAAAGGCATAACTCTGATAATCAGTGGGGTGAGAACTGTAAGGGGTTGAAAAAAAAAAAGAAAGGGGTGGAAAGCGGGCTGTGACAGGCTCTGGTTGGGGAGTCAGTGACTGTAAAAAAAGCAAACAGGAGGGAAACAGAAAACGTGAAGAAGGGGGGAACGGGGTAAGTCAAGCAGTTTCTAGGAAATCTAATGCGATCAGGCTAAAGATTTAAGAGGCAATCTCGAGAAGCAAAAGTAACAGGGGGGTGGGGAGGAGAATGGTTTTTTTCGCATAGCAGAATTGTTTTGGGGTACTTAGTGGAACCGTTGGAATGAAATTTCAAAAAACAAAGGGGAAGGGCAAAGGTAAAAGGGGAGAGGGGGGGGGTAATCTGTCTTCATTCTAAAGGTCTACCTTGGTAGAAAATTGGAAATCCTGAGTCTGCGGGAGACAAAAGAAAAGGTCAAACAACCGTCTATTGTGGGAGCGTAAAAAGGAGAAATTCAGGTGTTTGGGAAAAAAAAAAAGGATGGGAGACCAAAGGCAACCAATGACACGTTGCCCACCATAAAGGGGGTATGCAAAATCAAATAAATGTGAAAGGGAGGGGAATAACTGAGAAGGGGGCGGAAGGGGAGAATTTATTTGCGAAAACCAGGGAAACACCGGGAAAAACAATATTCAAAACACAGAATAGGAGTTCAGTGTCCTCGGGTCAAATGCAACTCCGGAGAGAGGAGTGCTGTTAAGGGGGTACCGCATATCAGAGTTCCTGTTACTAAAAACTATTCCGGAACGGCAAGGTCGGAAAAGGATCTTGTCATCAGATGGGTAGGAAGGGAGGTTAAAGGGGAAGAATGAGAAGAATGTGTTAATGGGTACACTAGCAAGGTAATACAAAATCTGAACCCAGATGGACGAGAAAGAAACAGGTGGGGACCAGTAGGGCAGCGTTAAAAAAAGGAATGTTCCATCAACGGTCTTTTATAGGGGGGACTAACCAGAGGGGGAAAGTACGGGGGGAGCACTCGGGTCTAATCGGGATGAAATTGCAATCACCAATTGTAAGAAACTCCGCGATTGCTGCAGTTAGGGGAGAATATATATATCCAACAAAGAGGACCGCACGTTAGAGTGCAGGAAAAGAAAGGAAAAAAAAAAAGAAGGGAAAGGAGGGGGGTCAGAAATCTTAATGCGAAACAAATAAGCACAGCCAATACTATGAATTTTTTTGGTAGACGAAGGGGGCGGCCCGTTCCGTCCAAAACTGACAAAGGTAAGGGGATGGTGGAAGGGGATAAAAGGGAGGGAAGGGTTTATAAAACCACGATTTACCGCTTAACGGAAAGATAGATCAGAGTCAACCACAACGGGGCATATAAGACGGGGGCAAAGGGCTCGGGTTTGGTGAAGAAGGATGACCCCCAAAAGAGCAGGGGGGGGGAAAGGCAAAAAAAGAAAGGATTGCCCGTATCTGGGCACAGCACTATTCAGACCAAAATATATTTTATTTGTAAGGAGGGTCTTACGGTGTGAAACATTAAATGGAAAAGGGAAAAAGACTCCGTCAGGAAGGGGGGGGGGAAAAATTGGGGGAGAGAAAGGGGTGCGTAAGCTGGGCTTCTATTATTATCAGCGGGCCCTTCGGGGGGGGGGTTAAAACTGTAAAAAGGATAGTGCAAAGGAGGACCGAATTAGAAAAACGAGGGGAATTGGGTCCAAGAAAGAGATGGGAAGGAGAAAAAGTCCTAACACGGGTGGCCCGGGGGGTTGTGGCAACGATGCGTAATTATTGCAAAGATGTAAAATGGACGCTCAAGACAAAAAATCAGCGGGGGGGGGAGGGGATGTCTAAGAAAGGAAAAAACCGTCTCTTAAAATACAATCAGGAGGGACCTCCAAGGGAAGGAACGGAAAGGAAGTATTGTCCAAGCAGGATAGTACCCTTCGGAGGACTTAGGGAAAAGGGGGGGGAAGGCTTGAGAGGGGGACCCTAGGAAAAAACTAATTCAAATTTGGAGTGTTTGGGAGTAAAAGTGGGCCCGAAATGGGAGAAATTTAAAATGCAGGGAGAACGGAAGGACCAGGAAGGTATTAAAGGGGGGGTGTGCCTAAACATAAGGGCAAATTTGTAAAAACGCGCTTGATTTAAGGTCTTCCTGGACGGGGGCCGGGCGATCACGGGGGAGAAAAAAAAAAACAAAGGGAGAGAAAAAGGAAGAAGAACGATTGACTTGTGGTTGTCCGTTCATTGGGAAAGCCGGGAAATGGAATTGCAGGAGCAGTTGTCTTCAAGATGGTCTTGAGAGGCAGGATGGGGACGCAAAAAAAGCTACAAGAGGGGATATTGGTTGTCAGGTATTACCAACGAGAAGTACCCACAACAGGTCATTCAGAAATGGGGGAGGATTGAAAAAAAAAACGGGTACCTCAACAAAGGGATTTTGCTGTCTCCAAGGTAGTTCTGACCGGGGGGACAGGACGACTCGACGCGTACGACAACGGACCAGGGATTACCGGAACGGGGGGGGGAAGCCTGAAAGAGTCCTCTTGGGTAATGGTCATGGTCAGACCTGCTGTCGACCCAGAATCACAGAAAACGGCACAAATACTGACTCGGTATTTCAACAGTACCGGAAACAACGTATGTATCCGAGGGGGGGAAATATCAGCTTGGAGCCCCACAAAAGGGCCGTCCCCGTTCGGGAAAAAGGATAGGGGAAGGCCGTCGGGTGCCAGAGTTCGTTGAAAAGAAAAGGAACCAAATTCCTTGATGTGGGTGGCTTCTGATTTTGCGAAAAATAAAAGTGCCAAATAAGGCCCTGAAGTCTTACGGGGGCGGGGAAAAGGAACTTAAAAAAAAGAAACGAAAGAAAGTAACAGCTCTTACGATAAACACCACAACACAGGACTTCAAGGAACGAGAGAGATACCGCCGAGCTGGTAACAAGAATAGGGCGGTCGAGAGGCAGGAGTTGTGAGGGAGAGGACTAAAGACACATGTACTCGGAATCATTTAAATTGTTCCAAAAATTAAATGGAGGCATCCAGTGGACTCCATATCAAATAATTACGGTAACCCTGGGAGTAACCACCTGAAAAGACAACAAGATCGGCCATACAAGGAGGTAAGGCAAGGAACAAGCAATGTCCGGCCATTGGAAGGGTGTGGTGTAGAACAAAGGAGGACCCCTCAGGGAAGGAAAAATTTGCCTGGCTGGGGACGTTCCTGTTGACTCCAAGTCGGAGTAGTCGCGGAACCGACATGCGGGGAGAGTTTTGAGGGGACCACTACAAGATTTCTACGTATACTCGGAGAGGAAACATCTAAATCGGAGAATGCATTACAAACAGAAAACGTCAAACGGTGAAAGGCGGAGGCCATTACGCGGCAGTTCTCAGAAGAAAACATCAAGGGCCCTGGTCCACCAGAGGTCACTCTACTGATAAACCCGAATGGGTGTTGTGGGCAGGCTGTGGGGTGTACCAAAAAGCGACATTTAAATTGGTTGATGGGAAAAGGGAAGTCTGGTTTAGCATCACTGGTACGAAAAAATGGCACACAACAGAGTGGGAATAAAGGGGTTAACCAGAGTAGGTCAACCTAGGTTTTAGGCTGCACGGGCACTGAAAGAATCAAGAACGATCTGGGGGGGTATAGATGGTCATCAGGGGACCTTTGTTTTGTCCGAAACACAAAAAAGCAGGAAAAAGATCGTGGAGGTTGGGAGCCTGCATGTGTTTTTTTAAAAAAATAGTCAGGACCAGGACCGACCAATTAATAATGTGGAAAAGGAAAAAAGTTTTGGCAGAAAGTCGCATGGGATAGGCAAAACCTTACATTTGAAGTCTGTAATCATTATAAGACGGGGCGTGAATGCTATGTTAAAAGGGGGGTTCGAAAAAGACATGTAAAACGCTTGTACGAAAATAGTAAAAAAGCCCCCAACATCGGGGAATGGGAAAAGACACGCCGCCGGACTGCATGACATCTGAAGAATTGGTCTTACAGTGTTACGCAAGGCCTACAAACAGGGGGAGGGGCGAATGATAACTAACCATAATTACCTCCTGGAAAGGCTTCAACTGGGTAGAAATCCTGACGGGTAAGATAACTGGAAGTGGTTCCTCACCAGTTCTTCCACGTAAAGAGTGATTTGGGGACCTAGGCATTGGCCACAAGAGGAACACCCTGTCTCGTTAGAACACCAATCAAAATAAGAGAAGCGGAACTTTAAAGTCCGGATGGCCATAAACTGAGGGGAAAGGGGAAAAAGTGTCTCAGGACAATTTCCTTTGGTCCGGTTTTGAAAAGGGCCTGACTGTTGCATATCAGAGGGTTTTGGGTGGAAGAAAAAAAACAATTCCGGGAAAAGTGGGGCTGAAAATCAATCTTAGAAACACGATTCCCCAACATTATATAAAAGCAAAATGATTTAACACACCTGAAAGGTAGGGTCTACGGTGTCCTGTACGATACAAAGTACACACACACCATTATCTTTAAAACTAGGGTTGGGGAGAGATAGAAGACAGACTGGGACCTGTCCGGTAAAACAGAATGCCAGTTACGGGAAGAACTGGGATAAATCGGGGGGGGGGGTTCATACATCTTAAACAAACAAAGTATCGGAGAGTCTCTCTCCACACAACGGACGAAGAGATGAGGGGAAGGGGACCATGGGGGCAATCGTTTGGGTTAAAATGGTAAGAAAGGTTTTATACAAGGAGAAAAAGTAAGTAAAATCGTCCCCTAGAAAAACAGTCGCATCGTATTTGGGGGGGAAAAGGTTGGAAAAGGGGGTTTTTTTAGAGGCATAAAATTTAGGGATGTGAAAAAAAAAAGCTTTCTGGGGGGGGAGGTTAGAAAATATTGGGGACTGGGGGAGATTATTGCAAATTCCGAAAAGAGGAGTTGTGGGGGGGGAGTACCAAGAAATGTGAATGCCATGGTCAGGAAAGGGGGGGAACCGATGGGGATTTCCAGGGAGAAAATCTAAAGACTTGATGACAAATTCCTCCAACCTTCAGAGGGGGGCCCTGGGGGAGGGGAAAGACAAGGAAGGGGGGGGGTAAAAAGATGTAAAAAACGCAGTAAATGAAACAGGTAAAAGCGCTCAGTAAATGGACATCTGGGGTCAGCCACCGGTTTACTGGAAATACAGAAAGACAGGGTGTAAAGGGAACGTTACGAACCGAAGTAGGGGGGAAAAAGGGTGGAGAGCACAGGATATGAAAGACGACCTGCGGTAACAGGAGATGAACACCCAACGTTTGTAAAAAAAAAAAAGATCAGGGCAGGGGGAACCCGGGGAGGGTTGGTACCTAAAAAAACTATCCATGAGGGTTGGTACACCCGGGGTGCATTAACAGGCCAATGGGAAAAAGAGGTCAAAAATGAGGATAGACAGCCTTCACGTTAGTCAGGATTGGGGGCTACCGAAAAGAGTGCCCGCATGGGGAAACTACAGGTGGGAGGATTAATTGGGGTCCTTACAGGGTAACAAAAAAAACCAATAATTTATAAGACTCTCCCCAGAAGGTCAGGGGGGATGAATTCTGGGGGGGGTTTAACGGGGAAAGGCCGGGGACTGACGCGGATTACCAGAAAATAGTGTCGTGATTGAAAGAAGGAAAGGGTTGGGCCAGAAGGGAAAAAAGCAGGGGTCAAAAAAAACTACAAAGTTACCACGGTTAATACGTTGTAAATTTGATTACCCAAACCCAGCAAGTAAGTGTAACATGGATGAGAAAAAAAAAAAAAACAACGGAAAAAAGCAAAAACAACAATGTTATTTTGGATACGAGAGTCATATCGGGGATCGAACGGACGAAGTTCGAAAAAGGAATCTAAAGCATAACGTTTGAAAAGGTGTTTGGGGGTGGGGGGGGGGGTAGGGTGGGGGGTGTGGTGGTGTTGGGGGTGGGGGTGTGGGTGGGGGGGGGGGGGGGTTTTTGGGGGTTGGAAAAACCAAAACCCACCAAACCAGTTTTTGTTTTTTTTGTAGTGGAGCGGTGGGTCCCGGCCTAGAGAGGGGCTCTGTGGGAAGAGGGGCCGGGAATGAGGCAAGGGCAACCAGGTTTGTGGCAAAACAGGAAAAGCATGTCCGGGCAATACCTGCAAAAAGTAGGAAGAAAAACAAAAGGGAACTGCCACTAAGGTTTCCCGTGCTCCCAACGAATTTCAATTCCAACAGGGGGATGACATACCGCAAGCAGGGGAGGCCGAGTGGGTTGGCAAGGCAGTTCGGGAAATCGCCTGTTCTCCGTGCGGTCTTTGACAGTTTGGGCAAAAGCACGGGACCGGAAGGCATTGGGGGCAAGCGCAAAAAAGAAGAATGCACTGAAAGTATTGACTGGTTCGGCTTACGATGTAAAGAATCCAGTCAACAACAAAAACCCATCCTCGCGTAAATGGTCGAGGACAAAAAAAACTGAGGGAAGAGAGAGAGATCCCCTTTAAAAAAATATACAGAAGGGTTTGGGGACAAATTAGTGTTTGAATCAAAAGCGTAAGGGGCAGCTCAGGAGGACGGGGTAGAAAATGGGGTAGGAGAAAACAGTCCAATGCACGCGCCTCCAAAAAGAAAAAATCACGACCTTCACGGTAACCCCAACAATCCCTGGTGGGGTGTGCAGAAAGAAGGCCATCCAGCTGGAAGCGCATACAACAGGAAAAATGGAATGGGGGGAAATTTCGGTGTTGGAAAAATCGGCACAGCAGAAAGGGGCACGTCTTCAGTGGCTCCTGTTACTAAGCGGGAAAAGGTCTGGTGCAAAAGGGAGGGAAGATCGCAGGAGAAAAACAGGGTTCAGCAAGGGAGGGAAAAGGTTCAAGGACGCTGTTAACATCGCTGGGGGGCAAAAAAAATGGGAACCTTCAGGGAGGAGGTACAGGGACTCCATGACATCAATGGTGCTAAGAACATGCAGAGAAACGGGACCCTTGGAAACTAGAAGAAGAGGAGGAGCTCAAAAATAAGGGTTGTTGTGGCGCTCAAGTGGTGTTTTCAACAGGGAAAAGATGGAATATTTCGGGGTTTTTGACTGGGTTAAATGTGGGGGGGTACCAGTAGGAAAGGGGGACGGGATAGCAAAAGCTTTTTAATCTGACAACCACAAAAAGAAATGCAGAAAGACCTCTGGAAAACTTAAAAATCCTTTCAGGATTGCTGGGGGGAGGGACCCTGCAAGGGGTCAAAAAACTAAGGTAAACTCTCTGAGGGGGGGTTGAATATTACCGGTAAATTCATGGGTGGTGTGGGGGGGAAAAATAAAAGGCTGAACCAAATTATGACTTAGGGGACGCAACTTCGCGGACTTTGGGGAAGCCCAAAAGAGCATCCTGTAATAGAAAGAAGGAGAAAAGGCTGAAAGCTTGTTAAATTTGGGAAAACAGCTCAAACAAAAGGGGGGGGATCAAAAGAAAAAAAAGACCTGTTGCAGGATGTACAAAAAAACACATCAAGAGGAAAGGAAAGACTAAAAAGAGAAGAGGGAAATATTAAAAGGGGAAAACGGGGGGTACCGAAGGCTTCACGAAGGAAATGTATCAGGGGGGGATAAACATAGTGGAAAGCCAAATGGAGATGAGACAGAAGGGAGTAAGATAAGGTTACCGTCTTCATAGAAAGAAACGCTTGAACTTTGTCGAACAGCGGATGGAAGACTCAATAGAAAAAAAAAAGGATGGAGCTGTGCCAGAAAAAACGCCAAGCGAAGGCAGTCTGGGGGGTAGGAAGGTGAAAATCCTCGGGTATTTTCGCCAACTTGGAAAATGAACGGGGAGAAAACAAGAGGGGTGGGCTAAGAGAAGGAAAATTGGCATATCCTAGGGGGACAAACTTCCGAATAGTGACGTAGCGTGTAACCCTACACATCTAAGTCAATGAAAACATTAAACAACAGGAAGGAAGGATATTTCTTGTAAAGAAAGGGGGGGGGAACAAGGGTAAAAAAAAACGACCAGTCCAAAAATGGGGGGAGTCTGAATCAGACGAGGGTTTAAGAGAAGCCCGCTGCAACAGGTTAGGATGTTTAAAAGCTTTGAGGGGGGTGGTGAGGAAACAAAGAGGGGAAAAGGGACAGAACAGGAAGATGAAAGAAAAAAACAACGGAGGGAGGAAAAGAGGAGAGCTGACGGGGCAAACAGTTTTGTGCAGGACAAAGGTAATGAAAAAACAATAAAAACAGCTTTGATAAAGGAAACCTACCTAAGGGGGACCGGGCTTACTACTCGTCTATATAGCAAAAACGACGGTTGACAATTTGGGGGGTAAGGGGGTGATAGTGGGGAGAAAGGAAAATGTAGGGGGGCCCGCTCCAGGTCGTGGAAAGGGGAAGAATGTGAGGGAGCGGTAAGCGGGGATATACATATACTTGTGCAAAACAGTGCGGAGGTTTGGGTTTCGGAAACAGCTGAGACCTGGGAAACGAAGGAGAAGTCCAGGGGCTAAAAAGGGACAGGGTGACCCATTGGGAGAATTCATGTTACCACAGCAACGAAGTCGCCTCTGCTGGTGGGAAAGGACAAGGTGTTCAAGGGGGCTGAAGGAAAGGGAACTATGGAAAAAGACGCCGCACAGGGAACTCAGAGGGAATGTTTGCGGTTATGGTAAACCAATGAAATCTACTGCAGGAGGGAAAAGAAAGTGGGGGGGTGAATAGGGAAGGGACGGAGACCGATTATTCTTTATAAAAGGAACATGATATACCCTCTTAGACCTCGGGAGGATTAACCTTCAAGCACCAAGGAGTAATTGTGGGAACCTAAGGACCATGGGGGGGAGGGGGGAAAGAAGGGTTTTGCGGGGAATCGGTTGAACCAATTGGGAAAAGGGTTTAAGAGACTGCAAGGAAGAATTCATGATGGGGGGCAAAAGGAGAAATATGGGATGGAAAAACAGAGGAGTTAAAATCACGGGCCTTTTTCGAAAACGTTTGACAGTGCTACCTGATCAGACAGAAGAAGAAAGAGGGTGTACTAATGAGGGGTGATCCGTACTTAAAGAAAACAAGTAAGTGAGCCTGTATCAAAAAACTAGAATATCTTGAGTCAGGATTAATGGGGGAAGGAAAGGAAAAGCGGGACACTAGAAGGTTACCCCGGTTTGAAAATCCTGGGTGGATTGACAGACTGAACGCACATATACAAAAGGAAACAAGGTACAAGGGGAGAGGGGAAAAACCAAAGGTACAAAAACAGGTATTTAGAGTGCTATCGTTTACATAGTTTGCCGACGTTAAAGCGAGAGAGGAACATTCCAAACTGTACGGAAAATGTACTCAGCGTTGACAAACTTGATTAGATGGGGGGTAAGACTTCTAATTTCCCGTACTCCGCTGGAACTGGTTTGCAAAAAGAGAAGAGTGATCACCAAGGGTGACGGGCGAAGTTAAACTCTTCAAGCTGAAACAAGAGCCAAAGATCGAGTAAATGGACCGATGAAGGACCAGGGGTTGAAAGACAACAGAAAGGGAAAATGAAAGACCGACGGGTGTAGAGGAAACTGCGGACAGCAGGGGAGAGAAATTTTGGGCAGGGGGGGGAGGTAATCAACGAGAACGACCGTGATGGGGGGTGGGGCTGACTGGCCGAGAATGACAGGGTGCAGGAAAGGAAAAAGTTGACAGTAAGAGAGGAGTATTCAGTGGAAAGGTTAAACTATAAGCCGCATACCATGAAAATTAAACGCAATGGGAAAGCGAGATAAAAAAAAAGGGGAGAAAAGAGAGATCCCCCTTTCAAAGCAGAGGTAGCAAAGGTCTCTCACGTTTGGTAAGAAGAACAAGTGAATAAGGAACCTAAAGGGGAATGGGGTGGAAGCAATGCAACCAGAAAAGGGAGACACCCGTTCCGGAAAAAAAAATGAGACCTGCAAAGACTTGATGGAGACACTCAACCGAGTTATTACCATTCTGGAAAAGGAAAAGGCTAAAAAAAGAGGGGTGAATGGATGTGGAGTTGGGGTGATGAAACTAATCGGAGGGAGGAGGTATCAGGGGCTAAATCATAAATCCAGTCCGGTCATGCCGCAAGGATGTAAAGCATGGGCTGGCCAACCTTTTGTCAAGTCGGGAATGAACCATGACTCTTTCTAAAAGTCAAAGTAAAACCGTAGGGTAACGGATTCTTCTTAAGTGACGTGCGGCAGCCTGAGAATCGGACTAACTGGGGCACAGATAGGACGGCATCTACTATTGCGTACCGTGTTCAAGGTCGAAGGGAAAACGTGGGTCATGAGTGAAATCGAGGGGTAATTAAATGAACCCGTGGTAAAGGAACCCAGTGTGGATAGGCAACCCTTTGGAAGAGGACACAAAGGACTTAGGCAGAGACATATCTTGGAAGAAAGGACCCTTGTGGGAGAAAATAAGGTGCGGGGAACAGGACTAAAACGAGGAAACTATCCTAGGGGGGGAGGGGGAGAGGGACGGTAAAATGGACAGGTGGTGGGGCGAAAAAAGGAAGCACCGAATCAATTTACTGAATCCCGCGTTTTGTCATAAAGGCGGGAGACTATTTGTTAGAAATCACCCCCAGCATGAAGGGGAGGCTGAGAACTTCTGGAAAGGGGAAATTGGCCATTGAATGAAAAACCAGGGAGAAAGTCAGACCAGGGTCATAGGAGTAAGAAAGAAGCCGTTGAGGGAAAGAGAGGAGCGAGAGAGGTACGGTGTTACCACGGAATTAACGAAAGGGGGTGAAGGCTCCGAGGTCGGCAAGGAACGCTCTGTATCCTAACTGGTTGGGGAGGAAGGACAGGACCGAAAAAGTGAATCCGACACAGAAAAAAGATGCGTTCCACAAAAAAAAAACGGGAGCGACAAGAATCCAATGTAACGCACCATTAAAAAAAAGGGAGCGGGAAAGAAAAAACAAGGGACCAACGAGGAGGAGGGAAAAATTCGTCCCGGTTTTCCATGAAAACATTTCAGGGAATAAAAAGGTGGGGCCTTTCTTCAAAAGTCAGTCAATAACTTGCATAACGAAAGGGAAAGAACCAAAAAAAAGGAAAAGGTGCGGAAGCTGGAAATAAAATATATGGGAAACCTACACCTGCTAAACTCACGTGGTGATAGTCAGCACACGTTGGAACAGGGGAGGCATAGGGATCTAAAGTGATTAAGTAATAAAAAGACCCAAGAGGGTGAACATATAAGAGAAAGTGGTTGTAGCTATAGAACGGGCTGGAAAACGGTAGAAGACTAATTACTTCTTGTGAGAAAAAAGATTATAAATTTAAAAAAAGAGTGCCCATGAAGAAAGTAAGAAGAGACGAAGACAACAAAAAGGAGGAGAGGAAGAGGAGGGGAGCGGGGGACTAAGAAGGGGGCAGTTGTGGAGAATACAACTTGCAAAAAGAAGGAACAGGCGGATCGGAGAAGAGTCGAGGAAAAGGAGGGGAATAGGTGAAAAGAGGGGGGGGATGGGCGTTGGGTTACGTTTGGATCTTCCAGAAAATGAGGAATCCCTTTCGGTTTAATCAGTGGGGTGGCTGAGGTAAGCTGGGGGTAGGTCAAAGGGGAAGCACAAGATAGGCGGTGGGTTTTGTGTTGCTGAGAAAACATAAATGTAGGCGTTAGGAACCTCATTAAAATAACAGGGATTGTAAATTCGAGGAAAAAAATTCCGGGGAAATAAATTTCATCCAAGGGGTGGGGGGGGGGGAAAGAAAAGAGTGGGTTCAAATGGGCAAGTAGAAAAATTACCCTTTCAAAAAATAGGGCACATTACGGACTCAGGGTCGGAAGGAAAGGGAAAAAGGGAAAAAAAATTAAGAAAGAAGATGGGTAAAAGCTTTTGTGGGAAAAAATACATCCAAGGGGGGAAGGGTAATTAACCTATTAAACGGAAGAGACGGGAATAACCGTAGAATAGACAGCGTAAAGACAAGGCGTGGCAAAACGGGGAATGCTGTGATCCAAGGGGGGATGGGTTGTCGGGGTAAAACCAGGGGGGTGGAAATTATGGTGAAAAAAGGAAAGAAATATCTGTTCAATTACCCTGAAGGAATGATGGATGGTCGCGACTTTTAAAGGGGTAAAGGGAACTTTTGTGAGGTGAAAAGGGGAGATACAGCCTTTTCCAAACAAACGTTATTCTCCGAAGAACTCAATTCCATACATAATAGGGAGCACGGAGGGTGTTGGGACAGGTAGGTAAAACAGCAGAAACTCACGAAATGATTACTATGGGACTTGACTCAGGAAGTCAATGTGGGGGAATAAGAGAAAAAAGCAGGGTGGACCCTATCACCAAGTACTACTGGTTTAAAGTTTACAAGATCAGCAAAAGAAGACAAGGAAGGAAAAAATTTAAATTTGAAGGAAAAAGGGAAAAAAACCGGAAGAGCATTATTTAGAGAGGGGGGGATCGGGGTCAAAGGGGCGGTTGAAGAGGAATAGAAAAGAAAGGGAAACTGGAGTGAAGAGAGGGTAATAACCAATGGAAACCTGATTAATAGGGGTTAACAAACGGAAGGGATAAAAGAAGGGGCGAAGAAAGGGGGGGAAACAGCAAGTCAAAGATGGATGTGAAAACCGTAGTTATTTAACCAGAAGTAGCAAGGGGGAAAAGATCTAGGGACAAAGGCACCTAAGGTGGGGGGAGAAAGAAGAGGCCGAAAAAAAAGAAAGAGGTTGTAGATAACGGAACACTGGATGAAGATTTGATGGTGACAAGTCAAGGTCTAACCTGCCGAAGGGGTGTGTGAGGGGAAAAAAGGGGAAGGTAAGAAGGGGCAAGATAAAGGAATAGTAAAGTCCCAATGAATTGTTTCGGGAACGGATAAAAAATTAGACAAACAGATCTTGATATACAAGGGGAGGGGGAGCCTAGACAAAAAAAAAAAAAGGAGGAGAGGAAAAAGAGAGAATCCCTTTCATAGATAATATTTCATATCGAGAAAATCTGGGACTAAGAAGACACGATAAGGGAAGAAGGCAGTTTGGGAAGGGATAATGGAAAAAGCAGTATGCCCGTTCCGCCCCTATGCAGAAAAGTTTGCCTTTGTTTCAAAGAACAAAGGACCAAAAGAAGGGAAATAAGAAATCATACACCGTACAATGCCATTCCAAAAAACACCCGTAAGGGTGTTCGTCGAAAAGAAACAAGAGACAATACTTCTGAGGAAGTTAAGGATGGGGGGGGGGAAGGTTTGAAAGACAGGGGTACAGGGGGAGCGGTGCACGGAAAGAGGGAGTAATTAAAAAAAAAAAAACCGGGAAACAGCTGTCGAGCATACTCAGGGAAAAGAAGGAAGAGGGCGCGGATTAAAAACCAGTACGGAAGATAATCCCTTGAAAGGGTCGATGGGTGAGATAAGCAGGAGCGAAAGAACCAGGAAAGAGTAGTCAACATATAAGCCCACTAAGGTTGTGGGGTTGCGGGAATTGGGGTCAAGAGAGAAAAAAGAGGTAAGGGGGGCGGGGAAGTGACTTGGGGGGCGGGGCCCTTAAATTACAATTGAGTAACATCAGGGTATAGGGGGGAAGACTGTGGAGAGGAGAAAAAAAAGGACAAAGAATAAAGACATATGTGTATCAGTCAAGGGTGGCTACATGAATTGCACACACTACTTAAAAAAAGATATGAAGGGGAAGGGGGGGGGGGAGGGGGGGGAGAAGTCCGGAGAAATTAACATGGTTTTGTTTTCATAAAAAAGAACCAGAACGGAAAGTTGCAGCAAATCGCGGACTTGTATAGACAGACGAAAGGGAAAAGGGCTTTAGTCTTTCAGGAGGGAAATGCATGGCTGACAACAAAATGGGGAAAGCAACAGTGGGGAGAAAAATTTCAAACATGGGAAAGGGAGTTACAATCAAAGGATCCTGTCAATGGAAGGGACGAAAGACTTTAGAGGGAGGAAGTGTTACCAAGAGGAAAGAAGGGTGAAGATTATATTCTAAGGGAAGAAGGGTTAAAACTAACCTTCTTAAGGGGGAACTGGGGAAAAGGAGACGAGAAAAGCAAAGCAGGGGAAAAAGGGAGAGCGTCCGGCATCGGTCATAAAAAAGGAAAGCTTGAGTAACAACAAAGGTTCCAATCCATGAGGAGAAGGTACTTAAAGGGGGAAGAAAAGGGAAATTCTTGGGGGGAGGGTGGGAGCCAATTGGACGAGGACAATAATATTGAAAAAAAGGGAAAAATCTTAATGCATATCCAGAATTAATAAAAATTGGCTGAGCTTGTGTAAAAGGAGAGAATAAAAACTGAAATGAAAAGGAAAAAAAAAGAATTACAACAAAAGAAAGGACGGGAGGGGCAGTTGATGGGTCTACATTTTGGTGTGAGATACACAGAAAACATCAAGCAAATAATGGGACAGTAAGAAATAAGAAAGAAGTTTGGGAGATAGAGGGCTGTCCAAGGGAAGGGGGGAAAAAAAAAGAGATGCCGAGTATTGCCACTTTATCAAAAATGTGGGGGTTTTCAAACAAGATAAAAACCATGGGCCAAGGAGGGGAAACAGAATCTCTCATGGTCGGAGGGATAAAGATATCGATAGTACTTTGGGAAGAAAAAACGTAAAAAAAAAAAAACTCAGGGGGTTAAGAAAAGAAGTAGGAAAATAAAATATCACCCAAAAAATTTGGCAGAAAAAGCCTATCTCTATCAAAATCATAAACAGGGAAGAGGGGTGGGAAATTGTAGGGGGGAGGAGGGGTATGACAGGAAAAGGGAGAGGAAAGGACCAGACTCGGGTTGTAAATCAAACGGGGAACGTACGGGGTAAGTAAAAGGTTAACATCGCCTGGGTTGGTTGGTTAACCATCAATGTGGGATCGGAAGCACGAAAGATTACAAGAAGAGGGGGAAGAAAAAAGGGGGGAAAAAAATTGTGAAAGGGGGGGAGAAAAAAGGAAAGAGGAGGGGGAAAGGGACAAAAGGGCCAGCAAAAAAATGTCCCGTGAGAGCATTTTGTGCAGAGGGAAGAAAGAGACATGAAAAGAAAGGAAAGCCTAGGGGCTAAGGTGGTGGAAAGCAAAGCTTGCAAAAGGACTACCCTAGGGGGTAAGAAAATAAAGTTTGTAAGTCTTGTGGACCACACTCCGGGGGGGAGGAAACATTAGGAGAAAAGGACGTGAAAGAAAGGAGGTAAAAACAATCCGCGAATCTGTTACCGGAGGAAAATTGTTAACTAAATAGTCCGGTGCGGGCTAGTGGGGGAGGTAAAAACAGGGGGAAAGGGAAATGGCGCAAAGGAAAATAGCATTGTGGCAGTTCCAAGGGAGTCGCCAGAAGAAAAAAAATATGGTATCCCCAAGTGGAGGGAAAAAAGAAAGGGGTTAAGTGGGTAGGGGGGTTGAAACGGGGAAGGGAGACAGCAAGGGGTTAGAAAAACACATAAGGTCTACAACTCATGAAAAAAGCTTCTGTTTGCAAGGGAACGCAGACTCAAGAAACTTGCGGGAAAAAAAGAGAAGGGATGGGAAAATGCATGGGGGAATTGGGACGCAGAAAATGTGCCACTGGAAAGTAAAGACGCCTGGGTGGCAGTTGGGTAAAAGGAGAAATCCAAAAAAAAAGATGTCGGCAAAAAGGGAAAGGGGAAGATCTGGGGGGGGAAAACAACTGATGCCAAAAACAACAAGGGGTCGTATCCTGCGCGTGAAAGACTGTCGAAAAGGAACAGGAAAAAAGGGAGGTGAGCGAGTGGACCAGAACACGGTTAACCAGTGGACCAAGATTGATTGGGTCTATGGTTCCAGCAAAAGGAACACCTTGCTGAACAGGTTGAAAAAAAACCGAAAAGGAGCACAGGCAAGGTGGACCGGGAAGGAGAGGCACGGGAGGGTCACAGCACCCAATCAGAGGGAGCTGGAGGGAAAAACGATTTTTCTACCACGCACAAGGTAAAAATCGCTTGGTAGAAGGAAGGGCAAGGGGTCGGGGGGCAAGCGATGGGGGGAGGGAAGGACTTTGAAATCAAAGGGAAAGACGAATGGCAAAAAAAAAACTTTTGAGGGGGGAAATTTGACGGGTGACTTCTCTGTGTGGAAGAACTGTACAAAATAAGAAAGGGGACCCTTAAGTAAGAAGGGGTCGGAGTTAACAGGAAGAAGGCACAGACACACACAGGATTCGGCAAAGGTCTCTCCCAACGGAGTAGAGGTCATTCGGGGAGACTTGGATAGAAAAAGGTTCTGAAAAAGAGCGGCAGGTTGGTATAATCGGGAACAAACGAGGTGAAAGTGAGGAGGAACACTGGTCCTTTAGGAAACAACTAGACCTTCAAAAGGGAGAGAAAACAAACAAGAAAGAAAACGGAACGTAGAACAGGGGGACAGTGGATGGAACTGAAAATTAAAAGAAAATCAAATGCAGGCACCGCTTCTGTCTGGGGGGTGGGTTAATCAGGGGAAAAAGAGGCCCGGAAATAGAAAGAAAAAGGGTGCAGAATAAGGGATAGAAAAGGTGACTACAGTTGGGGGGGCATAGGGGGCGATGTGGAAAAACCGGGACTTCACGGTCATGAAGCTGGGGGGGGGAAAATATGAAATAGAGCAGAGTTACAAAAGAGGGAGCACTGGGAACCGGTAAGTACCGCGGCCAATTCCCACTTATGGTTCAGTAGCAGAAAACCCGAAAAAGGAGAGGGAAGACGGATATACCAGGAAGAAATAAGGGGTGTTTGGGGGGGAGGAATCAGTTGGGTGTGAAAAACCGATCTAAGGGGGGGTAAGGGTGAGTCGTGTTCTCAATACAAAAGGCCAAAGGAAGAGAAAGGGGGAAAGGGTGATAGGAAAAGTGTGGCTACTGCGGACACAATTCAAAACATAATGCATCAACAATCGGTTTGGTTATCTTACTTCGGGGGGCTACAGGGCGAAGAAAAGAGAATGTATGGAAGGATCGTCCTGGGCATGGGGGGGGGGTTGTCTAAAGTCCACAAAATCCCGAGGAGGTGTTAAAGAACTGCAGAGAAAAAAGCGGAAGAAATGGGAGGATGTAATACATTAAACCTGCGTGCCCATAGGGGGGGGGGGTAGATCTTGAAAACACGACAAAAACATATAAAGCAATGGGGGTGAAAAAGAAACAATTCCGACGGGGAGAAAACGGCCCCTGATCTAGCTGTAATAGGTGGAATCAAAAAATAATTTTAAACCCAGAATGTCGTAGTGACAAGCTATACAGAGAAGGGTATTAACATGGACGGGGAAAGGGGGGGGGAAAGGCAGACAAGAACGGCCAGCGAGGTCGGGGGGGCCAATGGGCGGCGTCATGTTCAATATTGAAAGGGATACGCACCAAAATTAACAATTTCTCTGGCACACACCACTTTTCACATACGAATGCTGACGGAACGCCGGAATTTTGGAAGAAAGGGAGATGGGGGATGAAAAGGGGGAAGAGGTCTTGTCAAGAAAGCGGATTGCTAAGGACGGTCCTGAAACTGGATATCCTACAGGCTTTAAACGCATGGTTTAAATAGGGACTACATCCCCTTTCTAGAAAGAAACGACAAAAGCATGGAGGGAGGGGAAAGTACAGGGTGAAAAGGGGACTTAAGGCACACGCCCATTAACCCCCATTTAAAAATCTGAATAGGGGGGGTATACTCTCCAGGTCCGGTCAAATTCCGGTTGGAAAGTGGAATTGGGGAAGAAAAGAGGGGGGTTGGTTCATACAGGAAAGAACCAAGATTGCCCATGACGACTGAATCTCAAACCACAAGGTTAGGAAGAATATATAGGCCTTTTTGGGGGAAAAAACGCTGGAAAGGTAACAAGGGATGGAGGGGGGGGAAAGGAAAGGCCAGCACAGAGGAAGAGCAACCAGAAAGTATTTGTGGGTGGTTATAAAGTTTGTATAGGAAAAGGGTAGATTAAAGGAAGAACCTGCTTCGGGGGGGGGAAGGTGGGGGGAGAAAAATAACGCGGGAGAGAAAAGAGGTATGGCCAAATCAAAAGAGGGAAGCAAAACTTCGTTTGGGGGGAAGGGAAAGGGGCAAGATTGTGACAGGAAACGAATTAGGAAGAAGGGGACACATGAAAATGGGTCCAGGGGGGAGAGAAAGAAAGGGTTACAAATTCAGAAAAAAGGAAAGGAAATAGAGTGGACCGGGTGTGGAAGGACAAAACTTTTTGTCAGGCTTAGGTGGAAAGGACTCGATCACATGTTAACCCTGTGGGGAGAGGAAGGTCCAAAAAGAAAAAAGGGAAAAAGGAAGAGGAATACAGAAGAAGAACAGGTGTAAAGACTAAATGGGTTCGGGAGTAAACTTCCTGAGTCAAAAACGTAGAAATCTGCGTGTCGGGTCAGAAAGGGAGAAGTTGTGGGGGAAAAAGCAGATGCCGGGTGCGGTTTTTTGATAACCCTGGGTCCAAAATTGGAAAAATTAAAATATCCATTCAGGGATATGGAACTCCGGCAAAAGGGAGTTGGGGGAGGAGCAAAGAGGCCGAGAAGTGGTGGAACAGAAATGTAAAATTAGAAGGGGTTCTTGTCCTGTAGGAGCACCGTTGGGGAAAAAAGAGCAAAAAAACAACAACATAAGGAGTTCGAATGACTACAAACTATAGCGGGTTTATGGGGTTTAAAGGCAGTTTTTCGCCAAAGGCACGCGGGAGAAGAAATTGGGCCTATACAAAAAGGAAGAAGAGGGGGAGCATTGAATGAGGTGCCGGAGAAAAAGATTTAACTTCCCCGGGGTACACTGGGGAGGGTGGAAAGGGGTTGGGATTACCAAACAATTACCCGCACAGAATATAAGTTCAGAACAAGAAATGGGGGGGGTCGAAAGAAACGCCAACCAAACGGAGTTTGAGGGTAAAGATTAAGGGGGAATAGGTGACAACGCTGCCGACGGGCCGCTGTGAATTAAAAAAAGGTCCTGTTCGAGAAAGGAAGGAAGAATTTTAATGGTTAGAGAAAGGTGACAGGTTTGTAGCCTGAGAATCTTTTGAATAGTTTACCGCGTCCAGGAATCTGAAACAATGTCCGGAAAGGGGTTCAACACAGCAAAAGGGGATGTCTCACCGGAATAAGTTGGGTCTAATACCGATAAAATGAGAAAGAAGGAAAGGAAAGGGACAAGAATTTGGATAAAAAAAGAAATCCATTAAAGAGCGTGAATTCCTGCGAACACGAATGTGGGGTGTTCATGGCATTTTTAACATGTCTCATGCTTTAATTTAGGGTTGGACACGGAAAGGGGGCAAGGGGTAGCGGGGTTGGCAGAGATAAAAGAGCCCTGAATAAGGGACTTGGGGTTCTAATTCGAGTCGAGGGGAAAAAGGGGGGGACTCCTAGCAAAGGTTGGAGGAGAAAGGAGAAGATAAAAGGGAAGGCGCTGGATAAAGGGGTTGTTCCTCTACACATTCGTTTGATCGTGAATCACTTCAGGATCGAGGAATGGGGCAAGGGTTAAATGAGAGAAAAAAAATTAAGGACCTTCAAAGGGCAGAAAAAAATCATACCAACATGGGGAACTTTATGTCACAAACGAGTCAATGAAAAATAGAGGCCAAATGTCAAAAAGCCAAACATTTATGGTAATGGGACCTTTGTGGGGGGGGAAGGGGACTTCAAGTACTCCGGGACGGATTTGCTGAAGAGTTAATGTTCCAAAGGTTAACCTGTGGGAACGGGGGAAGTCAGTTATATATGTCAGGAAGTGCCTGAGGAGAGGGTTGGGTCAATTCTGCCCGCTCGCCTCTTAACATCTATGAGAGAAGGTGCTCATTCCGAAACTGGAAGCACAAGAGGTCCGGTAAAGACTGAGGGAGGACTGGGGGATAGACAAAGAAACTAACTTGGGAACCGAACTAGGCACAAGGGAGGACCAATCCCTTTGTTTTTTTTTAGTTTGGGGGGGGGGGTGTTTGCACAACAGGTAAAAAGGGGCGCGGCAAGTGAATAGGAAGGGGCGTATTCAAAAAGGGGGTACCTAAACAGAGAGGATACCATGGTCACGGGGGAAACAAAAAAGGGGAAGGGGGGGGGCTTTTTGCTACGCGAACACCGGAAAGGAGAATTCAAAAAGCATATCGGGTAGAAAAAAAAAGGTAAGTCAGGCCGAGGCGGGGAAAGCGGGAGAAGTCAAACAACGAACTGGGAGGGGAGTTGATCGTGGCCGTATGAGGCATTTTTGGGGGTCTAAAAAAACCCGCCAAGAATGTATCCCAGATGAGGGTGGTCACAGAAGAGACGGGGGTAAGAAAAAAGAAATAGGGGAGAGGGGGAAGATACTGCTTGAAAATATTATTTTCCCAAGAACTCAACGGGGGGGTTACGCAAAATATAAGTAGGACAATCCACATCAGGGTCAAGGGAAAGAAGGAGAGGAAAGGAAAAAGAAAGGGCGGAACGGTGCAGCAGGGATAGAAAGAGTACCGTGGGTAGAAATTCCAGATACGGTCAAGGCGGTA
>Ga0179591_1313355_pt1 | contig 28601 bp, 31 predicted proteins | sample CZOMad2_1_08_16f_FD_182891 | JGI IMG/M metagenome (GOLD analysis project Ga0179591, IMG submission 182891) | Vadose zone soil fungal communities from Angelo Coast Range Reserve, California, USA - CZOMad2_1_08_16fungal (PacBio error correction) | ecosystem: Environmental > Terrestrial > Soil >...
GGGGGAAGACTTCCTAAAAAACATCTTTGAAGAGCTTGGAAAACAGGGGGGCGCACCTCCCAAATCTAGATGGGGGAGGTGACAAAAAAAAAAAGACCAATCGAGAGGCGTAATTCCTTCCCACCGCGAAAAGGGGAAGCGGCCGAGGCAAAAGGGTCACCTCGCGGTCAGGAACTGAGACACGAGGGGGGTTCCGTGAACCTCCGTGTGAATCGGCCGGGGGAGAAAGGTTCAACCGCTCTGATTTTGGGGAAATATTCATTGCCAGTTATTACTTTGAGAGGGGACCGGCAAGACCGGCAGAGAAAGAACAGAAGGAAAGGGACCACGAGGGGGTCCTGCGAATCAACCTCGGGACGGGTCTTTGCTAGGGGAGAGCTCCAGAGACTCAGAGGGGCCCCAGGAAAAGCACGAACAGGAACACTCAAGCAAAACAAAAATGCTAACTGCTTGCTCCGAAACGAAGTCAACGTATTCCGTCCGGGAAGGACGCGTTTAAGCGGGAAAAAGAAAAAAAAAAATGGGGGGGGGGAATTATTTACAAAAACAGAGAAACGGTATTGGAACCCCCCACGAATGGGTGCAAAAAGTCCCCGAATGCGAGAAAGCAAAAAGTGAGAAAGGGGCGAAACAAGGTACAACTAAGTAATATCCGTTCTTCTCTCGAAGAGGCCCAATGAGGACGGAATGGGGGGGGGGGGGGTGGTCACAACCTGGGAGGGAACAGGGAAAGTGAAAGCAGCAGGGGGAGGCTTATTTCATCTTAGTAGGACGTGCAGCGCCAGTGGTGGTCGAGATCAGCGTCACACAGTCTCGAAGTGGGTTGCAGTAAGACAACTTTGTGCGCCGTAATAGAAGGATGGCGAAAGCGCCCGATCAGGGGATGAGTAAAAAAAACCAGGAAATTCAAGAGGGGAAGCGAAACTATGCACTGCGGCCGTGAGGAAGATCTAAAGAAACGGTCAGGAATCACGAACTGAATAATGTGCCACGGCCAGCACGGGGCAAGCCCGTCAAAAAATCAACAGCAAAAAGACGACCAGAGAACTTCCAAAAGACTTACGGAATCGTCAACCGCAACTAAAGAAAGTTTGGGGAGAGGGAGGAGTCAATGAATAAAAAAATACTGGCAATGGGGCAAAAAAACACGGTACGAGACCCGAGGGCAGGGTGCCCAACAGGCCTTAACATGATCTTGAGGATCCCAGGTCCGGGGGAAGGGGGCCGAAAAAGAAAGAGAAGGGGGGGGCCGAGGCAGACCATCGAGACGGTTGTGCATGTTCGGCCGTCGCGCAAGGAGCCGAGGCGACTCGGAAGGGAAGATGGGTCTCCGAAGGACCGGCAACAAGCGGGAACACATTCGGGATTTTATTCACACAGTAGAGGGAGGGCAAAGAGGGGGGGGAGTGGGAGGTCGTACTGGAGGACAGCGCAACCGTCATTACAAAATCACCGTTCAGGGGAAACCCCCGGGGGTCAGAACAGAGCATTTACGATGGAAAGCGGGCTTGGGGGGGACACTGGGGAATCGACATGCAACCCCAAATAGGGAGAGCAACCCGAAAAAAAAAAAACGATCCACCCCGAGGAAAAGGCCAAAGGGGTTAAAACAAAGCTTAGAGAGGAGCTATGGGAAAGAAAAAAGAAATTAAAAAGAGAAGCTTGTTCCACCGCAGCACTGGGCTCACAAAAGGAAATCGCCCTTCGCATCCAACGCACCGAAGTGACACCTTGCCATGAACGTGGGTCGCGGAGGCGAGGGAAAAAAGAACCCGTCTGATTCCTCGGTGGAGCACTAAACATCTAGCCCCCAGGGACGGTGAGATGATGGACACAAAACCAAACGCCAAAGACAAAAACATTCCCAAAAATCAGTATGTAGAGCAGAAAAGGTAAGGAAATCAAAAATTCAGGGGTGGGGAAGTGGGGTAGGGTTACTTTCACGCCCCGAATTTTGCAAAAAAAAAAAAAAAGCGTAAATGGCGGAAGGGGTGCGCAGCCCGAACAAGTTAAAAGAATTAAAGGAAAGAACCAAAAAAAAAAAAACGTGAAAAATCAGTCTAGACAACAATCTTGGGTACAGGCCAGGTGGGTTCTCGTGACGGGGCCGTTTGAAAAGACGGCACAATCGCACAACCAAGGTCGGCAAAAAAAAAAAAGGGGGGACTGCACAAAAAAAAGGTTTTGTCAAAAAACACAACTTCAATTAGCCCGTAGACGAGGGGCGGAAGCCCGAAAGCTGTACCAGACATGTTGATAAATGGAAGCGCGGGGGGGGGAAAGAGGGGGAAACACAACGTGACCACTTGGGGAAAAGTGCCCCAACCCGCAGGCACGTCGATTGAAGAAAAAAGTGGGAACCGCCGGAAGGCACCTTGACAGGGAGGAATGACAAAAAAAAGTCCGAAAGGAAAAGGCACGAAGCGAAAAAAAAGATCGAGCAACAGAAACCAGGAAAGAAGGGGGTGAATTCAGCAAAAATCAACAAATCTTAGGTGAAAAAAAACCACAGATGTATTTTGGGGGTACTAAAAAAAAAAAAGGCGCGGAAAAAGAAAAGAACGGCAAACACGAAAAACCACAAGAAAAGATCAAGGGGAGGAAGGTAATCTGACAAGGGAAATCTTCGGCGAAAATTAGATCAGAAAAAAAACAAACCAACCGGGAGGAGGAAGAAAAAAAGGAAGAATAACACTGCACAAAAGAAAAAAAGCCAGTTCACGGGAGAGTCGTCCGGGACGGGGGGGGAAAAGTGTGTTGGATTAAGGGGATGTGGGGGGGCCGTCGCCCGGGACTACGTCAAAAAACTCATGGGGAAAAAAAAAATGCACAAGAAAAAAAAAATAAAAAGGAAGGGTGACAAACAGACTGAAGAGTTGGGGAAGAGGGGGTGTTAAAATCTAGATCACTTCAAAAAATCAAAGAGAGAAATGCACGTCGCTTGAACATTTTGGAGGTTCAGAAAAAAAAAAAAAGGGGCTCAACGGGGTAAAAAACCACGACGTAAAGAGTACGCAAACCCGGGGAGGGCAGGGGCCAAAGACCCGGGAAAAAAAAAAAACCGGTGGATCCCAAATGAGCCAAATGCCAACGCTACAGGAAAACTAAAAAAGGCGAAGGACTGCAAAAAAGGCCGCAACCCCCGGGCCTAAGGAGGCCCCTGAAAAAGTGGGGAAGAGGCCTCAAATTTGGCCAAGACAACGAAAAGAAAGAAATGGGGGGAAAAAACAGAAAGAAAAGAAAAAAAAAATACAAAGGGAGCCAGATCTGGGCTGTGTGGAGGCACCCCACCGGTAAAGGACAAGCGAAAACAAAAAATCAAGGGAGGACGCAAAAAAAGGACGAGAACATTTGGAAAACGAAACCCGAACGCCCATTGGAAAAAGGAAGTAGGCAGAGTGGGTACACAGGGGAAAAAAAAAAGGGACAAAAGTAAGGATCAAAAAGAAATAAGGTTGTCATTAAATCGTAAAAACGCACGGCCGCGTTTAACACGAAGGAAAAAATGATCATGGGTGCTGCACCAACTAACAGAAAGAGGGTGAGAGGGAGTTCTCGGCTCCAACGTAAAAACATCCGAAAGGAATCCGAACAGAACCGTCACCGGTGGGGGGGTGGGAGGTAAGCAAACCTCAAAAAAAGGACAAAGGGGAGCAACCCTATCGGGCTGAGTACTAAAGAACGAGGGGATTGAAAAATTTTGTCAATGGAAGGGGACTCCGGTGAACAAAAAAAAAAAAAAAACATACCCGAAAACAAGAAATTAAAACCAATATTCCATCTAGCCTCAAAGAGAAAGGTTCACACCTTGGTGGACCGACCCATTGACGGAAGAGAAAGAAGACCGGCGTAAGAAAACCGGGTGGACAAGGGGTAAAAAAGAAGAAGGGGTTAGGGGAAGAAAAATACAAGCTAAAGGGGGGCAGGATTAGAAATCATGCTATTAAAGAGACACGCCCGCTTGCAGCAAAGAAAAAAAAGATAAAAAGGACCGAAAAAAAAGAACCAATTAAACCCAGAAGTGGGTCAGCAATTCAGGAAAAAGACAGGTACAAAAAAAAGTATCCGAAAGGAAAAAAGAAGACAAAGAGAACAGAATTCCCGGAAGGAAAAGGATCCAAATGGAAAAAAGTTGAAATCAAATGAAGGAGAGAAAAAGACCCTCGCCCGGAGGGCGAGAGAAAAAATAAGGGCAAAACCTAAATCACGGCACGAGGTGCTGTAAAAACTTAACAAAAAAAAACCGCGACACTGAATGAAAAGACACAAATGGGAAGGACCTGGGGGCCACAGACCCCGCGGGAAACGGGTGGGCGGAAGGGGCGGCAAAGGAAAGGAAAGCAGGACGAAATGGAAATCCAAGACTGCAGGAAACCATTCCGGAAGGACTAATCGGCCGAAGGGGGGAAAGCGCGCCTAAACCTGGGGGGTTTTAGACAACAGGAACGGGACTCTAAAACAGTTCAAGGAAAGCTGGCTTCTCAAGGTAACGGTTTTGCATGTCTCGGGAATAGAAGGAGGGGCGCAAAAAAATGCTGGATTCACTGGGTCCCCGGAAGGAAAAGGAGACAAGAATGTCCCTCCCCAAGGGACGAAAGATATCTCTGAAAAAAACTTAGCAAAGAACTCGCTACGGCGCCCCCCGAGGAAAGGAAAAAAAAAACAAACCGAAAAAAAGGAAGTCAGCCTCCCTCTAACGAAAACAAAGAGCCAAAAAAGAAGGAACAATCTCATCGCCTCGGCTTCCGGAGTAATGAAAAACAGGAGCCTTCGACCCAGGGGTGCAAAAAAAATCCTGCTCTCATGGGTAAAAACTGAACCGTTCTATACAAAGAAGTAGGAAAAAAGGTCTAAGTGATGAAAAAGAAGAACGCCCATTCGGGGGGAAAAGACTTGCACCATCAGTTCAGCCCAGAAAAAAACTTCGCCCATACGCAATAAAGGGTTGCGAGAGAAAAAAAAAACTCTCCGAGGCAATAAATGGGAAAGGGGTGACGTCCGGAAATGGGAAACCAAGGGAAGAGGGATGAGGTGCTTAGAAAAAACTATAGGCACGGCCTTAAAGAAGGTGCAGACCAAAGCTGTCAAGGAAACAGGAAAATCAAAAAGAGGAACAGCTTGAAGTCAAAAAAAAAAAAGAGCTTGGTGACAGTTTAAAATACAGGGCCCGGAAGGGGAAGCGTGCACTCCAAATGAAATCAAAAGGGGGGAAAGGGAATTAAATAGTTCTACCAACATAAAAACCCGAGGTGGGGGGGATACTCACAAGGGACCCGTTTCAGGAGGGAGGGAAAAGGGAAAAAGTCGGTCAAGAAAAGGGGGGAGTGACAGCATCGGCATCCCATTTGATTGCAAAGCGGGGAAAAACGAGGAAAGACAAACGTCGAAGGGTCTCTTCAAAACCCTAGTAAGGCCAAGAAAAAGGAGCGGGGAACCGGTAAAACTCCAACCAACGGGAGGAAGGGGACTTCCTGCAAGGTGAAACTGGCCAAAGGACGGAACCCCGTGTCAAAAGAAAGGAGAGGGAAAGTACTCCTTGACGAACCTTTCCAAAACGATCCCAAGATTAATCTCCAAACGACCACAAAGGGGGACGGAGAGAAAGAAAAACCTTCACTACACGAAATAGGTACTTGCGGCAAACAGTCTCAATCAACCAATCCAGCAGATTTTTTCCGGTCCAACCGACACACTGAAAAAGCCACGACAAAAAGAATGGAAGCAAATCCGCAGATGAACATTAACCGACCATAAGTCAGAAAATCAAAAGGAATAGGGGGAATCTTTTGCTGTTCCCCGAACCTGACGAGAGGAAGAGGAAGAAAGAGCCGAATCCTCAATCCAAGCCGACCGGAAGCCACATCAGGACCATCAGGGGACGCAAAAAAAAAGAAAAAAAAGCGAGCGAAAAAATAGCTTGGAAAATTTGCGGCTCGCAAAGACAGCGAGGCTCACAAAAAACCAAACAAAAAAGGGAGGAAGGAAAAGTAGAGGGTATTTAGTTTCCGAGCCGCAAATAAAAGCTAAAAGTGTGTTGGGAGGGAGAACGAATAGTTGGGAAAAAGGAGTCAGGGCTCTTGTTAAGGCGGATCAGGGATAAAAAAAAAAAAAAGGTTGGGACGCAAGCAGATGACTGTTACAGGCCCATTTAAAAAAAACAAGGCGGGAGATTCAGCGTAAATAAATTGGAAGGAGAAGAAGGGAAAGGCTTGGGACGTTTGGGGGGGGAGAAAGAAATAAATTGAATGCACCGACGGTCGCCGGGAATAAAGAAGGAACAGAAACCGCTTGCGTCCACGGCCGATAGGAAGTGGGGACCTCCTCCGGTACCAACTCGCATACTAGACAAAAGGAGAAATACAAAAGAAGGTCGAAAGTCGGTCCCCTTGGGTAAGGAATCAACAAGAGGGCCACATGCGCGAAAGATTGACAGTTTGAACCTGCTAAAAAAAAAAAGGAAGAAAGCAGCATCATGCCGCAAGGAAGAAACTCGCCGGTCTTGAAGGGCACACACGAGGACACTGGGAGGGCAAAAAAACACCGCGGGGAGGGAACCAAAATGGAAACGGAAGGGGTCGTGATCTCAACGTTTTGGAAGGATGGCGTCAAGAAAAAGAATTTAGTAAAAAAACTGGGGAAAAACGAACCAATCTCAAATGTAGGAGAAATGTGCTCAAGCCGGCCTCTAAAGGGACGGGGAGCAATGACCAAGCAGGGGAGTAGGAAAGGAACTCAACAACAAAAAAAAGAAAAACAATGCCGGGGGGAAGCGTGATAGCTACAAACACAAAAGAAAAAACGCAACAGTACTGAAAGCATGCAAAAAATGTGGAAAAAAGATTCGAGGGGAGGGGGGGGGGAGGGGCAACAAACCGAAGAAGTGGAAGTAAAACAAAATAAAACTCTGTAGCGGGAAACGACAAAAAAAAAGGGGGGGGGGAATGGCGAAACGAAAAGGGCTAAATATTGTTAAATGATGGGGGGGAAAGGGCCAAAACAAAAAAAGGTAAAACGCGCCGCACAGGGTCAGTCAAGCAAACTTAATTGATAGACCCGGAGTTTCGTCCCTCGGAAGAAGGGGCACCGACCGGCAAAATTGGCAACGCAACAACCGGGGGGGGGAGGGAAACGCGACCTGTCGCAGGAAGAAAAACGAGGGCGAAGTGGAGGAGCACGGGGAGAGGCCAACGGGGTTAGATTCCGACAACGGAACCTCTGGTGTGCATGACGTGAAGGGGAGGACCCGGGGTAGAGAAAAATAAAGCGCCAGAATCATGAAGAAAGCGGAAATACGGTCCAGGAGGTCAAAGATGCCCTGGAGAGAAGCCCCACTAAAGTACAAATCGTCAAACCTACTATTTAAAGGACAAGAAAAGGCGCGTAAGTAGCGAAAAAAAAAATTACGTGATCAAAGCAAAAAGGTGTGATCACTTCCAAAGAAAACAGCAGAAGGTAGGCCAGAGGGGTGGGGACACGGGAACTCCGAGTCTTATAAAGGAAGGAGGGGCCCAGAAAGGCGCAAAAGGTTGACGCAAACTGGCCCCTAAAAAACGGCCGCGTGCAACAGGACTTCCACAGGGGCATGAATTGGGGAGGGGGGCCCGGTGATAAAAATCAACTGAATATTGTGGGGGGGGGGGGGGGGGCACTAAAAAAAACTTTGGGGTGCAGGTTCAGAAATCAAAAGACAAGCAGCCTTCAAAACCTCCCCTGAAAAATAACGCCAGCACTCCACGGGAAGAACGGACAGCTCAAAGGATAAAAAGTCCGAATGGGGGGAAAAGATAAGCGGCCTCTGGACAAACCGAAAAAACATTTTGAGGTGTAAGGCGGTCTCAACGGGGGAAACACACGGGGATGTAAGAAAACAAAAAACGCAGCAAACTTCAGGTGCGGCAAAGGTTCAAGGAAAGCTGGGGCACCAGTGCGGGGAATCGGAACAGCAAGATTGTTGTCAAAACTAAGTCTAAAAAGAGGAAAAAACCGCAAACACCAGAGGAGATGGCAACAATTACAACGCCAAACACAAAGGGTCAAATGCGAGGGTGAAAGGCCGGGGGGGGTCAAGCCCAGTCGGGGGAGAAGAAAAAAGCACCCGGGACTTTTGCATCAACCGCGGCCCGGCACAGGGAAAAGACAATCCAACCGAAATCTCAAGAAAAAAAAAATATTCAATGGGACTTCGAACGGAAAAAACAGTCCAAAGGGGGAAAGGGGCGAAGGAGAAAGGAGAAAATGACCGACGTCACTAAAAAACCGGGAAAAGCAGCCTCAGAAGGAACCAGCAATGGCGAAGCCCAAAGAAGAACAAAAAAATCCATTCAAGAAAACACAAGCCGAAAGAAAAAAAAAGGAGAGAAAAAAGGGGGGTGGCCCTGGGCCGTATTTGAACACGGGTCCCCAGCAACTAGTTGAAGGGACGACGGGAAGGGGGGGAAGGGGGGACACGACCGCCGCCCCTTAGAGGGGTCAAAAAAAAAAGAACGAAGAAGGGAAGGGGAAAAATTGGGGGTCCCAGCAAGGAAAAGGTCCGTCGGTTGTAGAAAGGTTGCAGGCAGGTTGAACAAGGGGGACAAGTCGACGCAACAGAACAAAATGTAAGGAAGGGAACCTATCAGGGGTGCGGAAAAAAGACAAAGGGTCAGGGGGAAACTGCGACGGCGGGAGCTAATGAGGGGAGAACCTGTTTGTCCATGAGAAGCGTCCAAGGCCCCGCCTGGTCAAACAGGGGAAAAGAAATTGGAGGTCAAGAAACGACTTCCGCGGATGGCACCGAAAAAGGGAAACGGAAGCAATACAAGGGTATTAACCACACCGAGTAAAAGGGAGTGCACAGCTGCCCTCTTTTCGGTGATAAGGTTGGAATCTGAGGCTTACACCAAAAAGAAGGCCGAAGGAAAAAAAAAAAAAAGAAGTAACATGAAAAAAAATGTGGAAGGGGTGGGTTGGGGGAGAAGGGAGCCAAAAAAAAAAACACAGAAAAATTGCCAAAAAAAACCGAAAAAAAGGTGACGCCAGCCTCGGTTGAACCTGAAGAAGTAAAATACGGAAGAGGGAAAAAGATCGAAAAGAAAAAACCACGGAGGGAGGGAGGAAAAAATAAGCCGGGGAATCTCTAACACTGGAAAAAAGAGGAACTCAAAAAAAGGGAAAAAAGAACGGCGGTCGAAAAGTGGGGGAGGTGTTGGAAGGGCTTTCAACCTTGGCCCGCAAAAAACGCCCGCCGCACTACAAACCCAAAAGTGTCAACCCTAGGTGACATGGGGGGAGGAACTCCAAGAAAAAAAAAGTGTTACGAGAAGAACCACGTTACTCTCACACCGAAAAGAACGCAGCTACACTCAGCCTACGAGGTGGTTCTTCCCAATTATTGGGCTCGGACCTCACTCGACGGCAAGCCAAACGGGGGGAAGAAAAAAAAAAAAGGCCAGCCCCGGGAGTTGGGTACAAAGCCGCAAAAAAAGAACGGGGCCCAAAAAAGAAGAATCCCAACGAAAATAAATAAAAGGAGGGAAGAAGGAAAAGACGTCCGGAAGAAGGTTGCCGTCCGCAAGAAATCAGAGGGGGTCCAACGCCTACTATCCAGCCTGGCCAAAATGTCCCAGAAGTGGGAAAACAGAACTATCAACAGAAAATCTAATCCAACCTAAGACTGAGGGGGGGGAGAAAAAAAAAAAAAAAACTATTAACTGAAATTCAAAAGGGGAACGGACGCCGGACGCCGCCCGCATGTGGCCGAGTCTCTAGTCAAAGGGCAAACTGGGAACCAAGTATACAGCGGCCGTGAAGGGGCAACTACAACACCTTCTAGAACTCAAGAATCCAGAAGGTGGGAGGGAGAGGGACCGAGGAAAAAAGGTTAAGGGCAAACTAAAATGAAGAGGTGCGCAACAAGGCGAGGGAGACCAACACAGGTTTAATCGAAGCTGTCCTAGAATACAAGGTCAAAATAAACAAAAAACCTTTCGGTTTCAGCGCCAACTAGCGTAATGGAGCCCCGGTTTGCGATTCATCACGTAGGTTCTAAAAAAAGACCCGTACGTAAAGAAAAAAAGGGGGGACGAAAAAAGAGGAAGGAAAGTCAGCTTCCCACGGAAACTGGGGGCAACAATGAAATAAGATGGGGACCGATAAAACGAAGCAGCAAGAACGAAAAAGTGGGGGGAGGTACTGAGGGGCCGCGCCTGATCGCACGGGCAAAAAAACACTCTCGAAAACCTGTGGGGACAATGAATGATGCCAGGGTAAAAAAAAAGACCACCAAAGGGCCCGAGGGCGCTAAATGCAGATTAAGGGACACGCCCAAACTAATGCTGAAAAAAAGGAACCGTCGGGTAAACGACAGAAGAAAAAAGATACGGAAAACAAATCAAGGGGAAAAGCCCACCTCTTTGCGACGCAAGCAACTAATAACCGGCAACGCGCAGGGGGTGTTTCCTGAAATCAAGGGGAGCCGAGGTTGAAAATTCTTAGGCCCTAAGAATAGTAAAGAAAAACTTCAAAAACCTTCTTGACGATGAAGTCCGACCAAAAAAAAGAGGAGAGGTGGCTTCGTGCAAAAAAAAAACACGTACACAGCGACCTTCAAAATTCAAAGGGGACTGGGAAGAAAGGGGAGTGCCCCCAGTTCCACAAAACCTGGCTAGAAAAATTGGGGGGAGGCAAAGAATACCCGGACTGCCCGCTGAAAAACGCCTGACGAGGCACCGCGCCCACCAACCCTAAAAGAAACGAAATCCAAGGAAAAGAAGTCCTCAGCCCTTGAAACCTGGGGGGTCACAGAATTTGACCCTCACGGGGAACGAAAAAGGAGGGCGAAAGGGAAAAAGGCATTTACCGTCGAACTGGGAAAAGAGGCAGTGCCGGAGTCGGGGCCTTCAGACAAGGAAACGTCTGCCAGGAATCAATCAAGATAACTACTTAAAAGGGGGGGGGGGACATTTCGTAAAACGAAAACAAAGACCAATAGAGCGAAAAAAAGCAAAGATGTCAATTGAACAAACTAGGGGAAAGGGGGAAAAAAAAAGGGGAAAAAAAACCAAAACAAGAAGCCAAACGGCCCCGGAAATAACAAAGGACACAAAAGACCTGCACCTTCAGAGAAAAAAATAATGGCAAGGTGGAAACTGAGGACAAAAGGAACAAAAAAATAAAAAAACCTAGACTGCTAAAAAAAGAAACGGACCCGGAATTCACATACGCCAAGGGGTTAATCGCGACTTTGGGAAAACCAAGAAAAAGAGGTGGACATTAGAAAACATCGGGCCACAGACCTGCCAAAACCTTCGCGCCCATCCAACTGCAGGTTTGGTACGCAAAAAAAACCAAAAAAAAGCACAGAAATTCCGCAATTTAAGCGGGAGAAAAGACCCCGCCGGGACCATGGGGGGAGTGAACCGAGGGTCCATGGAAGGGGCCAGGGGGGACGCGAACTTTATCAAGATCAAAAAGGGGACCTAACCAAGCCAAAGGCCAGCGTGTGATGCCGATACCTTCTGGGTGAAAAATTTAAGGCAAAAACGGGGACAAAAACAGAGGATCTAGTTGGGCAAGGAAACATCATACAGTCATATAAGGAACTAGGTGACCAGGCAAATCGGTTTGATGACTCCCAAAAAGGGAATAAAGCAAATTCCGCGGCAAAAGGAAAAACAAATGAGAGCATTGTAGCCAAAGGGTCAAACGGGGTGGATGGTCGCCTTTGAGGCTCGGGAAAGAGGGGAAGGGGGCATTGAAAGAAATAGAAAAGAGCACCGGCCGGAATGTGGTACAACGCCCGGACTCATCTAAACCCACAGGGAATCGTGACATCGAAATTGAAGAGAGGAACAAGAAAAAATCGGGTAAACGGCCAAAAAAAAAAAAAAAAAAAAACAAAAGGTGACGCTGAGCACGAATAAGAAATAAAAAGGAAAATGTGCCACTTTGGGTTCCTGAATGTGGCACGAACTTAAACGAGAAGGGAAGAAAAAGAAACATACGAGTGGGACCCCCGACCCGAAGAACTCCACGTGGGAGGGGATAAAAAAGGGGGAAACACAACGGCCAGTGGTGGAAGTCCAGCACAAAAAGAAACCAAGGGGACATTAAAGAACGAAGAAGAAAAAATAAACGCCCCTAAACTCCAGGAAATCTTTCCAGGAAGAAACCCAGGAACCAAGGAAGGATTTCGTAAAATAGAAAACATCATTAGAAGGACCAGGAAAAAAAAGACCCGAAAAAATAAAAAACTATCCGCGTCCCCGTGCCAAAAACCATCTCCAGAAAAAGGGGGTCAAACTCAAGCTACCACAACAAAGAAAGGAACTAGAAAAAAAAAAGTAGTGTTATTAAATACTGAATATTGCCGGAAGCCCAAAACACTGACGGGGGGGGGGGGGGGGGTTGTTTGGTGGGGTTGGTGGGGTTGGGGGGGGGGGGTGTTTTCGGGGGGAGTTCGGGGGGAGTGGGGTGGAGGGGAGCGGGGTGGTTTTTCAGACGTCCCTTGCGGCGGAAAGGGAGGGAAGCAAAATAAACTTTCAAGGTGGCTAAAATTCGTGATGCTAAGGTCCACGGGACGTATCCATAGGTCAAGGAAAAAGGGGGTCATACCGGCTCAAGGGCAGGGGGTAGTAATCACCATAAAGTTTGCAACTAAAAGAAATGAAGGCCAGGGAAAGTGGGTGGGTGGCTAAGTTACTTGTCACAAAACGGCAAAAAAACAGGGGGTTGGCCTCACGTGACGAAAAAAACTACAAAAAAAAGAATTCTAAGGAAAAAAAATTACGCCCAACAGAGCGAGGGTCCATAACACAACGCATCAAAGCGATTCCAGGACTAACGAAAAAAGAACTTCGGGATAACGGAGGGGGAAACAAAAAAAGGACCAGGAGAGCAACTGTTCACCTTGGTGAAACCCCCGCCTGTCTCAAGGGTAATAGAGTGGGAAAAAGCAGGAGGAAAAGGGGGAAAAAAACTCAGTTGGGGTTCAGGAAAAAGGGACCAACAATCGATGTCTGGGGGAAAAAACTTCCTCCTCTAGGGTGCCGAGGGACGAAAAAAAGGGAAAGTGCCGCCAAAGTCTACACTCGCCAACTGGAGAAAGAAAAGGGCGGGGGGGAAAGACTTCAAACTGGTAAATCGGTTGACGAATGGCTAAGCGGGGGGAGGGTAGCAACCGCAAACACGACTGAAAAGGGAGTACCTTAAGAAAAATTGAAGTAAAGAAAATGGGAGGAAAGGACCGACCAAAACGCCTAAAAAACAAAAGGCGCCTCAAGAAAAGACTTGCCATAACTCAAAATACTCTGGCCGAAAAACGAAAACCCAGGAGACCAGAGGAAAACTCACAAAAAAAAAGTGCCGCAAGGACCACAGACAAAACCCAAAGAAAAAAAATCAAAGAGCGCAACAAAGGCTTGGGGATCAACCAAACAATTCAAGGAAAGTCACGGAGGGTGAGAGATCAAAATCAAAAAAACCTGGGGCAGTGTGTCGGCCGCATAAAGGTGACCCCACCCCCCAGGTGAGGGGGGGCACATAGGTACAGGGCCACCGAAGAGGGGACGGGCGCCCCATCAATTCGCGCAACCATCACTTCCGGGGGCTCTTGTCCGGCAAAACCGAACCGAGGCCCTAAAATAAATTTGGTCGCCCTTTACGAAGAAAAAAAAGGGAAAGGAGAAAAAGGGAGGAAAGGGGGGGTATCATGTGGAAACGTATGTCGCGGCTCCGCAAAATGGGGGGTCGTAAGAGGCGCGGAAACTGAAAGAGAGTGGTTGGGGAAAGAGAAGTACCTTGGGCGCATATCAAAAAAGGAGAAAGGAAAGCAAAAAGGGGAGGGAAGGTCCAAAGAACATAGGGGAAAGGCGGTGCTTGGGGATCGATGCACGGTAAGGGGAAGAAAAGAAAAGCAAAACTCACCCAGAAAGCTTCACAAAACAGGGGCCCCAAGGCAAAAGAAAGACGTCGCGCTTGTCAACTTTACCGGCGGCAAAGAGAGTGGGAAACCCCACGGTACGGGCTAAGGACCACTTCACGTTCGAAAAAAATAGGCTAACAAAGAAAGGGTGGAAAGAGGGAGAGGAGTTGAGTCAAAAGCTTCCAGAGTGCACGCCCCTTGACACCACTCGACAGGAACTGGGCACCAGACAGAAGAGGGTTCAAGCCCAATTAAAAAAAGGGGAAGGTGAGAAGGGGGGGTTCAAAATTTCCAGCGCGGGCCTATTGGGGGGGGGGCAAGTGTCATCGAAAATAAAAGGGGGGGGTTGTGCAGTGAAAAAAAGACAGCCACGGTAATACCCTGTGGGGAAAAAAAAAAAAGGCCGAGGAGAGGAAGGGCCACGGAAAAACGCGCCTGAGCGTACCATTCTGGGCTTTGGTGGAAGGCCAGAATGAAATGACGGGAAAACTTGGACTGGGGAAAGAAAAAAACAAAAGAAAACGGGGGGGGGAAAAGTGGCGACGAACTCAAAAAAAGTCTGATTCACAAAATTCAAGGGAGTGTCAGGCATAAAAAAGAGCCGATAAAAAAAAGAAAGATGTGGGGGGGGGAATCACTAACGTCATGGAAACCCCATTTCAAAAGGGAGGGGGGCCCGTCAGGGAGGGGTAGGGAAGGGACACAGGCCGTAACCCACAAGGGGGTCGAGGGTTGAACTAAGTACCAGAACGGGGGAGGCCCAATTCAAAGAAACCCACTCAAAACACGTTTGAATTTCAAAGACCTCCGGACGAACGAAACTCAGACACTATCGACCAGGGCCACAACGAATCCTCTCCAACAAGGAAGAAACAAAAAAGGACGCGGGGTAAAAAAAGGGAAAACCGGGCCGGGAAAAAAAGGCCATCGAGAACAAAGCAGCTACAAAAAAAAGCCAACCTCGGTTGCTACAAAATTCGGACTTACACCAAAGCTCTGTCTCCCAGGAAAAAAACGCAAAAGGAGGACACACCCAAGATCTCCCGTGGGGGGCCGGGGGGGGCCAAACAACCCAAACCCCCCCGTGGGGGGGGGTGGGGTGGACGGGGGGAAACTTGCGAAGCAAAACGGGAAAGACGGAAACGGGGAGGGAAGGGGGGATCCGGACACGGAAACGCCCGCCCCGTCACGGAGAAGCAAGGGGAAACGGGGGGTAAAAGAAAAAGGGGATGGTGCAGCCCAAACAAAAAAAAGAAACAGGTCAGAACTTTCATCGTGGAAAAAAAAAAAGTTGAAAAAGAGAATAGAAAAACTCGTCTCACCGCGAGGTTTTAAAAAAAGAAAGGTGATCACATTCCCAGCAGGAGTAAGTCGTCTACGGCGGAAACCTGGGAATGTTAAAAGAAAATCAATCAAAGCAAATGGAAAAAGACAGGGAGGGGGAAAGGGGGAAGAAAACCTTCGTCCAGCCCGAGTTGGACAACGGAGCCTCCTTGGTGGAGGAATTAAAAAGACCAAAAGTCGGGAAACCGAATTCATCAGAGCTTACGGGGGATCGGGAACGGATCAGAGCTTCCAAAGCACAAACTCAGGGACACCGGAGGAGGGAAAAAAAAAAGTCTGTTAAAAAATGGTGAGTTTTCGCTCCAGAAGAAACCCAACGACCTCCCAAGGAACAACCAGGCACCAAGAAAGTGTTTCGAAAAAGTCAGCCTAGGAAAAAACCCCGGAATAGGCGTACAGGGATATCAGAAAAGAAACAAAACAAAGGAGGTAGGGAAAGTACCGCGATCATGCCTTCACGAAAAGAGACCATTACCGAATGAGTGTAAAGAAAGAAGGTTTCGTGGGGTGGAAAGGGAGGGCGGTTCCCCCGGAGAAGCACCAAAAAAAACGACGCGAAAAAAGAAGAATACCCTGGGCATGAAAAACATTCCAGATTTGCTGGAACAACCAGCCGCAGGGGGATCCGGGTTAAAGCCTACCGAAGAAAAAAAAAGCAGAAAAAAAAAAAACTGCAAAACAAAAAAAAGCCGATGGGGGGGGAGTAACTCCTCCAAAGGAGGCTCGCGTCCACTGGGACGTCAGGCATAATTCTGGGGGCAACTGGGTAAAGCCCGGTGAATGTGTCCAGCAAGCAAAACCCGCGATATACTACCAAAGGAAGAAAAAAAGATCGGAAAAACCGAAAGAGTAAACCGCGACGGGAGGGGGGTCGGGGCCCAACCTCCTGGATTTGGGGGTATCCCTCGAGACCGGACCGGGGGTCTAAACCGCGAAGGCAGTTTCAAAAAACACCTAATCAATAAAATCAAAAGAATGGCTGGGTGAAAAAAAACACCCGGTATGGCACAGGGAAGAAGGGCTCCTGGGGGGGGCCCCGCGTAAAAGACGTTTCTACGGAAAAAAAAAAGACCTTTACTGCGAGGCACCATACTCGACTTCGCAGGTTCACCTTACCAAGTCACCAAACATTACGGGAGAAGTAGCCAGGGTGCGGTTGCACTAAAAACAGGAAAGGACCTGGGATCGGGGGGAGGGGAAAAAAGTGAGGGTGGGAAGACCAAAAACTAGAGAACAACCTTAAGAAGAAGTCTCCTAATCGCCAAAGAAGAACCGTAAAAAAAAAGGGGAAAAGGAGGCCAGGGCCAGGCAGTGGTGTGTTACGTCTAAAGGCCGAGAGTCGAAGGAGGAAATCTGGGGTCATGTAATTAAAAAGATCCGCGGAAGGAGCCATCGGGGGAGGAATTCAAAAAAAAAGAAGTGCAAACCGTTTGGGAACTGAGCCCCTGGGCAAATCACCAAAGGTGGTGAAGGGGGGGTAAAACTCTTGGAGCGCAAGGAGGGAAGCTTAAACTAACAAAAAGGGGGGGTGAATGAAAAAAAAAAAAGAAAAGAAAAAAAAATTATGCAAAATAACAAGCGTCTGTGCCGATTTTTCTTACCTGCTAACAAGAACCTGCCCCCACCGGAAAAAAAAAAGAAAAAGAACAAGAAAAAAAGCGGGGCTCATAAAGAGCCAATAAAAAAGAAAGGGGGGTTGCAAGTCCTAAGCCGCTTGAAAAGCCCCAAATGGATCCGACCAGACGCCCCTGAAGAAGTGAACGGGGGGAAAAAGGGGAAGGAAAGACGATTGGAAAAGGCAAGGTGAAATCCCTAAAGAGGGAGAAAACGAAAAGATGCAAAATGGCAAAGAGTGCCAAAAAAAATCGGCAGTGCCTTGAGGACCAACCACGGAGACCTTCCAAAAATTGAGGCCCTGTTGGGACAACAAGGAAAGGAGTCCCGTTGTCTTCGAAACTTGGGCCATGCAAGCAAGATCCGGAGAGACGCCGACGATCCCACAAACACCTCTGATAAAAACAATGCGGTGAATTGGAGATCAGGCAACTAAAGGGGGTGTGAATCACACGATGGAAAAAAAGGAATAAAAAAAAAACTTAGCCGTGACAAAAACCTGGAAAAAGGGGGCGAACATTTATAACGGACGTTGGACAACTCTACGAAAGGAAGCGGTCGCGTAGCTCAAAAAAAACCCGGCAAAACAAAAAAGGCGAGATGAGAAGAAAAAGACAAACGGTTTGTCACCGAAAAGTCCCCAACGAAGTGAAAAACTCTGTGACCAGCTCGATTAGACCCACCCAGGACAGTGCAGGGAAAAAAAAACCAGAAGTTTCCTACCACCTATAACGAAAAGAAGAAAAAAAGGAGAAGAAAATAAAACTCACTCCTCGATCAAGTTGTAGGACGAAAACTCTACTGGGCCAAAGGTACGAGGTCAGAAAACAGGGGGGGGAAGGAAAAGGAAACTGTAAAAAATGTTTAAGCACTACAATCTAAAAGCACTGGAGGGTCACTCGGGAAGTAGGGAAAGGAGAAAGGGTTAAGTGAAAGTCCTACAAAAATGAGTTTGGTGGCTCACCAAGCCAAAAATACATCCAGGTCTGGCGAAGACAACCTGGCCTACAAAAAAGCCTAAGAAAGCTCTCACAACGAAGCTCCAAAGGGTGACTTCCGAGCAAAAAAACAAGAGCGAATGGGCCGGAGGAAAGGGGGGGAATTGACACCAAAAAGTTTTGCGTCTTCGAGCCAAGCACGCCGAAACAAAAAGCAGCAAAAGTTCCGGGAAGAAAAAGGGAGGTGACAGGGAGGGGCCTTTCTGAGGCTTGCCGAACCAGGGCTCAATACCGGACAAGAATCAAAAAATTAATAGGTCCCTCAAAAATCAGAGAAAAGAAAAAAAATGGGGGGAGAACCGCAAAAAAAAGGGAAAAAACAATACCGCTGTCAAGAAAAAAGACACGGTAACCTGCGTTAGGAGGGGGGAACGAAAGCCAGTGGCAAAGCATGTCGAATGCAGTCTCGGAAGGGATGGCAAATAAAAAAATCCCGGCTTTTAGCACGGCGCCCATCGAACAAAGATCACTCGCAAAAAAAAGGCGGGGGGTCCAATCTCTCAGAATCGGAAGAGGAACACACAAAGTGTTTGGAAAGCTGGAATAACCGGAAGGCCAAGAGTTTCTTAAGAAGGGGAGAAGGGAGGTTGCAACTCCTGTGGACAAATCGTCCTCAAACCCTTAAATGAAAGGAAAGACTTACGCGCCCGGACGCAAGAGGAAGGGAGGGAAGACCTTGACAGCATAAAACGCACAAAAGTGCCTTCACCGCACAACACAAAATACCGATAAACACCAAAAAACTGTCCAAAAGCAACTTCACCAGAATAGAAGCATCAAAAAACCGAACGCCGATCACGGAAATCTTTCCGAACCCGGTCTAACCTGAAAAGGAAACGAAAAAAGCGCTTCAGGACCTTCGCTAAAAAAAAAAAAAAAAGGACAGGGCCAGAAAAAAATGGGATCGCAAAGAACCAAACAAACTCAAACGCCAAAAGTAATGCGCCGCAACCAGCGAGTGGTTGCCTGAGAACCCGCAAAAGATCGCAAAAAAAACAACAACGGCTGGAGGGGAAAGGAAGAGGTGGGAGGGCGAAGAAAAACACAGGAGGAATTGTGCCCTGCCCCCCGAAAAAGCGGGGTCGGGATGTCACAACGGGGGGGGAAGCATCTGTAGGAACTTCATGACAGTCCACGTCAGAAAAGGCTGCTAAACCGTGAAAAAAAGGTCACAAATGGTTGGCGAACCAGGAAAGGGAGGGGGAAAAGGAATGCAAGATTAATCGCTATGGGGTGGTATTGAGTCCACAATGAAGTGGGACAGGGTTTTTTGAACGAAAAGTAAAAGGGTCACGGAAAATGGAAGGACATCAGAAGGAAAGAAAAGCCACCTTCGACAACCCGGCCGAGAGCCAACGGGACCCTCAGAGGAGGCGACAGACCTCGGCAAAGGGGCACCCGAAAGCCAAAATATTGAGGGGGAAGGAAGGTTCAAACCAGGAGGGAAGAAACCACAACCGGGTTAAAAAAAGTACGGGGAAAGAGGGAAGATCCTAAAACCGAGGAAATTCAAAGAGGATTTGTACGGGCCCCGGAACGGAAAAAAAATAAAGAACGGCAGGGTGATGAAATGTAACCTCAGCGGCCCCTGCAGGGGCCACTTGGGACCCATCCCTACACCTGCACAGAAAGTTCGAAGAAAATGAAGAGCTCCTTGAAAGAGGGGAAAGTGGGCTAAAGCGGATTAAAAGCACCCGGGGCGGGAAAGTGGTCGAAACATTCAGATGACGGTAAATGAGAATGGGGGGGGAAAGGGACACTAGACAACTAGAAAAAAAAAAAGAAAAGAAAACCCCACCAAAGCTCGAAAGAAAACTCAAGACAAACGGAACTGACGCTGGGTTGGGTAAAAACCCAGGTAAAGGGGAAAGGGTCAGTAACGAGCACTCCAAATTCCAGGAAAAGGGAAGGCACGGAAAGTTTAAACGAGAATTCCCGAGAAAACTATTTATCTCCGGTTAGGAAAAGTCGTAAGGGGGGGGGGGGAGAAGGAGGTGAGCAAAAAAAGGGGGCCGGCGGAAAGGCAAAAAAAAAAAAAAGGGGGTTTGTGTTTCACGATTGGTGGGAATGTTAAAAATCTCATCAACGACCACGCAAATAAAAGGAGGGGTACTGGTAAAAAAAGGGAACGGCAGACGAAAGGGAAAAGAAAAGGGGAAAAAGGAGTTGTTGGGCTCAACCCTTTGGCCGAAACGACTTTGAAGTCGTCTGGCAAAAGAGGAGAGATTGCACGCCTGGGAAAAAAATTCTGAGACCGGGACAGGGAGGTGCCCATAGAGGCGCCAATTACCACAGTATAAGGATGGGGGGGGCCACGGTACGGGACCTGTGAAGTCCCTTAAGAATGGATTATACAGAAATAAGAGACCCCACGAATCCAAGACACGGCGTTAATTCGGAAGTGGAAAGGGAAAAGAAGGGAAGGAGCGACCTGTAATTAAGATCGAGAGTAAACCCGAAGAGTGGGAACGCAACGAATTCCCGAAATCACAGGGCACCCACTGCGCCAGGGAGGAGACAGGTCAAACGAATCAACAAGGGAAAGTCAAAAAACCGTAGTGCGGGGGGCCACTCTCTTCATCTAATCTTCTCTCGTCCCGAGGGGGAAAAAAAAGGACTCGCGGAGTCGAAAAGAGGCACATAAAAAAAGGCAGGCCTGGGGGAGGACAAAGTAGTGAGCAGGCCCGTGCAAAAGCGGTGCAAAAGAAATCGGTGAAGGGTTACTAGGGGGGGGGTGCCGTGGACCAACAAAAAAAAATTGGGGAACCTAAAAAAATGAAAGGGAGAAAAAACTGGGTGCTGGGGGGAAAAACTCTAAGCAGGATCAGACTTAACACAATCAACTGAAGAAGCAGAAAGCAGGACAGAGAAGGCACGGGGCCACACATTCGGGAGGGGGGGAGAACCGTGTCTCCGGAGCTAAACCTTTGAGGGGGGGTGCAGGTCGTTTAGAATCTCTTGGAATGGCTGCAGAGTAAAAGGGGGGGGGGTTACAGGCGCGGGAAAAATCTAAGGAAAAGATTGTTGGGGAATGAAAAGAAAGAGAAATACATGCAACCAACAAACATGTCCCGAGACCCCCCGCGTCGAAAAGAGAACCACGCACGGAAAACGAAAAAAAGGGAGAGGAAAAGAGGGTGAAAAAAAAAAAAAATGGTCCGCGGTAAAACAGCCAAAGAAGTGGAAATCCTGCAGCCACGCGCCGTATAAACACCCCTAGGGCAAAACGAGAGTTTCGCCAGTCGACTAAGAAAAAAACAAGAAAAATTGTCGACAGAACGAGAAGGAGAAAAGGGGAGCCCACTCATAAAAGATCAATTCGAAATCCACACAGCGTTGCTCGATGGGGCGGGGTCAGAAAACAGCCTCAAAAAGGAAAGAAAACGGATAAAAATGCGTAACCAAGGGTCCCCGAGAGAAAAAAAGAAGAAGATCCGGACCTGTGGTCCCTTCAAAAGTATTTGAACAACTGGGGTTTTGGGCCGCCCGATCGGGGGGTGCAAAAGAAACAGGGAAAAGGGGGGAAAGAGTGAGCGGAAAAAAAATCTTCTACGAACAAGTCCCACGCAGGGGCACAAAGACAGGGGAATACCAACGTGTTGAGTACCACCAACAGTATGGTTCACCTTCAAGGGTTGATTCGTCGGGGGGCGGGACTTTTGTGAAAAACTCTGGACAAAATAGGAGCAGCCAAATGGAGGAATTAGTCAGACGACAAATACCGAAGGGAAGAAGAAAAAGAAATGTCAGTACACGGAACGGCGACAGTTTTGGGCCGCGAAGCTTACGCGGGGGTAGAAAGGGTAGAGCGGGGGAAGTTCAGGGAGGGGGGGAAAAACACCTGAACCCCGGGGAAGAACTTCGAAAAAAAAAAAGTCTATAAGTACCCGCCCCCGGAAAAAAAAGAAAGGAAAAAGGGGGGGGGGGGAGAGAAGCCCACACCTCGTCCTGTCAAAAAAGTTCAGCTGTACTTCAACAGGGAACGGACGATCTCGGAGAAAAGGAAACAACTCAGAAAACACGACCCTGCTGTCAAAAAACCACAACGGAGGGAAGGAAAAAGGGGAAGGGAGGAAGGTTGTTGAAAGTACGCAGGCCACGACACCGACGCCAAAAAAACAACGAGAAAGAATAAGAGTCCTCTGGGTGATGAGCAGTCAAAAAAAAAACAACAAATGAAAGTGGGTTATCCAGGCAAGCACAAAAACAAAGAAGAGGGGGAAGAAAAAGAAACCTAGAAAAGAATCAAAAAACTGACGAGGAAACTCGGCAGAACCGAAGGCGTGGTCGGCTTCAGGGACGGGTGTCGTGGGGGGGGGGGGGACGTCGTTGACAATGTGACCCCCACCAAGCCCCGAAAAGGCCAAGGAAAAAAAACTCATAAAAAAAACCTGGCACCTACGATTTGGCTGTTGGCCGCACCAAGCACCGAGGGGGGGCCTCGGGGGGGGTGCTCGAAAGATCCGGGGAAATACAAAATGAAACCCGAAAGCTGCACAACCACAAAATCAAAACACGAGGGGGGAGGCACGACGAAAAAAGTGAATGGGTGCCAAAAGATGAATCCGCCAGTCTAACGGAAAATCCCGGTCCGTAACTAGACCAAAAACGTTCCAGGTTTCACAAGAGCATGCAACCGCCTACCAGTTCAAGGGAACCGAAGAAGAGGGGGGAGGGGAAGAAAACCTGCTCAAACAAAGGGGGAAACTGGAAAAAGATCGTCCGGAAACCATCCGGATTGGGTAAAAGGGGCCATAAAAGGGGGAAAACGAAAAGGAAAGCAACCAAGAAAAATTTCACGCAACACGAGAAAAAAAGAAAACGAACATCCAGTGGCCAAAAAAAACACCGCAGGGTAAAAAGTAGCCCCTCGGGGAAGAATCTTTAAACCGCAAAAGAAAAGACGGTGAAGAGCCAAAAGGAGAAATGACCGTTCGTCCTGACCACCTGGGATTCCGTCGGGACAGGTCACAAAAACCCAAAACGCCGATCAAGCCAATGTGAGAGAGGAAAAAAGACCTGCACAGGGAATTCTGAAACGTACGAAAAAGTGAGGGGGTCAGAAGATCGATCAAGAAGGGGGTTACTGAATCCCACCGCCGAGGGGCAAGACAAGGGGGGAAGAGAAACAAAAAAGCCAAAAAGCACAAGGGCATGCCCACGTGGGACTTCTGCAACTTAAACCAAAAAATCGCTGCGGGGAAAAAAAAAAAAAAAAAAAAAAAAAAAATCGGGCTGAGATAAAAGAGTGTCTGTCACTTAACACTGACTTGGCGACTCAATACCTAGGGACCTGGGGTGGGGGGGGGGGGCCTCCCCGAAGAAAAAAAGTGGGCACGTCATCGGACCAACGGGGAGGGGGACGCGGGGGGTGGTCTAAAGTATCGGACCACTAATGAACGGAGGACCTTTTACTAGAATATGGGAAGTGCATGGAAAAAAAGAGGGGGCCCGTTCAAAAAGAACGTGGCCGAAGCCATGAAAAACACCCCGGGGGAGGGAAGGACAAGAAAATACAAAGTCCGCTTCATACCGTAAACTCAAATCAAAAGGGTTGGGACGCAATCCGAAGAAAAGCAGGGAACACAATAAAAAACCGTGGAATAAAGAGTGGCCCGGATCCCAGACTGCACCCTTGGATACAGAGATTTTTCACGAAGGGACCTAAAACGATGAAAGACTAAAAAGCCAACCAGGAAACACAGGAAAAAAAAAAGTCTGCTGAAGGAAAAAAGCCTTTCCCAACATCTCCAAAAGAGTAGGGAAAGGCCAGAACCGGACCGAAATTGAAAAATCCATTGTGAACGGGGACGTTGGCAAAAAGCAAAGCGGCCAATGGAATTAAAACGAAGGCGGAAAGGACCGGAAGCCCTGCCACAAGAGCCGTACGACAAGCGAAAAACGTCGGCGAACGATCGCGGGGAATGTCATCCGGGGTGGGAATCAGAGAGTGAAACGCAGGAAAAAGAAAAAAGGCCCGGAAGCCGGGCCTTCCAAGGTTACAGAGGGGGAGGGGGGAAAGCCGAGGGTGACCCAAAATCACAGACTCCAGCGAAAAAGAAAAGCATCGATGATCACCGAAAACAAGAGAAATGTGGACCGCCTGGTCGCCCCCTTAGAAGGAAGGGGACGGACAGATCATAAATCCCATCGATAATAACTTAAAGCACGCCAAACGGAAAACCAACACACAAAAGAGGAGAAAAAACGGTGCCGAGACCAATCAGACCAAAAAACTAGCAAAAAAGGGAAAGTCACGGAGAAAGCCTCACGAGACTCGTCAAAAGGACTGGGTGGACGCGAATACGGGCCACAGTTACAGAAAAAAAAAAAAGGGGGGGGGGGGGACCGAACAAAACATCCCGAATCATTTCGGCCTCCGAATAAAACAGGGATAGGAGAAGAAAGTGAATTGCGGCGAACTTGATACCAATGACACCCCCCGCCGCCCCTCCCGAATCCAATTAACGGGGGAAACTGCCTGCCCACTCCAAGATCCTTTCAACCTTCAACGCCGCCATGAAACTTGGCCTTTGTTGGTCGCCTAACGCCATAACCAAAAAAATTGAAACCGCAATGTTTTAACCTGGCTAGCCAAAGACCCTCACTAAAGTTGAGTTGAAAACAAAGACAGAGAAAAGGGGGAACTAAGGGGGGTAGCTCTGAGAGATACCTTGCAAGGGAACCAGATCCCTCGGGAAATCGAATACAAGTTAACGGGAAGGGGAGGGAAAGGCTTGGGTACACCAAATGGGATCACCAATAGAGAAAATGTAAGTTCGTGGGGGAAAAAAAAAAAAAATCAAACGAAAGGGGTGGTAAGAAGAACATGACGCAAAAACATTGAAACCGCCTTTCAAGGAGCGCCCGAGGTGGCCCTGAAGAAGTGGGCGAAAAAAAAAAGGAAAGGAACAAAACACAAAGAAAAAAGGGTGACCAAAACGGCAAAAAAATAAACGAACGAGGAGTGGGCACAAAAAAAAACATCAAATCCCTTAAGGGTCGACCTGCGGAAAGACTACAATAACAAGGAGGGAAGCGAAACCGAGGGGAGGGGGGCAGACTCTGCAACGCTGCTCGACCGAAAGGGGGAATTGCCGTAAAAGTCACAGGGACCGTGGAAGAAAAAAGGTTGTGCGGGCTCCGGTCACACACCGAGAGGAGGAAGACACGGGGAGGACAAAACGGGGAGACAAACTCGTCCCAAAAGAAGAAAGAGCAACCAACCTTGCTCAAAGGAACGGGAGGCAAAAAACAAGTGTACAAAAAAAAACAGGCACAAAAAAATTGCAATCCAAAGAAAAAAAGGAAAAAAACTCAAATGAATAAACACTATCACCCCAAACCAGAGACACGAAGAAAAGCCTATCTTTGTGAAAACCTACCGAAAGGGGTCAAAAAAACCGGAAACTAAACTAAAGCATTTCGAAAAAAATCCCTAAAAGTAGAAAAAGAAAAAAGAGTCTCCTAACTCAATCATGAGCCACAATGCCTGGCAACAAAAAGCACGTCAGGGGAAAGCCTGAACCAGCCATCCGGAGGAGAAAAACCAACAGAGATGATGAAAAGGAGGAAGAATGGCGGGCGAGCCACACAACGGACTCTGTTTTTAGAAGGTCATAGCCCTGGGGGCGGGAGGGAAAAAAAGGTCGAACTCGGAAATTGGACGGCGAGGGAAGGGAATCTCGATTTCCCAAAAGGGAAGAGGCCTTACAAAGGGTACATTCAGGTCACAAAAAACCGTCCGACAAAAACGGAAAAGAAGCAATACGGGGGGGGGGGGAGAGGAGAAAGGGGTTGTGGGAATGCAAACTGCGGCTATGGGAACGAAGGTTGTGCTCGTATGGGTGGTGCGTTGGGGGGAGGGGGTAAAAAAAAGGCGGTGGGCAAAAGGTAAAAACCATGACAAACCCAAAATTCTCCAAAGGAAATTCGAGAGGGGGGAGGATAGCGTCGTAAATCCAAAACGCGAAATATCAGAAAGGAGAAAGAATCTTCCGGTATAAAACGGAAGGGGGGTCCCTTCCCAACCCATCAACGGAAAAACTTTGAAAAAGGAAGGAGGAAACGTGATAAGAATTTACAAACGAAAGACGACTAACTACAGACAATGGAGGATTAGTCCTGTCACAGACCAATGATGGAAAAAGTCCCACAGAAAAAGCGCCCAAAGACAGTCCAACGAAAGTCTTTGGGCCGCGGCTAACAACTCGGAAAGAAGGTCAAGGGGTAGACTTCCAGGAAAAAGGGCGGGCAGCTAAAGAACGGAAGTTAGGGACCATGTTTGAGGGGGGGGGGGGGGGGATATGTGACATAGGACGGTCATGAAAAGTGGGCGGGTAAAATCACCGAATCTGAACGACCCTGTTTAAAGTGAAAAAAGACCATTGCTTGAAAAAAAAAAGGAGGTCAAAAACTGTCAAGAAGGGGTAGCGGGAGGAGAAATCAAATCAAAAAATCCAGGGCCCACGCGTTCAAGAAGACACCGAGGGGGGACTTTGGGCCTCGACGAACAGGAAAAAAAGGGTCAGCAAGAAAAAGATCAAAAAGTTTAGCAAAGGAAAAACACCGTTGAGGGGGGAACTCCAAGAAGGTGAGGGTAATGGGCCGAGGGCATGTACAAAAGGGAGGCGCCCGCCAAAAACATAGCAGAGTAACTTCAGGGGTAGGAGGGTCGGGAGGGGGAAGAGGAAGGAAGTGAACATGATTCAAAACACCCGAGTTGGGTCGTGAACCAGGGTAGACGCAGGACTTGAAGGGCCCGCGATCATAAAAGGAGCACCGAAAAGCGGAGTGTCTAGTGACTCAAAAGGAGGGGGGGAACGTAAAAGAAAAAAACAGTCTCGATTTGTGTTCATTAACGGACGCGGGAAAACCTTGTACACGACGGAGGTCCGATCGGAAAAAAGAAGTAAAAGAGGCACGAAACCGCGGGGACTGAAAAAAGGGCGGGGTAGGTAAGAAGAGACAACACGGGGGGAAAGGGGGAAGAGCGAGAACCCCTGCACCTAAACAAAGGGACGCGACGAAATTCAAAAGGAGAAGCCGTCGGGGACGCAACAAAGGGCCCCTTTGAGCGGTGCCAAAAAAAAACGTTAAAAAATCACCCAAGAAAAGGGCAGAAGCACTTGAGAGGAGGGGGAAGGAAAAGGCCGAGTCAAAGTTGAGGATCACGTAACCGCCGAGCCAGGCAGCGGCCCTCCCGCAACAGGGCAGCCACAAGAAAGGGGAACTTGAGAACACGTGTAATTAAAGTGAAAAAAGGAAGAATGAAGAAAGGGAGGGGGGGGCCGTGGGCAGTGAAATCACTCAAAACGGAATTGGTCAAAAAAGGGACTTCCAGGGGCAGACTGGGGGGGCAAAGGTTTCGCCTCAAAAGTCTTGAACCAGAAGAAATCTTATCAGGGACGCCGAAAAGGGGGGAGGAACGTCTCTTGCCTTTTTCGGGCTTTGGGGGCCGACCCAGGTCGGATGATAAAAAAAAGAAGGGGGGGGGAGGCAAGGTCGGAGTTATCATGGGGGCGGGACCTGACGGAAGGAAAGCGTGGGAAGGGGGAGGGAAGTCGACCAAATCTCAGAAAAAAAAGAAAAAGACACAAAAACTCCGGGTTTTGACGACAAGACAAAAGAAAAAGCCCGGAAACAACAGGGGGGGGGGGGGGGGGGGGGGGTGGGGGGGGGGGGGGAACTGAACCTACTTCTAGTGAAAACACCTACAAGGCAAAAGGTTGAAAAAATACGAGTTGTTGCAACCAGGGAAAAGGTCGAGAGGCGAGATTACAGAAAAAAGACGGGTGGGGAAAAAGGGAAAGACCCGTCTAAGAATCGACACGAATCTCCGCAGAAATATTACCCTCCCGCACCCTCAAACGTACAAAAACCAGACCAGGCGAAGTCCGAATGGACAAAAGAGAGGAAAAGGGGGGAGGAGAGAGGAGAAATCCCCCTCTTCTCAAAACTGACCAGCTAACCAGCAGCACATCCTTCTTCAGGAAGGAAAAAAAAAGGATCCTGTAAAACAGGTCGAAAATAAACAACAGAAAGGACTCAACGGGCAAAAGGGGAAAGTGGGGGGGGAGGGCACGTTCCTAACCAGAGGAAATGGGTCCGAACGACGGAGGGGGTAAGGGCCTCCAGAAAAAGTCAGCTCCTTAAACGTACACACCGAAAAAAAAAAAAAACTTGGGAAAAAGAATTATGAAAAAAAACACAAGAAGAAAAATCTGGGGGGGGAAGAGGGGGGGAAGTTGTGATAGGTGACGAGTGGGGGAACTTCACGCGAAAAGACAAAGGCGACGTATAAGGTAAAAATACGAAAGGTTTGAAAAAGAATCAAAAGGTTCAGCCGCGTCAGACAAAGGAAAACAAAGATCCGAAAAGAAAAGGGGGGAGACAATGTACGCGGACCCAGAAAAACGGACCGGGGCTTTGCCCTTTCCGAAAGCCTTTGATCTAGCGGTGACCTAAAAAAAGTGGAACAAAAAAACAAATCCTGTGTGGAGGAAACCACCGAAGAGGTCCGAGGTTCAAAAAAAAATGAAAGATGACTGGGGAAGGGAGAGTATCCTTAAAAAAGGAGAAAAACCGGTGTGGTCGGGGGAGCGGGAAAACCAAAATAAAAAGAGGGATGGTTAATGCCCAAAAAGAGTGTCAAAGTACGGACGGCAGACGCCAAAAAAAGGGGGGAAAAAAAAATAAAAATCGAAAAAAAAAAAATGCAGGAAGGAGCCGTCTCGCCCATCAAA
>Ga0179591_1144150_pt1 | contig 28598 bp, 36 predicted proteins | sample CZOMad2_1_08_16f_FD_182891 | JGI IMG/M metagenome (GOLD analysis project Ga0179591, IMG submission 182891) | Vadose zone soil fungal communities from Angelo Coast Range Reserve, California, USA - CZOMad2_1_08_16fungal (PacBio error correction) | ecosystem: Environmental > Terrestrial > Soil >...
TGTGTTTTGGTTTTGGGGAAAATAATTTTGTGGTTTTTCGCTCCACCCACCCCACCAAAGACACACCGGAGGAACACTACCAAATTGGTTGGGTGGAATAAAGGGTGGGGGTGTTTGGTTTTTTTCCCCCACCAAAAAACCACCTACCCCCCAAACACAAGTTGTTGGGTTTTTCACCAAAGAAACAAATAAAAAAAAAAAGGGGGAAAAATAACACAGTGGGGGAAAAAAAACCAAAAACCATACCCTGAGGGGGGGGGGTGGGGTTTTGGGGGTTTGGTTGGGGGGGCCCCCAAGTAAAAACACAAAAAAACAAAAAACAACGGTGAAGTGGGGGTGGGGTGGGGGGTGGTTGGCTCCCCTATTGGAGGTGTGTGGTTTTTTGGTGGTTTTTGTTTGGTGGGGGGGGCGGGTGGGGGGGGCCTGGAAGGCAAAAAAAAAAAAAAACCCTACACAACATAAAGGGTAAAGGGATATGGTGAACCTACAAAAACCCGACCAACCTGTAAGAAAATAAACCCGTTGTGGTTGGTTGGGGGTAACAAAAAAAAAAGAAAAATTCAACAAAAAAAACCCCCTGTAACTTTTTGTCCCGGGCCAGTTTTCACAGGGATAAAAAAAGAGTGGAAAACCCGTGAGTCAAAGCCACAAAAAACCCCATAAAAAAAAAAAACTGGGGGTGTCCCCCGGGACTTATGGCGGTGTTGGTGTTGGATGTGTGGTGTTGGTTGTTTTGGGGGGTCACGGGGGGGAACCCCTGGGGGGGTAGGTGTGGGGGTTGGGGGGGGGTGGTTTGGGTAATCCCCAAAAAGAAAAAAAGGGGGTTTTGTTTTTTTTTTGGTGGGTAAAGAAAAAGTGGGGGGGTGGGGGGGGGGGGTGTTGGGTAAAAAAAATTGTGGGGTGGGGAAACAAGATAAAAAAAAACCAACCAAAAAAAAAACTGAAAAAAACCGGCAACCCCCACCCCGGGGGTGGAAAAAGGTTTTTGGGAGGGCGCCCCCGGGGTGGAAAAAACAACAGATACGGCCAAGCCAAAAAAGAGTGAAGGGGAAAGAAAAAAAAATAAGTGCCCCTTTTTTTGTTTTTGGTTTTGAACTGGAAATTGTGTTCACAACCGGGGGGGGGCCATCAAAAAACCCAACTTTTTGGGGGGGGGGGTGGGTGTCCACCCCCAACCCCACCCGGGTTAGAGGTGGGGTGGTGGGCAAGAACCCCCCCCAGAAACCCGGTGGGGTGTGGACGCCCACCGAAAGTTGCCCCCAACCGGAGAAAAAAGATTACCAATAAAAAAAAAAATGGGTGGAACTCACATTGGGGTGGGGGGGTTGGGAATAACGTAAGGAAATAAATAAAAAAGCGCCTAGTCCAAGGACCCTGTGGGTGGGTTGGTGGGGTGGGGGTGCCAATCGCACAAAAAAAAGCAACAACCCCCTTGGGACGTGGGCCCGGGGGTGTGGAAAATAATCAATGGTTGGTTGTGGTGTTAGGGTTGTTTTGTGTCAAAAAAAATACTTCAAAAAACTCACATTAAAAATCCAGAAAACCCGCAGGTGGTGCCGACCCAGGGAAAAATAAACTTAAATATGTATGGGTAAAATATCAAAAGCAAAAAAGTATAAAACAAAGAAAATAAAAAAAAACCTGGGAGAAATGGGGGGGGTAACCCCCCCATACGTTTTTGGTGGTGGGGGTTTTGTTGGGGTGTGTGTTTTTTAACGGGGGGGTGGTTAAACCCCCGGGAATGCGTGGGGGCCAGATAGGAAAGGGTTTTGGGGGGGTTGGTTGGTGAAAAAATAAAATACCGTTAAAACGAAAGCCACCCCGGGGTGGTGAATAAACAAACCAAAACCCCCTCCGGGGGTGTTGGTGGGGGAGGGGGTATTGGGGGCAACACACAAAAGGGGGAAAATAGCAGAAAGGGGGGTTAGGTGGGTGGTGCTAAACAAAATGAAATGAAGCGACACACTCAGTCGGGGGTTTTGGTTGTTGGTTTTTGGTGGGGGGGGGGGAACAAAAAAAAAAAAAAGTGGGGTGGGGACGAAAATGTGTTGGGGGGTGTGGGGTGAATAAAAACCCCCAGTGCCAAGCCCCCCCAAGGACACATAAGCCAACCCACCAACCTGAAACACAAGAAATACGGACGGTTTTGTGTTTTGAGGCCAAGCCCCCCGCCCCCTCCCAAATAAAGCCCAAAAAAAAAAACAAGGTGCTAAAAAAAACGGTGTGGGTTGACCCGCGGGGGTCCCCCCCCAACCCTCCCCACTATGGGGTTCCGACACCTGGCGGGGAAGGAAACCTGGGGGGGGGTTTTTTTGTTTTTTTTATTGATGAACAAAAGCGGCCCCAAAAATAAACGAAAATAGAAAAAATGGTTTAAAAAAAAGGGCCAACAGTGGGGTGGAGGGGGGTGTTTGGTTTTGGGGTGTGTGTGGGTTTTGGGGTTGTGGTTTGTGGTGGGGGTGGGTTTGTTTGTTTTTTTTTTGTTCCCCCACCCCCCCCCCCCCTGGTGGCGGGGGTGTGGTTAAAAAAAAAATGAAGAACGTGTTCACCCCCGAAATGAATCCTGGGGTGGAAAAAAATGAAAATTGCCTAAAAAAACAACCATGGGTTGGTGGGGGGTGGGGGGGGGGTTTTTTTTGGGAACCCACCGGGGGGGGGCGCCCAAACCCCGAAACAAAAAAGGAAAAAGGGGTTTTTGTTTTTATTGGTTGATGGGGGGGGGGTTGCACCCAACCCCCCAGAAAGGACTGGGGGGGAGGGAAGGAATAAATTCCACAAAGAGAACAATGCCCCACGGGGGGGGTGGGGGGGCCAACCAAAAAAAAACCCAAAGCATAGGTGTGTCCCCATTTTGGGTTGCCATACTAAATTTTTTTGGTGTTTTAATGGTTGTTAAACAAATCAGGAAGTGTTGTTGTGTTTGTGTTGTGCCCTAAATTCCCCCCAAATAAAACCGTGTCGGTAGGGGGACGGTGGGGGGAAAAACCCCCCCGTTGGGGGGTTGGGGGAAAAGGGGGCAAAAACGACAAAAACCCAGGGGGGGGTGTAAGAAATTTCAACCTCTGCCACAACCAAAAAAGTCGTCGGGGGTTGGTTAGCAAACTCGGAAACGCCGGCCCACCAATCGCACCCCCCCCGCCGGGGGGGTTGGTGCCAAAAAATTACTAGGGTAAAGGGGGTGGGGTCCCGTGACCATGGTTCAAACCCAAACAAAAGAAATAAAAGGAAAAGTAAATGTGGGGTTCGGTGGGGCCCTAAAAAAGGTGATAAAAAACACCCCCTTGGGCCAACACGGTAGAAGGGTGGAAAAAAATAACAAAAAAAACCTAAAACACCAAACCAACCACCCAATAAACTGGGGGATAAAAAAAAAAACCACCAGATTGGTTGTTGGGTGGAAAGAAAGCCCAACCGTGTTGTTTGGGTGGTGTGGGGCCGGCCCCCAGATACAATAATACAGGGGGGGCCATAACAGCGCCTTCGCTACCCCATTTTGGTAACAAACACTGGTGTCTGGGGTGTGTGGGATATACCCAAAATACAAATAACGTTTTTTTACGACCCCCCCACCCGCCCCCTTCAAAACGGGTTGGGGTGGGTGCAAAAGCAAACATCCAAAAAAGGGTTCCCAAGTCTTGGGGGTTCCCCCCTGGTTTTGGACAACCCGAAAAACCCCCAAAACCGCGTTTTCCCAGCAAAAAAACACCCAAAAAAAAAGAAACACAGGTGGCTGGGGGGGGAATCTGGGAAGGACGGGTAGTGGTGTGGGGCAAACCTTGTCAAAAAAACCAACGCAAAGTTAAACACACAAACCCGAAATACCCCGCCAAAACCCAACCGGGAAAAATAAGAAGGTGACTAATAAAGAAGTGGGGGTGGGTGGTTGTCCCTTTGGTCCCAGGGACCGTGGTGTGTGGGTGTGGTACAAAAGTCCCCTGGGACCAGGGGTCTAAAAAAAAAGTTGAAAAAAGAACAAAAAAAGGGGATTCCCTAAAAAAAACGCCCCCCGCCAAAACCCCCACCAATTAAAACCACCCCCCAACCAACAAAAACATGGTGGATAAATGGGAAAAAAAAATAAGAAGTGGGGTCCAGGGTGGCGGCCCCCCGGGGGAACACCAATGGAAATTGGTACTCACCATTGAAGGGGTGGGCACAAAATAAGGAGTGCAAAATTTTTGTTTGTTTTGGGTTTGGGGAAAAAAACCCAGCCCCCCCACCCAACCGTGGGGGGGGGGGTTGGGGGGGGTTTTTCACACAACCCTTGGGAAAAAAGAAACAACTCCCCTCTTGTGGGGGGACCCACCAAACACAACAAAAAAATAACAAGAAAAAATGAAAAGAAGGGGGGGATCCTTTTTTTACCAAAGGGAGGTAAAAAAATTGTGAAGATGTACAAAAGTGGATGGGTGCCCATAACTCGTGGTGGTCAAAAAAACCAAATATAATAGCAACAAATCTCAACAAGGTGGGGGGGTTTTTTGTTGGTTTGTTGTTTTTTTTTGTGTGGGGGGGGTTTTTTCTTTTTGGGAAGTTGTGGAGAAAAGTGCCCCCTACACTGGGGGGGACCTAGGGGGGTAAATAAAAAAAATACCCGAAAAAAGGCAAACCAAAAAGTGGGTTTTTATTTTTTTGTTGTTACCAAAAAAAGGGCAAAAAAAAAAACAAAAAGACGATGGGAAGAGGGGGGGGCCAATACCACGTTTTTGTTAAAATGAAAACAAAAAGACGGGGATAAAGATTTTTAAATTGAAAAACCACCAAATAAAGTGGGTGGACCCGGAAACCCCGGGAGGGGACCCCCAAGAACCAAATGAACACAACCCCACACCCAACCAAAAAAAAATCCAATCCCCCACTAAAAAAGGTTGGTTTTTGTTTCGGGGACCCCCCCGTGCCCATGACAAAACGTAAAAAAAAAACACACGTTTTGAATTTCAACCCGTGTGGTTTGGGTTTTGTTTTTTTTTGTGCCAAACCGGGTGAATAAAATAACACGGTAAAAAAAAAGAAGGGCCAACGAACGGTGGGGGTTGGTGGAGGATTATAAGGTGCTTGGTGGGTGTGGGGGGGGGGGGAATAAAAAAAAATCCCAATCTAAAATTGGAAAGGCCCCCCGCCCAGGTTGGTGGGGGTTGACATGGGGGGTTGTTCTTTTGTGGGTCCGGGCCGGAAGGGTGTTGTGTCAGAACGGGGTGAAAAACAAAATAACAAAACGCAAAACCGCCCCCAAATACCCAACCCCATCGAGTGGGGGTTTGGGTGGGGGGGTGGGGGGGGGTGGGGGGAAAAAAAACCAGTAAAAACATAAAACCCCCCTCACAAAAACCACGGTGGGTGTTCGCGCCGTGTGGTTGGGTAAAAAAAACGAAAAAAGGTGTTGGGGGTGTAACCATCCCCCCCCCCCAGCCCGTGGGGGGGTTGTGTTGGGGGGGTGGGGGTTGGAACGGGTGCCAAAAAAAAAAAAAAAAATAAAATCCCCTGGGAAACAGAAAACATGGTGTTGGGGGTGACAAACCCCCACCAAACCAAAAGGGGTTGGTTCCGGTTGGGGACCTAGAGAAAGTTTTGTGGGGTGTGGTGTTGTGGTTGTCGAGGGTGGGTGCCGAGGGTGGATAAAAGTGGGGGGGGAGAAAAAACAAAAAAAAAAGCACATTTTTTTGGGGGAACACTTGGGGGGTTTTGGGGGACCAAAAACACATCCGCAAACAGTTAAAAGTACCCTTTATGGGGTGGAAAAAGGGGAGAAAATCTAAAGAGCATTGGGTGGGGTGCAAACTACAAAAAATGTGGGGGGGTCGTTACAACCCCCATAAAAAAAAAAAAAAAAATTTCCACCCCGACCAGATGTTGGGGGGTGGTGGGTAAAAAACAAACCAAAGGAAGGGTTTTAGGTGTTTGGGGGGGGGGTTGGTGTGGGGTGTTAAACCCCAACTGAAGCGTGTGGGTTGGGGGGGGTAAAAAACGGGATAACAGCGAGGGGTGGTTTGGTTGTGTTTGTTGTTTTTGGTTTTTGTTGTCACCCCGTGGGTTTTGGTGTTTGTTGTGTGTGATAATACCACCCAAAAAAAAAAAGACCCCGTGTTGGTGGTCCCCCCCTGTTGGGTTTGGTGTCCCCCACCCCCACCCTTTGTGTTTGGGAAATATGATTGGGGGGTGGGGGTGGGGGGTGGGGGTGTGTGGGTGGTTTTTTTTGTTTTCCAATCCCAGGTGGTGGGTTGTTTGTGTGGGGTTTTGTTGTGTGGTTTTGTGGTTTTTGGTGTTTTGTGGTTATGTCCCAAAATCAAAAAGCCCCACCAAGTTGTTGGGGTGTGAAAAAAACCGGCTCCAACCCCCGCCCACACCTGTTTTTTTGGTTTTTTGGGTTGGTGGGGGTTGAGGGAATCACCACCCCCCCAAACCTGTTTTGGTGGTGGGTTGTGGAAGGAAAAAAAAAAAATAAAAGGGTGGGTTGGATGTCCCCATCGTGGGTGGATTGGTCCACGGGGGCGGCGTGCCCCGATTATCAAGGTTTTTTTAAAAGAAAAATGGGGAAAAAGAAAAATGGGGGTGGGACGGGGGGGGTGGGGTGGGGGTGTTGTTTTTGGGGGGAAAACGGGGGGGGGGTTTTTTTCCCACGGCCGGGGGGGGGGGGTGTGGTGGGGTGGTGCAAGAAAAAGACCCCAGCCCCCCCCCTTGGGGAAAAAAAAAAAAAAAAAAACCAGGAGACGAGGGGTGGGGTTGTGGGGTGGGGGGATTTGTGTGGAAAGGTAAAGAAAGAACCGGAGAAGGGCAAGGGGGTTGTTGGGGTCAAAATAACAATCGGAGGAATAAAACAAAAGTGGGTGTGGGTGAACCTTTGTAGTAGCAAATAAAAAAACTTGATTGGTTTTTTTTTCCCTGTGGGGGGGTTTTAAAAACGGGGGGTAAAGGAATGATAGTGAATATAGGGCTTTAAGGGTGAAGGGGTTGGGGTAAATAAAAAAGATGGGTTGGAAAACATTGTGGTGGGTGGGGGACACCTGATTTTTTGGGTTGTTATTTGGGTCCCCACCGGGGGGTTTGGGGGGTTGCAAGCGATTTCCCATGGTTCGGGCCCCCCCCGACGAAATTTGGGGGGGTTAACCCCCCAAAACTGGTGTGGGAAAAGACCAATGAAAAAAAAGACCGCCCCGCCGCCCCAAACCTTTGGGAAAAAAATAAGAAAGGTCCAAATCCAGGGGTGCATAAACCCAAGGGTTCCCCCGAGGGAAAAAAAAAAAGAGAGAATGTTTTTTGGGGGGGGTGGGTTTGTTTGGGGGTGTTTGACCAAATGGAAAAAAAAAGAAAGGGCGGGCCCAGGCGAACATGAGTGTTTTTGACAAAAGGGGGGGGGGTGGTGAACTAAAAGGGGGGGGGGGGTGGGGGGTTACAAAAAACAACAACCCCCCCAACCCACCCCCACCCAAGAATGAAAACAAAATCAAACCCAGTAAAAAAGCGGTGGCTGGGGTTGGGGGGGGGGGGGTTTTCCTGAGCCCTCAAAAAAAAAAACTGCCCGGGGGTTGTGGGTGCCGGGGTTTAAGGGGGGAAAGAACCCCCCCAGCACAGAATCCCTAAACGGGGGGTGGGGGCCGCAACACCCTTTTTTTGTGGGTTTTTTGGTGGCCCCCCCCAAAAAAACTGGGGGGGTTTGGTTAAAGACTGGGAAGAGCCCAAACTAATTTGGGGGGGCACCCGCATCCCGCAACGGGGGGGGAAAAAGTGTGACACCCCGGTGGTGGGTGTTGGTGGTGGGAAAAGAAAAGAAAAACAAAACCCGGGGGTGGCACAAAAAAACCCCTGGATGGCCCAAGGATAAACCCAAGAAAAAAAAACCCTGAAAACCTTTTTGGGGGCCCGCCCGTCGGAGCGCCCACCAATGCCTATAAAAGTGGGGAGGTGGTGGGAAAAGACCGTCTAAATCCCCCCAAATACCCTGGGGGTTTTGGCAAGAAAGTAATGGGAAGAACGAAATAAAATGGGGGAGGTGGCCATAGGGGGTTAAAAAAAACCCAATACTAATGTGGGGTGGTGGGCAAAAACTGTGTTTTTGGTTTGGGGGGTCCAAAAATTGGTCAAAACGGTTTTTTCCACCGGTTGGGGGGGGGTGGTTGGAAATAAAGGGGGGACAAAACAAAAAAGGGGAAATATGCACTTGAAGACCCAACCGACCCCCCTGGTTCCCCTAACCCAAAAACCCAACCGCACAAAAAAATGAATGGGTCACAAGTGGTGGCGCCAGTGTTTCCGGGGGGGTGTTATAAGTGGGGGGGGAAAACCGAAGCGTGGTACAAAACACCAATAATATAAAAAATAACGGTTAACCAAAACACACAAAAAAATGGTTCACACACACAAAAAACAAACCGTAATTTTTCCCCTGCGGTTGCACGCGAGGAAACAATTTCGAAATGAGAAACGGGGTGAAAGGAAATCTGAAAAAGGAGCTGCGAAAAAACACCTTGGACCCCCCCCCGCATAAAATACAAACCTTAACAGAAATGTGTGGGGGGTTTTTGTTTTTGGGTTTGGGTGGGGGGTGAAAAAAACGGTGGACAAAAAAAAAACACAGAAAAAATAGGGTGGGAAAAAACACCACAAAAACTCAAAAAAATGGGGTTCCCCCTACCCCCCCACTAAAAACCCAAGCCAGGGGTGTCCCGAAACTATTTATGTGTGTGGACCACCCCCTCACAACTCAAAACTGAACGGGGTTGCGTGGGGGGCACATAACTAATAAATAGGGGGGGGGGGGGACTTGGTGGGGTTTGGGGGGGGGGGTGGTGGTGTTGGGGGTGAAAAAAAATAACCCATACCAGACAATGGGGTGGGGGGTGTAAAAAAACCATGACAAGGGGGGGGGGGACTGAAAAAAACAAAAACCCGATGGTTGGGGGGTTTTGGGGTTTTTTGTTTTTGTGGGTTGTGTGAGTTTGGTGTGTTGGGTGGGGGGGGGGTGTATGGTATTGCCCTCCACTATTCCTCGTGTGAAACCCCCTGGGGGGTTGTGAGTTTGTTGCCGACTACGCACCCCGGTGTGTTTTGTTTTTGGGTTTGGGGGGTGTTGGTTGGGCCGCCCCGGGGTTGTTGTAACAACGGGCGTCCGCAACATTTTTTTTTGGTCGTGGGGTGTGGGGTGTGGGTTTTTGTTGGGGGTGTTTTGTTTTTGTTTCCGCCCCAAATTTAAGGGTTGAAAGAGTAACCAGAAAATAAAATAAAAAAGGGGGGTAAACAAAAACCCAGGTGTGGCCACCCCCGAGGGTTGTTGGGTTGGGTGGGGTGTTGGGTTGTTTTTTTTGTTGTTGGGGGGGGGGGGGGGGGGGAACTGACCACCAAAAAAACCCTTTGGGCAACCTAGGGGAAAGGGTGGTGAATGGTCCCCAAAAAAAAGGCAAACCACCAATCCGCCCCGATCCACCCCCCACCCCGCCACAACGCGAAAGAAAATACAGAATCTGTGGGAGAAACCCAAAAAATCCCCCAAAAACCCCCCCGGGGCCCAGTGCACACCCACCCTACACCCCCCTGTGATCGACAAACGGGGTGGGGGGTGTTGGCCCACGCCCACACGCCCCCCCAAGGGGTTGGGGGACCCGTTTGTGTTTAAAAAAACCAACGCAAATATACACGGCCGGGTTTTGTACCACAGTCCACAACAAGGTGTTTTGCGGGGGGTGGGACCCAAAATGGGGTGTCAGCAAACAAAAACAACCCCCAAAAACTCCGGGTGGACCATACAGAACTGTGGGGGGGGGGGGGGCCAGGATAAACATGGAGAAACACAAAAAAAAAATAAAAGGGAAATTTCGCCGTATACCCCCGCGCCCCACCCAACCACGGGGGTAATAAAAAGGGATAACTCGCAAAAACATAATAGACAGAAGCACGAGAAAAGGGTTCAGATACTGAAAAAAAAAGCCCCAATAGGGTGGGGGAAAAAAAAACAAAGCCAGGTGGTTAACCCCCAAACCACGTGACTAATCCCCGCCCCACCAAAAAGAGGGAAAGGTGGGTTGTTTAAAACAATAAACTCCGGGGGGTGCGCCGCCCGTTTTGGCCATGCAGAAAAAAAAAAGCGAGTGGGGGGGGGGGAAAGGTGTTTTTTGGACCCACCCGGGGCCCTGGTGTCCCCCCAAAATATAAACGCAATAGGCCACTTCCCCAACCCAAATACGGTGATAAAATAACCGTCCACACAATACGCCAGCAAATTTGTAAAACGCCGAAGAACTGGGGGCCCGCCGCCACGCCTTAAAAATATACAGTGGGGGGTTGTGGAAACATACCAACATTTGTCGTTTTGGTGGTGCCCCCAATACAATTGTCACAATAAGGGCGAAATAAAGAAAACAAGGTTACCCACAATCCAAGGGGGTGTGGGACAAAAAATTGGGGGTTTGGTGGTTTTTTTTTTTTTTTGGTTGTTTTTTGGTGGTTTTTTTTGTTTACGACCGCAAAAGAAATCCGGCCATTTGGTTTTTTGGGGTGGAAGAAATAAGAACCGAACCGGGGGTGGGGGTGGTGTGCCCAACTTTCGAACCAATAAAAAAAAGGTGGGGTTTTGGGGTGGGGGGGTTGGGGGGTTTTTGGGGTGTTTTTGTGTGTCCCACACCCAAAAGTTTGTGTGGGGGGTTCGGGGGGGGTGTTTGTCAGAATGCCCGTGGGGGATCCCGGGGCCTAAAAAAAACGAATAAAACAAGGTGGAACCAAACAACCCAACACCCCCCCAACCTGGGTGTCCCAACGCAAAAAAAAGCCAGGGTAAAAAGTCCACTTGTTACCGACCACGGGGGCAAGGCCCCCGCCGGACATGAGAACAATAAAACTGAAACATAATACAGTGTACAACGGACCACGGTGTGTGTTGGGCCGCAAATACAGGACTATAACCAAAAATAGTTTTGTTTGTTTGTTTGTTTGTGTGCCGCGGTGTCTGGGGATATCGCCAATACTTCGGGGGTGTTTGTTGTTTTGGTTGTTTTTTGTTTGTAATACGGCAGAGCAAACCCACAAGAAGCGGAAATAACACGGACCCCCGCCGTGGTGTTTTTGGGGCCAGCAACGCCCCCCCCCAGAAATCAATATGCTATTGGTTGAAAAAATCAAAAAAATAATAAAACAAAAAGCCGGTGGAATGGGGGTGGACCCGCCTGTGTTGGTTGCCACAAACCGTCACCCATGGTGTCCCCCGCCACTCCCATTGCCGTGGGTTTTAAACAACATTGATCAATTCCCCACCTAGTTGGTAATCCCAGTGTTTGGGTTTGTTTTAATATAGGTGTACCCGGGTTAAAAAAAAAAAACCCACCCCGGCTGTGGCCCCCAAACACCAAAAAGCTCCCCGCCACACCCCCCAGTGCCGCAAACAACCAGCAACAGGGAGTGGTTTTTTTCGAGACAAAAAGAACGGCCACAAGGGGGGGGCACAGCACACAATAAAAATAACGCCCCGCTCCAAACCCAAAGATACCTACCGCACGTGGGGGGGGTTGGGAACCCGGGGGATAGTTTAACATCCATAAAAAAACCGGGTTTGGGGTTGTTTTTGTGTGTGGGTGTGGTGGTATAAAAAAGAAAACAGACAAATCCCCCCCCTGCAAACCAACCGGGAGGGAACACACACATAAGTTTTGACAAAAGGGTTGTCCCTTGTGGGTTGTTTGCCCAACAACAAGGGGTACGCCACAAGAAAAAAGCCCCCCCAAGTGTCACGACCCGCCCCCCAAATATAAGAGGGAAAACATGGGGAAAAAAACAGGGAACGGAACAAGAAAAAATGAAAATCCCCCCGGGGTCAACCATGGTGGGGTTTTTTGAGTGTTCTAAGGAAAACCAAGGGGGGAAAAAAAAAATGAGGACTCCCACGCCCTGTTGTTGTTTTGGGGTGGGGGGGTGTTGGCCTGTACCTCAGTAGACGTACCTGAACCACCTTGTGGTGGGGGGGGTGTGGGGGGGGGTGGTGTGGGGGGTTTTGGCCCAGGGGCCCCCGCACCCAAAAGAGCGGAGTTTGAGGTTGGGGTTCGCCGCCCCCCCAAAAAACGCATGGTTTGTTTGTTTTAACCCTTTCGGTGGCACACCCCTTGGGGGGGGTGGGTGGGGTGAAAAGGCGCCTGTTTTTTGACAAATAAAGTTTTGTGGGGGGAAAAGCTGAACGGGGGACGGCCGCAAAAACACCCGCGCCCTGTTGTCGCAAACCGGGGAAAAGGGCGGGGGGGCCTTGGGCCCCCTAAAAACCCCCCCAATAATGACGGAAGCCTTGTTTTGGTTGGCCCCTCCCGGGACCAGGGGGTGGGTTTGGTGTGTTTTTGGGGTTTAAAATAACAAAAATAAAAAAAAAAATGGAATTAAACACCACGAAAAAAAAACACAGGAAATAATAAAAAACCCCCAAAAACAACAAAACCAAGGAAAAACACAAAAGGGGGTTGGGGGGTGGGGGGCAAACAAACTGAGTGTTTCCCGGAAAAGGTGGCCATCAAAAAATAAAATCACACCCCCGTCGTTAGCAACCAGGGGGGTGAAAAAAAAAAAAAAAAGACCACCAGAAAGGTTGGTTTTTGGGTGAAAACACGGTCAACAATAAAAAAGCCACTAAGAAGAACGGGGGAAACTAGCACAACTTGGTCCTGGGTTCGAAAAAACTGCCCCGGAAATTGGTTTTGGGGTGGGGTGTAAAACAGGGGAACACCCGGTGTGTGTTTAAGCCCCAACGAAAAAAGGAAACCAATCCGGTGGGGAACAAAGATAAAAAAAAAAAAAAATTTTGGGTCCTGTTCCCCCCCGGATCATCGCCGTTGGGCCCAAAAAAAAATAGGCATTTGGTGGTTGGTAGACGTGTAAACAAAGACGACACCCAAACAACCCCAAACTCCCAAACAAGCCCTAGGGGAAGATACGTTAAAATGGAAAAGGGGTGGCCGCCAACCTACAAGTGTGACGCCCACTGTTGTTGCCCGCGCCCAAAACCCCCCCACCCCCCTAAACCACCGCCCAAAAATCCGAAAGGCCCCCCCCCGGGTAAGAAACCAACAAACAACTGAAAATAGTGTGGGGGGGGGTGGGGGTTTGTAAACGGGGGCACATAGGGGTGAAAACGGCATACAAAAAAAAAGGTATACGGTGCTCTCTTGGTGGGGGGGGTGTGGGGGATGAAAGAAAAAGTAAGTGCCAACCAGGGCGGAGTAAAAATCAATGTAAAGACAAAAAGGTTGGAAAAAAATTGCCAAACCCCGGTGGGTTTGGTGGGGCGTGTGGGGTGGTTGGTTTTGGTGGGGTTGTGGAACGCTCATGTCACAACCTAATGTCTACGTTTTTTGTGGTTCGTGGAACTGAAAAAAACCGGGTGTGGGGTGTTTGTTACCACGGGAAGAGAAGCCGAAAGAAGAGGGACCCTTGGGTGGAGTCAGTGACTAACGCCACCCGTTGGGGGTGTGGGTGGGTTTTAAGCTAATAGAAGATAAATAACGGGTTTATTCCATACCCCCACAAAACTGCCCTAATAAGTTTCCAGACTCAACGGGGAGTGGCCCCGGTGGGGTTGAGGCCACAATAACCGCAACCTCGCAGGACATCCAAAAAAAAAAACCCAAAAAACGGGGGGTTTTGGGTTTTGGGAAACCAGAAAAGAAAACACCCCCCCAAAGTAAAAAAATAATACTGGGGGGGGGGGGTGGGGTGTGTGGGTGGGGGGGTGGCCAAAAAAATGACAAAACAACCCCTTTTGGCCCCGACCAGTGAGCCAAGAAAAGGGGGTAGAACCCCCAACAAACAATCACCAACTATAAACGTATGGGTGGGGGTAAAAAAAAGCAACCCAAAACCACGCGGCACCAGGTTGGGGGGCGGGGTGGGGGCCCCGGGTGGGGGGTGGAGATACCCCCCCCCCGACACCCCCTGGGACACCAATCCGCGCCAAAAGAAGTCACTAAAAAGAAATAGTGGCACCGCTGCACTCACCAGGGGTGGCCCGAAAACACAAAAACATTGGCCCCCCTTTCGGGTTGGTGAAAAAAACTAACCAAAAATAACCTGGTGTTTTTTTGGGGGGGGACTGTCCCCCCGGGTTGAAAAAAAATGGGGTAAAACCAAATAAAACCCCCCCCAATAACGGGGTTGGGGGGTTGGTGAACAGCGCATTAAGGACCCACCCCACTAAAAACCACCAATAAAAACACCACACCCACCGAAAAAAAACCAGGGGGGGTGGTCCCCCCACCACCCCCCACCACAAGAAAGGTGGTTTGTTTTTGTTTTTGGTGGGTTTTGTTATAAATGCGCACATAGTGGGTGGCCGCCGACACGGACGAAAACTAGCCCCTAAAGGGGTGGGGGGGTGGGAGAAAAACCCGCCGCCCCCCCGCAAGAATGTGTTTTTGGTTTTGTTTGGGGGGTGTTGTTGGTGGGTTCCCCCCAAGGTTGTGGTTGGTGGGGTGGAAGAACAAAAAAATAAATGCTTGTGTGGTGTGTTTGTGGGTTGTGCAGGGTGGTGGAGCCCGGGGGGTTTTTTTCCCCAACGCCCCAGTAAAAAAAGATGGTTTTTTGACGTGGGGGGGGGGTGGGGGGGGGGGGTACCCCCCCACAAAACCGTGGGGGTGGTTTGAAACAAAACCCCGCCTTTCACGGGGCACTTTTTTTGCCAAAAAAATAAATTCCACCTTGGGTTTTGTTTTGTTTTTGTGGGGAAATAAAAAACGTGGGGGAAACTGGGGGGGGGGGAACCCAGCACAGTAGAGAAAGATGGCAAGCAAAAAAAGATAAAAGGGAAAAGAAAGGGGGTGTGAAAAAAAAAATAAGGCAAAAATAGTGGTGCTAAAAAACTGTCGCCCCGGGGGTGCAGTTCCCCCCCAAAAAAATGGGGCATGGGTCCCTCCCCACCCCAAAAAAAACATCCCTTTGGTCAAACACCCCCCATCTCGGAAAAACAAGGGGAGCCCGGCTGACCTGTATACAGGTGCCCAGTTTGGTTTTTGGTTTGTTTGTTGTTTTTTTTTTGTGTGTGTTTCATTGTGTTTGTGGTTGTTGTGGAAAAAAACGGGTAAAACCCCGCAACTTCCCCACCCGGAGAAAAATTGCCCCCCCAAAAGGGTCCCCAATATGGATACTGGCCTTGTTGAACCAAACGGCGAGACAGGGTACCCAACGGATAGGGGGGGGGGTGGGGGGGGGGGGGGAAATGTGTAAGTGGGTAAATTCTCGCAAAACCACACCGGCCAGAAAACCGGTGGTTTTCGTGCCACCAACCCCCCCGACAACCGCCCGCTTGTTTTTTTGTTCCGAAAATCAAAAAAACGTGGGGGCCCTCCCAACCCAAAAAAAAGCCCCCCAGGAAGGACCTAACAAGGGGGCCAAATGGCTGAAGCGCAACGGGGGGGGAAAAAAAGGAATTCGAAAGAATGAATGGACCCCCTAAAAAGTTTTTCTAACCCGCGTTTTGGTGACAACGGACAAACCCGCCCCCACGCCCCTTTTTTTGTTTTTTTGTTTTTTTGTTTTTGTTTGTGCAACGCCCAACAATACAAGGGGGGGGGCGTGGGGGTTGCCCACAAGTTTTGTAGGGGGGGAAAAAATATCCGGGCCACCCCCCGCCCCCCCCCCCCATAACCCAAAAAAAAAGTACCCATACAGTTGGGTTTCGCTAAATAGGGGGCCCCCCCCCCCCAAGAAACCCAACCCGCCAAAAAAACAAAAACAAGGGCGCACTGGGGAAACCCCGCCAAAATACAAAAAAGCAAAAAAAAACACCTGGGGCAACCCAGCCAATGGTTCGGGGTGAAAATTTGTGGAGTGAAGCCAATGAAAAACCCCCAGAAAAAAAACACACCCCAAAAACAATCCACTCCCCCAAAAATAAAAGACAGCGGCCCCAAAGAAACCGGGTTGGGGGGGGGGTTTGCCCGATGAATAAAAAAGAAACAAACCGAAAAAAGTTCCAAAATAAAAAAAAAGGAAGAAAAGGGGGACCCGCCCACCCCCTGAAAAAGTTTAAAATGGGGTAAATCACAGCCCGACAAACGACCCCTAACAACAGGTTTACCTTTTTTTGGGTGGGTGGGGGGGGGGGGGGAAATGGAAATAGGGTGGGGGGTGGGTTTGTCCCAGCCCCCCATGAGGGAAAAACCCCCATTTGGGGGGGGCCAAGGGGTTACCCTTGGGGTTGGAGAACAACTGACAAAAACCCAAAACGGGGGGCGCACGGTTTGGGTGGGGGTCAAAGTTGTTTGGAAAACGGAAAAAAAAAATGGGGGGGCGGGGGGGGGTCCCGCCCCCAATAATAACCCAAAAAAGGCCCGCCCGGTGAATCCAGCTCAACTCAGCCCATGGTGGGGGGGGGGGGTGCCCCAAAAAAACAAGGGGTGGGGGTCACTGGGGGGGGGTGTGGGGCTCTCCGGTAAAAAAACCCCCCCGACCACATCTAATCTCAACGACCCAGAACCCAAAGAGAAGATAATAAAAAAAAATAAAATGGATAAAACCTGTGTGGGGCACCCCCCCCGCCCCGCACCCCCTAAGGAGGGGGGTGGAAAAAGGCCGTGGGGGATGGGACGGGGTTTTTTGTGTGTTGGTGGTTGTTTCTCGTATACCCCTGGTTTGTTTGGGGGGGCAACAGCGCGGGTCAAGCCAGAAATCAGAGGAAACATAAAATGGGTGTTGTGGTGAGGCCATACCCGGTGGCCAGCCCGCCACACCCAGCCTGGGAAAAATTGGAAACCAGCCACCCCCCACCCCCCGGGGTAAAAAATAAACAATAAGTTGGCGGGTCTCCCCCCTTCCGGCCACCCCCCCACCCCACATAAAAAAAACCCAAGAAAATAACCCATAGGTGTTTTGGGTTGGTTTGGTGAACCAAATCACGGACACACGGGTGGTGAAACCCCCCGTGCCGGTGGGGGGGGGTTGTTGGGGTGGGGGGGGTATGTTAAACTTTTGCCCTACCCCAGGGGAAATAAAAGAAAACCCCAGAAAAATAAAAAACCGCGGGTTTCAAACCTTGAACCCACCCCCTACTAACCCCCGTACAAAAAGGTTTCACTTTTTTTTGAGCACTAACAAGGGGGAAAGCCAAATACTGGGTGTTCACCAAATCGGAGGGGTTTAACAACCCCCGGGCACACGCCCCCGGAATTGGTTGTTCCCCAGGGGGGGGTGTGTTGGTCAAGGGTGGTGGTAAGTGCCCTGAACACAAATTCCCCCGACAAAAAACCGCCCCGCGAAACTCCGAAAAAATAAAACAAAAAAAATGGACAACACAATAGAGGCCCCCTTGTTTGGGGGGTGTTTGAAACCAAAAAGGGGAAAACAAAAAGCGATAAAAAATGGGAAGGACGAAGATAAAAATTGTGTTGGCCTAAACCAGGGGACCCCACAGGGGTTCCGGGGGGTGGCCACCCCGCCAATAAAAAGGCGCGGGCCTAGGGAACGAAAATAAGAAAATAACACGTTCACAAAATGCGCAAAAAAGGGGGGGTCCAGTGGGGTCAGGTGGGGGGTTGTGGTGTTGGGTTATTTTTGTGTGGCCATACCCCCCAAAAAAAAGAAAAATAAAAGTAAAGAAAAAAAGAAAAAAAAAAAAGAAAAAGAAAAGAAAAAAAACAATAAAAACGAAAAAAAAAATGGGGGAAGGAAAACCGAAAACGGGTGGGGGGTGTGGAACCACCTATGCCCACCCCCGCCGAAAGTCGGGGGGTGGGTGGAAAAAAAAAACTCTTGTGGGGGGCAAAAAAAAAGGAGGGGTGGGGGTGACCCCAAAAAACAAAAAGACACCGAGGGGGGGTTTGTGTTTTTTCCTTGGTGTTTTGGTTAAAACCCCCAAAAAAATCCTAACCCAAATCAACACAACCCTAGAGGTGGGTGGGACCCCGCCCCCTTTTCTGCAGACCCACGGGGTGGTGGGGTTTAAAAGAAAGGGAGAAATTGGGGCAGGTTATATGGGGGACGTGCAGACCCAATAGTGGCGCAACATAAAAACACGCGCCCCCAAACAATTTGCAAAGTTGGGTTGATTGGTTTCCAATCAACCCCAAAGCGGAATGTGGGAAAAAACGCAAAAAACAGTGTGGTGAAAAAAGTTTGTACTCCACACAACGACAAAAAACGCAGAAAATGAGATTGGAATGAGAGAAAAAAAAATCAGTACAGCCCAACAAAAGAAAAAAAAAGGTGAAAAATAAAACAGGGGCGGAATAACCCGCACGAATCCCCAAAGAATGAGAACAACATAAAAAAAAAAAAAACCGAACGGACTCTAGCCTAAACAAGTTTTTGAAACAAACGTTTCTGGGGGGTACCCACGGGTGGGGGGGGGAGGTGGTTTTTTGGTTGGGATAAAAAAAGGGGTCCCAACACCCCAAAGTTGGTGTGTGTCCCCCCCACGCCACCCCCCAAATAAAACCCGCACCCCCCCCCACAAAAAAAAAATAAAATTCACCCATAACTACCCCCCCCCAGAAAAAAGAAGGCAATCCCCCCCCCAAACACCCCACAACCGAATAAACTGTTTGGCAAATGGTCAAAAAGGGGCCAAAATTGTAGGGGGGGGGGGGGGGGTGGAACATCAGGGGGTGGGTGGGGTCCCCGCTGGTAACCAAACCCCAACCCCCTCCACACCAAAAACCAAATGGAAGGGGGTGAAAAAAAAAAAATCCCCCAGTGGTTTTTTTTTTTTTGTTTTGTTGGTGTTGTGGGCTAAGAAAAACCCCAAAAAAGGGGAAGGGTTACACCACTTGGACCCATACAAAACTGAAAACAAACCGGCGCAAAATACAAGAAGCCCATTTTTGGGCCCAAAAAACCAAGCCCCCCCTCCACAGTGTGTGTGGCGGTTTCCACACACAAAAAACCCACCCCCGCCCCTGAACCCCACGCAAAACAAAAGGGAAAAAAATTGGCCCCAGAGGGTTTGTTCGTGGGGGTTGTTGGGTGGTGGTGTTGGGTGGGGGGGGTGGGGCACCCCACCAAACCCCCCCGGTCCAAAAAATGGGGTTAAAAAAAAAAACACAGGGTGGGGTCGGCAAAGATGTAGCCAAAAGAAAGGAACCCGCTCGGGTGGTCCGTAAACCAAACCGCGCGGGGGTCACCACCAACTCCCCCCCCACTGAGGTTCGAATGTACCCCCCCGTGCCGCCCCAACCCATGTCCGGGGGGCGTTTTGGCAGGACAAAGAAGGGAAAGGTGGTGGGTGAAGGGGGAAAAAAAAATTTGTGTTTTGTTCCGGGCGAATTTGGGGGAAGGGCCTTGGTCAAAAAAAAAAACTAAAAAAAACAATAATAAGGTTGGGGGGGGTGAGGTTTTTGCAACCACCAAAAACGCGTCCCCCGTTAACCTAAACCAGTCGGGAACCGGGGTGGGCCATACCCCCCCCCGCACCCCCCCCAATACTAACAAAAATAATTGCCTGAACCTAACCTACCCCTGTTTAAAGGGGAATAAACAACCCACCACATTGGGGGGGGTTACCCTGAAAAAAAAAAGAATCAAAAGAATGATACCAACCAAAATACGGTGTGGCAAACTGGGGAATAGAAAAACAAATGCCATCAAAAACAAAAAAAATCCCAAAACCAACCACCCCCTTGAAAGGAAAACGCAAAAAAAAATGGCCGGGGTTAAAAAGAAGGTGACGCTGTCCCCGTTTCCAGAAAAAGGCCGGGGGGGTAATAAAAAAGAGACTAAAAAAAAAAAAAATGTTATTTTTGGGACCGGGAGGCCCCTTGTGGTGGTGGGCACCCCCGTAAAGGTGTTGTGGTTGGGGGTTGGGGAATGGTGGGTGTTGTGGGGGGGGGGGGGGAAAAAATTTTTCACTGTGTGACCGTGGTGAAACAACCGCCCCCCAAGCCCGGGGGGCCCCGCCACTGGGGGGACCCGCAAAAAACAAAAGGAAAAGTTGGGAGAAGTGGTCCCTCCCCGCGAAACAATCGAAAAAAAAGAGTAAACTACCTGTTGGGGTTTTGTGGGCTGGGAGGTTAAATCACATAAGGAAGAAGGGTTGTTGGGGGGGGTGTGGTTTTTTTCCCCCCACACCCACAACGGACACACCACAATCCCGGCAAAAAAAAAATGGGGGGGTGTGCTTTTTTGGGTTTGGTGGTGTCCAGGTGTGGGGTGGTGTTGGTTTAATGCGAAACAAGTCCCAGTTTTTGTGGGGGGAAAAAGTATCCAAAAAAATGGGGGGGGGCACAAAACCCCCCCCCAGAAACCCCCCCCCCAAAAAAAAACAAATGCCGAACCGGGTGGGGGGAATAATCTGGGATAAAGGTTTGTCCAACAACCCTGTAAAAATAAGTCCCGACGGCCCCAAACACCGTTGTTTTGCCACTAAAACCCTGAAGAAAAACTCTGAATAAACAAAAAATAACCCACCTAACCCAAACCCCCCGGGGTTGGGCCCAACCCAAACCCCTGGGACGGTGGGGTGTGGGAAAACCAACTGGGTGGGGGTGGGTGGGGGGAAGGGTTTGGTTTTTTTTGGGGGTAAAAACACCCCCCCCCCCCCCCCTGGGGGGGGGGGGGGAAAAAGCACAAAAAAAGAAAAAAACCAGAATTGAAAGATGGGGGGGGGGGGATGGGTGGGGCAAAAACCCAAAAAAAAACCCCCCAAACCGCCGGCGCTGGTTTGGTGGTTGTTTTTGTGAGGTGTTTTTTTGGGTGTTTGGTTTTTGTGTTCGGGAGCAAAGAAACCGGGAAGAAAGAAAAGGTCGGTTGATTGGTGTTTGCCACCACCCGCCCCCTACGGCCTCCCCCAAAAAGGTGTGGGGGTTTCCCACCTAAAAAAAACCCCCAAAGGGCAATCCCCCCACAGGGGGTTTCCCCCCCCCCCCCACCCCATACGCCCACGGACAAGATAAAAAAAAAAATTTAAAATAAAAAAAAAAAAAAAAAAAAAAAAAATAACGCCCACCGTCCCAAGGACCCCTCCTAAAAAAAAATATAAAGGGGGTTCGGGGCACCCCAAACAACACAACGTTGGCCCGCCAAAAAAAAAACAACCAATACCCAAGGGGCAGAAAGGGACCCCGGTGGGGTTTTTGACGTGACACGCTTATGCCCCAATGGAAAATCTTACCCGGAGCCCCGAACCAAAACCCCCCCCCAAACTCGGGATTTTTTTTGGGGGGGGGGAAAAACAAAAAAAGGGAAACCGGGAAATAAAACCCCCAAAACAACAACCGGGCCACCATCGAGACCAGCCAGTTTATTAACCCCGTCAACCGGGCGATGAAATAAAATACGCGGGGTGGTCTGTGGGGGGTGTTTGTGGTGGGGGCGAAAAAAAGGGGACCCCCCAATGACCAGGGTACCAAACCCCCCGGCAGGGAAAGAAAAAAATAACTGGTGGCTCCCGCCTTTTTTTTGCCCCTGTGGCACAAAAAAATAGAAACCCAAATGGAACAGGGGAGACACCCCCAAACAAGGATTGTTCCGCCTAAAAAGACGGGTGGGGTTGCGCGCAAAAAAGGGGGGATAGGGGGGTTGGTGTGGGTTGTGTGAAAATCTGGAAAAGTACAGATAATAAGTAAAAAACCCCCCAATAGTTGGGGCCGAAGGGAATTTTAAAGGGTGGGGGGGGTTCCCCCGCCCGCACCAAAAAAAACTGGGGGTGCCAAGCTCAAAAGCTACCCCAATTTTTTTTTTTGTCTTCACACCATCGGGGGGGGGCGCCCACAAACCCCCCAACCCCACGCCCCCCGAAGTTGGTTCCCCCATAAAAAACCAAAAAACCCCGCCCCAAAAAAAGACACCCACCCCCCCCGAAAAACCCCGGGGGGGGGGGAAAGGGGCAATTGAAAAGAGGATAATGGGGGAAAAAAAAAAACGACCCCAAACAAGGGACAACCCAATACCCCCGGTTTGAAAAAAAACACCCATACTCCGCCCCCGCCCATCAATGGGATCAAAACATCCAGTGAAGAACTCCAAAATGGCACAACCCCCCACTGAACCACGAAGAAGAAGCACTGTGGGTGGTGGGGGGGGGTGGGGGTGTGGTGTGTGGGCCGTGAAGCCTCGCCAAATACCCCCATGGTGGGTGGGTTTTTTGTGGGGTTTTACAGGCAACAAGGGGGAAAACACCCCATAGGTGGTACCCCAGATCAAAGGGGGGGGTGGGGAAAAGGGACGAAAAACCTTGGTGGGAGTAAATCAAACCGCTCCACAGTTTTTGTTGTTTTTAAAAGGCTGGACCCCCCCCAAACCCCTGCCGCCCCCCGGACAACTGGGTGGGGGGGGGTGCAAGTGAAAAAAAGTAGCAACCACCCCCCCTGGCCCCCTTGAGAACACCAGCGCCCGTGGGGGGTGAAAACCCCGAAAGTGGGGGCCTGTCGCCCGACCAGGAAATGGGGCAACCCGAACAAAATGCCAAGCAAATGAAAATAAAGGGGGTGGGGGTTATGTGTTTTGTTGGGGTTGTTTTGTGGGGGGGGGGTGGTTTTGTTGGGTTTTTACGGGTTGGGGGGTGGGGGGTTTGGGGGTGGGGGGGGGGGGGGGGTGGGGGTGGGAAAACCCCGACGTTGTAAGCCCAACACCCCCTCCGCCCTTGGGGTGGACCCATTCGGCCCAATGTTTTGCCTTAAGAAAAAAAAAAAATATGAGGCGAAAAGGAAACTGCGGGGGGGAAATAATAGGAAGTGAGGGGGGGTGGGGGGGTGTTCCCGAAAAGCCATCCCGGGGCCCCCAAGCCCGGGGGTTAGTTTGTGGGGGTACACTGGTGGGTGGGACCCCATACAAATACCCCCCCCGGTGGGGGGGAAAAACCAACCCCCCCCCCCCCCCCGTCGGGGGGGGGGAAGTGGGGGTGTGGAAAAAAATAGAAGAAAAAAAAACAAAAAACCTCCGCATGTTTTGGGGGCTGGACGGGGGGGGGGGTGGTGGTGGCCTAACTCACCGTGAAATAGGGTCGCCAGCACCCCGGACCGGGGGGTTGTTTTGGGGGGGTGGGGGGGATAGGGGCCCAAAAAAAAAATAAAAATAACCCCTCGCACCGCCCTTGTGCCCCAACTGGGGGGGTGGCCCAAGGGGGGTCTGGTCACGACCCGCACACAAACCGTTGGTGGAATGTTTTGGGTATGGGGGGGTGGTGCCACTCCAGAAAACCCGCCGGTTTGTGGTGAAAAAACCCAAGCAACCTGGTGGTGGTGTACCAACCCAACAGGGGGAACCAGGAACCCCATGAGGGGGTCAACGTCGACCCCCCCCCCAGGGGTTTTTCCCAAACCCCCCCCCGCAAACACCAAATAAATATGGGGGGGGGTGGGGGTTGGGGTGTTTTTTTGTCTGACCCCGTGTCGGGGGAACTAAGAAAAAAAGTGAAGGTAACCGCATCTCAATACCCCCCCGTGGGTTGGTGGGTTGAACCTAAACAAACCACCGCCCCCCCACCCCACGGGTGGGTGGGGGGGAAAAATAAGTAAAAAAAAAAAAAAAAAAAATAAAAGGGTTGGTGGGTGAAATAAACCCCGGTCCTCCCCCGGGGGGGGGGACAAACAAACCCCCCAACCCAAAATAAAAAGACCCTTTTCCACGGGGGGTTTGGAACCCGGGGGCAAAAGTTGGTGGTTCCCCCCCCACCCCCCCCACCAAGCCCCGGGGGTTTTCGAAGTGCGCAAAACTTAACCGGTAAAGTGGGGGGGTTTGTGGTTTTTAAAAAGGAAACCCATGACAAAAACTTGTAACAAAAAAAAAAAAAAATACATACATAAATCCTACTTTTGTTTGTTTGGAAGTCAAACAACCACGAATAACGCCGACCTTTGGTGTTTGGGAAAATGGGGGGGGGAAACAGCACAAAAACGACCCAACATGTTTAAAAGTGCACTCCAAAAACCAGTGACCCCGTCGAAAAAAAAAAGGTCCGTTTCTGGAAAAAAAAACCCAGAAAAAAAAACTCCTGATAATTGAAAAAAAAACACCGAAGAAGGAAAAAATAAAAACAAAAACAACAAAAAAAAACAAACAAAAAAAAAAAACCAACAACCCCCCCGGACTCTTTTTCCCAGCCAGGCAAAACCCCCAGGGGAACCCCCCAACAAAAAACGGGGGCCAAAAAGGTGAAAAAAACAAAAAAGGGAAAGGGGGGGGGACGAGAGAACCCCCCCCCCCCACCCAGTTTTTTGTTTTGCCCAAAAACCCTCCCTTGGCCCAAAGAAAGACATGTTTTCACACCCAAAAGTTGTTCCCAAAAACAAAAACCCCCCCCCCCCCCCCCCCCCAAAACACAAAAACACACTGAATCCGGGTTTGTTTTGGGAAGAGGGGGGGGGGGACCCCACCACAAAAAGCAAAAACACAAAAAAAAATGGTGGGGGGGGGGGGTTTGCTTTGGGGGCCCCCAACCCTCAAAAATTCCCCAAAACCCCCCCCCCCCCAACCCCCACCCAATTTTGTGGGTGTTTTGGGGGTTTTTTTTTGGGTGAAGGAGGGGGAAAAAAAAAGGGGGGTTTGAAACAAAAAGGGGGGGGGCCCCCCCGGTTTAACACTGAAAAAAGGACCACGCGGCCCCAAAAACCCAAAAAAGGGGGTGGGAAAAAAAAATGGGGGGGGTGTCCCCCCCCAAAACCCCAAAAGGAGGGGGGGTGGAAAAAAACACACAGGGAAACCAAACAAGGAGGGGCAACCAGGCCTGTGTGTGGGTGAAAGCATCAAATTTGTCCCAAAACTAATGAAACGTAAACCAACACGAACCAAGGGGGGGGGGTTTTCTTTGGGGGAACCAAAAGGTGAAAAGCCAAGTTGGGGGGGAAAAAAAAAAATTGGGAAACAGAAATAATACCCCCAACTAACCCCAAACCCCCCCCCCCCCGGTGTAACCAATGGGCCATAATAAAACCCAAAAACGGGTTGTTTTTTGTTTACCCATAACTGGTGGGGTGGAAAACAGCCGAATTGGGGGGGTGTCAACCACCCCAAATAAGAACCTCGGCAGTTTCCCAAACAACAGAAACCGGGTTTTGGGTGTGTGGGCAAATAACGCCAAAAAGCAAGTAAGGTGTTTGAACCCTGCTCCGGGTGTTGGGTCAGCCCCCAAAAGCCACCCCCCCGAGTTGGGGGTTGTTGGGGTGGTGGCCCCGGGGAAAAAAGCATAAAAATGTGCAATATGCAAAATCGAGGCACCAAACAATACCCTGGTCCAAGAAGGAACCTCTGTTTTGCGATCTGTAAACTCCAATAGATATTTTCCCCGGGGGGGGGGAAAAATGGGGGGGAAAAAAAAAATTAAAAAAGAATGGTGGTTTTGTGTGGGGGGTGGGGGGTGGTTGAACGCCCTTGTGTGAAGGAAAACGGTGCAACGTTTCAAAAAAAAAAAAACTCGCCCAGCCCCCAACCCCCCCCGCTCCCACCAAAAAAAAGCACACACCCCCCCCCCCCTCAACACACGCCAAGACCCCCATCGGTGGGGGCTAAAAACCCAAAAGACCGCCCCCCTCATGCGTTTGGGGGGGGTTTGCCCCGTGAAAAATTTTGTGGTTTGCCCGGTGGGGGGTTAATTGGTGTGGGAAAAAAACCAAAAAAACCAAAAACCCCCCCCCCGGAAGGCGGAGGTGGGAACCAGGACCCAAGTGGGGGGTGTGTTCTACCCGGTTAACCAAATTACTAACAAAACGCCACCCCCCAAACCGCCCCCCCCTACCAATTTGGAAGTGATGAAAAAAACCAGGGTAGGGTTGGGGTTTGTTTCTTTTTGCCCGGGGGTGGCACGGGGGGAAAACCCCGGGGAAGGGGGGAAAAATAAAAGGGGGTAAAGCCCCCTTGGGTGGTACCCCCACAAAAACAACTTGGGCACCCAAAAAATTGTCCATGAAAAAAAACCGGAAGTCCCCCTGAAAACCACAGCCCAACGTGTGCCACAAAAAACGGGTGGGGGGGGTTTGTTAACCGCAAACCCAAACCGTTACCCAACCCGCCCCCCCAACAGACCCCCCCCCCGCGCCCATCTCCACCCCCCACGGGGGAGGGGTGGAAAAGGTTTGTGGGAACCAAAAATTTGGTTTCCTTGGTTTTGGTGTGGGTTGGGTGGTGTGGGGTGGTTTGGTTGGAGTAAACCTACAAACGGGGAAAAAACATAAACGGGCACCCCACCCCCTGTAAAAAGCAACCCAGTAAAGGTTTTTGTTTGTTGGTGTGGGGGTTGGGGTTTTTTGTGGGAACCAAATGACCGCCCCCAAACACACGCAAAACGTGGGTTGGGGGTTGGGTGGCCCCCGGAAATAGCACAGGGTTGTTTTTGGTTTATTTTGGGTTGGGGAGTGGGTTGAGAACCCGTCATTAAAACCCAAAGAGGGTGCCGGGGGGAGAGGGTGGGAAAACCAGGGTTTTTGTTTGGGACCAAAAGGGGTAACAGGTGGGTTGTTCCCCAAGTGAAAATACTAACAAAAGGGCACCCGGGTGGGGGTACGCCCCCCTGGGGTCCTTTTTTGGACCCGGCCACCAACACACCTAAATAAAAAAAAACAAAAAAACACAATTATAAGATGGTGGGGGGACAAACTGAAACCAACCCACAAAAGAAATAAAGGCGGTGGGGGGGGGCACATGTGGGGTTTTGTAGTGGGGGGGGTCCAACACCCACAAACCCCTGGGGTACCGTTGGGGGGAAGCCCCCCCCTAAATGAAAGTTTGGTTGAAAAAAAAAATGTGTGAACCGGGGGGAAAATAAAAAACCCCAGGCCGGCGGCCGAACCCCCGCACACGGTGTTTTTTTGGTCGCCCGCCTACTTGTTTTTTTCATTACCCCGGGGGCGGGGTGTTTTTGTTTTTTATTGTAAAAACAGGGTGCAAACCAACCCGGCACCCCTGAGGGGGTGCGTGGTTTTTGGGTGGGGGTGGGATAAAAAAAAAAAAACCCCAAAAAAAGGAGGGTGTGGAGGGGGGGGTTTGTGGGTGTGGGGGTTCACCCCCCCCTAAAATGACTCGGGGAAAAAAAAACATAAAAAAAAAAAACACACCCATTGGGAGTGGGGACGTCGGAAAAAAAAAAAGTGGGAAAAAAAAAAACAGGAAACCTCTCCGCCCCGTGTCCCCACCACCCATAACTTGTTTGAAATAAAAACACAATCATCAAAAACGGGGGGGAAAAAAAAAACAGAAACACGGTGCATGGTTTGGGAAAAAAATAAAAAAAATAAAACACCAAGGGTGGGTCAAAACAGACAGCAATAATACCCCCCCAAAAACACAAGACAAAAAAAAGGGTTTTCCATGACACCGGACAGTGCGATGGTTATTAAAAAACAAATTGGGTGTTGGGGGTCGGGCCAAAAAAACCAAAACCCCAAAAATTATTCTTGGCGCAACCCGGGTGTGACAGGCCGTTGGCACCCACCACCCCCCCCAAACCCATGTTTGGTTTAAAGGGCCCGTTTTTTTTACCCCCACACAACTGTGACCAACAGGAAAAAACAAAAGGGTTTGTCAAAAAAAACCCGGGGCAAAAACAGGTTAAGGGGGGGGGGTTTTTCCACAACCCCCCAAACCCCAAAAAAAACCAAACCCCACCACCCCCCCACCAAACTCGGAAACCGGAAAAAAAATTTAACAAATTTTGAAAAAAAAAAAAAAAGGGAGGGGGAGAGAGGGAGCAAAGGTGGGACAAAATACACCCCAAAAACCCCCAACCACCCCCAAAAGTCAACCCCCCCCCAACAAAAAAAAAGGGGGAAAAACAAAAAAACCCCGGCCTAAAAAAAAAACAACCCAACAACAAAAAAAAACAAACCCCCTACCCCGGGCCCAAAACGGCGGGAGGGGGGGAAAAAAAAAAACTGAGTCAGGGAGTGAAAAACCCCCCCCGAAACACTTTTTCATTGCGGGCCCAAAAAGGGGGGTGGGGGGCGGGAAACTCACAAAAAAACGCCTGTGGGATAACAGGGGTTTGGAGGGGGGGTTTCACCCAAAAACTTGAATGGAGGATTTCCCCCACCAGGGGAAGTTATTTCGAAGACAAAATATGCAATGGATTGTTCCCCCAGGGACCAACCCCCAAAAAGACAGAAAAACAAAGGTTGGAACCGGCGGGAAAAAAGGCCAAACCAGGTAAAAACCAACAACGAAAAGAAAAAAAATAGAAAAACTTCCCGGGTGCCACCCGGACCCCCCCGTTGGTTTTGGTTGCAACCTCAAACACCAAACGATGCTGTGTTTATCTTTTGAACCCCCGGATGGGTGGGTTGGGGGGGAAAATCAAGAAGTAAAAAAAGCCGGAATACGGACCTGGGGGCCTCGCGGGCCCGCCCGCACGACCACGGAGCGGGTGGGTGGGTTGGTGTGGGGGTGTGGGGGGCAAAAACCATGTCCCCCACCTCTCAACCGGCGTGGGCCCCCCCATCTTGGGGTTGTTTTTCCTGTTTGTGTTGGGGGTGGGGTAAGGGTACGCGACAAACTAAAAAAGAATTCCCTCTACCCCCCGAGTTTGCCAGAACGGGGAGGTGGGGTCCGAACCTGGGGGGTGTGGGCCCCCCCATGTGGGTTTGCTAGCCTTCAAAAAAAAAAGGAAATAAAAATAAAGACAACAACAACCGCCAACCGCCCAAACCTAAATGAAAAACTAAACCCGAGTGTAAAACAAGACCCCGCACCACACCCCCCTAACCAAAAAAAAAATGGGTCAAACT
>Ga0179591_1296959_pt1 | contig 28581 bp, 46 predicted proteins | sample CZOMad2_1_08_16f_FD_182891 | JGI IMG/M metagenome (GOLD analysis project Ga0179591, IMG submission 182891) | Vadose zone soil fungal communities from Angelo Coast Range Reserve, California, USA - CZOMad2_1_08_16fungal (PacBio error correction) | ecosystem: Environmental > Terrestrial > Soil >...
ATCTTAGACGAAGCTGACGATCGACGCGCCACGCAATGTGGCAAGGAGAGGGGAAGCCGACGCTCTGACAAAGGTTTTGTGGGGGGGGTGACCGCTGATGATCTCAGGAGACGCGGAAAAGATGCAAGGAATGGAAGTTATCTCGATGGAAAGAGAGGCCAAACCGAAAAATGTCGCTCTTTAGGTACTGCAACTAATCTTCGGTAGTAGCATAGTTTGCAGAGGTGAGAGAGGCAGCCGGTGAGAAATGGGGCAAGGAGCGATTTTTAAGCTTCAATTAAAAAAAAGAACCAGGGATCCACTAGATTGAAAAAAACCGTGATTAGAAGCTGCTAAGATCGATACCCATCCGGGTTGGAAACATTCCTGGGGGGGAGGAAGGGGGTCTTGCATAGAAGAGAAAGGACAGCCTGAAGAAGGAAAGTCGATGAAGATCCATTAAGGAGGAGGAATGTGGCAAGGAAGCTCACCTCCTGAATGATGGGGGGGGGAAGAGGAAACGAACGAGAGTAGAAGGGAGAGGGGGACAGGTCTCCCGCAAAAGGAAAGTGCCCCCAACCCCAGGAGAAAAAAACAAATCATCTTTTTAGCAGCCAGATGTCGATACAGGGGCCGACGATGCGACAATCAGAGAAGAGCCGCTTAAACAGAAAAGCTTCGTCGCGTCAGGGAAGGGATGAGGTCCTTCGCCGGAAGAATTCTTCCGGAAGAAAAAGAGTTCCAGAACGGGCAAGGGGGGGCAGGCCCTTATTTTTCTCGACGTGAGAGAGGGCAAGCAGCAAGCGACCATTTGGAACGGTTCGGCGTGCAAATCAGAAAGAGACTGTGTAAGTAAATCGAGGGAAGGGAAAAGGGGTGGGAGCGTGACATCCGCCGATTCTCCCCGGTGGAAAATATTCCCACCGCCTGGCAAGCTTTGGGAGGATTACACTGGCGCGTTGAAGACACTGAGAGTTTTTTCTGCCTCCATTGCAGCCAGATCTGAGGGGGAGTCAGCCACATGACCTATGAGAGATCCTAAGACTAAGACGAAACAGGGGAATTGAAGCGGCTCAACAGTTGGAGAAAGCCGATACTGTGTGCTTAGAGCCTCCTCTTTCTATGAGAAGAAGAAGGATGGTCGCTTGGGGGGAGGTTTCTTCATCAGACAAAAAAACATACAGCCTTCACGAAAAGAGACAAGGGAGCGAAAGATGCATATTCTGGGGGTTGGGACTAGAGAGAGAATCGGGAATAAGGATCAACGATATAACCTATTAGAAGAGGGACTTTTTTCGGGGGGTGAGGGGAGGTGGATTGAAGGAGGGGATTGAACAGAATTCGAAAGAATGCTGTTTTTAAGGGGAATTGCCACACCAAAAACAGGGGGGGGATGGGGGAAGGGATATTAAAAAGCTCCTAATTCCAAAAGAGATCTAAAAAAGGGAGAGGAAGGAAGGGGTTCAATCCGGCATAAGGGAACTGATTGGCAGAAAATCGAGGGACGACACAACCATGAGACGACGTTGTTAAAGAAAAAAAAGAACCGTAATTTTCTAAAAATCAAAAAATCGGAGACCATGGTCAAGAAAAAAGAGAAAACAGAAATAGGCCCGAAAGCAGAAGACGGTGCCGCGGGGGGGTCCCGCGTCTCTTCAAAAAGGGAAAAAAAAACTCAATGGGGAATCCGCTCCCAATCAGAGCGTGCAGTCTGGGGGGGTGGGGAAAGTGTTCGGCAAAAAAACTGGAAAAGGAAAGAGATGCGTTCTGAAAACGCTCAATCATCAGCTCACAGGCTGAAGATAAAAAAACACTCGAGATCACTGCGCTTTCAAGGATGGTCCATAGTGGGAGTATTGAAGTCTAGCATCGTCAAGAGGGACCTGGGGAGCTTGCCACTCAGAGGGAATTGCCTGGAGAAAAAAAAAACGTTGACAAGCTCCAGGGTAGACGCATCATTCATTGGGGGGAGACGGGAAGTGAAAGTGGGGAAAGAGATGAGGAAGGCTCATCCGAGGAGGGGATTTTCCCTAGATCCCCGATTCAAAGTCGATTATTTCTTAGGGAGCGGGAACGAGGGGAAGGAAAGAAACCAGCGGGGTCAAGAAAGGCTGAATGGGAGATTGCAGAAAGAAACGAAGAAATCCAGAGGCAGCAATCCTTGGAAAGGATACCTAGAAATTCCGGGAATAAGGGGAGGAAAATTCTAATAACAAGAAAAACTATCATCGAAGAAGAGGAGGCCTGTGCATCAGAAGAGAAAGAGAGGTATTGAATCCAGCGGACATAGTCGCCCTGGTTGAAGGATGATTACTGCTGTGGGCTAGGAGGGGTTAGGGGGTAGGGGACATTTTTTTAAGGGGGAAACCGACTATCTCGTTTGAAAAACGTTCAAAAAAACCAGAGAAGGTCGGCGCCTGGAGTTGAAGTCCTTCCCACTTCGCGAAGAGGGAAAAGTGCTAAAATGAGAGGAGAATGGCAGCACCAAAAAAGGGGGGGATAAAGAGGAGGTTCATAAAAGAGGCGTTTGGTTCGAAAAATCTAAAGTAGCAATATTCTCAGGGGAGGCGATCCTTTCGGCGGGGGGAAAATCCGGAGGGGCATATTGGTAAACGAGTCGCAAGGGGCTTTAGAATGGCTCCAAAGCCGTCGTGGGATAAACACCCGGAAAGTCCGAAAAGAAGGAGGAGGGGGGAAAAAAAAAGTTCATCCATAAAAACTAACTTCAAGCGCGGGTGGGGCATAATGCCTCGCGCTCAGAAAAAAGAAACACTTGGAGAGGGGTCAAGGGGGGGGAGGGACCTGATGTATAGAAGGCCCAAGGAAAAGCACGCTTGTCCCAGCTTCCACTCGAGGTAATTGAAACATGTCCGTCTGCAGAAGAAGGAGGTCTCTAACCGCTAAGATCAACACACAGGAGGAATGAAAAGAGTATCTGAATCGAAAAGGAGACGCAGGAAAAGACGCCGCAATTTGAAAACTTTTAACTCTGACCAGCGTTCTGGGAAAGGAGGGTGGAGGAGACTTATAAAGCAGAAATGACTCGCAATAGAATGTTACTGGGGAAAGATAAAAAACGGGGAAAAAAAAATTCGCTTCGAGACACCTATGGAACGGAAAGAATCGAGGGGGGATGGTGGGCTGAGGGGAAAAACTTATTGGAGAAATGTAAACCTGGGAAGAAAAAAAATGGGCTAAAGCAATGAGGGAAAAAGCCCGTTTCTCAGAAAAAGGAGACCTGTTGCTCCGTATAGGGAATCCGCTCAGGGTTATATAAAAGGAGATGAGGCGACCCAAGCCGTGTGGCCTCTGAAGGGGGGGAGAAAGTACCTGGCTTGGGTTGAGGGGGAGGAAAAAGCGAAAGAAATGACGATAGTGAAAAGGGGAAATCGATTCGAGAATATTGGAAGGATGCAAACTAACCCACGAAGACCTCAGCAGGGAGGGGGTAATCGGGGCCCGAGAGAAGGGGAAAGAAGAGGAGGATGCCGAAAACAGGTAAGAAACTAAAAGAGAGTCCAAACGTGAGCAGAAAGATTGGGGAAAAAAAGGAAAAAAGCTAACAAGGGGGGGATTTCAGAAACTCTTGACAAAACAGTCCTCAAAAAAGAGGATAGGAGCTTGATCTTCAAGGAAGAAGGAAATTTATTCCTGAAATAAGATCGGGTTCCAGAACGGCTTTCGGAAAACGGCCCTGGATTCGTAGCAAAAGGACCACAGGGAAGGTTTCAAGAAGGGAAAGTTCAACATATTCCAGAAGAAATTAAATAAAATGAGATCTTTAGGAGGGCTAGGAAATCCCAGGGCGGTCGCCGGTAAAAAAGACGAGGGTCACCAGAGTCGCAAAAATAATGACAGAACCTTTACCGAAGTTAGCCAAAAATTTGAGCATGTAAGGGGAAGTCCAAAAGCAGCGAAAAGGATTACGAAAAAAGCGCCGAGAACTCGGGCAGACTAAAAGAAAACAATATTTGCCATGAGGGGGACAGCGCAATCTGGAATCCGATTGAAGGCTGCGTTCGTGAAAAGCTAGATGCGAACAGAGTGGACAAAGGGAAGGCTTGGTAAGAAGGGGCTGAATCCGACAAAACAATGAAAAAATGGGGGGAAGAGGAGCCTAGGAAAAAGCAATATTTAGGGGTTGGGGAACTATAGGACGGATAACCCAGAGAAAAAATACAACTATAAAAAAAAATAGTAAGGGGGTATAGGAGCGTCGCGGTGGAGGGAAATTGGATGGAGAGGGGGGACGGATGTCAAATTAGGGGGAAAGCTTATGGGGTTGGATTGTCACCATAAAGCAGAGGGCTCCTTTGATTATATAGGGGATGGTCATCCCTTGAACGTATTAAAAGAAACAATAGGATTATGGAGTATTCAATCCTTCGAAAATTCTTTCATAATCTAGAGAATAAGACTCACCCGAGGGTTGTGAAACATGTGAAGAGGACTTATTAAAAAGACAAGCACCTGAAACTCGGCTCTAAAAATTCAAAACACAAAAAAGAAATCTAAAAAAAAAAAGTCCGGAAGAGGGGGGTAAAAAATGTTATCCCGCGGCTCAAGTTCCCAAAAATATTAAAGGGGGGGAAATCCTAGAAACAGGAAGGATTTACATGGTATGGGGGGGTCACAAGGGGAAAAATCAAAAAAAAAAAAAAATGGAGAGAGGATCGGCCGCGGAGGACTAGGAACCGGAAAAAGAGACGAGCAAAACGCAGAAAGGGGGAAGTAGAAATGGCCGCGCTTTTGGGGGTTGAGGAAATTGAAGGACATCGAAAAGGGCTAGGAGGAACTGACCAAGGGGACTGGAAAGAAAATCCTAGAAAAAGGTTCGGGGGAAACGCGCCCTTGTCAAAGAATGGAAAAGCGAGATTGGCCCGGGTGATCGAAGATGGGGAAGCCGGATTCAGAAAAAGACAAACCCGGGATATCTAGAGGCGGAACAGGTTAGGGAATTGCGGGGAAGAAAAGTAGATTCAGATGGAGGAGGGGGGGGGCTGACGCCGGCTCAGAGAACATGTTCCAAAAAAGTCAATCATAAAGATAGGGGCTGAAAAAGGGTAAAAAAGAGTACCATATCAAGAAGCTAAAGGAAAAAGAGGGGGAGTGTCAGGGCATCCAGAGGGAATTCGGGTTGTATCTAAAAGACCTAAAGAAAAATCTTGGGGGGGGGGGTAATTAATTTGGTTTCGTGTCAGAAAAAGCTACTTCTAAGCTAGGGACGCGTTCAAAAAAAAAAGGATGCGGATTGGAAGGTTTTCCACTGAACCATCAAGAGAAGATAATAAAAAGGAAGGGGGAGGACTCTCTTCAAAGGAAAGCCACAAGAAACAGTATTGAGCTTCTGGAGGACGGCGTTTGATTCAAAAAGAGGAAGAAAGCTTCTGAAGGGAGAGGATCCTGGAGAAAAGATAGCAATATGGGGGGACTATTGGGTAAGCTGGAAACATAAAGGGGAGGAAGCCAAGAACCTAAGGGGAATAAATGGAAGGAAACGCCCTAAAAAAATATGCTACTACAGGATAGGAGGAATAATTCAAGGGCGGACCAGCAGTACGAAGGGGGGGCAACAGAAGGGGACCAGAGCGCTCACGAAAAGACAAGTGAGGATGGTCCCAGGGGAGAAAAATAAAAGAAAGAATTGAAAAACATGGGAATGAAGGAGGAATCACAAGGGCCACATTGGGGGGAACGTCTGCGCTCGGGAGGGAAGGAAAGTAGTATTCTCAATCTCAAAGGTGAAAGAAGGGGAGAAATGTGACGAATCAAATTTTAGATTTATTCCGAGGACATTTCTTGGGGGGCCCTTTTGTGGAGAGGTGAATAAGCAATGAAAGTGAAAAGATGAAAATTGTGACGTGCCGAGGTTAACGGATGTGCAAAAAGGGGAGTCAGAGGGCCGTGGAGAACGGAATCTGAGGGGGGGAGGTCTTGCGGGCCACGGGGGAGCTTTCCATTTCACCGAGAAGAACGGGAGAAAAGCAAGGCGCATCTAAGGGTTCTAAGATCAAAAGCGTACCTGGAGGGGAAAAAAAGAGATGAAAAAGAAGAAATTGAAAAGAGTTAGTGATAGTGAGAAGAAAAAAAGGAAGGTCCGATGTGTCAAGGGAGTCCAAGGGGGGTTTTGAGAAATGGCATCCTATAGGATAGAGGGAGATCCATGGGAGGGAAAAAAGGATTTCAAAAGAATAAGACCTCCGGGGGGTACGCGTCAAATAAGAGGGGGGAAAGATTCATGTACAGGAAACAAAACCTCAAAAAAAGGGGGGGGGGGGTCGGAAAATGGAGAAGATGAGAAAAAAAGGGTCCTAAAAAAAGGGAGAAAATTCCAAAACTTCTTCAAGAGGGGAGATTTCTGGAAAGAAAGCAATTTCTGAAAGAATTAAGAGCTGGGCGAAAAGGAAAAAGCTTAGAAGGGGAAAGGGAGGTCGGGAGGAAGGGGTCGCAAAGAAAAAATGGGGAGGGGAAAGACACTTGTAAGTTTCGGGAAGTAAGGAGGTTCGAATCAAGAATGCATAGGTAGGGAAGGGGGACATCAGAAAGGAGGAGCCGACTACGCTATGAAAAGGTACCTGGCCAACTTAGAATGAATCTAGACTGCGCGGAAAAGAAAAAGGGATCAGGGGTGAAAAGAAAGCAGAAAAGAGGTCAATTCATCCGAACGATGGAAAATTCGAAAAAGGCGAACACTAAGGGAAAAGGGACAAGCTCCCTCGGGAAAGGTTGTGGTTCTGGAGGTAGCAAGACATTACTTAGAAGGAATGAGAACAGATAGATACGTAATGGTACTTCGGGGGCTGGAAGGGAGCATCTAAAACGGCACAGTCGAGAAAAAAAAAGTCAGGGAACGGGGGGGGGTTGTGAACAGCAAAAAGTCCGGCGAACGGAACATACAAGGACGTTGTCGGAGGGGGAGAGGGGGGGGGGAGGGGGAGAGAAAAGTATGTCGAAAGGAGGCGGGGTTCATGGGCCACCCAGGGAGTCCTGGGCTAAGGGGTAGGAGGCGGAAGGGTTCAGGAGCACGCTGCACATAAATCTCTCCACCACACCAAGGGGGATGACCTGAGAAGGGAAGACCTGGCAAAGGATGAGAAAATCTCAAAGAAGGAAAAAAGAGCCTGGCGACTTGGGGGTCAAAGGGGGGAGGCATCCGGGAAAATCACCGTCCAGCGCACCCTCACCTTTCCAAGAAAAAGAAAAACTCGGAAAAAAAACTGAGGAAATGTTGAAGGGAGCAGGTTAAGAGAATAATAGGTTTAAAAAAAAAGACCTACGGACCAAGAAAGGAACCTCAAAGCGTTTAGAAGTCCATGGCTTAGAAGAAAAATAACGGGAGTAAAAAGAGTCGGGGGGGAACTCGATTCATCATCAAGAAATGCGAACGGGATAAGCAACCGAAGACGCAAGCTGAGAGGGAAAAGGGGGGAAGGAAATTGACAGGTCTTCTTCTTCGAGGAAGGCCAAGAAGGGGTTAGGTTTGAACTCGCCAAGGGGGCACCGGGAGAAAAGAAGAAAGGGTCGTGAAAAAGTTAAGCGCCTAAGGGAAAAAGGGGGTTCGCGGGGGGAAAGAGGGGGAAAAAAAGGGGGACTTGACCTAATCCCATGATTTGGAAAATTCCCCCCCCGAGAATGCCAGGGAAAGATCGATTTAGTGAAAAGGGGGTCGCGAGAGGGATTGGTGAAAAGAAAAAGAGGGACAAAAAAGGGGCGCAGTGGCCTGCAGTACGGGGACGCCCGTCGAAGGAGGGAAGTAAAAACTGGAAGCGAAAAAGGTTAATTTCGCGGAACTTTTACGGGAAAGGCGAAGACAGGAGGCGTAAGCCGAAAAAAAGGGCAGGGGGCCGGTGCCTACGAGGGAGGGTAATTGACTAAAGGGGTTTCAGGGGCAGCCCGGGTTTTGAAAAACTCCCCCGGGGGGAGGGGTGGGTGAAGGAATTGTTTTTGGGGAAAGAAAAGTCAACGCGCTAAACTACGGTCCTGGAGAACAAAAGAGGAAATTTGACTAGGGGGAAAAAAAAAAAAAAAAAAAAAAAGTTAAGATAACATCCTGGAGGGAAATGCGAAATTCGTATGGGCCAGAAAGGAACTTCAAAAAAAAAAAGCCAAAAAGCCCGAGAGGGCTCTGTTTTGGGGAGTCGAGAGGGACAGGAAAAGATGGAGGGGGGGATAAAAGCAGACTGTAAGCACATTGGGCGCTTTGGGGGGAAATGCAGAAGGGAGCGCGTTACCGGGCTCACAGGAAGGGGGGAAGGGGGAGGAGCTAAAAGGGAAAAGAGGGAAGATCCACATCGAGAGTCGGGGAACATCATTAAAGAAAGACCAAAAGTGTGGTGCCTGACTCCTGCGACTCACAACTTTGCCTAGGGAGGGACGAAGGAAGAAAGAAAGGACCATAAAAGAAAGGGGCAGAGAGGAGAAAAAAGGGGAAGGGAAATTTCAACTGGAAGGGATGCTGCTAAAGGGGATGAGAAAACCTCTGCAATCAACAACACAACTTACGAAGAAGATATCTTCCGAGAGAGGAAGAATACAGAAAGAGGGGAAATTACGGTAGGGGGGAGAATCTCAAAAAGGAAGAAATACATTTGTGTTTCGAGGAATTATAAAAGAAGAGGGCATCTTCAAATGATGGAGCGCGTATGGCTGGAGGAGCGCTCCCCGGGTTCTGGAGAGAGGGAAAAAAAAACTCTTCGGAGGATAGGGAAAAAGGGTATCTTCCATGTCACCTACAAAAAAGAGAAAGCAGAGGAAAGTGTGCTGAAGAAGCAGAAACTGTGCAAAAGAAAAGGGGGAAGAAAATGGGGTGGAGGATGCATCTATTTAGTTAGGACAAACCAGCGGGGGGCCTATGCCAATCCACGACCTGTTGGCCGGGGGGGGGGGAGAAACGCAGAATGTGAGGGTGAATATAAAAGAAGGGCTTAACAGAAAAGCAGAAAAACGGGAGTTTTGGAAAAACGCCCGAACCGAGTTGAAAGAAACCTAAAAATTCAAAACACACAGCCAAAGGAGAGCCATAAAAAAAGGGAGCTCTGAAGAAGCAAATCAGTCAATTGAAAATTTCGTCCCAGAAAAAGGGGGAGGAATGAGAGCAGTGATCAGGTTCGCCGAAAAAATGTCAAAGAAATAAAGAATTGAAGGAGGGGCCAGGGACTAGTCTTCCTTAAAAAGGTTTATTAGAAACTTGAGACAGAACAGCATCCATACAGCACTTGGGGGAAAATATTGGAGGAAGTGCAAGACGAAAAAGAAAGATAAATAGAAATGGGCGGTCAAGGAGGAGACTATTAAAGAGCTCCCGGGGGAAAAAAGGGCCAGCCGGAAAAAAAAAAAAAAAAAAAAAGGAAGGGAGACCGTAAAGATACCAAAATAAAAACCGAGCAGGGATTTGAGAAAAGACAGAAAGGGGGGGCAGAACAGGAAAAAGGCGAGGAAGGAACTACAAAAGAAAAAGTTGAGACCTCGGGGGGAAGAAAAATTTCTTGAAGACTGAAAAAAATGAATCCTGCTGGAGGGGACGAAAAGCGATCTCAAACGGGAGACGACGTCTTGGGAGAAGAAGGGGAAAAACCCTATAAGAGAGAGGAATAAGAAAGTCCGAGTGGGGGGGATAGATGGGGGCAATACGCGGGATAAACAAAAAAGGCGAAAGAAAGTGGAGGGTGAGTGTCGAGCTTTTTGTCGGGGAGAGGAAAAGGTTTGAAGTAAGGAGGGACCAGCCTTGGTGGGGGAAAAAACAGCATGGGGATATGGACTCGAGAAAAAAATTCCTGAGAACACAAAAAAGGAGGAGAGAGATTGGAAGGGAATAGTGGGGGCGGAACGCCTAAAAAAAAGAAAAAAGTCCCCATAAAAAAGTTGTGGGGGGCAAATGAAAAAGAAGGAGGGAAAGACCTTGGAAGTCTGATCAAAAGGGAAAGAAAAACACCGAAACGGGCCAAAGAAAGGGAAACTTGGGAAAAGAGGGTTAGGAGAAGGAGATAAATGTATTTCCGACTGAGATCACCTCGGTCTCAGAGGAAAGGAGGGTAGGGGTGGGGAAAGGGATTTTCCAAAGAAACGAAGGAAGAAATCGCTTAGACGAAAAAGCGACATCTAAGAAGGTTAACTATTAAGAAAGAAGGTCGCGGAGGGAGGGGGGAGAGGGGGCTTCTTGAATCCGGGGGGAAGAGCCTGGTGATGCTGATGAAACTCTCCTAGAGGGAAAGGGAGAAAACTAATCTCACGGGTGAAAAGCGCCCAGGGGAGGCTAACAGGTAAAGGAGTGAAAAATTAGGGGGCTTCCAGGGGGGAAAAGTTGGAAAAAAGAAAATCTCGAAAAGGCTAGAAGGTTCATAAAGAAGGGAATAGAGACGAATTTATAAGGTTTCGCTATGAAAAGGGGGGGAACTTAAACGAACAAGGAGGTCAAAGTGGAGCCGGGCGGGCGCCTTCTCGAGGGGAAAGCCAGGAGAAATAAGTCATGAGATGATACAGAATTTATCCTAAACTCAGCTAAAAAAAAAGGAGGGGAAAAGGCCTGTTCCAGAGAGGGACCATCGGAGAATCTTCTAAGAAGAGAAGATTTCTTCGAAAAAAAGAGGGGGGGAGGGGTTTCTATAGGTACAGTGGGGGTAAAAATTGAACCGCGGGAAAAGAGACATATCGTGGAAAAAAAGGTCAAAAAAATAAAAACAGAGGGCTCTAGGGGCCCGAAAAAAACATCGGGTCATTAAAGGAGGGAAAGTCTCTAGAGAAAGCACCCTAACAATAGAAAAATTCTGATAGTGGTCCAAAAAGAGGGGGGGTGAAAGAAGACGACGAGCAGTACGATCACGGGGCGTCCTGGGAGAGAGGGAACTCGAACTGGGGCTAGGAAAAAAAATCAAAATGAACCGCCAGGAAAAAAATTGCATGAAAGGGGGGGCAAACGCCTTGGAGAAAAGAGAAAATCCGGAGGGATCAAACCGGGCGACTAAGAAGAAAGGGGGGGCAACGGACCAGTCGGCCATCCTTAAAAGGGGGGAAGTGTTGGACTCCGATCATCATAAAAAAAGGAGATCAGGAGGAAATCCGTCCATCAAACTAGGGGGGCAACATTGGACTTCGAAGGGGAGGAGTCAGTCATCTTCTGTAAGTCAAATTCAAGATAAAAAAAAAAAAGAGGAGAAGAGATATCGGAGGGGGGAGATAAAGGAAGAAATCGCAAGAAGAAGGGAATTTGGGGAAAAGAAGGGATAAACTTGGAGGGGAAAGGCCATAGTTTGACCTACATTAAGACTCAGCTCAAAGAGAGGAAAGAGGAACTTGTTGAAGGGGGGGAGGGGGATTATCGCGAAAGGGAATCAACTGGGAAAAAAAACTTCTAAAGAAGGTTCGCTCCTGTGGGATGAATTCGGGGGAAGATCGTTCAGTGGAGGTTGGCCGCAATGAGGGGGAGAGCTTCCATAAAGGGGAGGCGTTACTAAAGAAAAGAAGAAGCTCTGGAATTGAGGAACCTGGTCGCTTCAATCGAAATTGAAACATATGAAGAGGGATCGCTAAGAAGATTGCTTTTCAGGGGGAAAAAAGGAGGTCAGTACAGTCATCATTGGAAAAAAAAAATGTCTGAGGGGGGAAAAGAAAAAGGGAAAGCCGCTCATGCGTGAAGGAGAGGGACCGGAGAAGGGGAAAAAAGTCCCGAGAAATCTGGGGGGAAGGGCAACCAACATAGGTAAAAACTAAAAAAAAAAGAACACACAAAACAGGGGTTCAAGCCTTGTCGGAAAAGGGGGGGGGAATTCGGGGAAAAAAAGCAGACCGTCCAGGAAGGGAAAAAAGAAAAAATCTTGATAGACGCGCTTCTGGAAATAGTCTATGAACATGGAGGGAGCGAGTCCAAAGAGAGAGACGTCCCGGGGGGGAGGGGAACTGCAATAACAAAAAGGATCCACCGGGAGGATGCTTGAACAAAGGAATCGAAAGGTCAGAGAGATCGGGATGACTGGTACTAGGGGGGCCTTCATGTCCGGTGGTCCCAAGAAGAAGGACCTGGAGAAATTCAAAGAATACAGGGAGGGGACAACGAACCTGGATCTGGTTTTTGGAAAAAAAAAGCTGAGGCAGAGCAGCCAAGTGCTCTACTAACACTAATGGATCTCAAAGGGGGGTAATAGTTAGCTGGCGTTTAAGAAGGGATTGAGGAGAGAATCGAAAGCTACTACGCAGTTGACCTTGGGAAAAAGTTACAAAAAAAAGATGAAACGCTTGAGCCGAGGCTAGGGGAAGCTTCAAGGGGGGGGGTGGTTGGGAAAAAAGGCGGAAAAGAACTTCCAAACATCTCACACGAACCAAGAGAGGGGCTATTTAGGGGCCGCTGGGGTGGGGAAATGGTAAAGGGTGGTACGTGAAAAAGGCTGGCAACTCGTGGGAAGGTTTGGGCCACACCCAGCCGGAATGAACCCCATTTTTGCAAAGGAAAAGGGACCGTGATAGAGAAAAAAAAAAAAAAAAAGAGGGAAAAGAGACTAGAAAAGGTCCGGGGGCAGAGAAAGGAAGAATCGAAGACAAAAAGAAAAAAGTCTCGTAGAAGGTGGGGGGTTGCAAATTAAAAAAAAAGGCTTGACAAAGAAGACACAGTCCAAATAAAGAGACAATCACATTGGAAAAAACGGGAAAATCGCCAACAACTAAAGTGAGATCTTTGTTAAGGAGAGGCCGCTTCAATGAAAGTATAGTTTCAAAAAATATGCAGAAGGCACTACGCTCAGGACGCATTCTTTGGAGAGGAGGGAAAGCCACAAGAAGGACGTCGTGATGACTCTGCTTCAGGAAGACACGAAAAGGACAGGAAAAAAGCCAGCAATTTCAAGAGAGCGCGGGCTCTCGGGGGCGTATGAAGGGAGGGAAAATGAAGATCGGGAATGGGGGGGGTCTTCTAACAATAGTTACGGATGTAGAAAATCAACAGGAAAAACAACGATAAAGAGGCATAATTGTTTACTGGGGAGGGGAAAGAAGTGAAGGGGGGGTGGAGGTTGGAAAAAGAACGCGTGAAAAAAAAAAAAGATGCCAGTCAATCTGAGGATTCAAAAAAAAAAACGTGAAAAAAAAGGAGTTGCAGGGAAAGAGGATAAAACATTTCCAAGGAGGGAAGAGAGTCAAGGGAAAGAAGAAGAATGTCCGGAAAAAAAAAATCTAACGCAACGGGCGCCGAGCAAAAGGGAGAAAAAAAGGGATTTGAAAGATCTCAAGAGAAGGTTTTATCGACAATCAACTGCGGAGGGAGGCGATCATGGGGTGTTCAAAAAAAAAAAAAATTCTAACGAAGAAAAGGAAAGTTCAAAAGAGGCCGGAGGTCTGAAGAGTTGCCATCCTGAAAGCAGAAGGGAGGAAGAGGGATAAAATGGAACAAAAAAAAAAAAAACAGCCCCAGGACTGGCCTCTTAGAAGGAAAACTTCTGCAGTTGGAGTAAACACTAGATATAAGAATATTTTAGAGGACATCTTGAGGGCCCGGGGAGAGGGGGGGAGTGAAAGAATTAGGCTTCGAACTTACGAACCGGAGGAATTTGGGAAGAGAAAAGACACTTTTAAGCAGAAAAGACCGGGGAAAAAAGGGGAACAGAATTCATCCAGAAAAAAAGCCGAGGGGGGAAAGAATTTCTAGAACGTAACACTTTGCCAGGAAAGGGGGGGGGGCAGCCAGGGATATCAGGGGCCAAAGGAAAGAAAAAGGAAAAATATAAAAGGAAGCAACGAGTTCAGGGGAGGCTCAAAAGAAGGGAATCGGAAACAGGAAAAAAAACAACAAAGGGTAGAGTAGAGTGTTAATCTGGGGAAGAAGCGAAAGAAGACGAGAAGGAAGAAGGACCGAAAAAAGTAAAACTACGGGGGGGGGAGGCTTAAAAGGGGACCTACGAAATATATAATCAGCTTCAAGTCGCGGCCATATGCAGGATTGGATCTAAGGGGACCAAAAAGTCTTCTGAAATTGAGGGGGGGGAAGTTCATGTAAAAAAAAGGAAGAGGTGTCTAATTGAAAGGAAAAAAAAAGACTGCTGTTGGGGAAAAAATGGCGAAAGTCAGAAGGGGACTTCCTTGCGGAAAGGAAAAAAGCAGAACTGAGTTAGATAAGGATCACCTAAATTGCTGCAGGAGGGACGTAAAAGAGCAAAAACTCAAGTAAAGGGACAAAGAGGTAAGGTACCCTTTGGAAGGGGGGGGTGGCAGAGCGAAAGGCAATTAGAGACGTTCCTGACAAAGGAGGGTCAGAATCGGGGGAAAATTTTTAAAAAAAAGAGGTCTCAGGAAAATAGCCTCAAAGTGGAAAAGGGGAAAAACCAACAAAAATCCTAAATGAGAGAGAAGGATGCGAAAAAGTACCGCCCGAAGGAGAAAAGGCCATCAACTCTTCGGAAAGCGGAAGGGAGGAAAAACTATTGAAAACGGAAATTAGGAAAGGGGAAGGGCCAAGTGCTGCCGGAGACTTGGAGGGGGGGAAGACAAATCAGCCACTGCGCCAACAAAAGGGGGCACAGGAATCGTTGAAAGGGGAAAAGAAAAGCGTAAAATGGGGAGAAAAAAAGCGATAGAAAGGCAGTTTCATTACTGGGAAAAACTCAGCAAAGCCAGTGGAAAGACAACTATTAAAAAAAAATCGCAAAACCCTTAAAGGAACCACATTAGATTCACGGTGAGGTTGCCAAACACTTGGGGGCTTTGAAGAAAGGAAAAAGCTCAAGGCAAAAAAAAAAAAGGTAGGCAATCTCGACAGAAAAAAGAAGAAGAAGACACTCTGTGAAAGCGCTTCAAAAAAGGGGGCTTAAGCAAAGGGACGGGGGAGGGTGGCTGGCTAAGAAGGGATATCAGTTCGAATCGGAACGGGTCTGTTCGACAACTAACCGGTTTTAGGGGGCGGAATCAGGGGAAAAACAAAAAAGGGAAGACTTCAAAAGAGGAAAAGGGGGATTTGTGGGGTGAACAGATTAAAATAAACAAGAAGAACAGGCGGGGGAGGGAACTCTGTGAGGGGAAAAAAATAGGTTATGGGATTGGAAGGGGTTATTTCAGAAAGGCCAAAAAGGTGGGAGGGAGGTTTGCAAAAAAGTCGAGGCTAGTGATGAAAGAACTCGAATATTGGATAAAAAAAAGATGCGGAAATCTCCGAGAAAAAAAGGAGGAGGAGGGCAAAGGTGCGGCCTGAGGAAAAAAATCTCGCTCTAAAAAAGCTAAAGGAATGTGGGGAAAAAAAAGCCCAACAGTAGGGATAAATGTCAGCAAGAAAACATCACAGTCCCCTAACCAGCGCCACCAGGAAAAACAGAAGGGTTGAGAGAAGCCGGAGGGTTTGGGGAAAGGAAAGCTCTTTCAAAAGAAAGGAGGAAAAGAAGCTCCTAGTAAGAGCTTTATAATTGGGGGGGGGGGAGGGGACGGTGGAAAATCCCAGAACGACGTCGCCTAAGGAAAGAGAGAAATAGAGGGGATAAATACAATAAGGGGGAAGCCAGCAAAGCAAATCTAGGAAAGGAGGGGGGCGCGGGGAAGAGGATTATGGCAAAGAGGTGTTAAATAGGTCTTGATAAAGCTCCTATCCGGGGGATGCGGGATGAAAAAAGAAAAAACGACGAAAAACGAGCCGGGTTGGGAAAAGGAAAGGGGAAGAGTCAAGGGTAGGGTTAATCTAAGGGAAAAAAAGCAGGTATGAACGGCGCAGCCAAAGGGGAACTTATTAAAAGGCCAGCGACTAGATTTAAGGGGAAGGGAAGGATTTCTGGAGGACACTAACGCTCTGCAAAGGGTAAAAGTTTCGGACTGATAAAGGCTAAGAAAAGGGGGGAAAAGCCTTTGAGGACATCGCAAAGGGGAGAAAAAGGGACTCGTGGACTTCGGAGAAAAATGAATCAAGGAACTCTCGAGAGGGTGGGATTGGGAATTTCAAGCGAAAGGATGACCATATGGTTCGAGGGAAAGGGTAGAAGAGGGGCTCCCCCTGCGGGGGCAAATTTGGAGGGGTTCGGCTGGCGTGAAAGGACTCTTGGAAAATGAAAAAAAGAATACGAGATGCGAGGAGTTGTGGGGAAAAATCAGGAAAGAGAGAGCAGAGGGGAAAGACAAATGGGTCGGGAAAGGACCGTCGAAAAAAACAAAAACAGAATAAAAGGGAAGAGGCAATCGGCAAAGGTTGGTCGAATCCAAACGCGCCCGCAATCGGAAAGGGGGAAAGGAGCCCATTTCGACAGAAGGGGGGCTCTTTGAGGAAAAAGAAAAATGAGATGAAGAAAAAGGGCAACGCAAGCAGTCATTTCCAAAAAAAAAAAATATTCGGGTAAAAAGGAAAAAGAAGAAAAAGTCTAGACACGGCTTGAGAAAAACCACTCAAGCCATCCGATGTAAGGGGGCTATGTGAGTGAATAAGCAACTGAAAAAATGTCTTAAAAAGGGGGAAAGCCGGAAAGAAACGCGGTACATTGGGAGCGCTAAAGTCGACTTCTGTGGAGAAGAGCCCTCAGGATCAAAAGAAACTGAAGGGGAAGGAGAGAAGGAAAGAAAGGAGAAACGTTCGCGAGAGGCGTGGAAAAAGGTCTTTTGTAAACCTGGGGGGGCAAAAGCACAGAAAAAAAAGGAAAGGACAAAAAGTGTTCTAGGATTGAAGAAGGGGAACCAAAAAGAAGGGTCTGAGGAACTGGAGGGGGGTAATTAAAGAAGGATGTTCGGAGGAAAAATGGAAAATAGCCATGTCACCGACGAAGAGGAAAAACATGCAGGGGATGGACGCTTAACTAGATGCGTGCGCCAAGAGAGAAACCGTAGGGAAGTCGAAGAGAGAGTTATTAGAAAAAGGGGAAATCAAGGGACCTTAAAAAAAAGGGGGGGAATTGGGAGGGAAAATAGAATAGAGCAGACAGAGGGGCTCAAATCGACAAGGGGGAATGTGGGTATTGAAAAAGAAACCCTCGATGATGGGGGAAGAGTGAAAATTAAAGGAAAGAGGGTTTAAAGAAAAAAATGTAATTCAAAAAAAATCTCCCAGAGGGAAGGAAGGACCATAGTGAAAAACTATTCGACAAGATGAAGCCGCTGCATCCCAGTCAAAAGGAAAAAGAGTTAAAGAGAGGATAATTTATGATTAAGAGGTGAAAAAGGACTGGGATGGGCCAAACAACAAAACCGGCCACCACCCAACCCACCAAAGGCTTTAGAAGGGAAGAATAGAGGAGGAAGAATAAAATGCAAAAAGAAAATTGGAAAAAGGTACTGTCAGTGAAATCAGAGGAAAAGGCGGAAGGCGGAGTTCCTAGAAAGGGAAAGCTATGTAAAGAAGGAGGAGAAGGGTCCAGAATGACGCGGGGAAAGGCCGAACCGTAAATGTAAAAAAACAAGGGCCGTTAACGAACACTTTCTAAGTTCGTAAAGTCCAAAGAAGGAGGCGGGAACGCAGAAAAAGAGGCTCTCGGACAGACGAAGAACACGATGAAGAGGGAGGGAGGCAGCGCAAGTTCGTAAAGGCACGTGGAGGGGAAGCTACACGCCTGCTGTAGAAAAAAGAAAGCTACAAAAGGTGACGGCGAACCTGAAGGATTGAGGTTTGCTCAGCAAAAGAATGAAAGGATGACTAAAAGGATTCGAAAACTGAAAGAGGGTTTGGGGGAACTAGAGCACCATCGAAAAAAAGCGCGCTACCCTAATAAAGACTTTTCGGAGGGGAGGAGGGTTTATATGGAAAGGGTCTTGCTTTAGACCAAGCGGGAATACGGGTGGGTATTGTTAGGTTTCCAAGCGGAAGGGAAGGGTTATGAGTAGAGAGATTTGTCTGGCAATAATGAGGGGGGGACCAATAAATCTCCACAGGAGAGGGGATGAAAGAAGTTTTCAACCAGGAAAAAAAAAAAAAAGAAATGAGGGGGGCAGCTCGGGAACTCAAGGCTCTGAAGGGGAACCTGAAAGAAAAAAACCTCCGGAGGGGCATCCATGGTAGAAGAAAGACCATACCTTGGAAAACCACACCAGCACACTAACGCCAAAAAGGGAGTTAAGGGGAAAAAGGAATCTTGGGGAAACCAGGCTCTGAAGAACAAAATCAATAAGGGGGAAAAAGGGCCGAAAAAAAGTACCGGGGAATCTTTGGGGTTAAATGAAAGAACAAAGCGAAAGGAATTCGGAAGCACGCCAAAAGAAAAAGCACGCAAAAAAACAGAAAAGAAGGGAGGCCTCCAGGGTCGAGGACTTGATGGGGGGGGACTAGGAGGGGGCAGAGGAATATGCTTATTCAAGATCCGTCGGACTGGCAGTGGCATGAGCCATGCGCAAGTGGGGGGGAATTGTGGGGAGGGGAGGGAAAATTTAGGCTGGACAAGTCAAAAAAGTGGGATCAAGGAAAAGGGGGCCTTCTCAGTAGGAGTAAAGGAGACCTAGGAAAGACCCTCGAATTTATTCTTGAAAAAAGGGACGAAGTGGATGGTGCCTGAACGGGGAGGAAAACGGGGGCTCAGTGGCGAAAAAAAAATAGAACCCTTTCCAGCAGCCTTGAGGATCTGGGAGAAAATTGGGGCTCCGGAAAAAGAAAACTCCGAAGATGGGAAGGGGGCTAGCGAGAAAGAAAGGGCGCGGAGAGAAAAAAAGGGTTTTTCGATCTTGAAATCAACCTGCAAGGAGGAGACAGGGAAGGAACATTGTTTGGAGGGAGGTCAAGGCGCTTCCGGGCCGGGCACTCTGAAGAGGGGGAGGTGAGGGAAAGACAAGTGTTGAAAATCCTTCCAGAAATCAGGCCCTAGGCAGAAAAATTCACTCGCAAAAAGAGGACAACACGGCAAATGAAGGAAAGAATGAGAAAAGGTTTTGGTCAAAAGAATCGAAGTAATCAAGCATAATTTTAAGGGGGGAAGGGGGAAAGGAAGATCACAAGGGAGGGGGGGGGAACAGATTGAATCTGGGAAAGGGGTACGCGAGTTTCGACCTAAAAGAAGGGGACTTTGTCTCAAACCTTGCCGAAAAAAGGTCTTTTCGGAAAATCAAAAAGGGTAAAAGTTTGACCCCGAAAAAAAAAGAAAGTAACATGGCATCGAAGTTGGGAAGCTGATTATCATAAAAAAAACAAAAGGGGGGGAGGAAAAAAAGGTCAAAAGGCCCTGACATCGTCCTGGAAAGGGAAAAGTGGGAAGGAAGTGGCGAGGGGGGAGAGTCAAAAAACGGCACATGCGAGCAAAAAGGCTTGGGGGATGAAACGAGAGATCTCGGAAGAGAACCGAAACGCCGTCCCAGGGGCAACAGAGAAGGAGGGGGGGTTTCTGGGCAGGGAGGTTTCAATGTGAGCCTCAGGGAGGGATATGTCGCAAGAGGGGGGGGCGGGCCACTCGAAAAAGGATGTGAATTTGAGCTCGGACGAGGGGGGGGAACAAGGGACGAGGGAGGAAAAGGTTCGAAAGAGGGTGCTGGAAAAAAAAAAAACGGGAAGGGTGGTAGTCCGGGGGGGAACCTGGAGATGAGACTTTAAGGGACGGCGTTATCAGGGGCTATGAGTCTGAAAAAAAAAAGAGCCCAAAAAAAGTCAAAATCTGAAAGAGAACTGAGAAATTAGGGATAGAGGAAGATTGAGGAACCCCCGCAGTTTTGCAAAGGTATACCAAGGGGGTTAGAGGGTTGAAGGGAAAAGTCTAAAAAGGTGAAACGATACTAAAATGGTCGATTCTAGCCATTCTAAAGATTTCCAACTCCTCTCGAAACAGCCGATGATTGGGAGGGGACTGAAAAAAAACTAGAAAAAGCCGTGGGAAGTGACAACCACCCAAGATCAAAAAGGGAAAGGGACGATAAAAAGGGGCGGAAACCCTCAAATACCGCTAGGAGCACATGAAATGAGGAAGAGGAGGGACGGGAAAGGTAGGTATACCAGGGGGGAGGGTTCAATGGGCCCGTACGAGGAGGAGTGAAAAGCACGGCGAGCCCGGGATGGCTTAGAAAAAGGATCATCCAAGGGGGGGGGGGGGCACCAAGGGGGGAGGGGGGCCTTAAAAAATTAACCTGTTGAAGAGAAAGATCGCTGGGGAGGATACTGTAATAAAAGGCCGCGGGTCACAAGAACCGAAGAAGGCAAGGTCCGGAAAAAGGTCAAAAGGGCCTTAACACGGGAAAAAAAACTGTTAAGGTTCGCCAGGACAAAAGATCAAAGGAAAAAAAAAAAAAAACGAGGGAGGGGATAGAATTCAGGAATAAAAACTAGGAAAAAAAGGAAGTTTAGGAGGGAAGGTCTGGGATGGCGAATCCGCGGGGAGTCGATCTGTATGAGGGGAAAATTTTTGGGGGGTGAAGCAATGGAAAAAAAACTCAAAATGGCGGAGAAACCGATTGAGATTGGAAGAAATTTTTATTGTTGGGGGGGAATAGTTCATATGTGGGAACCGGACTACCATCAAGGTCTGGGGAGGGGTTGAGGGGGTCGCTTGTGTAAAAGAAGTCTAGGAAGGGGTTGCCCAAGGGGAACGTCGGGGTGTTCTTTTTGAAAGGTGAAAAAAAAAAAGAGGGAAAGGTAAAGAGATAAGAAACCGGTAACCTCTCTAAACACCAAAAACTGAAGCATAGATAGTTGGCAAAAGGGTGGCGGCCTGACAAGAAAATCATCAAGACCCATCAAAAAACTCGGGGAAGGTCAAAAAGAAAAAGCCGTAAACCTGGCGAACTCCAAGCAGCGGCGCGACCTTTCCCTCCAAAAAAGAAATCCGACTCCACGGAAAAGGGGGGGATCGGTGAGAAGGATTTTAAGAAGGAAGGTCACTATTACAAACGAAATAAACGTTTTGCGCCAGTTCAAGGGGAAGGGGAAGGCTTTATGGGGGAAAATGGCTCTCCAAAGTCCCGAAAGTTCGTGGGGGGAAGCCGGGAGGGGAGAATCATAGAGGACCGGAAAAACAGCAACAAGCCAAGAAGAAAATGCGGGGGAGAGGGAGGGGCCATAGGGGAGATAGTCTTTAATGAGAAAGGGCTGTCAAAAAATGTGGAAGGGCTGAAAGGAAGAAGGCTTGAAAGCCCAAGTTCGTGGCAAAAAAAAGGGTAAGACATCAGAAAGGAGGAATCGGAAACGTTAATCTGAGGGGGGGAAGAAAGGACCGGAGCTTTTACCGGGAACTATTCAAAATTTAAATTACTACGGGGAGGAAATTGACTGAAGGGAAAAGAAAGGGGGAAAAGGGGACTGGAAGGAAGAGATAAAAAAGAAAAGGCCTTCAGCACTTTACTTGAGAAGAAATCTAGGGGAAAAGTTCAGAATGGGGAAGGAGAAAGGAACATCATGAGAAGCGCGTTTAGGGGGGACGGGGCAAGAGGGGGGAGGAAAAGAAGGAGATTTTCGAGGGGGCTACAATCTGCAAAAGGGGAGATTGGTGGGGACAGGGGGTTGGGTGGAGGGGGAGGCGGTCAAAGGAGGGGACTAGGGGTGAACTAGGGAGAGGGGAAAAAAAGAAGAGAGGATAAAGGGAGGTTTGGAAATACCTGGTCACCCTCAAAGAGGGAAGTCTAAGGAATTCCTCTGAAAATTCTCTTCAAAGCAAAAATCAAAGGGATGGTCAAGAAAAAATGAAGCTTCAAACATAAAAAAAAAAAAGGGGTGGGAGTGGTTGATCCACTCGAAGAAGCAATATGCACGGTGATCTCTAAGGACATGTAAGGGAAAAAAAGAGGAAAAACTTCAGAGAGAGGAGGATCAAATGGGAGGAGTCGTTGAAGGGAACTAAGGCACAAAGGGAAAGACTAACAAGAAAAAAAGATTCAAGGGAGATTAAAAGAAAAGGGGGGGGGGGACCATCCGTAAAAGAGGGAGGAGCAATCAAAAATTTTCCACGGAGGGGGGGGGGAATGGGAATCAAAAAAAAAATTCCAAGGGTAGGTAACACGATGGTAAGAGAACGTCGCCTCACAAGGGAAAAGAAGGCGCGCAAGTTTAAGGGATCGTAAGATTAAAAAAAAGAAAAAAGCCTCTAAAAGAGGAGGAGGAAATATAGAGGGATCTTAACGGAAGAGACTGAATCTCAACGGTGTAAAGAAAAGCTTTTAGGGGGGACAGATGACTCAAACGTTCGGGTAGGGAAAGGAAAGGGTTGGAAAGAGAGGAATCATGCGCAGGGGCAATATTCAAGTGTTGGCGGAGATATCACTTGGTGAAAAAAAAAAACTTCAAGGGGGCCGTTCTGTATGGGAAATGAAAGGGAATTTTAGGGTTTGGCCAGAAAGGGAAATGGCAACCGGGAGGGGAGGGGATAAAGTGAAGGGAGAAATGTGAAAGTTTAAGAGATAAATCATCGTTCGAAAGGAAAAGTCACCTGGAAGATGCAGGACTGAAGGATTCCGAAATGCCGGGAGGAAAGACAAAAGGCAAGTTTTGGGTGAAAAAAAGGGGTCAAGATCGCGATAGAAAATCTTGGAGAACAGGGTATGAAGGCAGGGAAAGGATAAGCTAAGACACTCCGCCGAAAAAAAAAAAGTTCAAGGAAAGGAGTGGAAATCTCAAAAGGGGGGTCCCACCACAAGAAGGTTAGACCGGTGGTTCGAGGAAAGGGGATGAGAACAGAGAGGAGAAAGCTTCGGCCAATTGATAAGGGGAAGAGGAGGCGCTTGGGGGAAAAAAGGGTCTCGCCTTAGACTAGGAAACTTAAGGTTCCATAACGGGGGATGCATGGCCAGGGGGAAGGAAAGAAAAGGGCTCAGAAAAACACGAAGACGTTTTTCCAGGAGGGGTATGGCCTGTGGAAATCGGAAAAAAGGGGGGACCTAATAAGAGAGGTGAAGATAAGAAGAAAAATCGTTGAATCAAAAGGACGAAATTCATAAAAAAGGAAATTAAAGGGCGCTTGGGAAATAAAAAAAAGGGGAATGGGTAGAAATTCAAGAACTCTATGGGAGAAAACCCCAATGCTATAAGAAGAACCAAAAGGGCCCAATAAGGAATTGAGGTCCTAGGGGGGATGGGGTGCTGGAAGGAGAAGAGGGAGGTTGTGAGAAGCGAGATCACCGGGAAAGAGTTTCGACGTTGAGGAACCATGGAAAAGAGATCCAAGGGAGGAAAGACCGTATTAGAAAGTTTAGTTTTTGGGGGAGAAGGGGAAATCTTTGGGAAGAGCCTAAGAAACGAAAAAACTGCGAGGCGGGAGTTCTGTGTCGTTTTGGAAAGGGGGGGGATGGGAGAACGAAGGAACGGTGATTCGAAAAGTGGAAACTCTGGGAGGGGTCATGAAAAACCGGGCGAGCGCATTGGGCAGGGTTCTAAAAAAGCCGGAGGGACCAGAGAGAACAAAAAAAAAAAAAGGGAGGGGTTTCAAAAAGAAAAGAACAGACTCTAGTGAAATACCAAAAGACCGACGGGGAAAATGACACAAAAACACAGACAGCAGGGGCAGTCCAAATAGTGGCCGACCAAAAAGGGTCAGAAAAAAGAAAAACTAAGGAAAAAAAGTCAGTCATGTGGTCCAGAACGTTGTATTCAGAAGGGTACGCAGAGGGAATCATGGCGCAAAAAAACTCCCGAGGGGAAAGGGACTCGCAGGGGGGAGATTTTGGGGAACGCTGGAAGTCCAAAGAAATCTTCCGAGGAGAGAAGAAAAAGGGGGGGCTCCAGAGAGAGGGACAGCAGGCTAAAAGGAAACTCGTTGAAGGAACGCTTGCAAAGTCTCGGAGGGAAGAGAGGTGAGGAAGTCAGAAAAAAAAGAAAAAAAGTCAGTGGGGTGTCGGCTTCAAAAAAAAAAAGACTTGTCTTGGGAAAAGCTCCGGGAGGGGCAACGGCTCAAAAGAAATGTCGGGAAGGGGGGAAGGTCTGAAAAGGGAGGGAATCAGGAGGCTAATCAGGGCCGCGGTTCCTAGATTCCATGAAAAAAAAAATCTCTGGAGGGAAAAGGTAGCTTAATAAGGGACCTCTGAGGGAAGGGGGAGAAGGGGGGGTCTTCTGGAAAAGGAGAACTTAGGGCAGAAATCTTGAAAGGAAAAAAAAGGGTCCTGAAACGTCTCCGTTGAAAATAAAGATAACTACTCGAGGTGTGCAAAGAAGGAGGAATCAAGCTCTGGAGAAAGGGAGGAAGGGGGAGGGACAAGATGAAAGGAGGGAAGGTGGGCCGGGGGGGGGGGGAGGGGGACATTGTTTTCTTAACTTAAACCGAAAAGTTTCCGTAAGACAAAAATGAGGATTCGGCGCGGGAGTTTTCCAAAAAAATGAAGAAGAGAAGGGAGAAAAAGAAAGAAGCGTCGACTAAAAAAAGAAAAAAAAGGGAGGTAATTGGATAAGGACGTGCAGGAAAAGAAGGTCAGGACGGCAAATCTTCACTCGAAAAGGGGGAAGGTCTCACTCTGACAAAGGGGAGGCTTTAAGAGTGAAAGAACGAGGTTCTCAAAAAAAGGGGGACATGAAGAAATCAAGCCTTTTCAAAAAAAAAGGAGGGCCTCACGGCTGAAAGACTTGGGGGGGGACAAATTATAAGCGCTCATCATAGAAAAGTCCAAGATCATCTCGCCCAACGGGGGGGGAAAAAGAACAAGGGTATCGTTAAAAAGTTAGAGGGGGGGAGGAGGAGACTTGGCACAAAAAGAAGAAGTCTAAGGGGGGGAGGAAACAAAAACGGGGGATATTGGAAGAAAAGAAAATAGGAGGGAAGAAGCCTAATCATAGGGAGACCGGCAGAGCAAGAGGGGAGTGACCGCTTGGAAGGATATGAACGTTTGTTGAGGTGGGTTTGGGAAGAATTTTGTTGAGAAGGTCCACAAAAGTTCAAAGCTGCCATATTAGGGGAAGGGGGAGAGAAAAAACTAGGGGAAGGGAGGGAGACCGGGTGGGAGATGGGGGAAAAACTAAAGGATTGAAAATTCATAGGGGGAAGGGGGATGCCCCACACCAGCGGTGAGCCATTGAGGTGCGCGAAATTTAAAGGTGCGAATAAAAAAAGCCAAAAGGGATGTGATCGCTCAACCGTGGTTGCGGCGATATTACAAACTAAGGGTTTGCCGATGAATGGAGGAAAAGGGGTTGAGGGGTGCACATTGGCAGAAATCTAAGAAGAAGAAAGGGTCGTCATGGAATGCAAGAGGTCGGGGGTAGTGAAAAGGAACCCTCCGAAGACTCCGAGGATTTTTGAAAAAGTGCCCGCCAAAGGGGTAGCGGGGGGGAAAACAGAAATGGGAAATTTCTCAAAAAGAAAAAAAAAAAGCTAAAAGACGATAAAACCATAAAAAAAAAAGTCTACGAAAACGCTGTGAAACTACCTTCGGAGAGGGGAAAAGGGGACCCTCAAAACGAAGAGTCTCGGAGGGGAAAGGATATTCAATTGGAAAATGAATCGGAAATTATTTCCACGAAAAAGGGGGGAAGGAGGGGAGTGAAAAGGAGACTTAGAACCTCAAGGGTTACAAAAGAGGGTGGAAGGAGGAAAAATTCGGTAAACATGAAAATAATAACTACTGGTTTACTCGGAAACCGATCGAACTAAGTACAGCCGATAAAGGTCAAAGGCCCTCGGAAAAATGAAAATGAGAGGAAAGGGGCTCAGGAAAAAGACTGGAAGTGATTGGTTCAAACAAAAAAAACAAGAAAAGGAAAAAAGAAAAAAACCGAGGCGATGGAAGACTAAGGAGCCACTAAAGGCAGAAGGGGGAAAAGGACTCCAGCGTAGAGGTGCGAGAGTTAAAAGGACTGGACGCCTGCAGGAAAGTTCGGGGGAAGTTGCGACGAACCTGAGGGGAGGAGAAGTGCCCAATAGAAAAGAATTCACGGAAAAATCAGGGAGGGGGAGGTGTTTGGTGGGTGGGAACTATGGAGCCGCATTTAGAAAAAGAGGACAAACGTCTCCCCCAAGGTCGATGGGGCGAGGGGGGGTTGGGTCCTGAAGTTTAAAAAGGAAATACAGGGGTAGTTTTTTCAGGGAAAAAAAAGTCATAGGGAATGGGGAGATGGTTAAATAAGTTTTCTAAAGGGAACATGCGGGGGCCATTATGATCCACAAAAAGAGGAGGACCAGAGGTTTCAATACGGAAGATTTTCCAATCAGAGAACCAGAAATATACAAAGGACTGGGGGGGCATGAAAAATAAAAAAAGGGGTTCTGCCCGAAGGGGGGGGGGGGGGGGGGGGGGGGGGGGGGGGGGGGGGGGGGGTTGGGGGGGGGGGGGGGGGGGGGGGGGGGTGTGGGGGGGTGGGGGGTTGGGGTGGGGGGGGGGGGGGGGGGTGGGGGGGGTGGTTCTAATAAAGCCTCCCAAGGGGAAAAACCAAAGAAAAAAGAATCAACAAAAAAGTTTAGCGGTGGGTATATCCCGAAAAGGTGGCCCGCAAAAACATACTTATCCTCGGTCTCGGGGAAGAGTTTGGGAAGGGCTTCAAAAACAAAACGTCGAGAAAAAACCTATCTTCATCATAGAAAGGAATTCAAAGGAAAAACAATAAATTCCAAGCGGGCAGAGGGAGACTTATGGCCATAGGAATGAAGGAGAAGAGGAACTAAGAACCTTCGACGAAAAAATGTCTTGGCACTTAAAAAAAGGAGCAAGGAAGTGGAAAAAGAAAGGTAAGCCGCTCAGGGTTACGGTCCGTGACAAAATTGGTTGAAAAGTCGGGTGAAAAAAGGGAGAATGGAAATGAAGATATTAAGAAAAAGGGTGCCCTATGATCTAAGGGTATTCGTACCAGGAATTGAGGGGGGGGCACTTCAAGGCGGAAAAACGAGCGCGTGTCTGGGAGGGGGAGACAGAAACGGAACAGAAAAAAATCCGGTCCGGGATCCCGCTAGGGTAAGTTCGGAGGGAAAAAGACCTCTGAATCAGCTCACAAAAAACGTGCACTGGTCCGGGAAGAGCCGGCGGTATTTGGGGGGGCAAATCGTCCGCCCGGGGGGGGGGGGAAGAGGGGGGGGGAGTCTCAAAAAGGGGGGGACGATCTGGGTTGGGTACATGGAAAAGGTAAACCGTAAAGGAGAAATCTAAGAAGGCAAAACAAAAAAATGAGGAAAGAAGCTTCTCTCGGGGAGGGGCGATGCCAGTCGCATCTAAAAAGGCGGAGAGGATAACAGAAAGATCGCAAAAGTGTAGCCAAACTCTGAGGAAAGAAGAGTGGGGGAAGAATCTCTAAGGAAAGAGAAAACTGGGATAGCCTCTGAGAACAGAGGTCGATAAAAAAAAGGAAAATTCGTCTCAGGGATAACCTCCGGAAAGAAAAAGGAAAGAAGACCGCAAAAATCACGAAATTCAGAAGAAAAAAAAACGTAGGGAGAAGAAGTTTGGGAGGGGAAACAGTCTACTAAACAAGGGGAGGAAATTTGGGTGTCTCCTGATTATCATAAGAGGGTCTTGAAAGCGGAAGGAGAAGAAAGCGGGTCGGGAGGGAAAGTTCATAAAAGGGAGTCTCCTCCCCGGAGGAAGAAAAAAACACGGATATATAGAAAAAAGAGGATCGCAATAAAAAAAAGCCGCAATGTGCAAGGGAAAAGGAAGACGTCTCTTCCCAATAAATGTTGTGAGATCGCAAGAAAAAGAAAGGGGTGAAAGGTCTGGATTGAGAAGGGACAACAAGAGGCGGATAAGGGCCGGATGAACTTCTGGGAGGGAAAGATGTTCGGGAAGGGGGGGAAAGAGTTGAAGGAAGGGAACGAAGAAGGTCCATGGGGAAAAGCAGAGAAGGGGGCCTTGCAGAGGGAAAAATCGCAACAAGCGGCCTACAGAGGACGTCACCGTAGAAATGGGGGCGATATTCAAAGTAGAACAAACGCATGAGTGGGGACAGAGGCAGCGCACATCCAGGGAATGTGACAGGAAGATCCGTAAATGCATCTTTACAGAGGAAGAAGGGCTAGCCATGGAGGGGGGGGTTGAAACTCCTCTGAGAACTCGGTGGGGGGGAAAAAAACAAAGGCGGAAAGGAAACAGAAGAAGGTTAAAATGGGGACAGTATCTGAAAAGGGGGAAAACCACACATAAGAAAAAGCAGCAGGGAAAGGGAGTAAACAAAAGGGGAAGACGAACAGCTCTGGGGGTATCAGCTCTGAGAAAAAAAAGACTGCGCTGGGGGGACTGAAGGAAAGAGACGTCAAGGGAGACGGCAGTTAGCTGTTAAAAAGGATTGAAAAGAGTGGAGGGAGAAAGTCAGGAAGAGAAAACGTTTTTGGGAAAGGGAGTGCACATCACTTAAAAAAAAGACAAAAAGGGCGAAGAAGGAGGAAAAAAAGGTCTGATAGGAAAAAGGAAATAGAGAGCCAGGTTCCTCTCCAGGAAACAGCCAAAAAGGGGCAGAGTCAGGGAAGGGGGTAAAAAAGGGGACAAGGATTTGCAAACACTTTATCAGGGGGTTCAAAAAAAAAGGAAAGAGCGGCGGGGGGGGCAAGACCGCTTCTGGCGCGGAATAAAAAAAAGGGGGGCATATGGACACTCGCCAAGCTTGGAGAAAGGGTTTGGACGTAGAGGAATTCGCTGAAGGAAAGAGGAATCTGAAGAAGAGGAAGAGGATTTTAAGGGGGTGAGAAGCAACATGGAAAAGGAAGGAAAAGGAACCAAGAGAGTGATACTTATGAAAGAGTAGGTTGGGGGGAGGGGAACTAGATTGCGGACCGCTGGAAAAAAAGAGGAGAAACCAACAAAAAAAACGGACGATTGGAGGACGGGGTTCGCGGAGGTACCTTATAAAAATCG